>Ga0210040_10002433_pt1 | contig 26291 bp, 17 predicted proteins | sample CryGeyCG12114_NA_FD_185462 | JGI IMG/M metagenome (GOLD analysis project Ga0210040, IMG submission 185462) | Groundwater microbial communities from aquifer - Crystal Geyser CG19_WC_8/21/14_NA (SPAdes) (version 2) | ecosystem: Environmental > Aquatic > Deep subsurface > Groundwater | place: USA... | reverse complement strand
ATATTAATGCATGGCTGAGGATTTCCAGGTTTAGATGTCTTAAGAACTGATTTTACAAATATTTGAATACCACCATCATACTTAACCTCATCCAAATCAATAGATGTAATCGTTTGAACACGTTGGCCAGAAAGTAACGCTATAAGTGCAACCAATTTCATTGACAGTTTTTTAGTGTCTAGCAATTCATTTGCAGGCCATTCATTAAATAACTTTAATACTAGTCCTACATCCCATGTGTACTCATACTTGGGCATTGGGGGCCTATTTCTTGCTACACCTTTCAGTAATCTAACAATTAATGAATGTTCTCCAATAGAATAATTATCAATTTTAGGCAGTAAGGTAGATAATGCATATTTGTGTAACTGTACCGTTAATTCTTGTTGTTCAGTTGGTTTTGTTGTTGTTCTCGATGATACCGGTATGGAAGTCGTCCCCTCGATCTTCCTCGAAATCCTTCTCGTAGAAACGAGGGGCGTTGGAAGTTTAAATTCTTCTTGTATGGGTGGAATCGACCTTTTGATGGTGCAGTTTTCACGATGGATGAAAATGACTTACTGGCTTTCATTGTTTCAGAAAGATTCATTCCAAACAGTAGCTCGGTCCGCTCGATTTTAGATGTACACATTGTTGCATCCTCGTTATATAACAAAGGCTTGATGTCCATCCTTCGTTTTTTATCTAGTTCTTTGAGTCCGTTTGCAGCAACTGTTGCTCCATTGACAGCCAATTGTAAAATTTTGCACATATATCTTTTGGGATTTTTGATGACTGAGTTATCTTTCGTTCGCAATCATCATAAGTGCAATGGTTGCCTTTGATGTTGCTAATTGAGCATGCTGTGATTTAGCATCACTTGTTTTTCCTTGTGTTGGCAGTAAAGACCAAATTTCTGGGTTCACTTTTGGGACTCCCCAAATTTTACAGTTTTGTGGGACCTTTATATCATCGCTGGCTTTGTCAACTATTTCTTTCGTTATCGTATCTTCGAAAAGAGAGTTACATTTTGTGCATATTGCCGCAGCTAGTGGTTTTCTGTAGCCAGCATTTCCATCATTACTATTAAGGATCGACAAAAGTTCTTCGCTTGGCTGATCATGTTCATCTAAAAATATAGACCAAAGCGTCTTTTTTGTGTGCCTTACTAAATTATTTAAATCAGTAATAAGAAATTTATTACTCACAGTCATTTTCATTTGATCCCGTCTCTTTCTCGGTAATCGAATCGTCGTTCTCTTCTATTTCCATCGATTCATTTCCCTCAATCCAAGATTTTAAAAAATTCAAGGTTTCTCCCATCTGATTAACAGTTGTGGGAAGTTCTGAGAGTTTATCAATTTGTTGTTGCTGTGCCAGCAATGATTTTTTCAATTCGTCAATTATGAGACTTCGATCGTCATTTTCAGGCGCACTACTTTTCCTGTGATCAATTTTTCCAGTATTTTAGCTTTCCTTTACAAGGTGCTTTTAATCAATCAGATTCAATGACTATCTGCCACGCAGTGTCTTATCTTTTAAAAATGTTTGTGGCCGCTACGCAGTCCAAACTTGAGCATTTAGTTTAATGGTCACTGCTACGCAGATGACTTGCTCTCAATTTTTTTTTTCTTCTTTTTCTTTTTTACAGCAGACGATTTATGAAATGAGCTAAGATTAAAAATAAGGCTTACCTTTTCTGTCTAGGACCCATTTTATAGAATAATTATCGACTTTATTATAAAAATTGCAATTAAATAAATATTTAAATGGAGACAAAAAAACAGCACAACCACTTCCTTCTCCTAAAATTCAACAATGGCGGTTACTACGGCATGCGGCGGCAGAGTACAGCACAGGCGATGGCATATCATTTATTTTTGAGCTTTGAATTAGGACCACTTCCACATCCTATACTCAACGTACTACGGAGTAGCAAGTGATGACGAAGGATGAAGGAGAACGAAATATAATCAATATGTTTATCAGCTTATCCACACAATAAAAATATAAATTAAATCTCAATTTTTGACAACAAGGGCTGTGAGAGCACATCAGCTTTTAAAAATTATCGTGTAGGAACTGCGTAAATATGGCAGTGCATGTTTCTTTTGAATTAAGTACTAAAGTACAACGCATATTTGAAATGCTAAACATTTGGTGTGTAATAAACGGCTTCTGACGTCAGAAGTTGGCTTCTAAAATTATCTTTTACTGCCTATATAATCTACCGTTGCTGATTGAATTGTATTCATGCCAAGATTTGTGCTCCTTATTATTATGTTGTCTAACAAGAAAGAAATGGTGGAAGAAAAATAAAAGTAATCTGTCATTAAATCCCACATTCAAATTGAATGATTGCATGAACGGTACTAAATTTCCCGAATCGTCCTATCCACCCTACTTGATGATAGAAAGGGGATTTTTTTCAGCCTACCTGTGGCTTATTAGACTTTGACTTTAATGACTTGCACAAGGCATTACAGAAACATGATTTTTTTAGTCTGAGAGTATATGACAAGCCGATCAACAGATGAACAAAAGCTATTATTATGCATTATGCAAGAAAACGATTCCAACAAGTTACCGACTGACTGTATTTTTTGTTCGCTCGTACTGTATACCTGGGAGATGTATATTACAAACTATATCATGATGGAGACACTGTATTTTGACTCTACAATTTAGTTAGCAAGGTAGGGAAATAATGATGCCATGGATATGGATTATAATTTGGGCAAGAAAAACTTGTATGAGCTCTTGGTAAGCTAGAAAAAAGGAAGGACAACTTTCTGTGCCCCATTGATTTATTACAAGAAGGGTGGATAAAGTAGCCATTTATTTATGAAACTTTTGTCTTTTGAGCTCTCACATGTGGGAACTACTGGGACCATGATATTGGTGCACATACACACTACTCGAAGAACACAAGTCAAGAAAGTATTTTAATCTTGGTTAGATCCACACGTCATGAGCAATGGCAACCTTCAGGTCGTGTTCAAAATGTTGAGTTGAATTTCTAGTATCGTAATGACATACTTTGGCTGGGCGACTTACGATTACGATTTACGATTCCTGGACTTAAACTGCCTATTGCAATCATCTTGAACTATACTGACTGAGATTGCTGGGAAAAGTTGCTAGATGAACTTCATTGCTTTCACAATTGTATGCATGCATGAGGAAAAGAAGAAAATTTCAGCCTCCATGGATGGCCATATACGAACCAAGTACGAGAAAGTACGTACAGTGAGTACGGAGGGCTGCGCACTCCACAACTATTCGATAATATATTAAGCAAAAGTAGACTTAGACCGACTTAGACCACATGAGCATACACATTGAGCGCACTGAAAAGTATACGCCATTGTCTTGGTTTCGTATACATACGTAAATGTGGTTTTGATTTTTTCTTTTTAAGTAGTTAAAATTGTACAATTATTTTAGTTTTTATTTCGTGCAAGTCCTTTGAGCAACTAAAAACCGTCCATAAAGAAAGGGCATATTACTCATAAATAAAAAATCTCCTCTTTTGTCTTTAATTTGTTTAAAAATATAGGTATAATTAATCTTAATTTTTGGCAAAAATTTTCAAACATGCTTTTGGGAACAACGTGTTCACAGAAGACAGACCGATGCATGGTAACATTCTGTGGAAATTGCTCCTTTAGTATTTATTATATATTGTTCAGATGAAATGAAACATGTTGTGCGAATAATCGTCAGAAACTATAGTATGCAATTTCTGAATGGACTGTACCCAGGAATAGTGGGAGATGAAAAGAGGGAGGAAAGATTAGAAAAGTTTGTCGGGAAAACAACTTTCATTATAAGGGGACCACAAGCCGTTTTTTGCAATAAAACAAAATACAGCAGTTAAGCAAAGATATTGGATTTGCCAGATTATTGGGACTGTAGGTTGGCTGGCTCACCATTCTTTCATCTCATGTTTTATGTCCATCGTTTACACCAGGCACATATCTCAAGGCGCATTCTAGCATGTTACTTATGCTTACATACCCCACACACATTGTATAAAGTGTCATTAGATCATACGAATTACAAAAGAGTGAGTGTCTCATTTCTTTACTACCTCCTACCTAACCTACCATCCTATATACACTGCAGATCTCATATCATAGAGACTGTGAGACTGGTCACTTGACTACAAGTGCCTTATTTTTGTCTCATGTACAAAGTCTCACAATGTGTGGACATCATCTTTATATTTATTGTCAAGTGCAAACTATACCATACCATTTGTAGACCATCATTTCAGCCAATGATCCTGTATGTGTACTCTACTATACATAACTTAGCGTTGGTCCCAACTTGTTCTTACAGTACTTGTGAATAGAACGTTGAATTTGGATTTTTATTCCGCTAGAACCAGAAAAGCGATAAACTGGAGCAAACAGACTAGCTGGCAACTTTTAGTTTGGCAACACAATCCAATCATGATAGAATATTGTGACTAGCAAAGTTGAAACAGTCAAGTACTTAGGAATATGTGAACATAAGGACTGTTTGTCAGCCAAAGCTCAAAGTAGTACACATACAGAGCAAGAGAGTCGACTATGGTTTATAAACATAACGTACCCAATAAAGTCGGCAGTTTCTTCCTAGTTCCATCTGTATCAAAAAGTTACGAATGCAATATTATTAGATATGGTGGGATGGAACGTGGAACTCGAAAGCAATTTCATTTCATGAGACACTCACAGTCGACCTCAGTCTTATAATTTTTTCCCTTCCACTCAATTATTCATATTGTGTACATTCATTCTGGCTGTAATTCGAAACATCCAACCAAATGTGCTAGGCTTGTAGTATATATTGACTCCCATTCATAGCTTAACTCTAGTTGTGATTCGTCACACTTGCACAGGTGGTATTGGCAGATTGAGCAAATTAATTAGAGTTGCAAAATGAGTGTCACCCTGTTCATGAATGAGAGACAGTATATTGATTGTACATAAAGGATAGGATATTTGCCCTAACTAAGTACTACGAACTTTTACAGCCTTTCGCACGTTTTATATCCATTGTCATGAATTTTTAATGCATAAAAGTCCGAGTTTGTCTGTTGGTAAATATCTGTAAATCAAGTTGACTTTAAAACACACAATCTGGGAGTCGAAACGATTTTAAAAGCTGTCTATTTCATTGTGAACACTGTGAACAGGTTGAAATGTCTTTTTTTAGTTAGTCAGTTGGTAGTTTCGATTATTTATGGGAGCGAAGGAAAAATTCGCAAAATTTAACAAAACGTAGTATTGGATGTATATGCATTGTCCATGGACCAATTGCTTGATTGATTGTTTCATGTGATTGCATACAACAAGCTTAACATACTACAAATTAAAAGGTTTTGTCTGGACCAACAAACAGGATAGTGCAGCAGGAAAATGCACTTTAGAATACACTAATTTTTCTAAAAGCTTTTATTCGCTTTACAAAATGAGTTTTGGAGTTGGAAGCAATATACTAGAAAAACATCAATGCTTAACTTGGCTGGCAGCAAATAAGTTGAACAAGAAAAATTCTACGCTATATAATCTGGAGTGTATTTATTTTCAATTTCTACTACCTAGCATTGTTGTAAGTAACGGATAGCTTTACATTCAGTCTCTGTGTGGTTTTCACATCTGTGGGTCCGCTCCGTAATCATCTGTAACTAACTAGAAGCACCATATTAAACCTGGGGTCAGTTCCTTTTATATCCGGGAATTATTCAAAAAGCCATGTCGATTGGCGTGTGGAGTTCCACTTGGCCACATTGGGATATTGTTACAAAAGGTGAAAGCTATTTTTATAAGTTAGTTCCTAAAAAAATCATGAACTAGGCTCAAAGCTTGTGTGTTGCAAGTTTAAAATAAAATTAATAACTGGATATAACAAAAAGTTAGTGTGGTGACACTCGCATTATTGCTTCCAGCTACTTTGTTCCATTGCATTTGCAATATCTGTAGACTGTACTATGGCTGGTCAAAATGAATACAAACTTTTTTGATACGTACAGACCCAGGTAGTAATTAATTATCTAGGGTTAAGAATAAACTCTCAGCTTGAGAGTGTAAGTGAGGCCAACCAACTTAAATAGCCCCCTGTTTGGATTACTGGAACAAGAGCATGAAGGAAGACTACAAAAAGGAACGCAAGCGGCTCTCAGCTTACATAGAGCTCCGGGTAGAAAACATTAATTAAAAAAGTATGAGAGACTCACAAAGAGTTTGTAAATACCTTTCTATCAACAATGGTAATTTTCTTTTCACAGAGCGCTTTTGGGAACATAATACATGCGTTTCTTATTATTTCAATCCTTGCGTAATACGGAACTAATAAATATACCGTTACTTTAAAAATCCAGCAACAGTTCAAAAAACGTTGTTTTACGTATACTTTAATTTTAATGCTCATTATGGAAGTTTCCAAACTAGTGTTCCACAGCTTTCACTCCCTTTTAATCTAAAGAATCTAAAACTTTCTTTGCATATTTAATATCTAGTTAGCATAAAAAATGTATGTTACACGCACTTGCCTTGAATTGTGGTAAATTTTATTTTCCAGAGTCTAATTCATCCGCTTTTTAATGCTGAATTTTCTGAGCTATGGAATCAAAAGTCTTTAAATAGTTTATCGGCATAGTAGCATTTTAGCTGCGGATATTGTCGATCACTCTACTGTGAATACAAAAGCCAATGATTCAAGAGTAGAACTTTTATCTCATTTGGGAATTTATATAAAAGGATAAACGAGGACAAAAAGAAGAAAAATGACTAGTACTTGCATTTCAATAGAACCGCTCCTGCCAGGATTTAACGTTTTATAATGGGTACTTACAATGAGTGAGGATTAGTTACAGAGTCCGACGACAACTCAAGAAACGCTATTCAATTTCATCTCGTCATAGAAAAGCAGCTTCCCTCATTGTCGATACATATATCTATCACAATGATGCTACATTTTATAACAATATGCATTCACGTCATTCCGACAAGTTTGTGTCATTCACAAATTACCAGATTGAAAACAAGTTATTAGATTGAAAGACACTATGCAACTACTAGTTTTTCAATCTTTTAGTACATATTTGGTTCATTTGAAATTCATACACTTGTCCAGTCAAGTGTACCCAGTGAAATTTTAAAGCTTCGAATACGATCTGTAGTAAATGTAATTAGTACATCATGACTAACTATCAAAGTGAAGCAAAAAAAAACATACACTAGCAGCCAATCAAATTGTGGGCTCAGTATTCTTGAAATAAATCATGGGGAACGTCAAGAACAAACTATTACAACGTAGCCAACATGGTTCACCACATGTATATGTTCAGCCAATATTAATGTGTTGTCGAGTTAAAAAGAGCGCCAGAACACAATTCTTTTCTCTTAGCTTTGTTCTGGTAGAGCGGAGATGTTTGGGAACAAACTTTTGGGAAGCCTATTTTATTTAATATTGACTGTTGGTTTGGTCCAACTATATAAAAAAACAATACTATGTTGCCTTGGCTCAAGGATTCCCAGAACTACTTTCTGCAAATGACGTCTTTTCCCTTTCCAAACCGTACTAGTAAAACTTAAGGCCATTCTTAAAGTGTGTGCAAGAAATTTCAGAGATGTAGTATACTTTTTTCGACCTGGCATATAATTATCACATGCAGTGCAAAGGAACTTCATGTGAAAAAAATACTAGACAAAAAGTCAAAGCGTTCCCCTGGGTCATTTTAATGGCTAAAATACACTACGCTTAATTATTTTTGCAATTTGCTCATTCTGCTTAAAATTAAAGTTTTAAACTTTTCTTTCCAGCTAGAAGTTATACATATTATATATTAGTTGGGTGAGTTTCCAAGTTGTCTTACAAAACTGGCTATCATGTTTTTTGTTTTGCTTTTTTTAAAGTTTGAAATCCTCTTAAAACTAAGTTCATGTTTATCAAATTCTATTTAATTTGCCAGTTACTGAAACAAACTGAATATGTTAGAAGTGCACACAAATTTTTATCCTCTCTTTGTTTGCCGAATAAATTGATTGTGTTTATAAAAGAGTAAATAGTCCCATGTATTTAAGTGAACATGCTGTCAAAGGGTTATTTGTTGCACTTACTGGCTATGCCATGTTGCACTTAACTTGCTATCCATTTGGCATGAATACTTTGGAAATGCTTGTGTTGAAGCGACATAGTGAGTTGCTCTAATTTATTCCAAAAACATATATAGACCATCCGGAAAAAGGAGGTAAATTTGTCCTGTCCTGTGTGTGATAAATTTGTGTAGTAGGATAGAATAAAATTTACCTCCTTTTTGCGGACAAGGTATACAGATAATTTATTAATTCACTTATTGTTGGCTTTGAGTGCACAAATAATGGTTGTTAGCTTCAAAAGTTCTGACTTAATTCAAAATTCTTTCAATCAAAATCTGGATGACAAAATTGGAAAACCCACATTTTCAGCAGTATCTATATAACTAGTCATCAAAGTGAATTTTAGTTAGTTAGTTGTTTGTGTGCTTTTAAAAAACTTTTTTTTACTAACTAACTACAGTATTCAGTTTTTGGTTGTACTTTTCAACAAGGATCTGAGAAATAATATGAGAAATTTATATGATGAATTTGCATGGGAAAACGCATTGGTCCGTATTTCATGGGAAAACGCACTGGCCCATATTTCATGGGAAAACCCAGAAGCCCATATTCCATAGGGAAAATGAAAAAACTCTTGAAATTAAAGGAAATTTAACAATTTTAATATTATGAGGGGGATATTATAATTAAGTAAATTTATAACATAACGAGACTAAAAATTATAATAACAAACTTTGAAATAATGCTTCGAATGTTCAAATAAAGATTTGAAAAAAATTAGGATTCAGGTTTCTTGAATTCATACACTTGTTAGGCAAGGATGACGTTAATGCAATGAAAACTATACATGATAATTCTATCAATCTAAGCAGTTCACCTTCAGTCAGTAAGCTTTTTTTAAATAGTGCAGAGCTCACAACTTGTCAGACTCAATGCATTGGAATGTAGAGGAGAATAAGATAACCAATAATTGTTTGATGCTGTTGAACTTTGATTTTTTATGAGAAGTTCAATGACAGCCAGAGGCAGAAATTAAAGCAAAGTAAATTGTATATCGTAGATTTGGGCAATTGAGCATTCCAAGCATAAATTTTGAGCATTTAAACAAAGAGGAGAAGGGTTGGTATGCTCTAACGCTATTTTGAATAAAAGTTCTCAGAGGGATTTTTTAAATACTATCCTGAGTATGTAACCCCCCAGAGAAAAAGGGAAAGATTACAACTCATTCCATAATGTAAAACGACTTTCGTATAACTTGAGAATTCACAGGTTCAATTATGCAAAGGAACATAAAAATCCGCTTATAGGCGTTTTTAATTGTTTTTATGTTTGCTGAAAAAGAAAGGTAACATGTTCTCTATAGTTTTAAATATGATTTACTACTTTTTTTTATCTCTACTTGGTCTACTTCATGTTACTTTGCGACCCCTATGCACTACTATCTTACCTTGCAGTCTGTCTTTATAGCTTCATAGCGCCATAGCGCGATTCCGCGTGCATCGAGCGGTTACAAAAACTTGTGGAAATCCCAAAAACTGTTAAACTCATGGCATCTGAAGCATTGAATTAAAAAATTTAGAATTTCATAAGCATCCCAAACAAAAAACGGGTATGCTTATCGTTAGCACATAAGCGTTTTCAGTCTTAACGAGTTTTTCAATCTTTTAAATTTAATGATTATTAAGCAGGCTGAAATTTATACAGATATTTTTCTTAGTTTTAAATGTTTCTACAACTTTTTGTTGTCCACCTGCTGCAATTGGAGAGTACTTTAAGCTACTGTTCAGTTTGCGCTATGCCATGTTTTGCAAAGCATAATGTGATTCTGCGTGCATATTGCGCTAAGCGTATAAATTTCGGTGATTTTGACTTTTGCCCATGAAACCTGTGCGTTTTCCCACAGAAATTCATCATGTAGTTTCTCATATTCTTTTTAAAAAGAAACCCTGAATCCTTTAGTTAGTTACCATTTTTTTAAATGTTTAAAAAAAACACTTTCCAACAACAACCGAAACTTCGACACCTGCCTTTCGCGCGCGTGCAGCTCTATGCTAATTGCAGCTACCATATGTATGTGTGTGCTGAGTCAACCCAACGGAAAATGGGTCGTCAATCTTGGCGTCAATAATTATTCACGTGAGGCAGTGGAACACGATAATTCCCAAGAATGGTAATAAATCCTTTGAGCAGACTAGTGCTTCATGTGAGCAATGAAATGTGGGTAATTGCAATCTGGAATAACATTGTTTGTGGCCAAGAGATTGCACATGACATATATATAAAGGACGGAAACAACATTTTGTATAGTAGTTTCGTTGAATTCGTTGCTGTTGAACAACTGGGACGCAATGAAATCCGCTCCAGAGTTGACACATGATCGTTTATCACGAAGAAAAATGTGCTTCTGTTGAATCAAAATATGAAACTTACTATGCAAAGGGAATCTATAATTGTGTAGACTTTCTGTTGCTACTGTCACAATAAAGAGAGATTGAGCACACCGTATAGATTACAGTCATTCTTATTCCGTCACACACAGGCTGGCAAAGTCAAAGAAAAACTTCTCTCTCTCTCTTGTTTTTTATTTCTTCCACTTTATTGCTGAGCTTTCGTGATTAAAATCTTTCATGGGCTCATGTGGAATACAAGAATTTGGCAAAACTTTTCATTGCTCGTCATATAACAAGAGGACACTAATAATAATAATGGTTGGATTATTGTATTCCAGATAATAGGCAATAGTTTGGCTGACGTCAACTCAAGCATAATACAAAACACACAACATACAAATATAGTCTTAAATATTAATGATAACAAGTATTACCGTCCCAGCATGATGGAAGGAGGAATATATGCTATTGTGTTATTGCATAGCAATCCACTACTATGTATATACCGTGGTCGGGGATCTTAGTTTACATTTTTAAAGAAATTTACCAAACTAACTTTGTTTGTCAACTCGGCGGCAAAAGAGATGAGTAATTACATTTTAGTATTATAGATACATTGATAATAAAATAACTATATAACAAAGATTTGCCTCTTTGTTTATTTGCCAACTCATATCGCTATTATTTGACGCTACTGCTCTGAAACATTTAGAGACATGTCGTAAATCTTTTTTTTTTTGCTCTTCTTCATCACATTTTTGTGTCAATATTTATGTTTTTTTTTTTGCAATATTAGATAGAATAGAGTTTTTTAGGATCAAACTAACTGTTGTCAAACTGTAATGGAATGCTTGAACATGAGCCAACTTTCTCCAGTGTAGTGACAATAGGCCACCCTATTTTCTGTGATGTAGAAAACAACAAAAAATTGTATGCCTAACTTGTTAATCATCCTTTGAACATGACATATTATCTACCCAGTTGACATCATCCTAATGCATATAAAACACGCACTCAAACTTAAAAAACAGATCATGTATAGCATGTACTCGTCTCGTTTGGTCCTTCAATTAAATCACCTTTCGTTGTTCATGATAATTTTGTTAGTCGGGGAACAATTCAACCTATGCTGACGCTTCTCACTGGACACCTAATTCAATTTGCCACTCTCATCCAATTTAATTCATATTAATTCAGTTTGTACGTAAACTGTATTTAGTCTGGAGAGTATAAACTTTATTATTTAGTTTTTGGCTGCTACTCACTGACTGAGAAATGAGGAGGAAAGCTATTAGCATTTTCCTAGGGACACACATTGCTCCCATTTAAAAGAGAGGCGAGAGGCCTAACAGGTGTACACACAACTAACACGACACAAGGTAGTCTATGTCGATGCGCCAGTTTGCACACTTGACGTCTGCCCTCCCTATTCCATATGCATACGGAATTAGCATGCGACAGACAACGACACTTGGCTGTTTATTAAAACTTGGCTTAATGCAGTTAGTTTGTTGGCTTGTTAGTTAATCTGTTGACATCAGTGAATTTTCTCTCCATGGGCTACCCCATTCCAGGTAATCTAATTTTCATAGTTGACTGTGTTAACACTTTCATGCCCACCTTATGTCGCTTGTTGTCCGTGCGTGCTATACCACGCTTATAGTTAGTTAGTTAGTTAGTTAGTTAGTATGAACAGGTTGGATCCTATTCTTTAAAGATCCGTGTATTTTGGGAGGGTAGAAAACATTGCATGATCCACTGAACTATTTGTTTACAACTTTCCAGCTCGGGGTCTAATACTATGTAGTTACCATAGGATGCACCTAGGTATGAAACAGACAGTAACTCATTTTTATCACACCGTTTTGAGAGCGCCGGAACGAGTAGGTTATGTGATAATAATGTGTGTACACGAGTCAAATATGTAAGCGTATGTGCTGTAAGTAATTAGTTTTCTGTGCAATTTATGGTATAATGAGAGTTGTGATGAAATGTTTCAAGTAATGAATTGTTACATTATCAACAGATGGAACTAAAAAATAATTGGATAGACTGATTAGTTAAGTGAATATACTATTGATGCCAACAAATGAGTGGCTGACTGACTTTGGGTCATCAAAAGCTATTAGTTTTATAATTCACTATGGAATACTTTTTTTGTTGGGGTTTTATGACACTTCCTAAAATATTAAAGATTACTTGATTATTTTCATTCCCAATGGTCAATTTCATAAAGAAAATCATCATAAATATTAAATTTCGTGCACATGGAAGCATGCCAAAGGGTATCCAAACTAATTTGTTGTGTGTAGCATAGAAAGAAAAGTATCCTACATGAGCAATTTTAATTCATTATTAAGTAAGTGCTTTTCAATGTACTGTAGAAACATTGTTACCCATGATGCATAGCTTGAAACCATAAAAAAAGTGCCTCCATTGTGTTTTCTTTCTTGACAAGAAATGCATTAAAATCTAGCACATAAAAATCTGCATATCCCAACTATTCATATGCCTGCAAGCATTAAATAATTCTCAACTCGTCATATGTTCTATAGAAAAAATCCCACAAAAACTAGTAGTTTGACTTACCAATTTATAACCACTACATTTAGTTAGTAAGAAATAAAAAGAGCGCGCAAAGGTTATACTTGACTGAAGTCTGAGAAATATAGTGTAAATGATATTCGAATACCTGTCACCCCCTAGAGTTTTTTTCCTTTAATTTTGTTTGACACTGTTTACCAGGTTCTCAAGAGCCGTCAGTGTGTGATAGTTTTTCGTCTTTGCTCCTTTTCATGTTTGCAATGCATTAACAACAACGTAAGGCATGTGCAACTAACTGTAACTGCTAACTAACTAACATGTAGCTAGCTTCTGCTAATATCACTGTTTCTACCTGTATGTAATGTGTACACATCCATAAGAGTAGGAAAAAAAGTTGAGTGCCATAGTGTTCAAGTTTGCGGAGGTTGTTTACACAGGAACGTGAAAATTGCTCTTTCCTATTTTCCAAAGAATAGGAGAAAATGCCTTGTATTTCTTGTTCCATTTAGTTAGTTTCCACCTTATGTAATTCACTATGCTTTTTACCTAGTGTTTTCTCCTCAGTGCACAATAGTCTTCATGCTCCCAACCCATCAACAAAAACGAGGGAATGAGATGTGACTTCTCTTCTCAAGTGTTTGTCTAGACTTGTATACAAGAATCTATCAAGGAATGGAGGATGTGAAAATTCTTTTACCTTCGGGTCATGGTCACGCAAAACAATTAACTTTATACTAGTAATTATCCTACTATGGCTCCGTGTTGGTACCTTAGCAGGTTCTCTGCTGACATGCTCCAAACTCAGAAACTCTATTAGGCGCCACAATCTGCTTTTAAGCTGAACTATGGGTCAATGTGAGACGACGTAAAGTAATTTCTCTATAGCAGAGTCTCAGTGGGAGACCAGTTCTTACTTAGTTTAGTTAGCTGAACTGGTCTAAATAACTATAAAGAAATATTATTAGCATCATTATTATCGTGCATCCTAGGAATGATTTTCAGGTTAACAAGCACATGAATGCATTTTTTTAAACAAACATTGCAGTCAAGAATTTTGAGGCATTTACATATTCGTATAATAGCCAAAATAGTTTAAGTATCAAAACATGAGAAAGGACATGCATTGATAAATCCAAAATACACGTAATGTAAATCTTGGGTAATATTAAAGATAATCCTTGGTGCAGGTTTCAATTTATGATTCTCATTGCTCCAGACACAATAACAATATCTTGGTCCTGCAGCATGACTATGAACAGATTGTATGTATGCAAACTCCTGTCTTTTAACTCTATTAGGTTCTCACGCCAAATTATAATACGATTAAAAAAATCATACCCCCAGTTTGATTTTGAATGCATTATAGTATAGTGAATCATTTTCATATAGTGCACTGTCTTAAGTGACTACAAAAACAATGCTACATAATATCCTATTAACAAACTAACCAACACGCGCTGGGAATCGGAACTTTGGGAATGTGAGATGGGATGAAAAAAGGTAGAGCACTCTCATGATGATGCCACAAAATCATATTGATAACCACAGACACGTGTGAACAGTCATAAAGGGAGGAATATCATGAGTAACTACAATTCCTCAGGAGGGCCAACTGACTGTTTTCTGGTTCGTTACTATTGAATCTTAAATGAGTGGAAAAGTTTGCTCATTTTCTCAGTCAGTGACGAATTGAGAATGGAGCATAGTGAGGAGCATCCCTATTCCTATATTGTTTACACTTTACAAGGAAGGAGTGTGAGTAAGGACGGAGGAGGCCGAAAAGTTGAAACAAAGGGAAAGCAGATATTGCAGAGGAAAACACTTTAGTTGTGTTGAGAGACGCGAACTTGGAACCATTTCATCTAAATATTATGCAAACTACGCGTCATTCTTTTTTGGTAAACAAAATCCCTTCCCCATACATATATGCCTGCCACTTGAAGTTGAAAGTAAAGCACCAACCCAGCCAACAATATGCGGTCTCTTTATGTGCTGGCTCTAGTTTCACTTGTCTCTCGCTTTCCCTCATTCTCTTCTTTCTGTCCTAATAGACAAACTTTCAACTCATAATAAACATTTGCTGGAGGACACTTAACCACTTAAAATTGACTCACTCACTCCTTCACTCCCTTTAGTCTATAGTTTGTGTCTGAGGACGTCTAGCTAGGGGATTTCGCAAGAGATAACGCAATTAAAAAAAGTCCCAACCTTTTTCCAAATTGCATCACGAACATGAAAAGCCCCACATGTACCATACAAACAAACAAGAGAAGGTAAAAGACTCAGTTCTCCCCAGAGTTTTAATTTTCTATCCTCGTTCTTATAGGTTGCTGAAAGGATGTGGCGACTCTCCTTCCCTATTCCATTGATTCTACTGCCTACGTTTTTATGTCTCAAATAAGGCTTATGTTATGGCTTTGATAATGATCAAAAATTAAATCCAAAAAGACTATTTAGTTTTGAGTTTGAAGGCACATTGTGGGGAGTTGAGCGTGACTGCAAATTTTGATCACTTTGTTTTCAACTGTAATATAAATTTTTATGGCCTTAGTTCTTGTGCAAATATCAGAGTTCAAATATCCGTGGAATTTGTAGCGCATAAAATATTGACTGTAATAGAAATTTTATTTTCCTTCCATTTTTTCTTGAGCTATAATAAAAAATTACAAGTTGACGTTTTTATTGAACAGGTCTGTCAAAAATATCTGCTTTCACAAAGCTACATGACAGACTCAATGTGAATCACTGCGTCCCAGCTCCCAGCGTTTTTTACAATGGCTGCTTTATATAAAACCTTTATTTTTACTCCTGACTGCAGCATTTGCATTGCATGGCATTTGGCACTTTCCAAAATACAGCTGAATTAAGTACACAAGTTGAAGTTAGCTTAAGTGCTGCAAATGTTAAATCAATCATATGAACTTTTGAAAAAAAGGAAAATGCACAACTCAAGTGCAAAAAAGAGTATATGCCACAAGCTTGGTGGTTTTGTGTCTTGACGAGCTAGTTAGTGCTTTTATTGAGTAGTAGGAGATATTTGCTACTTTTTGGAAACGCTATGTCTGTCTGTCTGTCCGCATTTGATGAAAAAGGATAACTCTTGAAGAATTTATCGGATCTTAAAAATATTTTGTGTAAATGTTCTTTTGGTCAAAGTTAAATACAAGTTTGTTCATGGGCGAAATCCGAATTGTCGTTTGTTCACAACAAAATCAACTCGGGAATAATACCTGTTACTTTAACATATTCGTTTAACGCGGTTTATTCAATCGGTAAAGTTATTTATCCTATAATTCACTATTTGAGCGGTAGAACAAATGTATGCAACCAGACCAAGGCAGTTCAAAGCTAATGTTGCCATATGGTTAGTATTGCTATTCTAATCTAAAATAGTGCAAAAAGTATATTAGACAAGATCCATTCCATGTTTAAAATTTGTTACACTTGGCATAACATTTCACAACTCGATCATTCATTACTATCAAGTTTTCAGCTGTGTTGCTGTGTACTATGTAAACAGTGAAAACACTCTTTTACAAAGCGAAGATATATAGACAGGACAAATATGGAAAACTTGGGTATAGAAACATGTGTAGTTTTCTCTCTGCAATTGTAGTTAAAATTTTTCTCTCAAAAATAAAAAAAACTATAAATGCTAGTAAAACTACGGTTGCTCCCGTAATTTCAGAAGATATAAATCTTATAAATGGGCACGGAGCCGACAAGAAGGCAATGCTAGGAGACTAGCTGAATAAAATGACAAGGACTATTTGTAGGAACGTGTGAATCACTCAAGATGGATGCTCTTTATACATACATAATGCATTGTGGTGAAAGTATATTTATTGATAACGTGGAATTTTCCTTTTGAGAAACTTTATCGGTCGGTACCTAATACCGTTCACTCCGTCTCCTTCTCTTTTCATCGCCACGCACAGTGTGAATGCGAAACACTTAAGACTACACACTCTATAGATACTTGAAGTCAATTGCTTGAGTCACAGGGGAAAAGAGGAGCACCCATGTGATACCATTTGATGCAACTCGGGGGCTCAAGAATCATTGAGTCTAACCAACTAGGCTCCCTAATATCATCTAACTAGCTAACCAACTAAGATTGGACAACTTGCTCCCACTGACTATATATCTGCCTTTCAAAGTGATCTCCGAGTAGGAGCACTTAACGTGATTTCCTAATTACTTTCCATCCAATTCCCATAGGAACATTGATCTGAGGAAAAGTCTGTCTCTGCAGACTTGGTGGAAAACAAACATCCTAAATAGTAGTTGATAACAGAAACTAAACACCTCGGAACTCAATGACGATGGCACATTCATCGTCATTAGGCATCATTTCATTACGAGTACACACCACACACTACTACTACTAGACTACTTATTATAGGGCAGAGCCGTCGTCGGGCAGCTCTATGGATTCCATCATGTGATATTCCCGTCATGATAGTTGAAGTGGTTCCACTCATTCAACTTGAAGACTAGAAAATGGAGCTCATATTATATGCTTGCACTTTTCTTTTCCCTTCCTCTCTCTCTCTCTCTCTCTCGCTCGGCACAATAGACTTCACTTGGGAGAACTGCTATGGTGAGTTTTTTCCATTCACATATAAAGTTTGAAAAGACGGAGAAAAACCCCACTGGATGCATTACAATGAGCTCTTCTATAGATAGTGTCTTATACTTGCTAGAAGCTCTACCAGCAAAGCAACAGAGCTAGTAGTCTTCGTTCCAGTCTTTATAGAGATTTTTTCAGCTATGGCTGGCATAATGCATTTGTTTGAGTTTGTGTGTGTGTGTGTATGTGTATCCGAATCCATGCACATCATATATAGAGTAGGAAATGGAACACTATCCATACATACACTACTAGTCGTGAGTGAGTGGAAACTCAATATTAAAAAGCCGCTTGCTTGGTTGCTTGCTTGTGTTTCCGTTGTGAAATGTTTAAAAGTAGTAGTGGCACACACACACACACACAAAACAGGAACAAAAAAGTAGCTGTAGTCAAACTACGACTACACTACTGCTATAGGCAGTCACAAGAAAAGTTCCAATAAACCCATTTCCCACTCACTCTAAGAAGCTGTTTGTTGCAAGCAAATCCTTTTACGCTTCAGTCAAGTGCAGAGAATAGGTTAGACACAGAAGAGAAAGAAAGAGAGGAAAAATACAGATAGTTTAGGAATGAAAAAAACTTACTTTTTACATGGCTGTATAAATGTAGATATTAGTGCACATTATACGAGCGGAACTCACTTTTTGGGACTAGTAGGACATATTGTTGCTAAAACTAGTAGTATAGTATGGTAGCAGTGAGTGAGTGTAGTATAGTGTGTAGTGGAAATGCAGGTTTCACGTTTTCTCAAACATGCTTCAAAAATGAAACTGGGATCTGTGCACTACATGCACACATTGTGAAAGACGCTTTTTTCGTACCTAAAGAAACGGATAAATTTTACGCTTGAGTCGCAAAACTTCATAGTTTCAGTCCTTTTCTCAAACCTTATAAGTTCCTTTCGCAGTAGTATTAGTTTGCTCGAGTTTTTAAACATGCTTATCGTTTTCTTCATTTGCGATTCACTTACTTTCTATATCAATTTTCAAACCACCGACCGAATTTGAAGCATTCAAAAGCATGGCTTACAAACAGGACTGACTGTGTAAACTTTTTATATTGTTTTACACAGGTTAAAGATATATAGATGGAAAATGCCACGCTCTCTTGGCCTAATTCTAAAAAACCAACTTATGCACTTCTTAACTCCGTCTAAATATATAAATACACAGCTTTACGATCACTTCTTCCTCATGTGCTTTTCTTCTTGTATTATTTATTGCTCCAAGCCACTAATGCACTTGGCAATTACTAAAGATTAGCTTCTTTTCTGCGTAATTTTTATCCTTGTCATGTTTTCGCGGCTAATATAAATTCACTCAGACTAAGTCTTTCGACCTTACTAACTAATCTATACACGGACTGGAGCCCCTCTCACTCTCTAGAGCAACTTTTTTGTATCACTGACATTCATTAAGACAAACCTGTAGGCCAAATAGACTCGCATGCAATAATTAATATGTTTTGTTTCTAAAAGATTGAATCCTGGTTCCTGGTAAATCTAGAAAAGTTTATGGACTTCTACACTAATTACATATGCATACATGACTTATATAGTATTCATATATGTGATTTTGTAGCGTTGTGTGGACTAGGTTACTATATATAGGTAAATTAGAATAAAAGATTCTACTCACTATAGCATCTAGCTTAAACGTTCATACAAAGAAACAAAAATAGACTATACCGTGCATTGAGGTAACCGCTCGGTGGCTGGAGCAGGCTCACTCCATCCCAACAATGGTGGAATTGAAATTAGCCCAGAGAGGATCCATACCATAGCAATCATAATGGCAGCCCGAGCTGGAGTTCTTTTTTTCAAGTAGTCCACTGCCTGTGTGATACTCCAGTAGCGATCCAAACTAATGAGACAAATGTTCATGATGGAAGAAGTGCACAATAGAACATCCAGGGCGCAATGAATGCTGCACCAAACAGTGCCAAATATCCAATAGCCCATTAGTTCATTGGCAAGTGAGAAGGGCATGATGAGTAGGCCGACAAAAAAGTCCGCCACTGCCAGAGAAGCAATGAACCAGTTTTGCAGATTCTTCAAGCTCTTCTCTGTTGCAATGGCAATGATGACCAACATGTTCCCAATGACAACAACAATCATCATACAAGTGAGCACAATGGAAGATATTATAATGTGCAAAGTGGAATATCCATCCGCATCAGCAAGTAGAACCAAAGTATGATTCGGATGGCTGCCATTGATGCCTTCATAATCGTCTGGTCCATAATCATCATAGTTTGTGAAATTCTCCAGACCCCACCGTCGATCATTGTAGTCCAAATGACCGCTCACACTGTTATAATAGCCCGCACCATCACTACCTGTCTCCATAATGACAGGATTTTTTCACCTTCGGTTGGAAGTCTCGAAACTTGTTCAAGCTCTGAGAAATGAAGTTTCGTGTATCTCTCCTTTCGCTAATATTTATTCATAACTGATAACAGCACTGTTTTTTAATCTCTGTCAGTGAAAACAACTCATGGTCTCTTACACACCCGGAATGTAGTGCTAAATAGCTGTTATAATTCTGGCCATGAAAAAATATTTCCTTCACTGCAGCACTATAGTTCACTGTTAGCTTGCTAGCTTACTAAACCAACTAACTAGCTAAGAGAAAAATTTGGCTAACGAGTGAAGTGAGCAACTAAATTAACTAACTATAGCACATGTTGTTCCTACTGCTCATTGTCTATTTGTTGTGGCAGAAGGAATTGACGGGTTTGAGAGAAACGGAACACCTACGAGAGGAAAAGTACTGTACGTGTCTCCGAGCTCATCATCATAGATACATACTAGGAGGCATAGAACTGTTGTTATCTCGCCTTGCTCAACTATTGCACTCATCGATCACTGGGAGTCAGTTTTCCATTCTGTTAGCTACTTTATTACTTACTCAGTAGGTTGGCCCAAAGAACATCTCCAGGACAGTGAGTACGTCTGTAAACATTTGTTAGCTAATAAAAATGATTGTGTTCTTGTTGAAGCTTTGTCTTGTTCTCAGGAGTGTAAGCAGAGAACTATAAGTTTGATGGGTGAATGTTGAAAGAGGATAAAAAAACGTACTCCTGACTTGCCACCAACTCTTGGTATTTTTTAAAAAAACTCACGGCTTGCTTACTTTCATGTGCAAGGGGAAATGTCCACTTGTTTTTTCGGTGTATAAAGCATAAATTTGCGTGCACAAGAATTCATCCAGTTGGCTAGTTAGTTAGTTTGTTAGTTTGGGAGTATATAAAAGTTGGTTAGTAGGTCTGTAATCACGTTCTATTTTTGGTGTGGGCCTATGTAATATCAGAGTGGAATGAAGAACACAGGATTTCGCGAGTGAATAAGAATTAACGAGCACCAACAGGTGCACTGAACGCCTTCTTACAACTACCAAGATGATAATAATAATGATCAACTACCATTGTGATCTTGTAGACGACTATGGGCGCACTCACTATTCCGGGTACGTGGGTTTGCTTTCCCCCATTGCTAAAAGTCAAGTGTGGACCTCTTTGCTTCAAAACTTGAGGCTACAGCAAATACATACGGACTGGCGGGGGCTCAATTTAGTTTCACCCTCATTAATAAGCAGGAGATGTCTGGAATTCAAAGTGTTCGTCAAGTCAGTTGGTGGGTATGGTTGGGTCCAAGGTCCTGTAGCACTTTTTATCGGCTCGCCTTGAAAGTGGGGTCTCTAAACTGACTGCCTTAATTTGGTAATGACCACAATTAGGACAAGTTTATGGTTACAATAATATCACAGTACTTGTGGAAACACAAGTGAAGCCTTTAGTTTGGCTCTTGTTGGGCAAAACGTGCACTCAAGCCAAGATGATGAACACACGACTGCCACCACAATCTCACAAATAAAAACAAACTCTGTTCATAATCTATTTATAATGGAGGATGATCTACTATTTTTAGTAGGATTTGCTGGAATCCTGCCCTACGGAGTTCACTTGTACATGAATTAAATAGAACAAATTATTCACACACACTAGCACTCCGTGCACTACATGTCTTACACACGTGCGCTCACACAGGGAAGAAGTGCCACCAAGTAGTTTCCAATTGTCTCTCTCAGCCTCAAACTGCAATGGCAAATTGAATGACTTTTGTCTCTATCTTGTTGTGTATTACGATAGATTGGCCTCTGAATCGCCAGCTAATCAATCATGAGATGGCTGTGGCTAGTTGAAGCCAAGGGTGCCAATTAGAAGCTCCAATTGTTTGCTTCCAAATGAGTACTCAAAGCTCACAGTATTGTATGTGTGATGGTTTGAAGAGAACAAAAATAGTGAAAACGGGTTTCCAAAGGAGTCACTGGGATGAACGGTCGCTAGAACCTTTCTCAATCTACTGCTGCTCACTGCTCACACACACTATCTCAGTGACTGACTGAGAAGGAAAAGCCCAACTGAGTGGCTTTTATTGGAAACCCGGCAAAAAGTAGTAGGATGTGTATCCGGATAGTAGTAGTAGTAGTAGTAGTGGTAGTCTCTATCTTCGCAGCAAGGACAGAATGTGGGCAACTCCAGAGTACAACTCGTGTGAGTGGAAGGCAACATTTGAGTTCCAAATAGTATCCACATATAGGGTATGTACACACACAGGCGCATCAGATGAAAATCCAGGGCCATCCCTGTGTTCCGATGAACTAGAACAAAAAACTGGTTTCCCAAATCCATTTCTTTCACTCGTGAAGAAAAAGTACTGACCTTAAATCTTTGGGGCTCAACAGATTAATTAGGGAAACAATAGCAGAGAACACACATATTCCATGAGGAAAAACACATTTACAAGAAACAATGGGGAACACTTTAATGTTAGGAAAAAAATCATTGCGTGCGTGCATTTAACGTGTGTGTGTGTGTAAAAAAAATGTAACCTTAGAAAACCAGACAGGTATGCTGATTTGACTGGAGGGATCAGCAATTTTGGATCATGATGATGATCTTCCCAAAAGCCAAGTGGGAAATCACAAGTTTTTGTAAACCTCACCAATGGATTTCCAATTGAAAACTTTGAACTTCACCGTATAATGGCACTTTTTGAAAGGGAGACCAAAATGAAATGGCTACAGGCTAAGGTGAACTCTGAGCTCAAGTTAACTCTTACAAGCTTCAATTCATTATTTTCTTCCGTACAGTCTTCAATCCATGGGTAGTCAGTAGTATAGTGCATAGCTAGCTGATGGTCTCTGCAAAACTGTGTACTTCTTAGCTCTAATAAAAAGTATGTACGTAGACGCATACCAAAAAGATTTTTTTGCTCCCTTGATCGTGCATGCTTGTATGCTAAATGAAATGTGAAACTATATCTTCTCCAAAGTGGGACTATATACAAATGTTAGAAAAGAAGAATGATTGTCAATTTTAGCCATTCTTTCGCTCACATGAAGCCGAGATTTAGCTAAGCTTTTCATCCAAAGATATTGATTTAAATACGTCACAAAAAAAAACCAACTATAAGAGCAAGAATGTAAATCCCTTTTACTTCTATTTATTGGTGATCCAAAGGCAACCCATTGTAATGAAACTTTGAATTTTAGAAATGAAAAATTAATGAACTGTTAGATAACAAAAGATTCAAACTAGCAAACATGCAGATCCCGGGATTAGTAAAGGAGTTTGGTTATACATGCATATATTTACAAATATACTGTTGAGTCGTCATTCAGTGTGACTAACTACATATATGAATGTAATGCTGAGGAGCTGACAAGCTGTGAAAACAGCATAAACATATTGAGTTGAGGGAATGAGTGAATAGTTGTCTTACAAATTTGACGGCAAAAATAAGAGCAGAAGGTGCCAAAATAAATATTGTAGTCGTGTGGGACTATGTGTGTACAAACACTTTTTGGCAGATGGATACTAAGAAAACAAAATTATGTATGGAGGAGGAAATAACGCACAGACATATTTGTTTGTGAAATGGATATGGAAACATTTGTATTGTATATGCACTGTGTGCACATGCAGAAAAGTGTATATACCGTATGCATTTTTTATGGAGTTTTGACGGATGCTTGTCACACATAGAGTTGATGATTAGAGATGACATTTCTTGACATGCTCAAAATTATAAATGACACTAAAGAGCGGGAATAGACGGAGAAAAGCATTATTACTTTTTTATGTATTGGCAGCAGAAAAAGTGCAACTCGTTCTAAATGCATAGAAAGACAAGATATGTTGGGCACTAAACTGATTTCTATGCAGGATACAATATGAGGTTTTAAAGGCTGTGCTGGCTTCTTATATAAACTTGAAATGCAGTTCATTCTGCATGGTTCACCAAATTTACTAAAAAATTGAATCCAGTCAAGTATGCTGTAGTTTGCAGTTAGGAATGAAATTAGTGAATGAAAGTAGAATTCTGGTTTTATAGATGTTTAGCTCTGACTTACGTTTTATTATATAATAGGATTTAAAATCCTATCAATGAATATAAAAAGTTAAATTTTATGGGCTTCATCATTTGTGTCTGTGCATTGGTGTCGTTAGGATAAAGTAGCAGGCTTTTGTACACTGTGGCAATTTCATTATTATTATTTTTCATTGTCCAAAGGATTTGAAAATTTTTTACGACTCTTTGTTAGCTGCTTTTAGTTAGAAAAAGTTTTAACAATATGAATACCCACAGTTGCTGGCCGGCCACATTGATAAATACTGGATTCAAAACTTGTACACGGTTGTCCGTGAGATAAAAAATGTAGTTTAACGACATTATTTTTTCAATAGATTGACTCAATCAGTGTCAAAATCAACGCATTTACTTTTTGTGTTAAACAGCTTATCGTTAAGTGTTCAATTAAAAACAGGTTTTATGGAAACTGGCAGTAAAATTTAAAAAAAGCTGTCCTCGACTTTTTCTAAATTTGAGGGCTTCTTCTCACAACCTACATGATCACCAACAGTCAATATTTATAATCCAGTAATAGGTACATGTTCGATTTGACGTACCATTCCCTTTTTGAATGCCATGCTGGTCTAGCACAGTTTTGTTGTTATTCCAAATAATATATGGAGAAAAAAAGTGCACTGGCTGGAGCAACTTTCCATCTCTATTTTCTTATCAAGGATAACTTATGCTCTACTCAGGTTTGACAAACATGGGGATGAAATTTTATGCCATCCGGATGACAAATGTTTGCAGGGAAAAAGTACAGCTGTTCAGATTCCGTCCATTTGAGCTGTCATGCAGAGCATATGGTTCAAAGAAATGAAAGCAATCTTCAAATGGAGTTTCAAATGTTACGTACAGGACAAATTTTTTTTCCACAACTATTGCTTGAGCAAATATTTTGACAAGAATTGCCAACAGTTACAGGCTAAGCTTTAGTTAAAAGGGTTATGAAATATCTACAAGTTGTTTTCACAACGTTGGCTACTTTTAGTATCGACTCAATTGGCTTTCATACGCTAAACATTAAATACTGAAGGGACAGCAAACGCTCACGAGACGAGGACATTAATAAGGAGCCTCATGTTTTCCTATATTTCACTCATTCTGTATTAGTCGTGGTCATCCATAAAATGACTGCAATGAGTGTGGAGGCTCTGACAGTCAGTCTTACACGTGTTGAGGGCCCGCTTTTGAACTACTAATATCAATCTAAAACACAATTTTGAGAAAATAAAAGATCGTGGATATTCAACAATAGCATTTTATTTTAATTTTTTTTTTTATACAATTAAGGACTATTTTTTAATGCATAGAATGATACATAAAATCCACAAATCGATGGTTGAACTTAAATATCGAATCTTTTTTTTTTGCTCATAACCAGCTCGCTTGAAATCTGTCTACCATCTAAACTTGAAACATAACAAAACAGCTGCTACAAGCCCTCCAAGTAAATACCATAAACTCAATTATTGCTAAAACTACACTACTACACATAGATTGCATGGTATGGTGTAAAACCCACACAAACTCACTTCTCACATTTCACCATACAACTATTAAATTTAAGATAGCCGGGCCCACTGGCCTTTGGCCAGGCTCACTCTTACGAGCAAAATTTAAAACCTGGAAAATTTTCGATGACCCACAAATTTTCTGACGCACGGTAAGTTTCTAGAATGTCATAAACGACTCCATAGCGAGTTTTTTACTTTCTCTTTACTTTTACGATTTTTTTAAATGTTTGTTATGTTTATGTGTTTTTGACAATCTAGAAACTTACCGTGCGTCAGAAAATTTGTGGGTCATCGAAAATTTTCCAGGTTTTAAATTTTGCTCGTAAGAGTGAGCCTGGCCAAAGGCCAGTGGGCCCGGCTAGTCAGCATAATCAAAACAAAATCTTGAAAACACACTTATCATTCAATGGGTTAGATACAATAAAAGGCGTAGAATATTTAAATAAAGAAACGAAGACTAAATGAGGCTCTGCAATAGGACAGATTGCAGTATTTGGGAAAAGGCTCAAATCACCATCAGCACCCCCACTGCCTCAAAAACATAAAAAATTGAAAAAAATTAAAATTAATAGAGATAAATTCAATGGAACGGATCGTGGGGGACGCTGACGATGCTTTTGCTTCGCACAACCCCTCGTTCGAAGAAACCTGGGATGGCTCGCCGAACAGTATTTGGGAAAATGTTCAAATCGCCACCACCACTGCCATAAACACCACCAGTTC
>Ga0210040_10002432_pt1 | contig 26292 bp, 18 predicted proteins | sample CryGeyCG12114_NA_FD_185462 | JGI IMG/M metagenome (GOLD analysis project Ga0210040, IMG submission 185462) | Groundwater microbial communities from aquifer - Crystal Geyser CG19_WC_8/21/14_NA (SPAdes) (version 2) | ecosystem: Environmental > Aquatic > Deep subsurface > Groundwater | place: USA... | reverse complement strand
TCTAGTGAGGTGTCGGTCACCTCTTGGGAGACCCTCCCTTCCTCCTTTCCTTCCTTCTGTTACTGCGTGAAGGCCTGCTCCTACCTTATACTCCCTTACTCAGCCTCGTGCCTTGGCACATTCACGGGATGTCCCTCTTGCAGTAGGTAAGTTTCCGATCGACGGCTCACTATACTTCGGACGGCATTTAGCACGTGGATCAGCTACTGTGCGACCAACTAGCCATCTAGACACCTACCCACCAGGTGAGAGGTAGCTACTCAAACTACCATCGGGTGCCTGTACGAATCGAAGCTTCAATGGAGTCGATTGTGCCAAGTCGTGGTGTACCTTTTGTCGCCGACTTACGTGAAACTTGCTCTAGATGTTTGTGTGCGAGACATAGCCCAGTTCTTATGAACTTCGTCGAAGTATGGTTCTCACAGGTTAAAGCAAAGCACTAAAAAGCTGAAAAGGTAGATCGAGACATCCTTTGCATTTCAACTACCAAAAAGAAGCATAACCCCATATCAAACTCCCGTCCTTTCTTTTGTCATCCGCGTAAAGGGTATCTAACTCGACGTAATCGCAAAGCAATTCATAACTCGGTATTGATGTCAGGGTATCATTTGTCGTTTTCTCAATGAACATACAACCATACACTCGGTTGACAACTTTTTTAGCGCAAAGGTAAATTTAAAATGTGTGCAGATCCATTCGTCGCGGCGTGATAGTTGTGGTGTTGCTGATGAACATTCGGTGGCCCAATAGGGGCCGGGTATCCAGAAAGAGAATGCGATGTAGGCGGCCTTCCGGAGTCAAAACTCGCTCGTGGTTCGTGCTTGGGCGTCCTGTCGCCCGCCGTCGCGCCGCTTGTGCCAAAAGGAAATTTGTTATCGGGGTATCGTGGTGGCCAGCCACCATTGTTGTTGGAGGAAGAAGGCGCCTCTTCCTCAGGAAGATTCACACCACTATCATTCCAGATGTTTCGGTAGCCGCTCTCACGGCTTTCCATGGAAATCAACGATGCTTTGCTAGCATTGGAAGAAGCGTGTTTGAAGAAAGTACCAGATGTGTGGTTCTGATTCTTGCGGCTCATAAAAGATGAGAAAGATGATATGCTGCCAGGCTTGCGCAACTTATCGAATAGGGAAGCGCGCTCGGAGATCGGTGTGTTTTCGCCGTCATTGAAACTTAGCCTAGTGGGCGAGTCGGTGGAATGTAGAGAAGGAGCATTTTGCAGCAGCTTCGAGTCGAAGAAAGGCAGCGAGTCTTCGAAGGAATCAGACTTTGGGCGAGGAATAGCGCCCTTGATCGTAGTGGCGTTTAGACCACGAGGAACTAACTGAGAAATCAAGAAATCGATTGCATCCTTGAGACCGCCAGCGTTGTTACGTGTATAGGTCAGAATGAGTTTGCCCTCGGTTGCTGAGACGATTCGTTCGACCGATGCTGTTGCAGGTTTGGGTAAGCTCCCTACGTGTGGATTGAGATGAATGTCCACCTCGTATTGGCTACGCATCTTCTGGCGAAGGTCATTGTAGAACTCGGGCGACGTGAGGAAGCCCTCTAGCTCATTCGATTTCTGGAAAGTTATTTCATGACTTTCAGGCACCATTCCCAGAAAGGCGTCAAGGGCTTGGGGGACTTGATACTCAGGACCAGAGATCGTAACAATATCACTGGCTTGTTCCGTGCTCGGAAAGTCGATTTTACAATTCCACTTCTTCTCGAGGTCTTCGATATCAGTCAGACGAGCAATAAGCTCTCGATGGTAGAGTCTGTTTATGACGACTGTCTCGGAGACAAATTCGGCATCCTTGAAGTGAACCATCTGATAAGCACATAGACAAGTCATCGGGGGTATCATCATCGCTTACAACTTTCTCCACCATGTCCATAATCTCCTGCTTAACCAGATCCAGACTTTGCGCATTACGTGCTGGAGTGCGACAAATCACGTTATCGACTTTGATGTCTTCGTCATCTTTGCCGACACCGCCACGGTCCATGGCGTTTGAGAACTTCACAAAGACAGAGTACTTCTTCATGATGCGTTGAATGTGCTGCCCTCCGATGCCGATGATGCGCTTGTGATATTGATCTGGCACATGGAAGGAGATCGATGCGGGCATCTCTTGCTCAACCAAATCTAAACCATTTTGGATGGCTTCGTATTGGGTACCAACCACATCGATGTAGAAGTTGTATTCGTTGAAGCCGTCGAATATGATCTGAACATTACCTGTGACCACGGTTAGTCCAATATCTACAATGTTTCGTATTGTTCACGCACTTTGACCCATGATCTTATTGATCTTGCCGTTCTTCTTTCCACTAACAAATTCTTTGTGCTCGTTTGCAAGCTCAATCTTGACTTTCATCTGGTATGGCGTACGTTTGACAAAGGGTATCTGATAGATGACCATCATAGCAGCTTTGACCGTATCATCAGAACCTGTAATTGTGAAGTTGAACTTGTCGAAGCTGACGTCTGCGCCAGAGTTTGTGCAGATATCTCCAAGCATGATCCGGATATCATCTGGTGAAGGGGCACGAAGGGTAGGACCTTGCGATGGATCTGGCATCATTATCCACCATTGCGCACTGTAGAATTGGCCAGCCTGCACTCGTTAACGTGTGATCATGCCAGCTATCTTTAGTTCAACCCTACCAGTGCCATGATCTCCTTAACGGTCCTCTCGACATGAAGGACTTCAGTGCCTCGCACTACGATGAGGTTACGTCGGCTGCCCAAGGGTGGAAAGACTACGTGAGAGCCATTGATTTCCATGATCTTACGAATTTTGTCCAATCTGTCAAGAAGGATGTTGTCAATCTTTTCTGCAACCACGACTGCTTCCTTCGAGTAGAGCTTTATTCCCAGAACGAGGTCTTTGAGCTTCTGCTTGGCTTGATTGATGCGCGCCTGTGTCTCACCAGTTATGAATACTTCATCTGCTGCTCGTCGGTTCGCGCCAGGTGGAATATATCCAAATACTCCAGGGAAAGGAGGCGGAAAATAGATTGCCGTCTTGGTCGCGGATTCGATGAGTTTTATGTTCTTACCCGTGCGGCCAGAAACCAGGGTATGCATCGTAAGCTCCAGTCGAATGACATCAATCTTATGCTTCAGCTACACCTCGCATCAGCTTATGGTCTTGACTTTTCCATCGAGGATACGAACCACTTGATCAATCATCATGAGAATCCTAGTCTTAGCATGTTCTACACTCTCCATGTCGCCAAAGATGTTGACACGATATCTTTGATCGAGACCACTATCAACACCGTTGCCGTAGGAGGCGCCAGCGGTGTCTGGATCTCCGCTCCGCGGCTTGAGGAGAAATATGTCTGTCCCGGTGTAGTTGGCGCACAAGTCAATGTGGCTCAACACGCTCGAGCGTACTCCAGTCGCTGCGCCATCAAGGATGAGATTTGGGTCGATGTCAACGATGGCAGACCGCTGCTGGTTGTCAGAAAGACCCGAGTCGACTAAAACTTGGAGTACTTACCATCATGATCGGAGTTTCATTGAGAACCTTGGCACGCATCTTGTAGGCCAACTCTCGGCTACCGGATATGCAGACATTCGTGACCAGGCCTTGGGTTTTTCGGTGCAAGGCAGGACCAGCTTTGGGCTCCGAGGACGTGACAGTTGCTTCGATACGTCCGCCGCTCTGCTCGCTTAGATAACGGCACGAGTCTCTTAACCTCTCCTCATTCTGTACATGGACCGGCAACTTATGAATTGGGGTACCTTCTGCCGTGTCGACCGGGAAAGTCCATCTCTGGAATGCACCAGGACTTGAATGTAATATGTCGTCTCTTTCAGGACCCGACAGGCTCGAAGCGAATGGCACGTTGAAAGACAGGTTGACGTAGGAGGACTCGGCGGCTTGAGGTGGGACGACGGAGGGGGAGCCCTGAGGACGTCTCAATGGTTGCGGCGCAGACATGTCTTGATGGAAGCGAGAAGACATGCCAAAGGCCGCCGGAGTCATCCTCTCCCAGCCATGGCGAGCCTGGCCGGTGAAGTTGCTGATTTTGTGCATCTTAGGACGACCCCCCAGGTCATTGACGCCACGTGAAGTGTAGGAAGAGAGGAAAGGGAACCGATGAAATTATTGCATTGATAAAGACTGCGTGGTTGGTGAAGAGGTAGAAAGGAGCACAAAGCGGATGGGATGTATCGTGAGCACTGTAAGACAGGGCACGGGTGCAGGTGGTTGTGCATCAAGTTAGGTACGCAGGTCACTCATTCAGCACGGTCACTGGCACAGTGGCACTGCAGTGCAGCTTGGTTTGAAGTGGACCACTGCCAGAGTCAGGTTTAGGTAGGTTCCAACTTCCACGATCAAGCTCTTTAGCCCGCCCAAAGCCCGCCTAGCATTCAGCGTCACTATCTCGCTATAGGCTTCTTCCAGCCTCGGATCGGCGCCTAACGCGCGCATCGCCACGTCATTGGCTGCTAGTCAGCACACTCTGACCACGAGCCGCACTGCGCGGCTTTTATCCAAGCTTCTCCGACAAATCATATGGAACTTGAATCTCGGCGTATCTTCCAAGGTTGCAGGTGTCTGTGCAGTCTTGGGCTATCATGGCGTGTCTATCTACGTACCTAGGTAGGTACCTAAGGTAGGCAATGAGACGCAGGCTTCGAGTGCGTCTGACATCAAGCCTCGCCAAGGTATCCTGGTGAAGATTACCAATTCTTCAGGCGAGAACATTGTTTTATCAATGATTCACCATACTGCCATGTTTGACTGTGTCCGTCTATTATCTGATGTCTATCATAGCTTATGTCTGACCATGGAAAACAAACCTAAAGGCTGGGGTTATTATATTGATCGAAACTCCTTTGCTCGCCGTGTCGAAAAGCCATTAACTCTACTCAATGTGCCTCAATCTCAAATACCGTCTGTCCAATGACTTCAAAGTGGTAATGCTCATTTCGGCCTTGTGCTGCCATGCTATCTGTCTGCTTCGTTGACTTCCTCACCCTCAGAGCATGTACCGTTCACCTTCATGTTATTCCATTTCCGCAGTTGCCGCGAAAGAAGTCCATCACCAGCTTCTGGGGGTGCAGGTGAAAAGCTCCGTGAGCTTGAACCACTTCCATTCGTCCAGGGTACGGGCGATGCTCTCGTCGACGTCGAGGGCAGGAAACCGGGGACAGGCGACAGCGTGCGTTCTGGTACTGCCGTGGTCGTCATCCCTCTTGATGGCGGACCAGCCCACTGAAATGGCATGGAAGCAAGATCTGGCAGATGGGCGTTGTCGTGTTTCTCTTGCTGGTAATGGGCAAACGCTGGCTTCTGTGCCAGATGGAACGGAATTGGTAGCGAAGATGGAGGAGGACGGTTCTCAGCTCGATCATGACTCGAGCGGCGGCCGATACCGTCTATGGTGTCATAATGCTGGGACATATGCACGACCGTTTCATGCCTGTCCAGGGGGCTGTCGAAAGAACCCTCTTTTGATTTGCTGTGATTCGTTTGTGGCGCCGGACGGTAAGAGCTAAAACGTGGCTCCGGCAGCTGTACCTCGTTCCGTAGCTTCTCCTTTCCGTCTGGGACACGATTTGCGAAAACCACTCGCACTTTGTCGTGCAAGTAAAATCGGTCCTTCACAGTACAGCAGAACTTGAGATGGATCAGGTAGCGAAGTATATGTTTGTCCTGTAATGGGTCCTTAACCTTGCTGCCCTCTGGCTTGTCCGTCAGAGCCTTTTCGAGGATAGGTCCGGAGGAAAAGCTGCGCTGTCTAACGAAGGTTTTCGTTCCGGGCTTCATATCTCCCAAATCATACGGGACGAGAAACAGCTTGACAGCCGTTTTATTGGCATTTTTTATGATTATCTGTAACTGACCTTGCTGCGCTACTCTGTATGACCCTCCGGGTGGCACCTTCGCAGAAGTCGTGGTACTCTTGTGACTTCTTCCGCCTTTGCTGTGCATGACGTGTTTTGGCGCACGTTCGAAAGTTCCCTCGTCCAGTACTAGGGATTGACCTTCTGAGGGAACATGCGACTCCCGCTTTCGCTTTGCAGAAGACAGTGGTGACTTCAGGTTGTGCTCCAGGTCAATAGTGCCAACATACGGAGATGGCGTGTCATCTGAAATGGTCCGGCTACTCGTCGTCGATGGGTAGCTATAGAATACCGCAGAGAAAGGGACAGTAACATGCGCAGGACACTTGAGATTTGCAGGACAATCACCCTTACCAAGTACACCGATTTGAGCGAGGAACTCGAGGGGCTTAGATGGCGGAGTCGACATCCTGCCGCGCAATATGGATTCTTCAAAAGATCCTACCATGGACGAACGGCTTATCTCAGACGACAGGGACAAGCGACGCACTCTAGGGGACCCGGATGAAGGCGATTTTGCAACGTTTTGATATGTGAATGATGTCAATGAGCGCCGTGGCCTATGACCTTGTTGTGGCGATGATTCCTCTCGACGAACTACAGGGTGGTGCAGAGGGCGACTGAAATTCGGTGGCGTTAACTCTAAGGACGACAGACCCAGAGTCTGGAAAGCAATGGATGGCATCGTACTTCGCCTAAAAGTCGTTGACGGGTTCCGTTGGTGATGAGGCGGGTCTCGGGGCGGTGAAGCACTTAACGAGGGATTGCTGGTTGCCTGGACAAGCGGACTTGTAGGTACTCGCATAACGAAGCTGGAAGAAAGACTGCTCCCAAGAGATGGCGCACGGTAACGCATGACAGGACCTGCGGGACCTAGGTCTAATGCTCGTGAATCTGTGGAGATACGACTCGATGTCAGAAGATGACTCGAAGACACCCAGGAGGAAGGAGACACGTTGGACGGAGACCTCGATGTCGAGTTGGACAACTTGATATCCGCCGAAATTGCCATACCAATATGAGCATGCGGCGAGTCGCTTCTGAAATCCCCAGCATGCAATGCTGAAGGTGGGCACTCAATCGAGCCACGAGAATTGTGATCGGGCAAGGAGGAGCTCTGGAAGGTTGGCTCTGAAACATGGGTAGCACTGGCAGGGCGCTCCATCTCCAAGGTTGGGATCAAATCATCCTTTCGAGCTTCGAGGGCCGCTTGGTAGGCTGCGTCTTCCTCATGTAATGCCTTAAGGCCAGATTTGGGTTTCCATTCCGCCCTCTGACCTCGTTTGATGCATTGCATCAACTCCTCTCTATCACTGGTTTCCACAATGCTTGGGGCAACAGGTTCACTGTCGCTGTGGCGCATCTCAGAAGCTTGCACCTCGGCGTCCTTATTGTCGACCTCTTCCTCCGTGCTTAACTCAGCATCCTGCCACCATCTGTGAGCCATGTCGGGATTTCTTGTCATTCTTCTTCGTTTTCTTGGTCTGTTTGACCCCTGATCAAGATCTAAAACAAATGGCATGCTCTTCGAAGTTGTCTTTGTTACTATAGATGTAACACAGCTTCAGTAAGACGCCGTGGCAATGCCGTGACGTGAAACATGGATAGAATGGTGGAGACATTACTTGGGTCATGTCAGGACGGTTCTGGAGCGAGGAGCACTTCCAGCAGGGAAGTCACCTTAGAATAACATGACTTGCTGAGTCCAAAGAAAACAGGCAGGAAATGAGCACAGAGTATATAGTCGAAGAGACAATAAGCTAAGTGACCTCGAAGTTAACGAGGTTGATAAGTGGGTTCAAGCGGACAAAGGACCTGGCCGTGAGTGCTAGGGTCACGTTGTCAGATCACGGGTGCTTCGTTATTGCCCTCTGACCACTGCACCATCCCTGCGAGATGGTGTCAAACGGATGTGGCGCCCATTGGCAAATCCGCCGTCCACCGGATTTTAGGCGGACCCGCCCGGACATAGCACTCTTGCCGTGCCGAGGAAAGGGACAATTTTGCATGCCAGCCTGAGTTGCATCTGATCATGACCACCAACCCTATATCACAGTACGCGGCACAGAAGCACGTCCTCCAACCATCTTTGTGCCTTCGTGCCTGACCAGCGACCGTTCCAGCAACAGAAAGACCGCAGCACTAAGAGACCGCACAGCTGAGAAGTCCACGGAATATGAGCCTCAAGCGTCCCCACGCAGATGCCGCCGACGCTGCGTCGCAGCCGGCGGAGAAAAAGCGCAAAGGATTTTCTGTCGGCCCAGCAAATCTACCCGACGGCACATACAGAAGGAAGAGTACGCTTGTGGCAAGAACTGCATTTTCCAGTGACTGACATCAGAAACAGCACAGAAAATAAAGAGCGATCTCATACAAAAGGCAAAAGTCAAAAAGGCGTACGCGAAGATCAAGGCCCAAGAAGCGGAGCAAGTCACGCGGCCATTTCACTATGTTGAGGATGAGCTAGAACAAGAGACAAAGCAGCTGCAGCCGGAATCTTCCGGATTGGAACTACATCCAGATCGTCAAGCTATGCTTGATGCACCAGAGCAACCATCCTTACCGATACATGAACCACGACGGCGTCGGCCCCCTCAATATCAGCGAAACGACAATGGCGATCAAGATGTAAACGATTTTGGAGGACGGCACAAGGAGCGTAGACCTAAGATTTCGAGGTACACCAAGGAGCATGCGGAGGCGGCTGAGCGGCAGGCGCAAGTCGAAGCGAAAAATAAGGCCAGAGAGGGTAGAGACAAGGATCGAAAGGCCATGGCAAAAGCGAGGCGCCCAGGGAGAGATGGAAAGATTAAGCTAGGGAGGCAAGGAAATGTTCTCCTAGGAAGAGTGCAAAGGATGATTGGTGAGGGTAAGCTATGATGTACAGTGAATCGAGCGACTCTTTCTGGCCACGATATTGGGAATGCACGACTGGAAGAGTGCAGCATTATTCTCAACGGTGGACGACGCAATAGGATATGGGACGTGCAACAACGAGTCCCGATAAAGACTTCCTGAATAACGAACGTGATCCTCAATCCAAAGCTGGGTGGAAGCACATAATGCTGCTCATGTATACACTCGCTTGAACGCTTATGATGTTCTCGACAATGCGACGGTACCCCGCTATGCGTCCTTTGGCGTCACCGGCGAGTCCCATACATTCTGCTCTCCCATCATACTTTCATATCTACCTTTGCTTGAACCACTGCCCTCACCGGAATGCTCCTCGTCGTCATCACTCACCGCATGTTCTGGTGGCGGGTAATCGGCCGATATCTGGCCAGGGTCAAAGCCCTCGCGGATGTCTTCGCCTAATTCATCGCCTGCTCCACTGTAAGTTCGGACGAAATGTTTCTGCTGCGATCTGTTCCAGGCATCGCCACCCTCCTTTCTTGCTCGTACTCGCTCTGCTTCTTCTGCTTCATAGTCCTCAACGACAAGGTCCACAAGGTCATCCTGTTTTGAGTTCGAATCTGCCGATGCTGGACTGAGATCACGCCTGAGCTTGGCCTCGATACCACCTTCGGGTCGTTCCTGGGATTGCGACGTGCTCCGTGTCTTGCCTTTGTGTATACTCTTGCGTAACTCGGTTCGCCGACGCTTCTTGTAGTCACTCGTCGGTTGAAACAAGTTGCGATTTGTGGAGGTCGTCAATAAGCCCGGATCGTGGTGCATCCAGTCATCCCGAGTTGCATGATGAGCTGTGATCACCGGGTACTATCGATTGTTAGTATGTTCAAGCACAAATTGGGTTATACAGCTCACATTCCAATCACCAAACTCTAGAGCGCGGGCGCTATCGAATAGCCGCTCATCTTCCGCATCAACAGCGAATTCCCAATCAGGGTCCGCTGCCCGGTACTCGTTGGCCTTACCGCGAGATTCCGGTGCAGGAGCGTGGTTTGCAGAGCCAGCTAACAACGGGGTTCGACTTGTCGGCTGATGTGGCTTTGGTATCCAGTATTTGCCCTTCCCGCCTCGTTCGTATCTCATGCCGTCCATCATTCTAGCTACTCTCGACAAGGACTCTTCGTGAGCAATGACATTGTCACCCGAGTCATATGTTCGATAATCGTACTGCTTGCCGCGGAAAGTGTCTCTAGTATCCTCTACCAAGTCCCTGATACCGAAAGAATCCCGAAATGCGAACTTGACCGGCATGCGCGCGGCAGATATGGTGATGTCTGCGTAGTCGTGCCATGAAAAAGCATACCAATGTGATATTGCGAAAAGTGGCATCTCGAAGCAAATCAAAGCATCCTGAATAGCAGCTGCCAGATTGTCGGCGGTATAACCCGGAACGTCGGTAGGTATGGCGCCCAGAAATTGCAAGATTGACAGGAAAAACCCTTGCCAGTACGAAGCGAAGATGATAAGCTTGATACACAGAAACTTAGGCATGGGCCTGAACGGCTTCAAGTCCGTGGACATGCAAGCCCAGAACATTGCCAAAGAATACAAACTTAGCGTCACACTGACATTGTAGAGAATACCAGTCCACAAGTATCCGGAGGTCACACCAAGATAACCTTCCTGGTAGGTATCCGTCAACTTCATGATTATAGTTACCACACTGAGGATCGGCTTCAGATAGGCATATTGCAGGATTCCTCTCTTGACAGCCAGAAAAGTGTGCGGGTCTGATATGTCGACTTTCGAGCATATCAGATTTACTGGCCAGGGATGAGATACTGGTGGACGTCCATGCATCATAACGATAAGGGATCTTTCGCCTCCCAAGAAGTTGACAAGTAGCTGCAGGAAGGTGTAGATAGTGAAGGCTTCGTAGATATCCTTCAGAGGATCGAGATAGAAAGCGGCTTTCAAAGAAACTATGCCTGCCCATGATGCTGCGGAATAGATGGGTACCATGACCAGTATGCGAACGACGTATCTCTGGAGGAGGGGTTTGCGATAGTTTTTGAGCTGCATAAATATCGAGACGACGGACAGTATAGTCGCGATGAGGCTGGCAACGCCTGCCAGGATAATAGTCGCCCGGGTGAGCTTGTTTCCCGTCCCTCCATCGCTCATGATGGTCAGTGGTAGCGTGCCAGACATGGTGGCACGAATGACTATCGAACGACCATGTAGCAGTCGTGTGGGCGCACTTGCGAGAGGGCCTTCGCCAGGCTGATACCCAGGGTACCGTGCTTCGTAGATGTCTGTTCGCCGAAACAGTACGGGGGAAGGAAGGAGTGGTTGCCTGCTACCAGAAAACTTGTGTTGTATGAACACCGCGATTGCGTAGCTGCTGATCTGCTGCGCTTGCGGGGACACACCAGATTACTGTATCAACATGACATGCACGTCTCGCGCCAATTCAACCGACACGAAAGCGTCTCATGACCTCGACGTGCACACATGTTGCCGGCACAGTCTCACTCGCATACCATACTGCAGACATGAATGAGACGTCACAAGGAGCGTGACAGCACAGATGGCTGGTCTGGGAGCGTTGGCTGCGCAGTCGCTGGAACCTATGGGAGTGCTGAATTGGTTCGTACACGCCACGCTCGTCGAGAGAATATATGTGCTTATTAGGATCAGGACCTGGCTAGTTGAACTCATCGTTTGCGGTATACTTGTTCTGTTCTTCCTGTTCTATTTTAACCGCCTATTTGCGACCCTGCTATCGTATGGCATTCGAGCATACACCTGGCATAAATTTCGTGTCTGGATTGACATCCAAGCAATACAAGTATCTCTCTTAGGAGGTCGAATATTCTTCAAAGGCATACGATATCACGGCGAAAACGAGACGGTGCTGGTCCAACATGGCTACCTTACTTGGAGATACTGGCTGCGATCCAGCCGACAGACACAGCTCGCGCGACAGCGAGATTTTGCTCCACAGGAAGACAAGGAGAAGCTCGCGCAGGTCGACAGAAGTAGCACTAGTAGTGATCGAGCAGATGATGAAGACGCTGAGTTAGGGTCTGTGAGGAAACAGGACGACTCAGAGGCACGATTGGCCCTATCCGTTTCCGGCCTCGAGTGGTTCATCTATAATCGTACGCCAGCATACGATTCAATCCTTGAGCAGAGCTTGAACTTCGATGAACAAAGGGCCTCAAAGCACGTCTCAAAGCCTCCAAGTTCTACAAAAGGCACATCATCCGTGGCCCAGCACGATTTACATCCTGATCAAACGTACAAGAGGAGGTCTACGTCTGTTAAATCGATCTTTAAGGAAGTGTACGTCCCGCGTACGTCGTACGAGAGCAAAGGTTCTGCTGGTAAACCTTCTACTTCACCAGAAGACGCCGAAACTCGGTCTTCCAGCACCACAGACCAGACACTTAACTCTTCGTGCATGGACCCTTCCCAAGCATTCATCCTCAAGTTTCTGCCTATCGAAATCGATTGCTCCAAAGGTGCAATTTGCCTTGGGAATGAAACCACCAAAGCCTTGATAGTAACGACATTTAGCAAGGCCAGGGGCCATGTTGATGCAAGCAATGCCGGTCGACGGGACGTATTCAAACAGCTGTTTGACTTCAGTGTTGAACATCCAGTGGTTCAGATGAGACCCAACCCCGACTTCCAGCGTACACAGCTCGCTATGGCGGAAAAGGTCATCTTCGACTCGGGATCGCTTACTCCGAAACCTCGTTGGTGGAGATTCAGTCTCAATCTCAAACGGAAGACCCGCCAAGTTGCGCGTACCTTGCGCGAGATGTTGCCTATGTTTCGCAGCTCAGTCGAATCGCTCCGAACGGCGGTAGGGGCTGAAAAGGATGATTCCGCGTATGCCGAGTTTCGAGATGTGGGGGACGATGTCCACGAATGGCATGGCCTTAGTAGATATCTTGACGAAGATGACTTCGACGACCATCAAGCGTGGTTGCACATCGACTATGCACGTTTCTCAACCATTTTGGACTGTCCCTCCGTACACTTGACATTCTACTGGGATGTGCCGGGTGTGGTGCAAGAACTCAGCCTGAACAGTTTAGAACCGCCGTTAAGTGAAGACATCAACGGCGATACACCGCCTGGCTATGGCCTTGACCTTACTGTGAAAGGTGGTACGGTGAATTATGGTCCTTGGACTGATAGATTGCGCGCAGAGATTCAGTCGGCCTTCTTCCCTAATTCGTACGTGTCACCTACTGCGGCTAGCAAACTGGAAGCTGGGCAAGTACGGCAGGCTACTGTGATGGCTATCCGCGTTGATATCGAGTCAGACGTCACACTGCGAATACCTACGCGTGAAAACTCTAAGGATTGGCAATGGCGAGGACGTGCAACTGCAGTGAAAGACGCTGCTGCTTTGAGAAAACAGCGGGAGAGAAAGCACTTCCGTTTCCGAAGAGGAACGAAAAGCGCGTTGGGACCTGATATCCGGCCATTCGGCTGGTTATCTGTTACTGCAGGTCCAGACTCCACCGTCCGCTACGACATGGACATGGCAGCTAGGCACTCAGGCTATCACAATAACCTCACCCTCGAGTTAAAAAACACACGAGCAACCTCAAGCGTCAATCATGCTTTACTTTGGCGTTGTCCACTGCAGAAGGTCTGCTGTGACCTTTCGAACCCACTTGGATGGAACAAGTCCCACAGGTGGAGCTTCAGCATCCACAGCGACAGCATGGAAATGTTCATGTTGCGTGACCACATGTTCCTTCTCACAGATCTGATAAGCGACTTTGTTGCGGGCCAAAAACCAGAATACATGACCTTTGTGCCATTCCACTACAGTATCGATGTCCGGTTCAGTGATTTGAGGCTCTATCTCAACGCAAACGACTTCAACATTATTGACACACCAGTGGAACTTGAGGACAATACATTTCTTACACTTGGAATGCAACATCTCGAGGGGCGAGTGGACATTCCTATGCAGAACTATGCCGCAGCCAAGAATTGCGTAAGGTTCAAAGCAGGTGGACAGAATGCTAGTTTGGATCTTACAACTCCTTCATGGAATACGTTGTACACCTTCCTTGACAACGGCAACATGGCCACCCTGAAGTCTTTAGGTCTTTCAGGGGCCTACAACTACTATTCCACCAACAGTCCGAAGCTGACTGATTCTCTCGTCCTGGACATCACTGGGCTCTCGCCACGAATTCATCTACATGGATTTCTTATTCGCTATTTTATGAACGTCAAGGAGAACTACTTCGGTGAGCATCTCCATTTTCGAACTCTAGAAGAATACCAAAACACACTGAATCCGGGAAGCAGCAGTGTGATCGAAGAAACACGGTCAGCCGTGAAGAAAGATAATGATTTGGACGTTATTTTGAACGTTCGTACCGACCGAGCTTGCGCTTTGTTACCATCCAATATTTACAGTCGTAATGAAGGCATACGCCTGTATGTTCTACTCATCGAAGCAGACATGCGGTTCACGAACTACTACATGGATTTGCAGGTGAACTCAAGCCCTGTGGAGGTCTCGGTGGAAACGAGAATACTCAAGGAGGTTGGTGAGCATGTAGATGTGACCAACACTCAGCTATTCGTGGACGCTGTGGCCGTCTATGGCCACCGCTTGTTTGGCGCACCACCTACAGAGCCAACCTACGTTTGTAATTGGGACTTTGACGTTGGAAACATACTCGGCGAATGCTCACAAGATTTCCTTCGAGTCCTTGTCAGCTCTATCCAGGCTTTCTCATTCACTCTCGACGATGACGAAAATTCGTTACCACCTGCTCAGGTAACAGTGTTACACGATGTAACTTTCTTGCGCGCTCGTCTCGCGGGAATCCGCTTGTGGATCACCACAGAGACTGCGGCATTCCTACTCGCATTAGAGACATCGAGTATAGAGTTCGACGACTGGTCTCGAGGGGAGTTCTCCAAGTACCTGCGTGCTGATATGCCATGCCTGTCTCTGGCTGCGGTCGAACTAAGAAGTGCAATCCGTCATCGTGACAACCCGAAAGAACGAGTGGCGACATACGCATGTTTCGAGACCGGCCTGCATGTGAGAATGCTAGATAGGGTGGCTGGCTTCGAGCACCTCCGTAGACTGCAACAGCAGCACATCCGCTATCATGATCAGAGAACTACTCGCACAGCATGGCTAGTGGACCACACAATCCGAAGTCACGGCCCGCCGCGACGAGCAGATTGGGCACGTGATGATGCTGCCATGCCAATTCCGAGCATGCCTTCTCCATGTACTTCCGAGCCTTATCAGCACAATCGAGAGCACAACGGCATCCTCCGGAACGTATCCCACAAACGACGCGCGCGCAAGAAAAGTTCATTTTTGTCCTCGATCTCTTCATCACGGTCTGACCAGTCGAATCATGGGCACTCCACCATTGGGATCAATGAGAAGGTGCCGTCGAGACATGGTTCTGGGAGACGTTCACCCAAGGCCCACGCTTATCGAACCCATGGAAATAGTGAAGCATACGACCAGGAAGTAGGCTCTGCACCAACTGCTGTCGCATTCTCAAGTCCCTGGATGTTCCCTCATTTTACTTTGGTTCATGTGCAGCCCGAGACGGTTGATATGCCACAAAAACGCGGCCAGTCCAACATCGTTCCCGTTGACACAAATGGTGGACCAGAGCCGAATGACACCATGCGCGAAGATGCGGGGACGGCTCACACAGGGCTCATGTTCTACTTCCCTACCGGCTTCTCTGGTTTCTGTACACCTGTTGTTTTTGGGGCTGTCACTGATCTGGTACAAGGCATCCTTCCCAAAGCTCCTGAAGACTTCTTGGATAGCGTACAAGTCAAAACAATGGAGCGAGTGAGCAGTGCCAACAAGCACGTAACCTCCTCTGGGCTGGAGGACATGACATTTGTGTTCCCAGTTCTTCAGATCAGACTCATCAACGACAGCAGTCCCGTTACAGGCCAATCACAGCAAGTACGTGACCAGTACGATGTTGTCGTTCTTGCTGGTCGAGTCACTTGTCGCTCGTTAGCTCGTGTCGCTGAACAGCACGAAGCACTGTCTGTCACGAAAGGTATGCTTCTGCACACAAGTATAAGTAGTGTCGCGATCACCATGTCTGAACGCCTTCTCTCGGGCGAAGCGAAAGCAGCCACAGCGCAAGCTAGACTGTCGGATTTTGGATTATGGATCAGCCTCCAGAGCGAGGTCAGTGCAAGACTACAGCTCAACGATTTCGAGTTCGTGACGAATGCTCAGGAAATTGATTCTCTTGCTTTGCTAATACAACGGACTGTGTCAATGACAGAAGTGATCGCAAGGGACGTTGATCACAAAGATGAAGCACTGGAGATGCAACATCTGATTTACCATCTCACCCTGCTTGACAGCAAGGTCACAGATCCGGTTTTCTTGACAAGGCCTTCCTACGTGCTGAGAACGGCAAACGAGCACCTGCGCTCCAGCGACTCTTGGAAGATCATATCACGACTACGACAGATATTGGGTACCCTACAGGCGAACAAGCATACAAAATTCTCCTCCTTCGATTGTGGATGTGAAAAGGGTATGGCTCAGCACGAGGCTCGTGTCCAGGTGTCTTCATGCTTCAGCCAATGGCAAGCGTGGGATTATGCCTCGGGTGATGACATTCCTATCATGCGCTCAATATTTGGGGAGACAGTGAATCCTGAAGCTCAACCATTGCGCGAAAAAGCTGGTCAAGCGGAGTGCATCGTCAACCGCATCACAGTAGTCCTCGATCCCGGACCCCGACAGAGCGAGCTGAGCTTGTTCGGTGTCGATTTCTCTGCCAAAATAACACCACTTGCAGCATCAGGGCTTGGAACAGATACCAGCGTTTGCAGAACAAGGGATATGACGCTGCAGAGTTATTGTTCTGAAACAACACTGAAGCTCGATTGGGACTTGGTCAACCTTGTGGGGAAGGTGATCAAGCTCATGGAGGACTCCAACGTCCCTGCTCCATCAGCACAGCATACCCCTGCAATTGCGAAGACGGCATCAATGAACCATATCCGTGTCTTTGTCGTATGCGGCACCGACACTGCCTCGATCTGTTTAGACAGTATCAATCTGAGGATGTTGACTGGTACAGAGCAATTTAGAGGGTCCTTGTCCTTCGATAAAAGTATGAACGAAATTCCAGCAGAGTCTTCCCTTGTCCTAGCAGCCGGAACAGCATTCGCGAAGCTGAAAAATAAAGGACGAACGCTCTTTTCGTGGAAGCTGTTATCACCAAATATTTATGGTGCTTATCGGTTCGCATCGAAATCAGGCTCTGTACCTTCATCTGTCAAGTTTGCAACGGCTTGCCAAAAGCTTCGATTTGATATGAGGCAGGACATTTTAACTATGGCAGGTATTGTTCGACAGGTATTGCACGATGAGGTACGATCAGTCACTCATCTTCTATCGTTATTGCCTCTACGAAATACGGAAGAGATCGCTCCAGCTGGGACCACAGACAAAGCAAAGCCTCCTCAAATCTTCGTAGGATTGTTTCTGAATGACTATAGACTGAATTTCACCTTGCTACCGAGTCTACAATACGCGATCTCGGGACAAGTGTCCAGGATGTCTATTGTACCTCGTCGGAAATCTCGACTTTCCGTGAATTTTGACCTCAAGCACCACGAACATTGGTTCCAACCATCCTCTCGTGAGGAGGTTGCTATTGTTTCCAGCCTGAAAATGCCACCAATTAATGGAGCATTGTCAATCAAAACACAAGATGGCATTGTACTTAAAGCCATTACCACTGTGGAGCAGATCAACTTTGAAGCTGCAGCGATTCGTTCATGTGTTGAGGCCCTCAATCAACCCAGCATTATACGATTCATCGAGGACACCAAGCAGGCTGTCGCAGACGTGCAGTCAGACTTGTATCAGGCGATCAGTTCGTCCAACAAGCCAAAAGCATCGTCAGGCGCCCCAGCAAAGGCATACAAATTTCGATATCGTGCTCATGCGACGCTTGCTGGTTTTGGCATTCACTTTGCTGTTCCGGCTTTGCAAGATGAAGACGATCAGACAGATCTCATGTTTATGCTGGGCGCCAGTTCCATGCATGTCTGCAACTGGTCCAAAGATTCCACTGTCGCATTTTCGCGCCCTCAATTTGAGGCGAACATACGCGAGGTAGGCCTGAATCTGCAAAGGAGGACGAAATACGACGACCTCAATTTCGGTCGTTTCTCGGTGGACCTGCAAGCCCGTGGGTGGACGGACTTTGATGACAATGGCGTTCAGATTCACAACTACCGCGTCGTCAGCCAGGGTGTGAAGGTTGATTTGTATGCCAAAACGGTAGCGTTACTTATAGATATTTACGCATATCTGCAAGACCGTTTCAAGTCTTTCCGCGCGGACGAGTCGGCGGGCATACGGCCACTAAGAAGGTTGACCATGGGTCGGCTCGATACTACTGAAAGAGAAGCACTCGAATCACTGACGAAGGACAGCGTTGACGACAAAGCGTCGTCTATGTTCACGGACTCTGTCTATTCGCTCGACCTAAGGAAGATACAAGTGAGGTGGATCCTGGTGGATCGTGGGCTCGTGCCAGCCGATCGTGAACTTGAAGATCTTGTCTTTTCGATCCGTGAAGTCGACCTGAAAACCAGCACGGAAGGCTCCGCTCGTTTAGCGATTGCCGACCTTCAATTGCAGATTGTACCGCAGTCACATGACCCAGGAGATAGGACGGCGAATTCTGCATTTCTGCCTGAGGTCGTCTTCAAAGCTGCTTACTTCTCAACGAAGCGTGATCGTCGATTCGCTTTTCAGGCTGCTGGTAAGGCGCTTGATCTTCGCCTTGCTTCAGACTGTGTCATTCCAGCAAGTGCGATTCAAAAATCACTTGCAAAAGCAGCCGAGGAAATTCGAAGCGCCAACAAGTACTGGACTAGTCAGACGGCTGAACCCCAGAAGAGCAAAGCCAAACTACTTGGCAACAAGATCCTTGCGTCTCTTCTAGTTGATGCCGACTTTGCAGGCGCTGTCATGACTGTATCGCCACGGAAAGAAGCCGAGTCAAGAAGTTCCGTTTTTGGTTTCTTGAAGGGTGGTAAACGTTCTCGTGTTGGACGTTATGGACAAGTCATGCAGGGCAGTGATCAAAATGCGGCAACTCTTCGTGCACCTGGGATTGCGCTGAAGATTGAGTATATGGACAATGGCAAGGAAGATCCCAGTCTTAGCACCGAGGTCAAGGTTGCAGCATCTTCGAACACTCTCTATCCATCCGTCGTGCCACTCATTCTCGAGATATCGTCAAGCATACGCGAAGTCATGGAAGAGTCTCACACAGATCCTGACAAGGACGATGCCCAGTCGCAAACGCAAAAATATCTGACAGACGCGGCGACAGCAAATGGCGATCCTACGGCGATCCTCGGCCATTGCAAGCTCAATGTTGGTCTCTGGGTACAGAAGCAAGAATTCAGTCTTAGCTGCCAGCCAATCGCTCGTGTCGCAGCGACAGCCAAGTTTGACGATATCTTTGTGACCATTAACACTGTTCAAGGTAGCGATCAAGACCGGTTTTTCTCCGTCATGACGACCTTCAACAGTTTATCAGCATCAGTACAGCACGTATACTCTAGGGAGTCCACAGCCAGCTTTGAAGTTAAGTCTATCGTGGTCTCTCTGATGAATAGCAAGCATATCAGCTCCAGACCCGGCATATCTGCCATACTCAACATCAGCCCTATGCAAGCAGATATTAATGCCAAACAACTGCAAGACTTCCTCCTCTTCCGCGAAATATGGTATCCCGCAGAGATGCGAGGGAAAGCAAAACCTTCAGCAGCCGCAACCACGGCTGACAACCAAGCATACGCGATGCAGAGATATCAGCAAATTGCCGGCGAAGCTGCCTTACCGTGGCATGCTGTAATATCTATCCATGAGCTAAAGGTTTCAGTTGATTTTGGCCAAGCATTAGGCAGATCTGTCTTCACAATTTCAAAACTGTGGGCATCCTCGAAAAAGAACTCCGATTTCGAGCAAAACCTATGCATTGGATTCGAGCAAGTGGGTGTTGATAGCAGTGGTCGAATTTCTGGATTTGTTTCATTGCAAAATTTCCATGCACGAACGTCCATACGCTGGCCCGCGCAACAGGCAACACGAGCTCCATTAGTGCAAGGGTCGTTGGGTTTCGAGCATCTACGTCTCAAAGCGGCGTTTGACTACCAGCCATTTGCCGTGGCCGATATCTCTTTGTTCGAGTTCATGATGTACAATGTACGGCAAGGGCAGTACATCGAGAATGATCGTCTTGTTGGTATCCTCGATGGTAACAAGGTACAAGTTTTCTGTACGACGGCTACTGCCGGGCAGGCCGTGGCTCTCTATCAAGCGTTCGGACGACTGGTGCAGGAGAATCAGGAGGCGTACGAGAGCTCATTGCGCGACTTGGACAAGTACCTTCGCCGCAAGTCGGTCTTCCCATCTGGCAACTTCGTCAATAGCACAGCGGCCGGTGTAGCGAGCAAAGACCAAAAGCAGGGTAAAACCGCCTCTTCTTTATACACCGACGTGGTGGTAACCCTCAAGGGCATCGATCTTGGTGTCTTCCCGAACACATTTTTTGACAGCCAGATCTTGAAGGTTGAAGCTACAGATGCTTCGGCACGTTTCGCAGTAGCAACTGTCAACGGCAAGACGCATAGTGGTCTGGGCATGGCACTAGGTCAAGTGCGTGTGGCATTGTCGGCAGTCAACCGATCCAACACCAAAGCATTGGGCGAGGTCGTGGTAGAAGACGTGATACAAAGAGCCACCTCATCCAGAGGCGGTACAATACTCAAAGTGCCAAAATTGACATCGTCGATGCAGACATGGCAGCAGACGCAATCTAACGTCATTGAGTACACCTTCAAGAGTACATTTGAAGGCAAAGTGGATGTTGGGTGGAACTACTCACGTATCCAGTTCATTCGTGGTATGTGGCAGACGCACGAACGCGGTCTTGCTCAGCGACTGGGCAAGCCTTTGCCGCCATCTGCCGTCAAGATCACGGCCGAGCCGCAGGGCAGAGATACAGGCGATGGACAAGAAAAGATCACTGCTGTGGTCAACATGCCACAATCCAAGTTTGAATACGTGGCCCTCGAGCCCCCGATCATCGACACGCCGCAATTGAGGGACATGGGTGAAGCCACGCCGCCGCTCGAGTGGATTGGTCTGCACAGGGAGAGGTTGCCGAACGTGACACATTCAGTCATCATCTTGTCCTTGTTGGAGATTGCCAAAGAGGTTGAAGATGCCTATACAAAGATCTTAGGCTCGAGCTGAGCAGCTCATCGAGCTTATCGTGGGTGTGGAGAGGCTCCAGGTCTGCCAAAAGAATGATTTTTTGATGAGGTGTATTACATGCATAGCGGGGGAGTTTGATGGCGATCAACAACACCCTGTATATTTCTATTTGATTGCCTTGTATAATCCGCTTTACTCTTGTCGGTGAAAGCGCAGTAGTTCGGTCATATCCTAGCCACCAATACTATTAAACTACACAGTTAATTCATTCTTTACTCCATTCTTGCGTGTTAGGCTCATGGTGCTTAGCCGCCCACCGAGATATCCAAAACGCATCACGAAGTAACATTAGCACCATACCTTGTACCTCGTTCTTGAATGACATTACCAATGGCTCTTCGGCATAAGGTGTCACTCCAGCTGAATTATCTTGTGTTCGGTCGAGCTCTTTTCTGTCAGGTCAGACACGGCGCCATAGTCCCGCCCTCCTGTTACGTTTAGCAACGCGAAGAGATTACGAAACCAGCTCGTGGAATTTCTGCGTCCAATCTTGCAGATGCCATGTTCGTTGAATGTCATGTATAAGGGGTTCGTCAGTGCTGAAAGGAAACCTGACGCGGAGTCCATGATAGACAAGAGTGTTAGTGGCATCTTTTGGAAAAGGCTGCAATAGTGTTAAGGGAAGAACAGTCGAAAACAGACAAAAAGCTAGAGAAGCTGGGACCGGACGCAATCTATTCGCTACTTAACTATGCACATTCAGCAGAGAGTGCTTCTTCTGTCTAGATTTTAGAGCTTGTCCGTCGCGCATGAAAAAAGTCGAGAAAACCCCATGCCAAATCGAAACTAGTAAAACCACCGATTCTCATTTCTGTATTGGACCATCTGCCAGGCACAATCACACCAACCATGCATTTGTCTTTCATGTCAGACTGTTACACTTCAAGCATGTCATCTTCTCTTTGGAAACTGATTTTGTGGTTGTGCTGCAAACGTATCGTCGTGCACATCGTCTCATGAATGCAATCGTAAAACAAAACTTGTCGAGGAATGCTTGACGCTTACAATTTGTCGTAGTAGTTGGTGTAATCTGGAATAGTTTCCTTGAGACCCTTCCGCTTTCGCATTTTCTCGACGGCTTGGCCAGAGTTTGTCTTTGGATCGAGTGGTGAACCACCTGGCAAGATCTGCCAGTGGTCGAAGACCGACTGTGGGAAAGCTTGGCCGGAAGTGCCAGCACGTAAATCTGCGTTGAAGCCGAAGGACTCCTGGACTGGAAGGTAGGCCTTGACAGTGAAAAGAGGAGTACCAATGCGCTGCTCCTCGGAGAAGACATGACCTCTTCTCTTGGTAAGAACACCATAGATACCGCCCATGGCCTGCTCCGGAACTTGGATCTCGACCAAGAAAACAGGCTCAAGGAGACCGGGGTCAGCAAGAAGTGTAGCAGCGTACAGCACACGACGAGCAGTTGGAATGATCTGTCCACCACCACGGTGAATGGCATCGGCGTGGAGGGTTACATCCATGATGTTGAAGCGAACGGATCGCATCGGCTCCTCGGCAATTGGACCTTCTCTTGTCGCCCACTGGAAACCAGAGACGACAGAATCCTTGATCTCGTTCAAGTACTGGACAGCCTTTGTTTGATCGACAAGCAAGTTGGCACCGCTCGTGTCTGGACCGAAGCACCAAATCTTACGGGCATCGGTAACATCCCAGCCGTGGTCGTCAGCAAGAACACGAGCACGAGCCTTGAAATCGTCACGTGGGTTGACCTTGCCTTGCTCAATGTCCTTTGCAAGATCTTCACCGAGCGGCTCAGCAATGACATAGAGACGGTTGTGCTTGTTGGGAGACTTGGAGAGAGCGGTCATGCTTGACTTTCCACCAACTGTCTCACGGTAAGGGACAACTGGGTCGGAAATACGGAGTGGAACACCAGCATGGTCTTCCTCAAGATCCTTCAAGCAGATCTCGAGGTGAAGCTCGCCGGCACCGGCAACGACGTGCTCACCGGATTCGGAGATGAAGGTCAACACACATGGGTCGGACTTGGATAGACGTTTGAGACCTTCAACCAACTTTGGCAGATCGTTGGCGTTCTTGACCTCAACTGATCGCTGAACGACAGGAGAGACAGAGAATTTCATGACCTTCAGGTTGTGTGCGGTCTCAGAGGTGGTGAGAGTACCAGACTTGAGCAAGAATTGATCAACACCGACAAGACCAAGGATGTTACCGGCGGGCACATCATCGATTGGCTCGATGAAACGGCCCATCATGAGGATGGTTCGCTGGATGGACTTGACGAACAAGTCTTCCTTCTTGCCAGGAACATAGTTGGGACCTTGGATACGGACCTTAAGACCAGAGCGAACTGTACCAGCGAAGACACGACCGAATGCGTAGAAACGGCCTTTGTCAGAGGTGGGCACCATCTTAGAGACGTACAACATGAGGTCAGCCTTGGGGTCGCAGTCGCGGATTCCAATGCAAGCAGCATCGTCGGGTGGACCCTCGTAAAGAGTCTCGGCACGGTACTTTTGAGCGGTGACCGGAGACGGCAAGTGAATGACCATCATCTCAAGAAGAGCATCAGCAGCTGGAAGCCACTTGCGCATGGTGGCCTTGAGGATACCCTTGCCCTGGGACTCCTTCTCTTCTTGTGTGAGCTTGACATCGAGCTTGGTAGCTAAAGTGACAAGCTCCTCGGTCTTGCCCTTCATGAAGGCATCAAAGATTTTGAAAATGGGGTCCAGGATGAACATGTTGAAGGAACGCTCAAGCTGCTTTCCTTCATGGTCAGCAACTTTGGTCCACTTCTTGGTCTTTGGGTTGAAGTAATTGTCGCCCCATAGACGCTCCAACATCTTAGTTCTGTCCACACCGAACTTTTTGGCGTATTTGACAGCGAATTGTCGGACAGTGAAAGCCCAACCGTGAAGACCAGAGCCGAAAGCGACAGTACCCTTGTCAGGGTAGACCATCACATCACCAAGGGCCTTGTCGTAATACGTTGCGATAGTGACATTGACGGACTCGATCGTTCTTGAAAAGGATTGGTAAAGATCTTCCTTTCCGACCTGTAGCTCGAGAAGAGCACGGTCGACCTTGTTGATGATGACCACAGGCTTGATACGCTCACCAAGAGCCTGTCGCAGGACAGTCTCGGTCTGTACACAAACACCTTCGATGCAGTCCACAACGACCAGAGCACCATCAGTGACACGGAGAGCAGCAGTGACCTCGGAGGAGAAGTCGACGTGACCCGGTGAATCGATCAAATTGATCAAGAACTCGTTACCGGTGACCTGTCGATTTGTAAGCGGGTTTTCTTGGTGAAATGTGTATGCTCATACCTTCTGGGGAATGTCCTTGAGATCCTCCTCATCTGGCAAATGCGCATACAAGGATATAGCTGTTGACTTGATCGTGATACCGCGATCTTGCTCGTCTTGACGTGTATCTGTGAACCGACTGCCATGGTTGTCAGACATGTTGCCATCTCATTGTGATTTTCTGGGGTATATTTACGCTTCACCAGCCTTCGCGGCCGAGATAATACCAGCGCGCTGGACAAGGGAATCGGTGAGGGTAGACTTTCCGTGATCGACGTGAGCAATGACGGACATGTCTGTAGAGGATGGTCAGCGTCTGGTTCACCACCAGCATGGAAACCGTACTTCGAATGTTGGCGGGGCGGTCCATTAGGGCGCGGATCTCGTCGACGGTAAAGTTGACCTTTCACATATGTTAGATGGATTGTCCGAGGGATGTACTTTACTCTACATACCATCTTGACGGTGTTCTTGCAATATTAAAGCCTTAAAGGCGGGGTAGGGCGGCTCTTTGCCTGGGGAGTAGTCGCAGAGTCGAGAGCTGGCTCGATCTGCTGAGAAGTCTGCGAAGGCTGACGCAGACGTAGGTATCGGGTTTGATGGGGATGAAGATAGATGATGAGAAGAGTGGTGGCTGCGAAGGAAGAAGTGCTGCTCGAGTGGGTGCAGGAGCAGATTCTTTTGCAAGCAAGACTGCGGTGCCAAGCATTGTGGGTTGTGTCCCGCACTCGACCGCCTCTGCGTTGCCACCTCTCATATGCCTGCAGCTTGATCTCATTATTGGCTGCGTCAGCACTTTCTGCTTAATTCAACCCGTACCCGGTTAGTCGGTATGAGTCACTGACATCTGCTGTTCGAACACTATGCTTCCGGTCATTCGGTACGGATGAGAAGTGAGGCTCAGGATAGTTAGAGTAATCGTGTATTCACCCGAACTTTGAGCCGGGTGGCCCTCCGGATACAACACCTTTGTCAGGGCGACTTATACGCCAGTTTTATCTAAGTACCACCGGGTACCAGTTCGCAGAACTCACATTCGCTTATTAACAGGCGCCTTAAGTCGTTGGGGATCAACTGCTCACAGACAAAATGTGTACCCCGCTATCCGTGTAGATTGAATGTCGAGTCACGTGCAGATAGCGAAGTGAAACGAAGCAGACAACCGTACAAGTGCAAAAATAGCTCGTATTATGCTACCCAGGGTAGGTGGGAGGAAAGGGAGGAAGAGAAAGAGAGACAGGTAGGGAGGGAACAATGTCCTAACACATTCATGTTGGCTGACTTGCACGAAGTCGTTGTCGAGATCGTGCAGAAGATCTTGGTTCGCATGCCCAGCATATGCACTGATAGCTCAAAAGTTCTGCTGTCCCCAATTTTCCACCCAGAGAAAGTAACCCAGCAAGTACCAAAAACGTAACAATCGTCCAGCTATTAACCCTGGGTATCTGATGTACAAATGCTGAAGACCGATTGTGCCATCCTGCCAGAGCACCCCATCACTTTCTGGCTTGCGAACGGTGATCAATGCTTCATCTTGGCCCATCCTTCAACCCACCTATTGGTGAGCTCTTCGAAGGCATGCTGTATGTTAGAAAGTCCTGATCTGTTCCCTTGTCTGCTGGCGAACCCGGCGTTGACGAACTTTGCCCAGGTGTTTGTCAAAACCATGTACTTGATACTTGCCTCAGCGTTGTCGAATACGTGAGGTCCGAAGGTCTCGGGTATCGGTACGTAGTCGGGTATCTTGTCGGCTATTTCCTTGATCTTGACAGCTGTGATTTGACCGTGGGCCTGCTTCGCCGGGCTGTACGAGCCGTCGAGACTGTCGACGGCCGTTGAAGAGACCGACATGTGATCTCTTATTGGCGAGTTTTCGACATCTCTAGGTGACGGTGCGGCCCAGAAGTCGTCGAATGGAGCGACAGTGTTATCCTGAAGTT
>Ga0210040_10002431_pt1 | contig 26303 bp, 26 predicted proteins | sample CryGeyCG12114_NA_FD_185462 | JGI IMG/M metagenome (GOLD analysis project Ga0210040, IMG submission 185462) | Groundwater microbial communities from aquifer - Crystal Geyser CG19_WC_8/21/14_NA (SPAdes) (version 2) | ecosystem: Environmental > Aquatic > Deep subsurface > Groundwater | place: USA... | reverse complement strand
CCCCCCCCCCTCCTTTCAAACAACCCAAAACACATATTTCAGCTGGTCGAAGTACTGACTATTTCTAGTGCTGTCAACCTATTCGCTGTCAAATGGTACGGTGAAACCGAATTCTGGATGGCTCTCGGCAAAGTACTCCTCATTGTCGGGCTCATATTCTACACTTTCGTTGCTATGCTTGGCGGCAATCCTCTCGGTGATCGATTCGGCTTCCGATACTGGAAGAACCCTGGCAGTTTTGCCACGCTCTACGGTTTTGAGGGTCACCTAGGACGCTTCGTCGGCTTCTTGCAATGTTTGATCCAGGCCTCATTCACCATTGCCGGACCCGACTACGTGTCCATGGCGGCTGGTGAGACCGAGAACCCGCGACATGTCCTACCTAGAGCCTTCAAAGCGGTGTTCTATAGACTTACAACCTTCTTTATGCTCGGTAGCCTTTGCGTCGGCATTTTGGTCCCTTACGATGACCCAATCTTGATCGCGGCCTACAAGGACGGTGCTCCGGGAGCTGCGGCCTCCCCATACGTCGCCTCCATGATCCGACTTCATATCAGTATTCTGCCGGACATTGTCAACGCTCTGGTCCTCACATCGGCGCTCTCCGCTGGAAACTCCTACTGTTATTGCGCCAGCCGAAGTCTCTACGGAATGGCCCTGGAAGGCAAGGCACCAAAATTCATGACAAAGTGCACAAAGAATGGTGTACCAATCTACTGCGTTCTTGCAGTGTTGATCATCTCGCTACTAGCATTCTTACAAGTCAGCAACAACGCTGCTGTGGTCCTGCAGTGGTTCGTCAACTTGGTACGTCTATCAACGTCTCTGATTTTTGTTTGCATCTAACAGTGGCAGGTCACTGCATCTCAGCTCATCAACTTCTGCGTCATGTGCTTCACCTACCTCAAGTTCAAGAAAGCGCTTGAAGCACAAGGCATCAGCCGCGACTCCCTCCCCCACAAGTCTTTCTGGCAACCATACGGCACATACTACGCCCTTGTCATGTGCTTCATTATGACTTTTGTTGGTGGCTACACAGTCTTCCTCCCCGGCTTCTGGGACATTCCCACATTTCTATTCAGCTACACCATGATCGGCGTCTTCCCAATCATGTACTTTGCGTGGAAGCTCATCCACAAGACCAAGTGGGTCGCGCCTGCCGAAGCAGACCTCAAGAAGGGTCTCGATGAGGTGGAGGAGTATCAGCGAAACTATGTTGAGATGCCGCCAAAGTAAGTGCTCCAGACATCCGTGCAGGACATCTAACTAACCCCGTGACAGGAATTGGGTCGACAAGTACTTCAACAAGATTTTCTCATGAGTTGTTGAGGTTTGTGTTTTATGCTGCGATGATGGGACGAGGTACCGGATTTGATGAGACACAACGATGCGCTATTCGAGGCTCTGGAACGCTAACATGCAGGTCGGACGGCAGGCTGTACTGTTACAACGTCTGCCGACCCTACCGCTTGACATATATTTTGCATCAATACAATACTTCGCACCCTCCATGTTTCTTGGACTCTTCGTTTGACGTGCTGCGGTACATTTTGTTATGACCATCGTTTGCCTCGTCAGCTTTCCAAACCCGAAACCGTTTCAACTCGCAGCTTGCGCCTTTATGCTGCACATTTCAGAAACCTACTTTGTCGGAAGCCAGTGCTGGGCTTGCAGCTCCCTGCCGCAGATGCCTTCTCCGTGTCACATGCTGACCAAACCCAAGGTTTGTGACGTGAAAGTTTCCCAACTACATGGGTCCGAGCTGAGGCCTCTTTTGGTACTTAAAGGCACGTTTCTCCCAGCACAACTATCTGCCCTTCATCATCTTTCAAAGCATTGCAAATAATGTTATTCGTCTTCTGACACCGCATCACACAATCTCCCGAGCTCATTAGCAGAGATCACAAAGCACATTCGCCAAGAACAACGACCCCTCCTCTGCATTCGACATCGTCCAACGCATCTGTGATCTGTTCCAAGTTCCTCAGCAGTGTCACAGTCTTGATATGCTTGAGCCTCACGCTCACTACCTTCGTATCTACCATCATGAAGTTTACAGCCATCATCGTTACCATCGGTCTAGCGGTCACAATCACAAGTTCTGCACTAGTGTCTTCAGTCTGGCTGGGATTCTGCCAAGGCACTCAAGTCCCACCATCATTTACAGATACTCCTTAGCTGGCCTCGAATGGGATCTGCCACATTTACATGCCGCCTAGGAGTTACATGCGACGTTCTATCTTAAATGTTCCCGCCACTGCGGCAGCAGCCTGCAGCTTCAACAATAAACATCACTCGAAGGCCTTTCTGCACATGTTGATTCAGCAACGCGTGTTCCCTTCAGACGGGCAGTATAATATCTGCGCGGCTTCCTTTCCGTCCGAAGAGTTGACAATATTAAAATGTATTCGCCGCGGTCGAGCTTGTCATCACCGGTAGTCGGACCTCTTATCATCCTCACAACAACACTCAGCGCCTGAGACTGAGACGGAGTCAGACCCGGATCATGGCAACGTTGTTGTTGTCATCTTCGAAGTCTGTGGGGAGCACAACGAGGGCAATTTCCGGTAAAAATTAGAATACACCACTGTTCCTTATCTTCACCGTCCCAGCCGAGGGCTTCACGAGTGGGCGCGAACTGGATATCAGCTGAAGACATATTTCGTACCAATGTCCACAAGATTCAGAAAGTCTCGCCTCTCCCATGAGCAGTTTCTGTGCTACCGCCGATGCAGCAGGCTTCGAATTCCCGGTTGTTTCTTGTCTCCATGCAAAGGGGGCTGGACCTCATCCTCTCTTGAGCAATGACAGTGGCGAGCACAGAACATCGCTCTCCACATTGCTGGTGCATCCCCTTATACGCCACTTCTGGTAACATAGTCTTCTCCCAAGTTCAGCATTATCCGCCACCGTCAGCGCAGACCAGAATTCCCCAAGTTTATGCGAATCGGAAGTCAGCATGGTGTTCGCCGGCCGTTGTTTATAGTCTGTTCTAGGCCACCGGACAAGGCCAGTGGCGAGATCACGTTTTGCACAGCCGTCCTGCGCGAAGCTCCTGATGGTAGTTCGGAACGATATAGGCAAGTTAGCTACTGATAGCTACACTATATATACCAAAGGCATGGATATCGGCGGGAATCGAATAGCCGCTACCTCCCAACATTCCACGAGACCTTCCAAGAGCGGCACCCCGCGCAGTGGGCTGCCATGGGACACAAACCGCTCTACGTGCTCGACCCTGCGAAGTTCGCGGCCCTGGTCAACAAGCCCAACCTGTTCACTGGCACGGTCGTCCAGCACGTATTGCGAGCGATCAACCAACTGCTCGTCTTGCGCCGCACCATGTCGACTGAAATCGAGATGGGTGACGGCACCTCTGAGATGATTGGGAACGATGTCCAATCATACTCCACCAGCGCGGTGGAGCTTGCTTGGGGGAGCGAGGTCAAACGAGAGGATTGCCTCGACGCTTATGACACGTATATCGGCTGTTTGAACATCCCCGGTGCTGGCCAGGCTGGCGGCGCCCCGTTACAGCGCCCGACGTCCGACCCCAGTGGCCTGCGAAACGGCCGGGTGCACCGTATCTTACATGCGGTTGCCCACGACCCCCGCAACGTTAAAGTATTCGCTCGATGGCCCCGGCCTACGAAACCCAAGATTAGAAACCAGGTGGCCATAGATATATAATTTCCCGCGTCCGAGGCCTATCGAATCATGTAGGAGCCCGACTGCGGTGCTACCTAATGGCTCAGCCTGGCCAAATACTACCCCAACGACCCGCTCTCCGAAGACCGCCCTGGTCGCGCCTAAGCCCTCGCCTCCTCCGAACCCAAGCTCCTCTAGGAGGCCCGCCACGGAAGGAATAACATGAGGAGAAAGACAATGGTCTTCGTCAATTGGCCGTGGGAACAGGAGAAAGTGCTCATGTTTTTAGAAGCACTCAACATCAAGTACTTGCGTATCCCACCCGGCGCAGACCAATATGAGATTCAGAAGGTCGTGAACACCTGGAATAGCAAGATGAGTAACGTCGAAGTCATTGTATTGTCATCCAAGACTGCGGCCTTGGGGTTGAACTCCCCTAATTTTAAAGCATGAATGTGAGAGGGGGAACTACCAGAGTCTGAACAATTATGATTCAAGGTATGTTTCCTCTGCTGAGCTATCCCCCGAAGCATAGCCAACTATCCCAGGAACCCCTGGATAGCCAAACAGGACAAGGACCAAGTGTGGCCAGTTGATGAGCTACGCTTTTACTTCATCGTGTCAGCCACTACTCGAGCTGCTCTAGTCCTCCCTGCCGACGCTATGGATAGCATCAGTGACTCAATTGAAAAGCTAGGACGTGTAATGATGACTGCTGCACCGGCCTAGGCAACTTGTGCAGCCTTCATTACAGCGACATTCATCGCTCACGCGCTGCAGAAGTGGGGTTCGCCCACAATCGAGCGGTATCGAGAGCAATTCGCCTTGACAGTACACACCCAGTTCATCTTTGGCGGCTCAGTGTCAAGTGGTCTATGGAGTACAGGAGTGACGAGAAGAGCGAGATCAAGATGCAGAAGTCGGATATAATATTCTCAATGTTATCCCAATTCAAGGCTTGAGAGAACGGCGATCGAAGCGAAGCACGCCAAGGGGAGAGTCTCGTCCCATGCATATCTCAAAAGCGCGCTGACACACTACGAGAATATCTTCCACCCGGCCATGAAGTCGTTGACCACGGGTCGGTACAAGGGAACGGACATCGAAGAAGATAGTAGGCCCCAACACTCGGTCAAAGTTTGGCACAGCATGAGCGTGATTCACGGAGCTTCAGCAGCAGATTCACAACATGGCACATTGCGCTCTATAGCTGGAAAAACAATTGTGCTGGCTACCAGGCTTCCACGCTGAAGGTAGCCTCCAAAGCTATGAATCATTTAGGAAGAGTGACGCAAAATGTGGTGCCGGGCCAGTGATCCTTCGGCGGCATATTAGGCATCCCCAGCACCTTCAGCTGCTGCTCCGCAGCCTCAGACCCCTGCTCAGCCGCAGCCAATGCAGCGCACCACCAGTGCTCGGTCTGCTGCGAGTGGTCGTTCTGTCACCATGGCAGACGCTCCTTCGGCTCGCGAGAGCTCAGTCTCTTCAGCTGGTGGTGAGCCGATTCCTCGCGATGTTCTCGCTACGCTGCGGGATCTGCGGTCTCGGCTTGTTCGCAACGATCCCACTGCGGTCACCATGATCGATAACGTCCTTGTAGATCACAACCACTCCATTCATCCATCGCCCTCTTCGAGTCGTAGCGAGACTGGCTCGCCTGTTCCTGCGACTCCCTCTCGCCCACCTTCTCGACCTGTCTCTGCCAGCTTTGTGCTGCAGAACTTCTCTGCCATACACCTCATCAAATGGTGAACATATCAATTCGAGAATGCTTAGAAAGCGGGTGACGACCGCCGCACCCAAGCCCCACGGAATCTCGCTGACGACACCCGAAAGAAGGTGCACAGCGTCAAAGTTTACCTGCGACCACAACAAGGCCATGTCTTGTCTTCAACAGGTGGCAGTCGCAATGCCCAAGTTCGAGGCGAGGAAGGCTAAGATCACCAACCTGCTTCGGACCTCATAGAAACTGGGATAGACACAACCGAGCAAACCACACGACTAGGGAGTACCCGTTCATATCTCGAGCAATAATAAACCAGTATATATAGTCGACTACTACGGGTTTAAACACCTATCCTACGCTCGACCGACTGTGGAACGATGTTGATCGTCCGGTGTTTAGGGTTAATCCATTCAAGGCTCATTCTCGGATTATATCGACCAGGTCGTCCGTATGCACGACCAGATCACCACCGGCCAGCTTGACGTGCCGCTTGCCGAGGCAGAGAGGCGAGTGAACTGGCTGCGACTGTGGTTGGTCGCTGTCCGACCGCTGCCTGAGCTCCGCCCTCACATCAGGTACACTGACGACCGCGCCAGCGAGGGTTCCACATCGGTCGGGGACACTAACAACTTGAAGCCAGAGGTCGAAGGCAGCGGGAGCGACATGATGGATCAGACATGCGAGGTGGACCAGGAGATGGGCGGACCTGCCTCTGCAGCGGAAGGAGAAGTGGGCAGAGAACAAACCACACCGAGATACGGGAACCAGTATATCTTGTCGTTCTACGTAGGAACAACGTCCGGTGTCGGTGAAAGAGGTGAGCCCTAGGCGGTGTACATCTCGTACGACGAAGAAGCCCGGATCCAGCTGCGTATGCACACATGGACCAGGGGGGGAAATCATCAGGCGACCAATCGTTCGAACTCCGTCCACTGGGTCGACGTGACCTTCGAGGGTTTCCTACTAGGCTTTGACGTTGAAGATGCAGAGCATTTGGTATACGTGCGGTGGTTGACCTTTAATCTACAGTCCCTATAGGTATAAGACCGACTAAAGAAAGCCGTCGCTAGGAGTAACTCGATTAATAATAAGGAGGAAAGGAGTAATTAAGAGTAAGGGAAACGAGCTAGTATACTAGTAGTTTATACCGATAATTAGAGATTAGCTTATAAAATAAAGCTTCGTATTCATAACACTCGAAATTAGCCTCTTTCTTACAGTTACAACGACTCCTTCAATTTAACCTGTTCATCCACCCACTAAGCCCAATGTGTGACAAACCAGGAATGGCATTTGACTTCAAGCTAGCAAATCTCCTTGTCAGCCTTCGTACTCCTAGCTAGGTTGTGAGTTGGTTGCTTCTGTAAAGACGAGAGCTCGATTGATCGGTGCGACGCACTCGAGAGCCATGGCGGCTCACAAGGTAGTTCAACGTCTTAGAGCTGCGATCTGCCACGTCTCGCCAATATTCCTCTCGGCCTCCGAAACAACACAAAAAGCTATCGAGCTCATTCACAAAGCTTCCAAGAATTCGGCGAACCTGGTTGTGTTCCCAGAGACCTACATTCCGGCGTTTCCAATCTGGTCCGCGCTTCATGCGCCACACCAGAACCATGAATTCTTCTTCCGCATGGCGCAGGAGTCGATCTACGCTGACGGGGAGGAGATGAGAGCAGTCCGTAACGCAGCCAAAAAAGCGGGTGTAATCGTGAATATGGGCTTCAGTGAGAAGTCGCGGCACAGCACAGCGACGATGTACAATTCCAACTTTCTGATTGGTATTGACGGTAAAGTACTGGTGCACCATCGGAAGTTGATGCCTACGTTCTTTGAAAAGTTGACGTGGAGTCCAGGAGACGGAGCCGGCTTGAGGGTAGCTCAGACCAAGTTCGGCAACATTGGAACACTGATCTGTGGCGAGAACACGAACCCTTTAGCTCGGTACACGCTGATGACCCAGGCCGAGCAGGTGCATATCTCGACGTGGCCTGGCATATGGCCAACTAGAGTCCAAGGCGGCCAGCCGAACAACGCAGAAGGACAAGCAGCCCCTGCGAACTACGACAACATTGCAGCCAACAGAATACGCGGTGCCGCGCATTGTTTCGAGGCAAAGTGTTTCGGGATCCTTTCTGCAGGGTTCATCGATGATGCTTGCAAAGAGGTTCTTGCTTCGGGCACATCGCAGCCAGAAATTATGAAGTCGCAATTGAATGCAGCGCCACAGGCACCATCGATGTTCTTGGATCCAACAGGCGCACTAATCCCGGCGTTCGTTTTCGACGAGAAGACTGGCGAGCGGCGGAATAAGGACTTTCTTCAGGATGAACCTGATGTCTTGTACGCTGACCTAGATCTTAATCAGTGCGTGGAAGGAAAGCAGTATCACGATGTTACTGGTGGCTACCAGAGGCTAGACGTGTTTGAGCTGAAAGTTGATAGGAGAAGGCGTGACCCTGCAACCTTCCTGGATGACTGATGAAATCAGCCTCGAGATTGATATGTGCACCTACGTCATGTCAAGTCCGAAGATTATGAGTTGCAGTTTGCTTGCGCTTTGATTGAGGACACAAAGGAAGTGTACACAGTGATTCTAGCGAGGCAAGGGCACGGACGAACAGCTAGTCCTTAGCGAACTGTCGGCAGCACTATACAACGTGTCGTTCTTCTGCAGGGTCGCTATGTCGAACAACAAGCACTGAAACAGTTAGCCAGGCTTGCGCGTTCTCACTGAAGGATCCGATGGTCAAGGACGAAATCTACGTCGTGGGTGAACGAGAAATCAACCACGTCCTTGAGCTGTAGTATCAGCGCAGCAGCTATAAGCTTCAGACACTGGAAGGGCGCATGAATCAGTAGCAAACAAGGATTAGTACGAGGCATGATGCGGAGGGGGACTTTGAATTGAAGGAGACGAGAAAGTTCTTGGCTGAGCAGAGGGAGGATATAGGATTCCGCCTGGCAGACATTTGGGCGTTGTTGTTAGACTCAGAAGGGACTTGTTGCTTTCACTCTTGTCCATAATGGCATTTTGCCAGTGAAGAGGTCTTGAGACGTGACCGAGTATATTGTGGGGTGCTTTAGTAGGTACTACGTTGAACAGCAAAACATACCCGCCAGCGCTTCCTGACGTCCGGGACTGTCATAGAAAAAATACAGCCAAGCCTTCGAAGTAATCAATGAAGCCGAGTTCAAAGAAAAGTCCTCTCGTGCTCCGCCCAGCACATGCCATGCAAGATCTTGGGGTTCGGTAGCCACGATCTTAAGGCAGACCCACCCAATTTTGCTGAAATGGAGCAACGTGCATCGCCTAACAATTTGAATGGGGAGCCGGGCCAGGTGAACCATCATTTGCACGCGACAATTTTCTCACCCAGAGCATCACAGGATCAGCTTTACCTGATAGCTAATTTGCTGCGCAACCTGAATTGAAGGATTCCACGATTCCACGACCTCGGGCGAAGAAGTTTGTTCAAAACTGCTTAACTACAGATTCCAGGGAGGGTACCTCATACCACTCGAGCTACGACACACGACGTCATTGAAGGCTGCCAGAACAGCAGCTGCTGGTCGCAGCTTCCTCGAGTCATGTCACACAACACGTTGACAGCAATGTTGATAGTGTCTGGCAAGCACGACGACCTTCAACTCACAGTACACGAAGCCTTCTCGGGTGTATTAGGCTCTGTTTCGCTAGCTTGCTGGATCTTCCTTCTCATTCCTCAGCTCATTGAGAACTATCGCAATCAGTCGGCAGAGGCTATCAGTCTCGCGTTCGTGATTGTCTGGTTCCTGGGCGATGTCGCCAATCTCCTCGGCGCTGTTGGTGCAGGTCTAGTTCCTACCATCATAGCAATCGCAGTCTACTTCTGCATCTCCGATGGCCTACTCATCGGCCAAGTCCTCTATTACGGCATACGCAATAAGAGAAGAGAAGGTCAAGGGCTCCTGGAAAGCCTGAAGGACGTTGCTGTTGAGACCGACACAGGCACGCAGAGACACCCAGACCAGCCACAAGAAGGCAGAGGAAGCACAGACGCGAACGAGCTTGAGCGCGAGGACACAAACCCGGAAAACGAGCCTCTGTTGAGCCGCAAGCACAGCCGCCAAAATAGCTACAGCACCTACACCATACCCGGCTCAGCTGATCCCAAAGCTGTCCGCGATCAGCTTGCCCGACGCAGGTCGAGCTCTGGCAGCAAGACACCGGCTGAATTTCGTGCAATACGCGCCCGCAGGAAGTCCTCGTCCACAGCTGCCGCCAGTGCTCAGCAGGAACCACTGGCCAAGATATTCGAAGAGCCAGACTCGGAAAGAAACACCACATCATCGCCTGTTGCCAAGATCCTCAAGAACACACTTTTCATCTTTGGTGTCGTTGCAGTCGGTTCCCTTGGCTGGCTTGTCGCCTACAAAACCGGTACCTGGAAGCCAACACCACCCGAGAGCCCTGGTTCCTCTCATCAGACAACAGATTCCGACTCGAACCCGGCAGGTGCTCAGTTTCTCGGCTATCTATCTGCCGCACTATACCTGTGTGCACGCCTTCCACAGATCTGGAAGAACTATCGTGAGCAATCCTGTGAAGGACTTAGTCTACTATTCTTCATTTTGTCTTTGATGGGCAATGCAACTTACGGAGCTGGCATCCTTGCCCACTCGACCGAGCACAATTATGTCGTGAAGAACGTGCCTTGGCTGCTTGGTTCACTGGGCACAATGCTCGAAGATGGCATTGTGTTCTGGCAATTCAGACTGTACGCGAATAATGGGCAGGATCAACCCATTGTGGGTGGTGACTCAGCCCCGAGTGATGCGACGGCGGAGAGACAGGTGGGAGGTGATAACGTCGTGGTAGGTCAAAGAGCGTAGACACTTCAACTGTGGTAGAATCAGGAGGGTTCCGCGGCGTTGCAGCGTATCCATATTTGTTACCTACTCGGTTCACAGCACGGCGTCCTTGGTTAGTTCACAACGCTTCGAAACTAGGGAAGTCGATGCTCATTATGCTTCCATTACCCTGGAACTCGAAGGGAATGCTGCTTGGTACATGTCCACCAACACTTGACGAAGGTACATTACTAATACTTGTTGAATTTTCAATATCCGCCAGCTATGCTCTGATCAAAGTCAGTTGCATTGAAGCATTATCTGCAACAAGACGAAACTGTGGACTAGAACGACATATACATCCTATCTGATATTCTCTGACCGTGGTGGCTGTTTTCTCGTTGTCGTTCAGGCACGTGCGAAACACTTCGTTTTCTCCCCGCACTCCCTCACATCCGGTTCTCCACCAATCCGGACCCTGGCTTTGTTCCCCGAATCGTGCTTATGAGACCAGGAAATACGAGCAGACCTCATTCAGGATCATCTCTTTTGCCCATCTCTTCCTTTGATCCAAAGCTTGCTACCTCCAAAGGAAGGTGACTTTGACTACCGAACTCTTGCTCCTGCTGATCGAGGAAGCCGCAACACTGAGTGGCCCTTCACAGACAGGTCGACATTCCCAGAACGACATGTCTTTCGCCTACGGCATCGAGAAGCTCGAGCCGGCATTTGATGACCGGCCTGTTCCGTACATCGCGTATGGCGGCCACTTCCCAGAACTCACTTCAAACCAACTCACGCAAACCTTCGGTGCAGAGCGAGCTTTCATCATCTCGGGCAAGACCTTGTCAGAGAAGACTCCGGCTCTCAAGCGTCTCGAAAAGGTCATCGGAGAGACGGCCACGAAGTTAGTCGGCACACACATCGGGATCGCGCCTCACACTCCTTGGGATCAGGTCATTGAGATCACGAATGAGATACGCACGGCCTTCACCGAGGGCGGGGAGCAGATCAGCGACAAGGACGTGATCATCACTTTAGGCGGTGGCTCTCTGACCGATGGCGCAAAAGTTATAGCATGGGCCCTATCTAACCCGTCTGTAACCAAGCCTGAGGATCTAGAGCCGTACTTCTCCGGTTCGGAGGGGCATGATGCCTCAAAATTGCCGGACCCGATAGTACGAGTCATCAGTATTCCGACCACTCTGAGTGGTGGAGAGTACCAATCCATTGCTGGCGTGACGCGTCCGCCTCCAAGTGACCAGAAGTGTCTCTTCAAGCCGCCGACACGAAACCCGAGCGTGGTAATTCTGGACCCGGAGCTTACGACGACTACGCCAGCAAAGTACTGGCTTAGTACTGGCGTCAGGGCTATTGACCACTGCGTCGAGACGCTGTGTTCGTTACAGTCTAACATCAATGGGGATGAAGCCGCTGAAAGGGGTCTCAGACAGCTCGTCAGTGCCTTGCTACGGACAAAGGGGGACTCGCAAGATCTTGATGCAAGGTTTGAAAGTCAGATGGGTGTCATACAGGCTATGCATGCGGTAGGGAGTGGCGTGCCGCTTGGCGGCTCACATGCGATCGGTCACCAATTGGTATGTTCACCAACCTACCTTTGCTAACGCATATCGTTCTAATGTTGAGTAGGGTCCCCTTGGAGTCGGCCATGGCGAGACATCATGCATCATGCTGCCGGCTGTATGCAAGTGGAATGCATCAAAGAAAGCTAACGTCGAGCGACAAGCGATATGCAGGGACGTGCTCATCCAGAGCCAAGAGGTGCGGGGTTTGATTGAGAAGAGCGGCAAGAGCGTCGACGACACCGATCTTGGCGACATACTGGACCTGGTGATTCGGGCTTTGGGTATGCCGAGGACATTGAAGGAGGTCGGTGTCGGCAGAGACAAGCTTGATGCTCTCGCGAAGAACACTTTGACGGATCCTTGGTCGCCAACCAACCCAGAGCCGATCACGACCAAAGAACAAGTGTTGGAGATCTTGGAGATGGTGGTGGAATGAGTGATTCCGTAACCAACGTTGTGGCTAGAGTCTACACTACGTGGTGCGCGCTCAGCACCATGGTTGGTGTCCAATGTCCAAACATGCCCGCATGCGAATGAAAAGATTTAACATCTTCCCGGGCCTGAGGTTTGCAAGAATGGCACAGAGGCTTGTGCTTGCTACCTCCAATAGTGGCAATGAGAAGCCAATGCAGGGGCTAACGAGAAGGTGTAGTGCCCTGGACGACGAGCTAGCTTTTTGGCAAGGGACTGGAAGCGACGACCTTACTATGCTTGCTCTTACCCCATTCACTTGGAACAGACGGGCCCGCAGATTTGTTCATCGGAACAATCAATTCTTCATCTGCAGCACCAAGTGATTCCACGCACGTTAGTAGCTTTTGTGGTCCAAAATGGGTGTCTAGACAACAGCAAGTCGTCAATTGCTTGCGGTGAAGTTGCAAGCTTCACCATCTGCTGTCGCCCGTGTGAGAGCATCCGAACGTCCAACCAAAGCACTTCGTGGTTTGTCAAACTTCATGCCTGTATGAGCGCCTGCCGGAAGCAAGCGCCTCTCAACAATCTTCCTATATCTTGCACACTTACTCACACATCGTCAGATACTCTGCTCTACCAGTGAACCACTACCAGGCTGTCACTCTACCTCAATTACACTTCCATCCTTCAAAATGTCCTCAGCTCTAATTACAAGCCAGGACCTCGAAAACCGAAGTCAAACTTACTTCGACTCCTTGTTGGCACAGGCGACGGGCTCGGCACGGCGTCTATAGAACTTCCAGGGAATCTCGTTTACCAGATCCCATACTTCAAAGAACTCATCAACTCCGGCGACATTCTATTCAGCCAGTCTTTTCATATGAAGGAGTGTCTAAAAGACGATGTGGCAGCTGTATTGCAATACTTCACGGAGGGATTCGTCCTAGAGCTCGAAGTTAGTTCCAACTTCTACGCTACTGGCCATACCGAATCTATTAGATACGCGCGAGAGTATGTCGTCGCTCACAAGTTGAAGCTCGACAATGTTCGGGACGATTTGGCCAAAAACATCCTCAAATTTGAAGACCACATATCTCTCAAGCCAAGCCCCTGCCTCATCGAAATCCTGTCCGACGCAGGCTTGCACTCATCTGCACTGTATGGCTCAATGATGCGCTTGATAGCACAGGGTATGAAGAGCGGCTTGTACCGAAAACCCGGGAGCCTTGAGCTGGAAGATGCATACTCTCGTGTTATGACCAGGTGGACAAAGCAGGACTTGCTCACGTTATTAGGTCGCGTTGGGGGTGAATGATCCTGAAAGGAGGATGTACGATTTGAGGAGGACGATTTTGCGCTCGCGGGACGGCTGCTTGAGAGCAAAAACTGCAGTAGGGTGAGAAGCTAGAAGCTCTGACCGCCAATGTTGAAAGGGGTGTGAAGAGTTCGTAGATGGTGAGCGCATGGTCAAAAGAGTCATTCTCAGTACTGTGCTTCAGTCTGCTGTTGTGAGCAGGATGCACTGCAAGGCTAGCATGTTGACTCAATTCGGTGGGTGGAGCTTCGAAGTGACATCCCTGACTCACACTGACTCATCATCAGGTCTACTGACCAATCATTGGCTCAAACCAGCCTCGTTGTCTACCAATATCCTCTAACAACCTCGCTGTCCTTACATTGCTGTTGATCATGCCTTCACCTACTTGTGCAGCGACAGCGAGCATGAGTCACATCTGCGGTGCAGCGACGATGGCATCCGCCTACAAGAACCTTTGTTCTGCCACCAGTGTCACTATGCGTCGGCTTCGCAATCAACTTGCCGTGGCATCAGGACCCTACACCAGGTACCGACATCGCTCCGACATATCGCACTGTAATGGTGTTGATACGAAATACCCCCAGGCCATTGGGGCGGGGACTTGATGCTTGCTTCAGAGGTATACACGGCTCGTGGTGTAGCTATCACCATAAAGCGAGGGCTCAAGAAGACGAGTTATTCGAACGAATCCGGGCATCCCAACAAACAGGGACCACACGGAGGCCAACATGTCGAGCAAAATTCCACACTTTTCTCTGTGATTGGAAGTACCATGAACCTCCTCCGTCTCCCCATTCGCCAGCGTTGGTCGTGTACAAGAACCCTTCACGTGGGTTCAACTCGTCATACCATGTCGACGCTGGCGTAGCATCCCAGGATACTGTCAGCGAAGCAGTCGCTGAGGAACTAGAAGCCGTCAATGCCATCTACGGGTCCGGAACACTGCAAATTCTAGCTTCAGACCAGCGAAAGGTCTGACTACGCTGCGAGCTGCCAATCGTGGAACACGCCGTGTACTGGCTCGAACTCGCCAGAGACTATCCTCAGTCCATGCCGACAGTCCAGCAAACGGAACTCGATTTGCATCGCACGAGAAATCGAAGACTCCAGAACATCTTTCTCATCATCCTCTCGACACTGCAAACCGTATTCAAACCTGGCCACGTCTGCATCTTCGATACTCTTGATGCTGCTCTCCCCATAATCTCCTGCCTAGACGGGCATCGTCTCGAGATGGACGAGGCTTACTACCTCGCGCCAAACATTATCCCAGAGGAGTGGAGATGGACACATGTAGATCACATCGATATGTCAAACATTGCGCAGATGGTAGAGTGCGTAATTTGTATGGAAGAGGCTCATGCATTCAAAACTATGCAGGCACCCTGCAAACACCACTTCTGTCTCAACTGTTTGCAAAGTAAGCATCCCCATTGCCACTTGAAGAACCTCACGCTAACCAGACACAGCCGGCTGGGAAGTCGCCCGCGACAACGCCGAACCATTCACCTGCTGCCTCCTACGCTTATCTCTCCATATCATCAAAGCATGCACCAATATGACGGAGTCTGAGGAGACGAATTACAAGCGCCTCATCAAGGAGAAGGACACACCAAACCCGTTCTTCTGCGGCAACGTGTACTGCGGCCAACTCATCGGCAGCTTCAACAAATTCGACCTCAACCGTGGGCGCGTCAAGCGAGGTGGGATACTATGCTCGCAGTGCAAGAAACGCACGTGCGTCAAGTGTCGCGAGCGATTCCACCCTGGACCATGCGTGCCTGATTCGGCGTTCGCGGAAATGCTGAAGTCAGGCAATATCCGGCGCTGTCCATTGTGTGGAGAGGCTATCGAGAGGAATGGCGGTTGTCGACATATGAGATGCCCGACGTGTCGGTCTGAGTGGTGGTGGACGAAAGAGGGGAGCTTAGAGGATTATGACTTGCATCGGAACCGTTTGCATCTGGGGCCTGAACAGGAAGCATTGGTGAATCGTGAGCTGGAGTTGGACGACAACGAGGAGATTCCGGCTATGGATACACGAGATATTGGAGCAGTCCTGATGCGACTTGATGTGCTTTGACCAACAGGATGATTAGCCCCCCACTCGGGGGTACTGGGCTGCTGAGGTGCCGGTGGACGGGGCCAGTGGTTGCAGTTGCTGCGCTGAACGCATGATACGGGGCATTAGGTATCGGAACGCAGCCGTTCAAGCATACGCAGGTCTATAGGCTACGGAACGAGTCTTCATAGGCAGAAATATGTAGCCAACATATCCGAAACAACGATCCTAATGTGTGCGTCGCTGATTCAGGGGGACCGAACTCACAGCCATTGCTGAGTACGAAAGTCGGCCTCGTCTGTCAGCCCAGACGCGCGGTAGCGACCCCGAGTCCGTGGCCCCACGATGTACATACATACCTTAATCAGTACCTTGAATCCTTCGAGCTTCAGGTTCAGCTTGAGGTGCGTTCAGAACTTCAGATACTTCACAACCAGCTCTTGGAGACGACCATTTATGTTTATGGGCAGTCAAGGGGTTGGGGACCTGGAGTTGGTGAGACAGTCAAGCGGGTGAAAATCAGGGGATTGATGAAGAGGGAGAGTGAGGTACGGGGTGATGGATATTTGGGCTGACGTGGATATCCTGGCTGATACGTCACTTCGTCAACGTGTGGGATGAGGACTGGGTAGGTACTGTAGGTATTGACTATTTATAGTGGGTCACGGTGGTCAGCGAGCAGGCGTCGAGAGGGTGGAAGCTTAGGGGAGGCAGTTGACGTTGGCGGGTTTGTGAAGTGTTAGGGTAGGGGACATAGCACATCTTGTACTTATCGGTTTGAGAGCGGATATACTGTATTGTGTAACATGAAGCAATACTTTGGTCGGTGGTTTTGTGACCTGGCGGGGCGGTCTCGAGGGTGAGATTACCTGTACATGCTTCAGCCTATATACGAGTCTCGATTTCATCTCAGCCTGGAAGCAGCACTGGTCCTTGTGATCGTCGTTCTGGAGTAGTAACTCGCGGAGATATTGTTGTGTTATGTTGTGCTTTCCTGCCTCCTTGTTACTGACTTTGACTCGCTGGCAGCATGAGGGTCGTTTTATTGGACGTTGGAAAATGTCTGCTAGGTGAGACGCCAAACCTCAGATATGGAAACGACATTGAATAGGGTGCAGCGGTGCAGGATTTTTGTTGCTTGTGTAAGGATGACCCGGCTTTGAACGCCACCACTCCGACGCCGGCTCCATTCACGTCGACTCCATGGACCACCGGCCAAGATCCTTATTAAAGACCTTCGTAAACCCATCACGGTCTAGACGGACTATTCCCTAACCCACAAGCCCTATGCCCCATATATTGTTACCAAAAGCACAGAATTTTCGCCGATGCCAATCGCGAGCCGCCAATGTCGCAAATTTCTGCTTACACACCTGACCCTCCGCCACTCGACCACACTCGTACCTCTGTAAAGGCTTAGAACAGGCTGGTGGCGGTTGTTGTCGGCTCACGATGGGGTTCTCTTTTGAAGCATGTTGTAGCGTGTGACTATCTTCCTCGTCGTTAAGAATGTTCTCACTAGGATCGATATCACTGCTTGCTACTTGGACGTGCGGTGAGTCTGGCTGGATGGTTTGACTGCGCGCTGGACTGGTGCTGCTGCTTATCGAACTTCTGAAGCCGACCTCTTCTTCCATCAGCACATTCTCTTCAGCTGATGTGGCATAATCTCCCGGCTCTGTGCAGGTTTGTGTTTGAACATTATCTTGGTCAACGTGCCCTTGCTCCTCAGCCACGGTTTCTTCTCCGGATGAATTGCTAGTTCTGACATATCTTGAGCGCTTCCTCTTTAGCGTCGGGCTGTCTTGAACCGTACTGTACCCGTCTTCAATAGACTCCGCAACTTGAGCTTTCTTCGCTGGTGGGTTGGCTCCTGCTTGGGTGTAGTCATCGTACATTTGACACTTCGGCGTACCTTCATCCTCCCGCTTCCTCTTCAGTGATTTGCATGGTGGTGTCGTGACATGATTATGAAAGAGACACGGATTGATCTTGGCGACAATTGCAATGGTCCGCTTTCTCTTCGGCGAGAGTCTTCCGATTTGACCTGTCAAAGCGAGGAAATCCCCCGATGACCACTGCGCCATCGTTACTTTGTAGTCTGGCTTCAAATCATCCAGTAGAGAGGAAGAGTTGAGCGGCCTTGCGTTGTAGAAGCCAGCTTGAGCGCCGCGGGCCATCTCTTCCATGAGCAGAGAGTAGAGCTTGGAAGTGCGCAAGTCAGCCTTGCTCAACAGGAGTATCGCTTCGGGTTGGATCAGATTGTCAAGGTAGAAGGAGGAGAGTATGTCCAATAGTGCGTTTTGAATGTCCTCGACACCGAGCTGATAAGCAGCGATGTAGGCTCGAATATATCGATGGGGCCCTGCGTGGAGGTTTCTTGCTGAGGTCGGTACATCAGGGACACTCCGTATGCCGAATGGCTCGACATATCCCTTCTCAACGAAATGGAGGACGTCAGCTGTAGCTTGTGCGTCAAGGTTTGGCAGAAGTACCGACTCGTGCGACGGTAGTTTGTTGTTCATCCATATCCTATCGAAGAATGGAATGCTGCGCAGAAGACTGCCTTGGACTCGAAGGATTTTTGCTGACGGACCAACTTTAAGCGTATATATCTCGGCATCGAAGCCATTGAAATTTGATAGCTGTGTCTGCACACACTCGATGTCTGTTGACTCTTCCATTATGGAACTTCAGCTTAGGCCGCTTGCTGTGGCACAGTTGGTAAAGAGTCTACCCAATCGTTCATCAAAAAAGATGATGAATCCTGCGGGAGAAAGATGATCTGGATGATGAAATGCAGCTTCCAAGGCAATGCAAGCTAGCCGTTTGATGTTATGGAAATGTAGGACAGGCGTTAGGTGTCGCTTTCACTGATTGACTGCGAATTTGCCAGACGACCCTTCACTCCTACGCACAACGAACATCATGGCGAATGTGCAAGGCAAGTGCAACCAAAGCGTGCGATTCCTCATTCGCCCCATCTTGGCCGTTCGAAGGGCTCAATCCTGATCCTAACCTCTTTGGCATCTTCAATCCAGTCACCCCAAGGTCTCTTGAGGGCGTGCGGTATTCCGACCTCCCTTCTCTTCCATTTCCGACCGTCCCTAATCAAATAATTGCCATCCGAAGTCCAGTGCTCGTCTGTTGTCCTTGCTTCGACCTGATCCTGGTTGTCACTATTTGCTAAGACCGCTTCTTGTCGCAAAGCATCTTCGACGATGGCATCGGCGTCCCAGTCTCCAAATTCTTTCCATAGACTTCTTTTCTCCTCAGCGGTAAGTCTTTTGCCGTAAACGGCACTCTTAGTCGTGCTTTCCGCTGTCGTATCAACCGGGTCGAGCTCTGTTGACTCATAAACGAGGTTGAATTGCAGTGGCCTTAGATGTGCTTGGAACGCTGGATGTTGGAGTAAAACAGACATAAGCTTGGTAGCTGGGATTGACGAAGGGAGTTGGAAAGTGGTCTCTGAGCTCGTGTTCGTCGTTTGGTTGGTTGTCAGCATGTAGAAGGTGGCAGTGATCAGACGTGCACCAAGTGACCCTGCTGGGAGGGATCGCTCCGGAGCTTCAAAGGCATCTGTCGTTACCCTGCCATCGGCGGCCGCCGGGTTCAAGAACTGCTCGATGACAGAAGCACGATCGTATTTCGCCGCAAGAGTTTGGTATTGAGGATGTAATCTTCTCGCTTCATCCACTGCAGTGACTTTGTCTTTGTCCCTACTTTCAGAGAACAGAGCTTGTAAGTCTTTGTCCGCGATTGACAGGTAGTAGATTTCCCCTTCTTGGCGATCTCGTGCGTTGATCTTCGCATAATTGAGTGTCGTCAAAGTGGGCACTCGCGCAAGCGTAAGGTAGAAGGCCTTATCGGATGCCCTAGGGTCGTTGATTGCCTCCTGCTCGTTCTGCACGAAGAGTGGGTTGTTGCTAACTCTCAAGGAAGTCAAATTGGGGAGAACCTGTGGCAGGCTGTCAATGAACGCGTAAGAATCTATGAGGTTGTGTGAGACGTTCAAGCTCTCGATCTGAGGATAGCCATTGTCAGATATACTGCCTCGTTGGCGTATCTTCGAGATGCGATTAGCTTGTAGTGACACAACTTTGACTCGCGGAAACAGGTGGGTGACCGAAGCTAGACAGTCAAGGTCCACAAAGCGATTGTTCTCGAGCACTAGCGATCTGAGGCTTGGAATACGAGGCGGACGTCGGTCGTTCGAAGCGCTCAAAGTGGTCAATCCATTGGCAGACAGATAAAGTTCTTGCAGATTCGAGAAGCCGCTGGGATCACCGAAGATATCGGAAACATCGTGCGCAGTGAGCAGACATTCTTCGAGGTGAAGCTCTCTGATGCGTGCTAGCGGAGCCGAATCAGAAGATGCAGAGAGCGAGGCAAAACGCAGGCCACTATGACAAATGAGCAAAGGAGTCGGACATTGTTTCTATGGCATACCCCAGTTTCAGAGTGGTCAGCTTTGGCAAGGCAGCACAAATCGGTGTGATCTGCGACCAATGCTCGATGGTGTTCCAGCCAACGTCAAACTCTGTGATGTTAGGGCACATTGCCGACAGCTCATTCTGAGCCTCGGAGACGCTGTTTGCAGACGAGCCACGAGGCAGGATGCCGTTGACGACAAGTTGGTCGATTAAGACAATCCTCAACTCGGCGAGCTGTGCCTGCTCTTTTGCAACCTTTTCAAAACCTACCTCCTCGGCAACCTTACCAGATATGACGACAAGGTCATTCTCGGAGGTGCCTTTTGTCGAGCCCGTGCCGTATTTGAACTTTATTGCCTCTAGCACAGTACACTCTCCATCTGGCTTTCGGCTTGGCCTGATGAAGGATGCTGCAGTCGCTGAGGCAGAACGGCAGGCGAAGATCTGCTCGCCTTTGTGCTTTCCATCATGCTTGCCACGTGAAGGATTGTCCCACTCAACACCTAACCATGTAGCAGTAGTACCAGCGAGGGGGCCGTGATAGCGGACTGTGCATAAATGACCTTCGAATGAGAGCCTCCTGCCCACATATATACCGGTATCCATTCAGGTAGCATCGCTCATAGACACTCTCTTGTGTTGATAAGTGGGGACAGCACGGGATATGGAAGTAGGAAAGCACGCGTGGTGCGTTTGAGGAAGGAGCAGCGAGACGCGTCTACCACTAGCACTAGCAGGCTGAACAGTTCAGCCTCGCGCAAGGAAATAGTGCAGCAAGTGCAGCAAGTGCAGCTCGAGGACTTCGATGTCAACCTGCTCATCAGTACGGCAGTAGCACGTTGTGGGGAGATGCTTCAACCCAGGATACCCTTTCGCAGGGTATGTGTGCAATGTCAGAATCTTACCAGCATCGTCCGGCGTAGCTACGCCCAAGTGGTTGACCCTATCGCTCCCAGCCATACCAGCCAAGATTCACTGGCACCGGCAGCTTTACCATCAGACACTGTTGTCCAACGCAAACAAAACACTGCATTGAGAAGATACACTCCCCGAACGCCAGGTCTGCGTCACCTGATCAGACCCCTGAACGATCACCTATGGAAAGGCAGGCCAGTGCATGCGCTGACATCGCCGAAGAAAGGTCAGGCAAGAGGTGGTCGCAACAGAACAGGGAGAATCACTGTGCGTCACAGAGGTGGAGGTCACAAGCGCAGGCTGCGTGAAGTCGACTTCGCGAGGTCAGAGCCGGGTCAACACTACGTCGAACGAATTGAACATGACCCCAACAGATCAGCACACATCGCCCTGGTCAGGGACCCAAAGACTGGCAAGCAGACCTACATCCTAGCTGCTGAAGGTATGAGGGCTGGCGATGTGGTCACTTCCTACCGTGCAGGTTTGCCCCAGGAGCTTTTGAAGGATATGGGCGGTTCTGTTGACATGGGTGTGATTGCCTCAAAGACTGCCATGAGAGGGAACTGCTTGAAGCTGGGCATGATCCCCGTCGGCACCCCAATCTTCAATATTGCACCCTATGCAGACTCTTATGGAAAGTTTGCGAGAAGCGCGGGCACTCATGGCATCATTATTGGGAAGGGTGAGGACGTGGTACAGAAGGAGATGGTCAAAGCTATGGGAGACACCGGCTCGCTTGATCTCGAATCGCTATCGGAAGAACAGCTGATGAAGTTCGAAAAGGCCGCCAACTATGTTACTGTCAAGCTGTCAAGTGGTGAGATTCGTTTGATTGACAAAGAGGCTGTTGCTACAATTGGTGTCGCCAGCAATGCCAACTACAAGTACACTTCGCTTGGGAAGGCTGGCAGAAAGAGGTGGCTAGGTATCCGACCAACCGTCCGAGGTACTGCCATGAACACAGTCGATCATCCTCATGGTGGTGGTAGAGGTAAATCCAAGGGTAACAAAACCCCGGTCAGTCCATGGGGTGTGCCGGTAAGTCTTGAATTCATCATGCTCACCCACACTACTGACATATGTACAGACAAAATCAGGTTACAAGACACGGCCGAAACACAAGGTCAACAGACTCGTTGTGCAGGAACGTCCAAGAAACCAGGGCAAGAGACGCAGAGGATATGCGTAGATCATGTGATTTTACTGTACAAATACTGGGAATCAGCTGCACGAAGTATGAGACTTCCTTACGAACCATCAGTCATGAGCCCGAATACCCTTTTCACATCCGTTCTTCTCAATCGCCTCATTCACATTCTCAATCTGATACTCTGCACTGACCGTCCTGTCTCGTCACGACACCACAACAGTCGTGAGGAAATTCTCACACTCAGCACAACCCAACCCATCAGGATAATTGCGACGAAACAGCGGCAAAGTGTCACCTGGAATGCAATACCAGATTTCGATTCAGGGCACCAGTCCGTCCAGAGTGACACATAGTCAACGCGCAAGGGTCACATCTAGTCGGCCGTAGTCTTTTGCACTTCTGGACACTTTTCTCACCCATCTCAAAAGGACCTCGCTTAACATGTGGGGCAGAACCCAGTCATCCTTCAGCCTGATGCCAACAGGTAGAGGTATATGGCAGAATTCATGTCTCCAATTGATACCATAAGCTTCACATCTCCTCATCCTGTGGCTCAGCAAACTAGCCGGCGTCATGTGGCTTCTGAACATCGATTCGCGTGAGCTGGAGTACTTCGAAGGCAACAAGATACCTCCTTACGCCATCCTCTCACATCGGTGGGAACATGAAGAGCTGACTTTCCAGGAGATCAAAATGGGTATGGGTAAGAAGAAGCACGGTTATTGCAAGGTAGATATGTGCTGTAGGCAAGCACGTGAAGATTACACCCGGGAGCAATTATCGCACGTCTGGGTTGACACGTGCTGCATTGATAAAACCAGCAGCGCAGAGTTGTCCGAAGCCATCAACAGCATGTTCCGTTGGTACGAGAATGCTTCAATGTGCTATGCGTACTTGTCAGATGTGATGGGGGACGCAGAGTCGCAGTCTTTCCAAGAAAGCCTTTGGTTTACACGAGGTTGGACTCTGCAAGAACTTCTGGCCCCGACGTTCGTCACTTTCTTCGATCGGGAATGGAGCATCTTGGGGACGAAACATCAACTTGCTGACGTTGTCTCTCAAATAACACAACTACCCTCGGTCGCAATCCACCATTTCGTTCCTTCACACTGGTCAGTGGCACACCGAATGCAGTTCGCGGCGCGGAGACAAACTACACGGGCAGAAGACCAAGCATATTGTCTTCTTGGTATTTTCGGGGTCAATATGCCGTTGATCTATGGAGAAGACACCCGCGCGTTCAGGAGGTTACAGGAGGAGATTCTCAAAAGCAGTGATGACCTGTCAATACTTGCATGGCAGTCCTCCGATGAGCGCTCACGCATCTTTGCCCATTCCCCATCCGATTTCGATCATGGTTTGCGCTTGTACAAGATTCCTGCATTTCACACATCCACCGGCGCATCCTTCTCGGCTAGAGGACTCTCAATCGGTCTCGAGCTCGTGCCAGTTCGTCATCATATGTACCTCGCCCCTTTAGCAGCTGTTGACCACAAGGGCGTGGAGAGGTACTGCATGTTGCTGACGCAATCGGCGAACGGTAGGTGGATAAGACTACACGATAATTCCACCTGCCTGTTCAAGACACGACCTTTCAAGCCGTCGCAGTACCAACAGCGCACAATCATGCTCGCTCATGAACCTGTCGACGCGCGTTCAAACTGGGACTGGGGCGTCAGACCATCATTCACAATAGCTGTTAGCCCGGAGTGTGGCGTTGTCAAGCATTTTTGCCGAGCTGAGGAAGGGGGCACGCACGATCTCAATGTAGAAGCGTGTTCAGTAGGGACCTTCCACATGGTGTACATGCGGTCCTTGGCCGCTGGTCCGCAACTCCTTCTGTTTGGATGCGATATCGAGTTTCGGCCTCTCTGCCTAGCGATTCGATCGGATCATGCAACATTTCAGACACACACACTTGAGAGCACCTTGTTCATTCCCCAACTTCCGGCGGAACAGGTTAACGTGGGCAACAATACCGATATGATGATGCTCGTCGAAGCAATGCAGTCACGAGGACAGCAAAGATGGGATTTCCGGGGCGGATCTGTCGAGCTGCATGTGGTGCCGTTTGGTCAAGCCCAGGCGGCTTTCTATCTGGCCAGCAATCACCACATCCGCTTCAACATAGCGTTTCATGGTAATCAGTGTGATGTGACGGTCAATGCGGGGTTTCGCACGAGCATGATGCCGAAACCTCGATTGCTCTCGCGATGGCACTGGCGTCAGTTGAAAGGAGACGAAGAAGTAGGCTAGAAGTCTTAGGACAATGATATTTTCCATTGAAACAGCTGGCGACTGCCGATGCTCTCCAGCAAATACCCCTTTCACATATCTTGTCAACTTAATAACTTAGATATTGACCTGCCGGCTGACCACCCTCCCAAACCACCACAAATCCGGCCAAGCGCCCCTAACTCTCTCTTCCGGACCCTCAACATCATCGTCTCCACCTTCCCTCCTCTCCTCCACATCACTTTCCTTTCTAGTCCCGGCCTCCGCAGCCTCCGTCCCAGTACCCGTATCCTCAACCATTAATAACGCCTCAATAGCCCCATCCATCCACCCGCCCACCCTCCAACTCCTCATCGCCCTTCTAACTTCCTCCTCCGCGTTCTCTTCATCTTCGCTCTCCCACTGGTCCTCAAAATTAAGCATTCCGTAAGGATCACCATCACCATCATACCCATCACTGAACCCCTCAAATTCATCGGCTAGTTCACTCTGCAGTTGTGCCGCCATCTCAGCTTCAGCCTGTGTGCTGGCATCCGCCCAATTAGGCTCAACATCTCCGTCCTCATGCTCCAGATCGTCCTCGCGTATCCTGTCGCTTCCGTCCGGTGCCGTCGCAAAACTCGCATTAGGCGTGCCCTTCATGCTTTCCGGACTCGTCGCCGTCGTCGTCGTCATCCTGAGATCCCCCAACCCGATCCCCAATCTAGTCCTACTCCGCGTCCGCGACGCATTCCGACTCACATTCCGACTCGTAACTCTGCTCCGCGCATTTGCGGGCGTCGCCCGTCCAGACCGCGGCGCAGGCCCATCTCGTGGTCTCCTGTTTATCTCGAAGCTGTAGCCGTAGCCGTAGCCGTACGCCTCAACCGGCGTGCCCGCCAAACTCGTGCTGCTGTCACGCTTCGAAATCCACGACTGTCCTTTCGTTTCGCGCGAGCTCTCCGTCAGACTTAGGCCCGTCTGCACAAGCCAGGACTGGTCAGTGTGTAGCTGCAGATTATGCAGTTTGAGCTCGGGCTGGCCTGCTGCCTTGGACGGTTTCAGCCCCAGCCCTAGCGCAGGCTTAGCGTTGCTGTTCCTACTGTCCCCCGTCACATCGCGCTCATCGCTCGCCCCCGCTCCCGGTACCTGGATACACACCGTACTCTTCACCTTCCTGCGCGTGCGCGACCGTGTCCTACTCGGATTCCGGCTCCGCGCCGGCGAGTTCGTCAGGATGCCGCCGGGCGACGGAAGGCCCGAGACATGCGAGAGCGACAGCGAGGAGCTGGTGTGGAGTTCGGCGGTGGTGGGGTCGTAGTAGGGCTCGTAGTCGGCGGGGTCGATGGGGTATTTGGGGGTTAGGGGTGCGAGGGAGAGGTGGTGCAGGGTTTGGAGGTTGGGGTGGGAGCGGCGGTGGGTGCCTGGGGCGAAGGTTGCGGAGGGGGAGCGGGAGAGGACGGGGGATGTCATTGTATGGTGCTTGCTGCCAGTGGTTGGTGTGTTGAGCTATGGTGAGTCGGGTTTCGGTATGGGAGGCAGGACTAGGTACGGTGTTTGTGTTTGGGAGGGAATATGAGGAGGCCGAGGCATGTGATCTGACGTCGATCTGCACAATTTCACATGCTTCAGATTCATCTCAATTACGTTTGAAGCAAGAAGTTATCGCGCATTGTCTACTCTATGCTCTATCCTTCTTTAACCTACCTGCTCATCAGGCGTCTGTCTTCTTAATGTCCCCTTTATTGACCAAAAACCCTTCGAGTACAGCAATGGCACTCCACAGCCGATTCTGGGCCTCTGGGAATACAAGGCTCCTACTTCCGTAAAACACCTCATCACTAACTTCTTCTTGATGCCGTGGTAGGCAATGCATGAATTTCCAGTCCTTGTTTGCACCACCCTTCTCTGCCATCTTCTCGGTGATCTGATATCCCTCAAATGCTCTCAGCCGGTTCTGTCTCTCCTCTTCCTGACCCATAGAAATCCAGGTATCAGTGACAATTA
>Ga0210040_10002430_pt1 | contig 26305 bp, 25 predicted proteins | sample CryGeyCG12114_NA_FD_185462 | JGI IMG/M metagenome (GOLD analysis project Ga0210040, IMG submission 185462) | Groundwater microbial communities from aquifer - Crystal Geyser CG19_WC_8/21/14_NA (SPAdes) (version 2) | ecosystem: Environmental > Aquatic > Deep subsurface > Groundwater | place: USA... | reverse complement strand
CTGCGCTGCTCGCGGATGTAGTCGCCCACCTGCGAACCGACGGCGGTGACGTTGCTCGTCGAGGCCGTGGTGGCCTCGGCGACCGACTCGGCCACGCTGCCGGCGACGCGGTCCACCGTCGTGCGGACCGTGCTCACCTGCTCGCGGACGAACTCTCCCGGTGTCTGCACGGCTCCGACACTAACCGCCGGTGCTAGCTCCTGCAAGCAGCGGAGCTAGCACGGCGCTGTCGTCCTGGTCACACCGGTCGGCGCAGGTCAGGAGGCCAGCGCCGCCGTTGCCCGCACGGCACCCACCACTCCCCCGCCGCCGGCGACCGGCAGCTGCAACCACGGGCCGAGCGCGTCGGCGGGCACGCCGAGCCGGCGCAGCCCCGCCGCGAGCGCCGGCATCCGGCCACGGTCCCCGCCGTCGTCGAGCTTGAGCGCCACCGCACCCGCGCCCGGCAGGGCGGCCACGTGCACGCCGTCGGCACCGCCCTTGACCAGCAGGCCCGGCACGGCCTGCATCAGTGCGGTGTCCTCGCGGCCGGTGCCGGCCACGAACCACGGCTCGGCCCGCATGGCGTCGGCCACCGCGCGCCCGCGCGAGCCAGGTCCGCCCTCGACGAGCGAGAGCACGCTCCGGGCCAGGCCGGTCGGCGAGAGCGCGTGCTGGGGCGCACCGCACCCGTCGACGACGACGGCGGACACCGGTTCGCCGGAGGCCTCCCCCAGCCGCGCCTCGATGGCCCGCTGCAGCGGGTGGTCGCGGTCGAGGTAGCCCTCGACGGGCCAGCCGGCCGCCACGCAGGCGGCGAGCATCGCCGCGTGCTTGCCCGAGCAGTTCATCGCCAGGCGGTCCGGCGCCCGGCCCTCGACCAGCCACGCGGCGCGGGTCGCCTCGTGCAGCGGCAGCGCGGGCGGGCAGCCCAGGTGCCCGGGGTCCAGGCCCGCCGCGTCGAGGATCGCGGCGGCGCGCTCGCGGTGCCCGTCCTCACCGCTGTGCGAACCGGCGCCGATGGCCAGCTCGGCCGCCGAGCGGGGCTCCCAGCCGGCCGCGAGCAGCGCCGTGGCCTGCACGGGCTTGTTCGACGACCGCGGCAGCACCGGCCGGTCGACGGCGCCCGCGGCGAGCAGCACGTCGCCGCCGGCACCCAGCACCACGAGCGACCCGCGGTGCACCGACTCGAGGAAGCCGGACCGCTCGACCTCGACCAGGACCGGGTTCTCCGGCCAGCCGGTGGGTTCCTGGCTCATCGCCCTTCGTCGGCCAGCAGGGCCGCCACGTCGGCCTCGCCGTCGCGGTACCGGCGGCCGAGCTCGGCGGCCAGGGCGTCCATGACCTGCTGCACGCCGCGGCGCCGCTCCGACAACCCGGCCTCGGCCGCGGCGAGCGCACGGGCCCCCTGCTCCAGCGCGGCGTCGGCCAGTTCGGTGATCGACGAGAGGTCCACCCCAGGCGTCAGCGCGTTGACCCAGGACTCGTAGGCGTTCGGGTCGGCCGGCTGCACCGTCTGGTGCCGGCCCAGCCCGTGGGCCGGCCCGCGGCCCTTCTCGGCCAGGATCTCCGGCAGCAGCTCGACCAGCGACCGCCCGTCGTGCTCCGCGCGGCGCTGCAGCTCGCGGCGCACGATGTCCAGCCGTCCCTGCAGCAGCCGCCGGGTGTAGGAGAGGTTGACCTCCTCCTGCTCGGCCTGGCGGCGCAGGGTGCGCACCTCGGCCATGGAGCGGCGGGTGGCGTCCTCGAGGAACGCGGGCTCCAGCAGTGCGTCGACGGCGGCGCCGCCGGCGGGACTGGTCTTCGGACTCACGTGTTCTCCTCGGCTCGGTGCCCAGCAGCGTTCAGGTTGCTTCGACGGTCGACGTCGTCATGCCCGCGGCATCGTCGCAGACCGGACCGCCCGGATCCGGTCCCGCGCCGCTGCCCGGGTGTCGTCGACCTCGGGGACGGCGTCGTCGGGGTCGATCGCGGCGACCGAACCGCCCACGGTCAGCGCGGCGTCCCGGGCCACCGACTGCTTGACCAGCGCCAGCGCGATGACGCCCAGCTCGTGGTGCCGCACCACGGTGCCGACCCGGCCGACCTCGCGGGCGCCGACCAGCACCGGAGCTCCCGGCTCGGTGAGGTCCTCGCTGATCCCGTCCAGGTGCAGCAGCACCAGCCGGCGCGGCGGCCGGCCCAGGTTGTGCACCCGGGCCACCGTCTCCTGCCCGCGGTAGCAGCCCTTGTCCAGGTGCACGGCGCTGGTCAGCCACTCGAGCTCGTTCGGGATGGTGCGGTGGTCGCTGTCCCGGCCGAGCCGAGGACGACGGGCCTCCACGCGCAGCGCCTCGTAGGCCTGCACGCCCGCGAGCCGCGCCCCGGCCGCGAGCAGCCGGTCGGCCAGGGCGTCCACGGACCCGCGCGGCACGACCAGGTCGACGACGAGGGCCGTCCCGTCGCCGATCGGGCGCATGCGGCGCACGAACCCGGCCTCGGCCAGCGGCTCGACCGCGTACTCGGCGGCCGGCGCCGGGAGCCCGGCCGCGGCCAGCACGTCGAGCCCCGTCGGCCCGGCGAGCGAGAGCACCGCCCACTGCGGCGTGAGCAGCTGCGGCTCGACCCGGAGCATGAAACGCATCTTCTCCAGGAACGCCTGCAGCGCGGCACCCGTGCCCGGCTCGACGTCGGCCCACGTCGTCCCGCCGAGCTCGGCGAGCACCAGGTGGTGCTCCACGTGCCCCTGCGGGGAGAGGACCAGCGCCTCGCTGCCGGTGGCGTCGGCCAGCCGGTCGAGGTGCTGACTGGTGAGGCTGTGCAGCCAGGACAGCCGGTCGACGCCGGGGACGGCGAGCACGTCGCGGTCGCTGCGGTCCACCAGCCCGGCACCCTCGGCGAGCAGCCGCTGCTCGCGCAGCGGATCCCCGTAGTGGGCGGCCACCGCGGAGGCGGCGTCGGCCGGTTCCTCGACGGCGACGGCGCCCGGGCGGGACAGCAGGGACGAGCTCATGGGGTCTCCGATCCAGCGCGTTCACGGCAGGCGCGGCACGTCCCGGACAAGGCGACGTGCCCCACGTCCACGGTGAAACCCAGATCGGCGGCCAGACGTTCCGCGGCGCTGTCCAGCAGGTCGGGCGCGACGGAGGAGATCTCGCCGCAGGAGGCGCAGACGACGTGCACGTGGGGGTGCTCGGAGGCGTGGTAGACCGGCGCCCCCTTGCCCAGGTGGGTGTGCCACACCAGGCCGAGCCGCTCGAGCAGCTCCAGGTTGCGGTAGACGGTCGAGGCGTCCGGTGCCGATCCCCCCGGCCCGGCCTCCTCGCGCAGCCGGGCCCCGATCGCCTCCGGGGTGGCGTGCTCCAGGGCCTCCACCGCGGCCAGCACCCGGCGACGCTGGAGGGTCAGCCGCAGGCCGCGGGCGCGCAGCCGCTCGGCCAGCGGTGCGCCGCCGCCACCGGCCACCTCGACGGGAGCGTGCCCGTCGGCGTGCCCCGGAACGCGGTCGTGGCCCATGGCGCGACCCTATGCCCGGCGTCGGGCACTCTGGACCGGTGACCGAACAGCGCAGCGTCGCGATCTGGCGGAACGGCGCGGCCGTGACCGTCCCGGCTGACGAGCCCGTCCTGACCGCCTCCGACCAGGGCCTGGTCCGCGGGGACGGCGTCTTCGAGTCCGTGGCGGTGCTCGACGGGGCGACGCCGCACCTGCCCGCGCACCTGGCCCGGCTGGCCCGGTCCGCCGCGCTGCTGGAGATCCCGCACCCCGGTGACGACGTCTGGCGGGGCCTGATCGACGCCGTGCTGGACGGGTGGCCGGCGCGGACCGAGGGCCTCCTGCGGTTGTTCCTCACCCGGGGGCCGGGCGAGGGAGCACCACCCACCGCGCTGGCCCTGCTGGCCCCCGTGGCCGCGGAGACCGTCCGCCAGCGGACCTCCGGCATCTCGGTGATCAGGCTGTCCCTCGGCGTCCCGGCCGATCTCCGCGCGCAGGCACCGTGGCTCCTGGGCGGGGCCAAGACGCTCTCCTACGCGGTGAACATGGCCGCCTACCGCCACGCCCACCGGCTCGGCGCCGACGACGTCGTCCTGACGTCGCTGGAGGGCCTGCTGCTGGAGGGGCCGACGTCGACGGTCGTCTGGGCGGCCGGTGGCACGCTGCACACCCCGCCGACGGAGACCGGCATCCTGCCCGGCACGACCGTCGCGCGCCTGTTCGAGCGTGCCGGTGAGGCCGGCTGGCCGACGGCGCGGACCCGCGGCACCGTCGACGACCTGCACGCCGCCGACGCGGTGTGGTTGCTCTCGGGCGTGCGCGGGGCCGCCGCGGTGCACACCCTCGACGGCGTCGCCCGTGCCGACGCTGGTCTCACCACCCGGGTGCAGGAACTCCTGGCCCGGTAACGTTGCCGCCGGTGCGCCGGGAAGTCTGGTCGGCAACGTCCTCGTCGACCCCTCCCCCGGAGCTGCCCCCGTGACGACCCCGCCCTCCCCCCGCCTCTTCGGCCGCGGCTCGTGGCCCGAGGCGCAACGCGTCGCCTCGGTGCTGCGCAAGGAGACCGTCGGCGGGATCCTGCTGCTGGCGGGCACGGTGATCGCGCTGGTCTGGGCGAACTCGCCCTGGGCCGAGGGCTACGAGTCGCTGCGGGACACCCGCGTCGGGCCCGCGTCCCTGCACCTGGACCTCACCCTGGGCACCTGGGCCGCCGACGGCCTGCTGGCCGTCTTCTTCTTCGTCGCCGGTCTGGAGCTCAAGCGCGAGTTCGTCGCCGGCGACCTGCGCGACCCCCGGCGGGCGGCGCTGCCGGTGTCCGCCGCGGTGGGCGGCATGGCGGTGCCGGCGCTGGTCTTCGTGCTGGTCAACCTCGGCACCGGGGGCGATGCGCTGCGCGGCTGGGCGATCCCGACGGCGACCGACATCGCCTTCGCCCTCGCCGTCCTCGCGGTGATCAGCACCCACCTGCCCGCCGCGCTGCGGACCTTCCTGCTCACCCTCGCGGTCGTCGACGACCTGCTGGCGATCACGATCATCGCGATCTTCTACACCGCCGCGCTCGACGTCCCGGCGCTGCTCCTGTCGCTGCTGCCGCTCGCCCTGTTCGGCTTCCTGGTGCAGAAGCGGATCCGCTCCTGGTGGCTGCTGCTCCCGCTGGCCGCGCTCACCTGGGTCTTCATGCACGAGTCGGGCATCCACGCCACCGTCGCCGGCGTGCTGCTCGCCTTCACCGTCCCGGTCGTCCGCAGCCGGGAGGCCGGCGGACCGGACGCGGGACCGGGGATGGCCGAGCACTTCGAGCACCGGATCCGGCCGATCTCGGCCGGCGTGGCGGTGCCGGTTTTCGCCTTCTTCGCCGCCGGCGTCACCGTCGGCGGTCTCTCCGGCCTGACGGACTCCCTCTCCGACACCGTCGCGCTCGGCATCATCGGCGGGCTGGTCATCGGCAAGGCGATCGGCATCACCGGCGCGACCTGGCTGGTCTCCCGGTTCACCCGGGCCCAGCTCGACGAGAACCTCAGCTGGTGGGACGTGGTCGGCCTGGCCCTGCTCGGCGGCATCGGATTCACCGTCTCGCTGCTCATCGGTGAGCTGGCGTTCGGCCTGGGCAGCGAGCGGGACGAGCACGTGAAGGTCGGCGTGCTCCTCGGCACGGTCCTCGCCGCCACCCTGGCCACGGTGGTGCTGCGGGCGCGCAACCGCGTCTACAAGCGCATCCACGCCCTCGAGCAGGTCGACGTCGACCAGGACCGGATCCCCGACGTCTACGAGGCGCCCGAGGACATCGGCCCCCCGCCCTCCGCCCGGCCGACGGTGGACGACGTCGCCGACCACGACCCCGACTGGCGCGGCGCCCCGCCTCCGGGGCGGCCGGCCCAGCCGTTCGCCGACAGCTGACTTTTTCGGTTGCCGGAGCCTCTCGGGCCGACGTACCGTCGTCGCATACGAGAGAGGAGGTGGTCCGTAACTTGCTGAGCTACAGGACTCGTGAGGTGGCTGTCCGCTAGCCGCCGTCCAGATGGGCCGCCCGCTCGGAGTGGAATCCGAGCGCCGGCGCACTATCGCCCGTCCGTCGTACGGCGGCGAGCGAGAACCGGACAGTCACCCGACCCCCGGGCCGCCGACAATTGTCCAGTCGGCCCGCGTGCAGCTCCCTCTTCGGAGGACAGCGCCGCGGAACAGCCCGGGGGTTGTCCGTTCTCCCGGTAGGTTGCGCCCCATGAATCTGGGGGGTCTGCCGGTCGAGCCCGACATCTCCTGCGGGATCTGGATCTCCGCCGCCCGCCGCCGCGGCGAGCCGGCCACCGTCGCCGCCCTCCTCCCCGCCACCTTCGCGGCGTACGCCCGGGTGTTCCACCCCGCGGTCCGCTACGTCGGGGACGACGACGTCGAGGTGAGCTGGGCCGAGGTTGCGGCGTACAACGGCACCACCGCCCACCCGCTGATGCAGTGGCACACCGTCACCGGCAGCTGGGACGCCCAGCCCTCCGAGCACCAGGCCTCGTTCTGGGACGACGGCCCCGCGGAGGGGCACCTGCCGGTGGCGGTGGCCGCCCGGCTGGCCGCCGTCCTGGCCCGGCACACCAGCACGCCGGAGGACTGCGTGTTCGGCCGGTGGGACGGCTTCGGGTTCGACCTGCCGGATCCCGAGGTCCCGCCCCGGCTGCTGCTGCGCGGCAACCACGACGTGGTGCTCGTCCGCGGTGCCGTGACCGACGCCGTCCGGAACCTGGCACCCGAGCCGCACGAGCAGAGCGCCAACGTCTGGTGGCCGGGCGACCACGCCTGGTGCGTCGTGACCGACATCGACCTGACCAGCACCTACGTGGGCGGCTCGGCCGCCTGCATCGCCGAGGTGCTGGGCACGCCCGGGCTGGAGGCCGCGCCGAGCGGGCCGGACGACTCGACCGCCTTCACGGCCGACACCCGCAACCCGCGCCCCCGCGAGCGCTGAGGATCACAGCTGCGCGAGCTCGGCCTCGAGGTCGTCCAGGCCCAGCGACCCCTGGGACAGGGCGGCCATGTGCCAGGCCTTGAGGTCGAACGCCTCGCCGCGCGCCTGCCGCGCCTTCTCCCGCCCGGCCAGCCACGCCCGCTCGCCCAGCTTGTACCCGATCGCCTGCCCGGGGATCCCCAGGTAGCGGACCAGCTCGCTGTCGAGGAAGGCCAGGGCAGCGCCGGAGTTCTCGCCCAGGAAGGCGCGCGCGAGGTCCGGCGTCCACGGCTGCCCGCGGTGCGCGGCCAGCGCGCCCTCGGCGTCGTCCGGGATGGGCAGCTGCAGGTGCATGCCGATGTCGATGACCACGCGCACCGAGCGCAGCTGCTGGGCGTCGAGGAAGCCCAGCCTGGTGCCGGGGTCGGGGAAGTAGCCCAGCTCGTCCATGAACCGCTCGGCGTAGAGCGCCCAGCCCTCGAGGTTGGCGCTCACCGAGCCCACCGAGGTCTGGTACGTCGACAGCTGCTGCGAGACGTGGGCCCACTGCGCCAGCTGGAGATGGTGGCCCGGGACGCCCTCGTGGTACCAGATCGAGACCAGGTCCCAGAGCGGGAAGCGGGTCCGCCCCAGTGTCGGCAGCCAGGTGCGGCCCGGCCGGGAGAAGTCCTGGGAGGGGCGGGTGTAGTACGGCGCGGCGGCGCTGCCCGGGGGCGCGATCATGGCCTCGACCCGGCGCAGCGGCTCGGCGAGGTCGAAGTGCGTGCCGTCGAGCTCGATGATCGCCTCGTCCATCATCGACTGCAGGCGGACGCGGATCTCCTCCACGCCCTCGACGGCCGGCCCGCTGGTGGCCAGCAGCCGCATCGCCTCCATCGGCGTCGCGCCGGGCTGCACCCGGTCGGCCTCGATGCGCTGCTCGGCCAGGATCCGCTTGTGCTCGGCCCAGCCCCAGGCGTAGGCCTCCTCGAGCCCCTGGTCGGGGCCGAGGTCCGAGCCGGTCCAGCGGCGCACCGCCATCGCGTACCGGTCGCGGCCGACGGCGTCGAGCACGCCCTCGGTGCGCGGGCCGTACTCGTCGCGGAGGTGGTCGCGGATGTCGGCCACCGCGGCGTCGGCGGCCGCGGCCGCGGCGAGCAGCTCGGGCTGCAGCGCCTCGGGGCCCGACGCGACGAAGGAGGTGAAGAACGGGCCGGCCAGCCACTCGTCGAGCTGCTCGACGACCGTGCGCACCTGGCGCGGGGCGACCAGCAGGTCGCGCCGCACCGCCTCCTCCAGGGTCTCCCGGTAGCCGCGGTAGGCCTCGGGCACGCGGGCGATGCGGCGGGCGATGACCGCCCAGTCGTCGTCGGTCGCCGTCGGCATGAGGGTGAACACCTGGCGGACCGAGTGCACCGGCGAGAACAGGATGTTCAGCGAGCGGAAGCCCTCTCCCGCCCAGTGCGCGTCGAGCTCGGCGGTGAGGCGTTCGCGCAGCAGCCGGGCGCAGCGCCGCTCCACGGGGTCGTCGTCGAGCGCGGGGTCCTCGGCCAGCACGCGGTCGAGCTCGGCGAGCGTGCCGCGCACCAGCGCGACCTCGGCCTCCAGACCCTCCGGGGAGAGGTCGGGCAGCCGGTCGTCGCCCGGGCGGGCGCCCAGCGAGGTGGCCAGGATCGGGTCGAGCTCGCAGGCGGCGGCCACGTAGGCGTCGGCCACCTGTCGCGGGGTGACGGGGCGGGCGGGCGGGTGCGTGGCGGCTGCGTCGGTCATCGGATCCTCTCCAGCCGGGCGGACATCGTGGGCCGCAGCTCCCCGCCGCCGACGGCGCGGTCGACGGCGTACATGAGCGCGCCCTCGACGATGCCGTAGAGGCGGACCGCGCGGGTCACCTCGGGTGCATCGGGCGTGCGGGCCACGACGTCGGTGGCCAGCTCCCAGCTCGTGGTCGTGCGGGCGGCGCCGACGTAGATCTCCAGCAGTCCGTCGGCGCCGGCCACCAGCAGCTCGACGTCGTCGCCGTCGCCGCGGGGGCGCCAGAAGCCGGTCTCGCGGACGTCCGGGCCGATGATCTGGCCGTCGTCGGTGAGCCGCCAGGTGCGGGAGTCGTAGGCGAGGAAGCCGCGACCGTCGTGGCTGAACCGCACCCACTGGCCGAACCGGAGATCCTGATCGGACCCGGCGGCGGTGCCGCTCAGGACGCCCTCGCCGTGCCACTCCCCCAGCAGCGGGAGCACCGACAGCAACCCGTCCGCGACCTCCGGACCGCTGCGCACGTCGACGGTGTCGGGGACGGGCAGCTCCGTCGGCGCGCTCATCGCCGGCCCGCCGTCGGGCGGCGCGACGACCGCACGGCGCCGTAGCCGCAGGCGAGCGCGGCCAGCGCCGCCAGGGTGACCAGGACCCAGGCAGAAACCATGCCTGCCACGGTAGTGACGCGCGCGGCCCGCGGCCTCAGGCGGGCTCGCGGAGCGCGGCGGTCGTGGCGCTCAGCACGTCGTCCCACGGCGTGGGGCCGAGCCCGAAGGCAGCGGTCGTCGCGCTCCCGTCGGAGACGTACTCCTGGTCCCACTGGTGCCGGATGGCCACGATCTCCCGCATCATCGGGACCGCGAGCCCGACCGCCCGCAGCACGGCCCACGGGATCCCGCCGACCCGCGCGGCGGGGACCCCCATGGCCTCGGCGAGGCCGGTCAGTGCCTCCCGCTGGCTGCGCGGAGCGGTGGTGGGCACGTGCCAGGCGCGACCCAGCGCCCGCTCGTCGGTGCCGAGGGTGGCCAGCGTGGCGGCGACGTCGGGCAGGTACGCCCAGCTGCGGCGGACGTCGGGGTCCCCGACCACCCAGGCGCGGCGACCGGCGCGCAGCGCCGGCAGCTGCCGGGTCAGGTGCGACTGGCCGGCGGGGACCTGCGGACCGACGAAGTCCGCGGCGCGCGCCTCGGTGACCCGCACGCGGCCGGCCTCGTGCGCGGCGAGCGCATCGGCCCACATCCGGTTGCGGACGCCGCCCTTCACGTCGGTGGCCGCGAGCGGCGTCTCCGGGGTCATCGGTCCCGACGGCCGCCCGTAGCCGTACAGATTGCCCATCGTGACCAGGACCGCTCCGGTGCGCTCGGCGGCGGTCAGGAGCGCCGCGGCGACCGGCGGCCAGTCGGTCGGCCAGCGGGAGTAGGCCGGGTTGACCGCGTTGTAGAGGACGTCGGCACCGGCCGCCGCCCGGGTGAGCGCCTCGGCGTCCGCGGCGTCCACGCTCCGGTGCTCGACGGCGTCCGTGGACGCCCCGCCGCTGCGGGACAGCACCCGCACCGAGTGCCCGCGGCCGACCAGTTCCGCGGCCGTGGTCGAGCCGACCGGCCCCTTGCCCACGATGACGTGCAGTGCCATGACGCGCTCCCTGCTGACTCGGCGAGAGCGGCGCTCTCGGTCGGGAGCGATGTTCCACCGCTCGTTCCGGAGCTGTCAAGAGCAGTGCTCTTAGTTGCGATCAGTGATCTCGTGCGGCATCCTGGAACTCGTGCCCACCGCCCGGGAGCGCGTCCGCGCCGAGCTGACCGCGGAGATCACCGACGCCGCCCGCCGCCAGCTGGCCGAGGTCGGGGCCGCCGCGCTGTCGCTGCGCGCCGTCGCCCGCGAGGTCGGGCTGGTCTCCTCGGCGGTCTACCGGTACTTCCCCAGCCGGGACGACCTGCTCACCCGGCTGATCATCGACGGCTACGACGCCCTGGGCGCGGCCGCCGAGGCGGCCGACTCGCCGGAGGACACCCCGCGGGCCCGCTGGCTGGCGGTCTGCCGCTCGGTGCGGGCGTGGGCCCTGGCGCACCCCCACGAGTACGCGCTGCTCTACGGCTCCCCCGTGCCCGGCTACTCCGCGCCGCAGGACACCGTGCCCGCCGCCACCCGGGTCGGGGTGGTGCTCGGCAGGATCCTGGGCGACGCCGCGCGCTCCGGCGCCCTCCCCGAGGGCACGGGGGAACGCGACGCCTCGCTGATCAGCGAGGAGGCGACGGCGGTCCTCGGCGGGCACCACCCGGCGATCGACGAGACCGTCCGGGTGCGGGCCCTCCTGGCCTGGAGCTCGGTGTTCGGCACGCTCAGCTTCGAGCTCTTCGGGCACTTCGTCGGTGCCGTGGAGGACGGCGACCGCTACTTCGACCGCGCCATGACCGACCTCGCCGCCCTCCTCGGACTCTGAGTGCCGTTCACCCCGAGCCATGCCGCCGCCGTGCTGCCGTTCCTGCGGACGCCGCTGCCCGCGTCCGCGCTGGTCATCGGCAGCATCGCCCCGGATCTGCCCTACTACCTGCCGGTCGACGTCCCGTGGGACACGCACACCGCGTCCGCCCTCGTCACCGTCGACCTCCTGCTCGGCGGACTGGCCTGGGTGGTGTGGCACGCGCTGCTCGCCGAGCCCGCCCTGGCCTGGGCACCGGGAGCCCTGCGGAGCAGGCTTCCCGGCGTGCCCCTGGGTCTCGAGGTGCGGCTCCGCGGCGTCCGCGGGCTCGTCCTGACGGCACTGGCCCTGGTCGTCGGGGCGGGCACCCACGTGCTGTGGGACGAGTTCACGCACGGCGGCCGCTGGGGCACCGAGCACCTCCCGGTGCTCGCGGAGAACTGGGGCCCGCTGGCCGGCTACCGGTGGCTCCAGTACGCCAGCGGCATCGTGGGCGGTGCTGTCCTGCTGCTCTGGGTGCTGCGCTGGTACCGCCACGCACCGCGCGTGCCGCAACCGGGCCGGTCCGCGGCCTGGCGGGCCTGGGCGGGGATCACCGGGGCCGGACTTCTGGCCGGCCTCGCCGGGGCCCTCACCTCCCCCGACGTCCGCAAGGCCGCCTGGCTGGGCGCGACCTGGGGAGGCGGCGCCGCGTTGGCCGCTGCCGCGGTCCTGGCCGCGGCGTGGCAGGTCCGCCGCAGGGACCGCCGATCCGACGGCGCGGCGCCCGGCGGTCACTAGGCTGGGCGCCACTCGTCCGGCCGGTACGACCTGGAGAGAGCGGAGGTGCCTGTGCGGACGCCCGAGGAGGAGCTCGCCCGCGCGCTCGCCCGCTACGAGTGGGTCCTGGCCAACGTCGCCGACGGGATCTACGGCCTGGACGCCGACGGGCGCGTCGAGTTCGTGAACCCCTCCGCCGTCCGCCTCACCGGCTACCCGCTCCACGAGCAGCGCACGGTCGACCAGCACCGGCTGCTGCACTCCCACCGCCTCGACGGCACCCCTTACCCGCGAGAGGAGTGCCCCGTCTGGCTGGCCCTGCACACCGGCCGGACGGTCACCGCCGACGACGAGGTGTTCTGGCGCAAGGACGGCACCCCGGTCCCGGTGGAGCTGATCGCGGTGCCGACCGTCGAGGACGGCGCGGTGACCGGCGTCATCGTCTCCTTCCGCGACCTCACCGAGCGGCGGGCAGCCGAGCAGCAGGCGGCCGAGATCGACCGGCTGGCCCGCGAGGCCAGTGCGTCGCGGGCGCTCGCCGACCGGCTGCAGCAGGCGCTGCTCACCCCGCCGCCGGAGCCCGACCACCTGCACGTCGTCGTCCGCTACCAACCGGCCGGCCACGAGGCCCAGGTCGGCGGCGACTGGTACGACGCGTTCCTGCAGCCCGACGGCGCCACGATGATCGCGATCGGCGACGTGGTGGGCCACGGCAGCGACGCCGCGGCCGCCATGGGGCAGCTGCGCGGGCTCCTGCGGGCGCTGGCCTACGACAACGACGAACCCCCGGCGGCGACGCTGGGCCGCACGGACCGCGCCGCCGAGGGCCTCGCCGTCGGCACGCTGGCCACCGCCATCCTCGCCCGCGTGGAGCGCCACCCCGACGTCCCGGTGACCGGCCGCCGCGTGCTCCGCTGGAGCAACGCCGGCCACGTCCCCCCGCTGCTGCTCTCCCCCGACGGCAGCTCACGGGTGCTCGGCACCCGGCCCGACCTGATGCTCGGCGTCGACCCGGCGGCCGCGCGCCACGACCACACCGTCGACCTGGAGCCCGGGGACACCCTGCTGCTGGTCACCGACGGGCTGGTGGAGCGCCGGGGCTCCGACCTCGACGAGGGCATGGCCCGGCTCCAGGAGGCCCTGCGCGATCTCGTCGGAGAGCCGCTCGACACGCTGCTGGACCGGGTCCTCGACCGGCTGGTGCCCCTCGCCGGTCACGACGACGTCGCCGTCGTCGCCGTGCGCGCCTATCCCGAGGACCGCCCACGGCCGCCCGAGGCCGGGCCCAACCGGCTGCCACCCGGCTTCGACTGAACGCGGCAGCGCCCGCCCCGGCCGGAGCCGGGACGGGCGCTGCACGGCCCCGTCCAGAGGCTCACCGCGAGCGTGCGAGCGGTGAGGAGGACGGGGTCCCTATGCGATGACGATGGTGGTCTCGTTCAGCCCGACCTCGGCGTCGAGGACCCGCTCGCCCTTGCCGACCGCGGCCAGCGAGCGGACCTTCCACGTGCCGGGGGCGGCGAAGAACCGGAACTCACCCTCCGGGCTGGTCACCACCTCGGCGGTGAACTCGTCGGTGCCGTCCAGCAGCCGGACGTAGGCACCGGCCACCGGGGCACCGTCGTGCCAGACCGAGCCCTGGATCACCGTCTGCGTGCTCAGGTCGATGCCCGCGAGGGCGCCGCCCTGCTTCGGAGCTCCACACATGGGTCAGCTCACTTCTCGATCGGGACGCCGACGAGCGAGCCGTACTCGACCCAGCTGCCGTCGTAGTTCTTCACGTTCTTCTTGCCGAGCAGCTCGCTGAGCACGAACCAGGTGTGGCTGGAGCGCTCGCCGATGCGGCAGTAGGCGATGGTCTCCCGGCTGTCGTCGAAGCCCTGCTCGCCGTAGAGCGCCGCGAGCTGCTCGTCGCTCTTGAAGGTGCCGTCCTCGTTCGCGGCCTTGCTCCACGGGATGTTGATCGCCGTGGGCACGTGACCGGCCCGCTGCGACTGCTCCTGCGGCAGGTGCGCCGGCGCCAGGATCTTGCCGGAGAACTCGTCGGGCGAGCGCACGTCGACGAGGTTCTTGCTGCCGATCGCGGCCACGACCTCGTCGCGGAAGGCGCGGATGGACAGGTCGGGCTCGCCCGCCACGTACTGGGTGGCGGGCCGGGCGACGGCGTCCTTGGACAGCGGGCGGCCGTCGAGCTCCCACTTCTTGCGGCCGCCGTCCATCAGCTTGACGTCGCGGTGGCCGTAGATCTTGAAGTACCAGTAGGCGTAGGCGGCGAACCAGTTGTTGTTGCCGCCGTAGAGCACGACGGTGTCGTCGTTGCTGATGCCGCGCGAGGACAGCAGCGCCTCGAACGCGGTCTTGTCCAGGTAGTCCCGGCGGAGCGGGTCCTGGAGGTCCTGCTTCCAGTCCAGCTTGACGGCGCCCTCGATGTGGCCGCCGTCGTAGGCGCTGGTGTCCTCGTCGACCTCGACGAAGACGGTGCCGGGCTGGCCCAGGTGGTCCTGGACCCAGTCGACGGTGACGAGCACGTCGTTGCGGCTCATGTGGTGGTCCTCCGGATGATCGGTGTGCGGTGGATCGGTCAGGGATGCGGCAGCTGGCCGCGGATCGCCCGAACGCGGATCAGGGGAGAAAAGGCATCCCGACGGCGTTCGCGCGCGTCTGGACGACAGGTGTGCCGTCCTCAGGGAGCCGGACAGAGGCAGCTGCCGACGCGGCACAGGTCGACTGTGCGTCGCGAGGTCAGCAGGATGCCCACGGCGCGAGGATAACGGATCATCCGCCGGCCCCCAGCCGGGCGTCGACCAGGGCGGTGAGCTCCGCCGCCCCGGGTGCGGAGTCGCTGCGGCCCAGCACCGCGCCCGTGCGGTCCAGGAAGAACAGCGTGGGAGTGCTGCGGACGTCCAGGGCGCGCACCTCGTCGAGGTGGCTCTCCGCGTCCACGTGCACGTAGGCCAGGCCCGGGCGGGTGGTCCGGAGCTGCTGCAGCCGCGCCCTGGTCGCCCGGCAGGGGCCGCAGAACGCCGTCGAGAACTGGACGACGGTCAGCTCCGCCCGCTCCGGGCGCACGCCGAGCCGGGAGAGGGCCTCGGCGGCCGGCAGGGTCTGCTCCGTCACGTCCGGGGCAACCGGGCGGCGCGGGCCGGCTATTCCGCGGTCAGCACCGCGTCGGTCGCCTCGACCCGCACCTCGACGCCCCGGGGCCCCGGTGCGACGCCGGTGAGCTGCAGGCCGAAGGGCAGCTCCGGAACGGTGTAGCGCAGGTCCAGCAGGTCGCTGACCCGGTCGACGAGGAAGCCCGGCAGCTCCACCCCGGCCCCGGCGGCCCGCTCCACGTCGATCACCAGCTGGTTCCCGTCAAGCGCGACGGTGCCGGCCGCCGTCACGGGGAGGGAGGTGCCCAGCACCTCCACCGTGCGGGAGACCCGGAGCCCGTCGCCCTCCCGCTCGAGAGTCGCGTCGCCGGCCAGCTCGGCGGCCAGCAGGTCGTAGGACAGCGTCGCGGTGCCGTCGACGCGGTCCACCGGGACCTCGGTCACGGAGCCGGCCAGCGCCGCCTTCAGCGGCACGTGCACCCCGCGCAGCGAGACGTCGGCGCGCGTCCCCGCCGGCTGCCCCAGCTCCGCCGCGTCGAGCGCGATGCGGACGTCGTCGTAGCGGCCGCGGACCGCCTGGGTCAGGAACGGGAACCCGGCGATGTCCACGTCCGGGGTGCCGACCAGACCGCCCTTGCCGGCCAGCTGGTCGGCCACCCGGTCCTCCGCGATGCCGACGGCCACCCGGTCGGCCAGCACGGTCAGGCCGGCGAGCAGGAGGACGACGACGAGCAGCGCCCTCACCGGGACGCCGTCACAGCGTGGCCTGCAGGGCGAGGACGACCGGGGCGCACGCCGCGACGGGGAGGGCCACCTGGACGACCGGGAGCACCCACCGGGAGAACCGCTGCTCCCCGGCCGGCTCCTCGAGGTCCTCCTCGGCGGTGGCCCCGACCACGACGTAGCTGGCCACCAGCGCGGTCAGCGCCGCCACACCGGCCACCACGCCCCCGTGCACGAGGGACCGCGGCTCGTCGAGCACGTCGCCGACGAGGCCGGCGGCGAGCACGGCCACCGCGGCGCCGGCGAGGACGGCGAGGACGGCGCCGACCAGCCCGCGCGGGACACCGTCGGCGAGCTGCGGGCGGGGCAGGAACAGGTCCACGAGGTGACCGACGACCAGCGCGGCACCGACCGCCAGCAGCGCCACGAGGGCCCGGTCGGAACCGGCGTCGGTGCGGCCGAGCAGCAGCAGGGCGGCCAGGGAGGCGACGGCGACCAGCATGAGCACCGCCACCGAGAGCGAGGCCACCAGCTCGTGCCGGGGTCGGCGGAGCATCTGCTGCAGCACGACCGCCAGGAACCCGACGCCGACGACGGCGAGCAGCTCGCCCAGCTCGGGCTCCTCGGGCAGGACGAGGGCCAGGTCCGCGGCGACCGCGGCACCGGCCCCGACCGCCAGGGAACCGGCGAAGCCCTGGGCGCCGGTGACCAGCACCCAGCACAGGACCAGCCCCAGCTGGAGCACGAGCACGGCAGCCAGCCGCCCGGTCTGGCCGAGGATCTCGGGCAGCCCCACGAGCAGCGCCACCGCGAGGACCGCGAACGCCGCCGCGGGCAGGTGGTGCTCCCGCGCGGTCAGGCGGGAGATCGGTGCGGCGCTGCTCACGGCCCCGATGGTGGCAGACGCCGGGCGTCCGGCAGCTCACCGCCGCGAGGGGGGTTCCACGTCGGGGCCTGCCCGTGGGGAGGCGCGTCGGTTATCCTTCCTCTTCACCTCGACAGCGTCGTCGACGGCTGCCACGGCTGCGCGTCGTGGGAACCCTGCGAGGAGACGACATGCGACTGGTCCTCATGACCTCGGCGCGACAGGCGACGACCGAGGTGCTGCCCGCCCTGGGTCTGCTCGGTCACCAGGTCCGCGTGGTCGCCCCCGAGCTGTCCAGCCTGCTCGACGGCGACTGGGGGGCCACGGGAGGTGACGTGATCCTCGTCGACGCCCGCCACGACCTGATCCGCGCCCGCACGCTGTGCGGCCTGCTCTCCTCCACGGGCGTGGCCGCCGCGCTGGTCGCGATCCTCTCCGAGGGCGGCCTGGTGGCGCTGTCGGCGGACTGGGGCGTGGACGACGTGCTCCTCGACACCGCCGGCCCCGCCGAGGTCGACGCCCGGCTGAAGTGGGCCACGGCGCGCCGGCTGGCGGCATCGGCTCCCGCGGACGGCGCCGACAAGGGCGTGACGCAGGCCGGCGAGCTGGTCATCGACGAGCACAGCTACTCGGCGAAGCTGCGGGGCCGCCCGCTCGACCTCACCTACAAGGAGTTCGAGCTGCTCAAGTACCTGGCCCAGCACCCGGGCCGGGTCTTCTCCCGCGCGCAGCTGCTGCAGGAGATCTGGGGCTACGACTACTTCGGGGGCACCCGCACCGTCGACGTCCACGTGCGGCGGCTGCGCGCCAAGCTCGGCACCGAGCACGAGGCGCTCATCGGCACCGTCCGCAACGTCGGCTACAAGCTGGACCAGCAGGTCGCCGACGCGACGACCCGCACCCCGCAGGTGGAGAGCGACGCCGAGCTGGTCTGATGGGGCGATGAGCTCCGAGCACCGTGTCGACGTCGACGCGGCCCTGTCGCTGCTGCGCGCCGCGGCCGCCGCCGACGGCGTCCGCCCGGTCTCGGAGGAGACCGAGCTACGGCTGCAGCACGGCGCTCCGGGCGGATCGGACCTCGCCGTCCAGGAGGCGGGCGAGCTGGCCGGCTACGCCCGCTACGACGAGGGCGTGGCCGAGCTGGTCGTGCACCCGGCCTTCCGCCGGCGGGGGCACGGCCGCGCGCTGCTCCGGCAGCTGCTCGAGCTCGCCGGCGACCGGCCGCTGAGCATCTGGGCGCACGGCGACCTGCCCGGCTCGGCCGAGCTGCTGGCTCCCTCGGGGTTCTTCCGCGCCCGGGTGCTGCTGCAGATGCGCCTGCACGTCGACGGCGCGGACCTCGACGGCGTCGACGCCGACCCGCGTCCCGAGCTGCCCGGCGACGTCCGGGTGCTGCCCTTCCGTCCGGGTCGGGACGAGGAGGCCTGGCTGCGGGTGAACGCCCGCGCGTTCGACTGGCACCCCGAGCAGGGGCGCATGACGGCGGCCGACCTGGCGCTGCGGCAGGGCGAGCCGTGGTTCGACCCCGCCGGCTTCCTGATGGCCTGGCGCGGCGACCCGGACGCCGGCGGCACCCTCCTGGGCTTCCACTGGACCAAGGTGCACCCGGCCGGCGACGCCGGCCCCGACCCCGTCGGTGAGATCTACGTGCTGGGCATCGACCCCGACGCCCAGGGCATGCGACTGGGCAGCGCGCTCACCGACCTCGGCCTGGCGCACCTGCGGCGGCAGGGGCTGCGCTCGGTCCTCCTCTACGTCGAGGAGGACAACGAGGCCGCCGTTCGGCTGTACGAGGCCCGCGGCTTCACCCGCTTCGCCGTGGACGTCGCCTGGGCCCGGACGCCCTCCGCCGGCTGACCTCTCCTCCGGCCTCCGCGCCGGGCCTCAGCGCAGCCAGCGGTGCAGCCGCTTCCGTCCGGCCGCCTTCCACGCCGCGTCGAAGTGCTCCTCGACCTGCGGGGCCCGCGCCTCCTGCAGGGCGTGCAGCCGCCCGTAGAGGAAGGCGACATCCGTGCTGCTCGCGTGCACGGCCAGTTCGCGCAGGCGCTCGCGGGTCAGCACGGAGTCCTGGTGCTCGCCCAACGCCTCCTGGACCGCCTCCATCGCCTCCGCGAAGGCCTCGGCGTCCGCTCCGAAGACCCGGGCCACCGACTCGCCCGCGTACCGGGCCTGCTTGGCGGCCTTGCGCGCGTCGTGGAGCAGCTCCTCGCGCTCGGCGCCGGCCGGCGCGGCGTCCGCCTCCTCCACCAGCCGGCGCACTCCGGCGTAGCTGCGCGCGACCAGCTTCGGGATGGCCTTCCCCGCCGGGGCGCCCGCCTTCCCGGTGAGGGGCGGCGAGGTCACCAGCTCCTCCAGGGCGGTGAGAAGACGTCGGTAGCGCTCGCCGTCCAGTTCCGCCAGGACCCGGTCGTGCGCGTCGCGGTAGGCCTGGTCCAGCTCCTCGGTGGCCGCGTCGACAGCCGGCCCCAGGTGGTCGGCGCTCTCGTCCGCGAGGAGGGCCGCCCGTACCCGGTCGCGCATCACCTCCGCGTCCCGGGCGGCACCCAGCTCGCCGGCCAGCCACTTGAGCTCTCCGCGCAGGGGGCGGACGACGTCGCTGGTGAAGAGTGGCTTGAAGGTGGTCAGCGCGCTGCGCAGGCGCCGGGTCGCGACCCGCATCTTGTGGACGCTGTCGGGAGCGTCCAGGCGCACGGGCAGGTCCTGGGTCCTGATCTGCTCCACCTGCTCGCGGACGTGGGCGAGGACGAGCTTTCCAGCGGCCGACTTCGGCGACAGCTTCGCCGGTCGCACACCCCGCCGGCTTGCGACGTCCAGGACCTGGGCCAGCTTCGAGGAGCTCGTCGACTCCCGCAGGCCGTGCTCGCGCAGCCGCGCATCGACGACGGGCAGCAGATCGGTCGCCGCCGCGTCCACCTCCACCTCGATCTCGCGCCACGACGTCTCGTCCCCGGAGGGACCGCCGTCGGCTGCCGGCAGCCTGCGGGCGACGACCCGGTCGTCGGCCACCTCGGCCACGACGTGCCCGGTGGCGTCGACGAGGCGGCGCACCGTCCGGTCCGTGCTGATCTCGGCCACCGGCTGCAGGGCCGATCCCGACGTCCTGGCCCACACCAGCCGTCGCAGTGCCGCCGGCACGTTCTTCGACGAGCGGCCCAGCGGCAGCCGCACCTCGGAGCGGGCGTCGGTCCCGGCAGGCACCTTCAGGTGCCACCCGGCGTCGTCCCCACCGGTGCGACGCCGCAGCGTCAGCCCGGCCGTCGCCAGCCGCAGATCGGCCGTGTCGAAGTACGTCGCGACCAGCCGCTGCTGCGCCGGCTCTCCCTCGGCCACCGGGGAGACGCCGTCGAGGCCCGGCTCCTCCTCGCTCCTCGCTCCGGCGACCAGCTCGACCAGCGGCGGCAGCTCGACGGCGGCGTCGGCGGCGTACTTCTTCTCGACTTCTCGATGGACGGTGACCATCGGACATGTCTACGCCGTCGGGAGCTACCGCGCCCACCGCGGTGCAGGTGGGTGCCCGGAGGCGGACCGGGCAGCTCACCTTCCGCCGGGGAACCTCACCGGACGGGCAGCCGCCATCCGTCGTTACCCTGCACGTCGGTACGGTCCCCTACCGTCGACACGTCGAGGTCAGGGGCGCGCAGCGCCGGGGATCGGCGGTCGCCGCGGGTGCGCCGGAGCAGGCAGAACCGTCTTTCCTACCGTTATCCGACCGTGATGGAAAGAGCGCCACGCCGGCATTCGCCAACTCGATGTGGCGCGTCCCACTCCGTGTGCGCGAGCGCTCAGGAGTCATTCACCCCGCGTTCACCTATGCCGGGGGCACCGGCCACCTCGGCTCCCTAGCTTCTCTCTCGTTGGTCCTGAAGCCCGGCGTCGGTCCGGGCCCTGTCGAGAGGCTCAGAGTTGAAGCTCAGCACCAAGTCGCGCGCAGCCACCCTGTCGGTGGCGCTGGCCACCACCCTCGCGCTCTCCGCGTGCGGCGCCGACAACGAATCCGGCAGCGGCTCGGGCTCCGGCAACAGCGGCGGCGGTGACCTCAGCGGCGACCTCAACGGCGCCGGCGCGAGCAGCCAGCAGGCCGCCATGGAGGCGTGGCAGGCCGGCTTCCAGGGCGAGTACCCGGACGTGAACTTCGCGTACGACCCGGTCGGCTCCGGCGGCGGTCGCGAGCAGTTCATCGCCGGGCGCACGGCGTTCGCCGGCTCGGACGCCTCCCTGGACGACGAGGAGCTGGCCGGCGCCGAGGAGCGTTGCGCCGGCGGCGAGATCTTCGAGCTGCCCAACTACATCTCGCCGATCGCCGTCATCTTCAACGTCGAGGGCGTCGACGAGCTCAACCTGTCGGCCCAGACCATCGCCGGGATCTTCACCGGCGCCATCACGACGTGGAACGACCCGGCCATCGCCGCGGACAACCCGGACGCCACGCTGCCGGCGACCGCGATCACCCCGGTGCACCGCGCCGACGACTCCGGCACCACGGACAACTTCACCGACTACCTCTTCCAGGCCGCCGGTGACGTGTGGACCGACGAGCCGGACGGCGTGTGGCCGCTGGAGGGCGGCGAGGCCGCCAACCAGACCTCGGGCATGGTCGAGGTGGTCGGGAGCGTGGACGGCGCCATCGGCTACGCCGACGCCAGCCGGGCCGGCGACCTGGGCGTGGTGAGCGTCGGGGTCGGTGACGAGTTCGTCGACCCGACGCCGGAGTCCGCGGCGGCCGTCGTCGAGAACTCCCCGGCCGTCGAGGGTCGCGGGGACTACGACTTCGCCATCGAGCTCAACCGCACGACCGAGGGCTCGGGCGAGTACCCGATCGTCCTGGTCAGCTACCACGTCGGCTGCATCGAGTACGACGACCAGACCATGGCCGACAACGTCAAGGCGTTCATGGAGTACGTGATCAGCGAGGACGGCCAGGAGGCGGCGGCGGAGAACGCCGGCAACGCGCCGATCTCGGACACGCTGCGTGAGCAGGCACAGGAAGCGGTCGACGCCATCACCGCCGGCTGAGTCCGATCATCGTGATGGCCCGGGACGTCGACCGACGTCCCGGGCCATCGCACCGCCCGGAGCCCCCGGGCCCATGCACCCACGCACGACCCCCATGGAGCAGCGGTGACCGTCACGAAGGCCCCGACCGAACCCCCGAAGCAGCGCACCGTCCGTCGGCCGGGTGACCGCATCTTCGCCGGGAGCGCTCAGGGCTCCGGCATCTTCATCCTGCTCGTCCTGGCCGGCGTCGCCGCCTTCCTCATCAGCGAGGCCATCCCGGCGTTCACCGCAGCGTCGGAGGACATCCCCGGCGGCGACGGGCTGACCAGCTACGTCTGGCCGCTGATCCTGGGCACGCTGCTCGGCTCCGCACTCGCCCTCGTGGTGGCCACGCCGCTCGCCGTCGCCATCGCGCTGTACATCACCTACTACGCGCCGCGCCGGGTGGCCGCGACCATGGGCTACGTCATCGACCTGCTGGCCGCGATCCCCAGCGTCGTCTACGGCTTCTGGGGGTTGATCGTCCTGGCGCCGGCCCTCGTGCCGTTCCACGTGTGGCTGGCCGACAACCTGGGCTTCATCCCCTTCTTCGCCGGCCCCGCGTCCACCAGCGGCCGCACGATGCTGACCGTCGGCCTCGTGCTGGCGCTGATGATCCTGCCGATCATCTCCGCGATCTCCCGCGAGGTGTTCAGCCAGGCGCCGGCGCTGCACCGCGAAGCGGCGCTCGCCCTGGGCGCCACCCGCTGGGAGATGATCAAGATGGCCGTCCTGCCCTACGGCAAGAGCGGCATCATCGGCGGGGCGATGCTGGGTCTGGGCCGCGCCCTCGGGGAGACGATGGCCGTGGCGATCATCCTCTCCGGCGGTGCCGCCGCCACGCTCAACCTGGTCAGCAACTCCAACCCCTCCACGATCGCCTCCAACATCGCGCTGCGGTTCCCGGAGGCGACCGGACTGGACGTCAACACGCTGATCGCCAGCGGCCTGGTGCTGTTCGTCATCACGCTGCTGGTCAACATGCTCGCCCGCTGGGTCGTCAACCGTCGCGCCGACTTCTCCGGAGCCAACTGATGAGCACCGCCACCCAGTCCGCTCCCGGCACCCCGGCGCAGCGGCAGGAGCAGCAATCGGTCCGCTCCCAGCGGCGGCTGCCCCGCTTCGCCCCGCTCGGGCTCTACCTCGGCGGTCTCGCCCTGGGCGCCGCCCTGTCGGCGCTCACCGGCTTCAGCCTCGTCACCACGGTGATCTACGGCGTCGCGCTGGGCACCCTGGCCGTCTACGTCGCCGCCCGGGCCGTCGAGGGCCGGCGCCAGGCCACCGACCGGCTGGTCACCTGCCTGGTCACGACGGCCTTCGGCATCGCCATGGTCCCGCTGCTGTCCCTGGTCTACACCGTGGTCACCAGGGGCGCGGCCCGCTTCGACGGTGCCTTCTTCAGCAACTCGATGTTCCGGGTCGTCGGTGAGGGCGGTGGCGCCTACCACGCCATCATCGGCACGCTGATCATCACGGCGCTGACCGCGGCGATCTCGGTGCCCATCGGGCTCATGACCGCGATCTATCTCGTGGAGTACGGCCGCGGCCGGCTGAAGAAGGCGATCACCTTCTTCGTCGACGTCATGACCGGCATCCCGTCCATCGTCGCCGGCCTCTTCGCCTTCGCGTTCTTCACGCTGCTCTTCGGCAACAACGTACGGCTCGGCGTCATGGGCGCGGTCGCGCTGTCGGTGCTGATGATCCCCGTGGTCGTCCGCTCCTGCGAAGAGGTCCTCAAGCTGGTCCCCAACGAGCTGCGCGAGGCCAGTTACGCCCTGGGCGTGCCGAAGTGGCGCACGGTGGTGAAGGTCGTGCTGCCGACGGCGATCGCGGGCCTGGGCACCGGCATCACGCTGGCGATCGCCCGGGTTGTCGGCGAGACCGCGCCGCTGCTGATCACCGTCGGCCTGATCACCGGCACGAACCTGAACCCGTTCGACGGACGCATGGCGACCTTGCCGGTCTTCGCCTACTACCAGCTCACCCAGCCGGGCACGTCACCGCAGGCGTTCCTCGACCGGGCCTGGACGGCGGCGCTCCTGCTCATCATCCTGGTCATGGCGCTCAACATCGTCGCCCGCCTGATCAGCCGCTTCTTCGCTCCCAAGTCCGGTCGCTGACCGGCCCGACCAGGAGGACATCACGTGGCCAAGCGCATCGAGGTCTCCGACCTCAACATCTACTACGGCAACTTCCTCGCGGTGGAAGGCGTCAACGTCTCCATCGAGCCGCGGAGCATCACGGCGCTGATCGGCCCCTCCGGCTGCGGCAAGTCGACCTTCCTGCGCTCGCTGAACCGGATGCACGAGGTGCTGCCGGGCGCCCGGGTCGAGGGCAAGGTCGTCATGGACGGCCAGGACCTCTACGGCTCCGACGTCGACCCGGTGGACGTGCGTCGGCAGATCGGCATGGTGTTCCAGCGCCCCAACCCGTTCCCGACCATGTCCATCTACGACAACGTCATCGCGGGCAACCGGCTGAACAACAAGCGGATGCGCAAGTCCGAGACCGACGAGCTGGTCGAGAAGTCGCTGAGCGGCGCCAACCTCTGGAACGAGGTCAAGGACCGCCTCGACCGCCCCGGTTCGGGCCTGTCCGGCGGTCAGCAGCAGCGGCTGTGCATCGCGCGGGCCATCGCCGTCGAGCCGGACGTGCTGCTCATGGACGAGCCGTGCTCGGCCCTCGACCCGATCTCCACGCTCGCCATCGAGGATCTGATGGCCGAGCTCAAGGAGCGGTTCACCATCGTCATCGTCACGCACAACATGCAGCAGGCGGCGCGGGTCAGCGAGCAGACCGGCTTCTTCAACCTCAACGGGGTGGGCCAGCCCGGCCGGCTGATCGAGTTCAACCCGACCGAGAAGATCTTCAGCAACCCCGACCAGAAGGCGACCGAGGACTACATCTCCGGCCGCTTCGGCTGACGGCCCCGTTCCGAGGCTCGCCCCGAGCTCGCGAGGGGTGAGGAGAACGGGGTCCTTCTGCTAGCAGCGGACTGCGGCCGCCTCCGGATCGGGGGCGGCCGCTGCCGTGTCCGCCACCGGCTCCGGAGCGGCCGGGGGCGGCACCGGGACCACGGTCTCGTACCCGGGGCCGATGACTAGCTGCACGGTGTCCCCGATGGAGTCGCTGCCCTGGAGCACCGCACCGGGGACGGCGGCGGCCACGGTGCGCGCCTGCGCCACCCGCCCGGGGCCGTGCCGCACCACGGACTGGCTGACGGTGCCCTCGGCGTTGCCGACGGCACCGACGGCGAATCCCTCCGCCCGCAGCGCGTCGGCCACGGTGGCGGCCAGCCCGCGGGTCCCGGTCCCGTTCAGCACGTCGACGGTCACCTCGGCCGGCGGCAGGACGGCGGTACCGGGGTCGTCGGGGACGACCGGCTCCGCGGCGGGCTCCTCCCCCGCGAGCGATGCGTCGCTCTCTGCGGCGAAGCCCTCCGGGACCCGGCTGCCGTCGATCACCGCGTCGAACAGGGAGCGGGTGCCCGCACCGTCGAGCAGCACGAAGGCCTCGTCGTCGCCGGCCGGCACGTGCCCGACCTGCGCCACCGGCAACCCGGTGCGGGCCACGGCGTCGCCGGAGACGTCCCCCAGGGAGGTCGCCAGGGCGCGCAGGTCGCCCAGCGTCGTCTTCTCGTCGACGGTCAGCGCCTCGGCCGCCCGGGTGAGGAAACGCGCCAGGGTGCGCGGATCGAGGACGTTGTCCCGCGACATCGCCGCGCGCAGCGTCGAGGTCAGCAGCCGCTGGGTGCGCTCCGCCACGGCCGTGCCGGTGGCGTCGGTCCCCTCGCCCGCGGGCCGCAGGTAGCCGGCGGCGGCCTCGCCGGAGAGCTCCGATGCACCGGGGGGCGGGGGCTCCGCGGCCGCCGCCGTCGCCCGCGAGGGCACGACGCACATGGGGACGCCGCCGAGCGCGTCCACCATCCCGGGCAGCCGCGCCAGGTCCACCTCGAGGTAGTGGTCGACCTGCACCCCGGACAGCTGCTGCACCGCGCGCACCATGCACGAGGGGCCGCCGTCGAGCAGCGACCGGGCGAAGGCCTCGGTCGCGGGGGCGCGCAGCTCGCCGTCGGCGGCGCGGCACACCGGGGTGTCGACCAGGGCCGTCGGCGGGAAGCCCACCAGGACGGCGCGCTCGCCGTCGTCGGACACGGACGCCAGCAGGGTCGCCACCGAGGACGGGCCGTCCTGCTCGGGGACGCCGGTGCCGACGACGAGGTAGGTCTCCGAGGCCTCCTGCAGCTGGGCTGCGAGGATCTCGGGGCCGTCGGTGGCCAGGGCCTCCACCCGGCTGATCTTCTGGTCGACGTAGAAGTAGAGCCCGAGGTGGTAGAGCAGCACCACGCCGGCGACGGCCGCGAGCGCGACCGCGGCACGGACGAGCCGGCGGCGCCCCGGGGACACCGTGCGGGCGGCCGGGCGCGGGGGACGCAGGCTGGTGCTGCCCGTGCGGACCAGTGGCGGCGGGACCGTGCCGGGCAGGGGCGGGATCGGGCCGCTGCGGCGCGACGGCCGGGGATCGGGCTGCCAGTCTGCGGGCGCGCCGGGCACCGGTGGTCGGAGCGGGCGTGGTGCGGCGCCCGGCACCGGTGGAGGCGGTGCGGCGCCCGGCACCGGCGGCAACCCGTTGCGCACCCCCGGCGGGGGCGCGGCCGGCGCCGAGGGCCGACCACCTTCACGGCGGGCCGCACGGCGGCCGAGCGGGGCGCTGCCCGGGCGGGCCAGCAGCTGCTCGACGGTGAGCGGCTCCGCTGCACCGCCACGTCGCCGGGTGCCGTCGGGAACGCCGCGGTT
>Ga0210040_10002429_pt1 | contig 26307 bp, 22 predicted proteins | sample CryGeyCG12114_NA_FD_185462 | JGI IMG/M metagenome (GOLD analysis project Ga0210040, IMG submission 185462) | Groundwater microbial communities from aquifer - Crystal Geyser CG19_WC_8/21/14_NA (SPAdes) (version 2) | ecosystem: Environmental > Aquatic > Deep subsurface > Groundwater | place: USA... | reverse complement strand
TGAAGTTGCTCAGCCCGTAGTAGCGGATCTTGCCGGCGCGGATGAAGCCGTCCAGCGTCCGCAGCGTCTCCTCCAGCGGCGTCCAGGGGTCGAACGCGTGCACCTGGTAGAGGTCGACCGCGTCCAGCCCGAGCCGGCGCAGGGAGGCGTCGAGCGCCCGGGTGAGGTGGCGGGTGGTCAGCCCGGAGCCGTTCGGTCCCTCGTCGGTGGGGAAGCGGCCCTTGGTGGCCAGCACCACGGACTCGGTGACGTCGGCGGGGCGGTCGGCGAACCAGCGTCCGATGATCTCCTCCGAGACCCCGGCGGTGTAGACGTCGGCGGTGTCGACCAGCGTGCCGCCGGCCTCGACGAAGCGGTCGAGCTGGGCGTGCGAGCCGGCTTCGTCGGTCTCGGCGCCGAAGGTCATCGTGCCCAGGCAGAGGGAGGAGACAGCGCAGCCGCTGCGTCCGAGTGTGCGGTAGTCCATGCCTTGTTTCTACAGGTCGCCACCGACAGCCCGGCAGCGCCCCGTCAGGGCTCGCGGTCGCCGGGCGGCTCCGCGGGTGCCGGCGGCGACCCCAGCCGGGGGACCAGCCCGAGCAGCAGCGCGCCCAGCCCGACCGCGGCGACCGCCGGCAGCCACGGCAGGGCCAGCCCGCCGCTGGTCACGGCGGCGCCGAGCAGGGCGACCAGCTGGGCGAGCGCCTGCACGGCCAGGAACCGGCGCAGGGGCGCGGCCAGCGCCCGCAGCTCCACCCGCGCCTCCCAGCTGGTCCGCCCCAGCAGGGCCGCGAGCTGGACGAGCAGGTGGGTGCCGAGCAGCAGCGCGGACGTGGTCGCGGGCCGGCCGCCGGACCCGGTGCCGAGGAGGACGACGGCCACGTAGCCGACCACGACCGCGGGCGCCGACCCGCCCGGCCGCAGGACCAGGACCAGCGCCGCCGCCGCCCCGCCGACGCTCAGCAGGGTGCCCGCGCCGGCCAGCGCGACGCAGGCCAGGGCCACGGCCGCGAGCAGCAGCCGGAGCGTCCAGGCGGGCACGGCCGGGCCGGTGCGGACCCGCACCCGGGGCCGGTGCGGCCGCAGGACCGGCAGGGTGAGCGGGGTCGAGCGGGCCAGCTCGGCCAGCCGTCGCCACGCCGCCGCGAGCGCTGCCGGCCGGGCGGTCCGGCCCGGGGTGCGCGGGCTCACCGCCGGTGCCGCTGCCGGGCCAGCACGCCGAGCTGGTCGGCCGGGTCGAGGCCGGCGGCCAGCCGCCACGAGACCGTCTCCACCCCGACGTGGGCCAGGGACGCCAGCCGGTCGGCGCGCTCCATGGCCACCACCCGGTAGGCCGTGCGCTGCCGGTCGGGCAGGTCCGCGGTGACCAGCACGGGCAGGATGTCCACCGCCACCACCCGGTGCCCGCTCTGCCGCCAGGTGGCCGCGATGTCGGCGGCGTCGTCGTCGAGGAAGGTGGAGAACAGCACCACCAGGGAGCCCGACGGCAGCCGCGGCACCCGCCGGCGGCGTCGCGGCTCCCCCTCGGGCTCGCTCTGCGCCAGCTGCTGCACCAGCCGGGCCAGCTGGGACCGCCCGCCCGCCGGCGGGCTGGGCCGCCGCAGCCGGCCGAGGTCCTCCAGCCCCACCCGGTCCCCGGCGCCCAGGTAGGCCCGGGCCAGGGAGGCGGCGGCGTGCCGGGCGAGGTCGAGGGAGGTCGCCTCGTCCTCGTCGACCTCCTCGGCGTCGCCCCAGCTGGCCACCCGGGGCCCGACGTCGTCGCGCGAGTCGACCACCAGCATCACCGTGGCGTCGGCCGTGGCGAAGGTGCGGCGCACGTAGAGCTGGGTCGGGGCGCCGGCGGAGCCCGGCGTGCCGGAGCGGTCCAGCCGCGCGGTGACCCGCCAGTCCACCCGCCGCAGCCGGTCCCCGGGCCGGAAGGGGGCGACGTCGTGCAGGTCGCCGCCGTCCCCGGCCCGGCGCGACCCGTGCGGCCCGGTCAGGCCCTGCAGGCGGAACGGCAGCGGCAGCGCCGCCAGCGCCCGGGTGGTCGGCAGCACGGTCATCACCACCGCGTCCGCGGAGCGCACCGGCGTGACCAGCAGCGCGGACGGGTCGGCGGCGGCGGCGTCGAGGCGGAACAGCCGCCGGCGCCCGGTCCGCACCGAGGCCATCTCCAGGGCCACCGTGCGCGGGTGGGCGGACAGCAGGCAGTCCTGCGGCCGGTGCCCGGGCGCGGCGACCCGGACGCTGACCAGGTCCTGCGGACCACCGCCGGCCACCTCCAGCTCGGCCCGGAGCCGGCCGTCGCCGACGGCCTGGTCGGTCCCGGCCAGCCGGGTGCGCACCGACCGCGCGGGCCAGCGGCTCCAGCCGAGGGCGGCACCGAGCAGCAGCGGGACGCCGAGCACGGCGACGTCGGGGCGCCGGGCCAGCACGCCGAGCAGCAGCGTCGCGACCCCGACGGCCAGCCAGGCGGGCACCGCGGGGGACAGGCGCCAGCCGGCCGGGCCGCTCACCGGACGGGGCCGGTCCGGGCGGTGGCCGTGGCGGCCGGGCCGGGCACCTGGGCCAGCAGGGTGCGCACCACGTCGGCCGCGGCCAGTCCGCTCGCCCAGGTCTGCGGGGTGAGGGTGATCCGGTGGGCCAGGGCCGCCACCGCCACCTCCTTCACGTCCTCGGGGGTGACGAAGTCCCGGCCGGCCAGGACGGCCAGCGCCCGCGCCACCAGCAGCAGGGCCAGCGACCCGCGCGGGGAGGCGCCCACCTCGACCGCCGGGTGCGTCCGGGTCGCCGCGGCCAGCGCGACGCAGTAGGCGACCACGTCGGGGTCGACCGCCACCTGCTCGACGCCGGCCTGCATGGCCAGCACGGTGGGGCCGTCGACCACGGCCGCGACCGAGGTCTCCTCCCGGCGCCGGGCCAGCCGCCGGCCCAGCACGTCCGCCTCGCCGGCGGCGTCGGGGTAGCCGACGCCCAGCCGGACCAGGAAGCGGTCCAGCTGGGCCTCGGGCAGCGGGTAGGTGCCCTCGTACTCGACGGGGTTCGAGGTGGCCATCACGAGGAACGGCTGCGGCAGGATGAAGCTCCGGCCCTCCACGGTGACCTGGCGCTCGGCCATCGCCTCCAGCAGCGCTGACTGCGTCTTGGGTGCGGTCCGGTTGATCTCGTCAGCCAGCAGCAGGCCGGTGAACAGCGGGCCTGGGCGGAAGGCGAACGCCGCCGTGGCCGGCTCCCACACGTAGGAGCCGGTGATGTCGGCGGGCAGCAGGTCGGGGGTGCACTGCAGCCGGGTGAACTCCAGGCCGAGGGCGCCGGCGAGGCTCCGGGCGGCCAGCGTCTTGCCCAGGCCGGGCACGTCCTCGAACAGGACGTGGCCACCGGCCAGCACGGCGGCCAGGGCGGTGCGCAGCGCCGGCGCCATGCCCACCACCACCGTGCCCACCTCGGCCAGCACCAGGTCGGCCAGCCGGGCGACCTCCGCCACGGGCAGCGGGACGACGTCTCGGCCCTGGGGCACGGTGCGGCCGTCGTGCCCGGTGTGCCCGGTGTGCCCGTCGCGCTCGGTGGTCATCGCCCGATCCTCTCGCCCAGCCGCTCCAGGGCGGTGACCGCCCGGGCGTAGGAGTCGTAGCGCGGCGGCTCGGCCGCGCCGGTGGTCAGGGCGGCGTACGCCTGGTCGCCCAGCAGCTCCCGGGCCTGCGGGGCCTGCGCCGGGTCGTCGAGGTCGACGCCGAGGCGCTGCAGCCGCCGGGCCGCGAGCTGGTGCAGCCGCAGCGCCGCCCGCCGGTCGACGCGGCCCTGGTAGCCGTGCAGGCCCCAGGAGAGCCGGGACACCTCGCGCCGGACGCCGCGGTCGGACGGGTCGGTGACCCGGTCGGGCCACTCGTCGGGTGCACCGCCCGGCAGCCGGCGGAGCAGCAGCAGCACGCCGGAGCCGACGGCGACCACGACCGCGTGCACCGCGTCGAGCCCGACCAGGACGCCGGCCGCGAGCACGGCGGCCAGCAGCAGCGCGCCGCGGACGACCCGGCCCGTCCTCCCTGTCGCCGTCCGGCTCACGAGCGCCACCGCGGCGCCGGCGGCTCAGGGGCGGGACGGCCCGGCCCGGCCGCCTCCGCCGCCGAGAAGCCGGACCAGCTGGCCGCGAGGGCGTCGACGCAGCGGCGGGCCCGCTGCACGGCGCCGGGGTCGACGCCGCCGGCGGAGAAGCGGGCGCGGTGGTAGAGGGCGAGCAGCAGCCGGACCGCGCTCGCGTCGGCCGGGGTGGCGCCGAGCACCGCCGCGGTGAGCTCGGTCGGGGTGTCGGCAGGCCGCCGGGCCACGCCCGAGCGCTCGGCCGCCTGCTCGAGGGCGACCCACGCGGCCAGCACCGCGTCGGTGGGGTCGAGCACGGTGTCCAGCAGGTGCCGGGCCTCGCCGAGCCCCGCCCGCAGCACGGGCGCAGACGGCTCGCCACCGCCTCCGGCGCTGGCCGAGGCGCCGAGCGGGACGCCGCGGTCGCGACGGGACCGGCGGGGCAGCCGGCGCCAGACCAGGTAGGCCAGCGCGAGCACGACCAGCACGGCGACCGTCCAGACCAGCGGGGCCAGCCAGTCGGCGGACGTCGTCGCCGGCGGCCGGCGGGGCAGGGCGCTGGCGGCACTGCTGGGCGGCGGCCGGGGCGGGGCCACCGGGGCCGGCGCCCCCGACCAGAGCCCGAAGCGGTCCCGGAGCCGCCAGGGTCCGCCCGCCGCCGCGGCCAGCACCCCGAGCGCCCCGACCGCCAGGGCAGCGACCAGCAGCGCCGGCGGGTGCCGGCGCCGTGCGGGACCCGGCGGGGAGGACATCGGTCCCCAGGATAGGGAGGGGTGGCCCGTGCTGCTGCGGTGCGCACCGCCCGCACCGCCCGTACGGCCCGCACCATCCGGGCCGGCGGGGACCCACGACCGCGCCGGGGTCTCGGCCAGGGTCCTGGGGTTGCGCCCAGTACCGGTCGCGCTGCACCCCTGGCGGGCGGGGGAGGCATAAACGGGGCCGGGGCGTGGTTGTCGCCGATGACGGGGCGCACGCCCCGTCGTCGACAGGAGGACATCAGTGGCAGCCAAGGTCTGGTTCATCACCGGCGCATCCCGGGGCTTCGGCCGCGAGTGGGCCGAAGCCGCGCTGGAGCGGGGCGACTCGGTCGCCGCGACCGCGCGCGACACCGCCACCCTCGACGCGCTCGTCGCCGCCCACGGCGACCGCGTGCTCCCGCTGCAGCTCGACGTGACCGACCGGGCGGCCGACTTCGCCGCCGTCGACCGCGCGCAGTCGCACTTCGGGCGTCTCGACGTCGTGGTCAACAACGCGGGCTACGGCCACTTCGGCATGGTCGAGGAGCTGACCGAGGACGAGCTCCGCGGCCAGCTCGAGACCAACCTGTTCGGGGCCGTCTGGGTGACGCAGGCGGCGCTGCCCCACCTGCGCGAGCAGGCGTCGGGCCACATCATCCAGGTGTCCTCGATCGGCGGGATCAGCGCTTTCCCGGGCATCGGCGCCTACCACGCGTCGAAGTGGGCGCTGGAGGGCATCAGCCAGGCGCTCGCCCAGGAGGTCGCGAGCTTCGGCGTCCACGTCACCCTGGTCGAGCCGGGCGGCTTCTCCACCGACTGGGCCGGCCCCTCGGCCCAGCACGCCGACGAGAACCCCGCGTACGCTCCCGCCCGCGAGGCGTCGGACAGGCGCCGGAGCGGCGCCAAGCCCGGTGACCCGACGGCCACCCGGGCCGCCATCCTCAAGGTGGTGGACGCGGAGAACCCGCCGCTGCGCATCTTCTTCGGCGAGAGCCCGCTGGGGGTGGCCACCAAGGACTACGAGTCCCGGCTGGCCACCTGGAACGAGTGGCAGCCCGTCTCGGTCGAGGCCCAGGGCTCGTCCGACTGACGGCCGCCCTCCCGGCCCGCGCTGTGGTCACCCCGGTGGCGACCACGCCACCGGGGTGCACACGGGACCGGCGAGCGGTCGCCCGACCGGCTGCTCAGGCCGTCAGCACGACGTCGGTCAGCTGCAGCGGGTCGGTCAGGCAGGCGTCCCGGGCGGCCATCACCGCACCGAGGAGCACCCGCGGCGCCTTCTCCTCCAGGGTGACGACCCGGGTGGACAGGAACGAGTCGCGGGAGGTGCGGTGCTCGATCCGGTGCTGCGCCGTCCCGAGCAGGTGCGGGGCGAGCATCCCCAGGTAGCCGCCGAGGATGACCACGTGCGGGTTGAGGGCGCCGATGATGTCGTCGAGGGCGAGCCCCAGCGCGTCACCGGCCGCGGCCAGGACGGCGAGGACCCGCTCGTCCCCGGCGTCGGCGCGCTCGACCAGCCGCCGCAGCGCCGGCAGCGGCTCGTGGTCCATCGCCGCCGGTGCCTCCTCGGCGGTCAGCACCCCGCTGCGGGTGAGCAGGGCGAGCGGGCCGACCAGCGACTCCAGGCAGCCGTGCCGTCCGCAGACGCAGAGCGGGCCGCGCGGGTCGACGTGCAAGTGGCCGAAGTCCCCGGCCCCGCCGTCCGCGCCCCGGTAGATCTTCCCGTCCAGCACGACCCCGCCGCCGACCTCCCGCAGCCCACCCAGGTAGGCCGCCGCCTGCCCCGGGGGCAGGGCCAGCTCGGTCCGGACGGCGTGCAGCCCGGCCAGGTGGCAGTCGCGGGCGATGCCGACGGCCACCCCGCGGTGGCCCGCCTCCTCCAGCAGCTCCTCCAGCCGGTCGCGCAGGGGCAGCCCGTCCCAGCCAAGGCCGTCCGACCAGCCCACGACGCCCCGGTCGCAGGCCACGTGGCCGGGCAGCGCCACCTGGACGGCGACCAGCGTCCGGTCCGCCGGGAGCCGGCTGAGCTGGTCGCCGAGCGCGTGCCGCAGGGCCGCGTACCCGGCTTCCACGCCCAGCTCGCGCAGCGGCGCCGCGACGTCCTCGGCCCACAGCTGCGTACCGCCCACGGTGCTGGCGGCGAACCGCAGGCCGACGAGGTCCACCTCCACCCCCAGCACGCACCAGGGTTCTCCGTCCAGGGCGATCGGACGGGTCGGCCGCCCGGCGCCCGGTCGCGGGACCGCCCGGAGCTCGCGCAGCAGGCGCCGGTTCCGGAGCTCGCCGACCAGGTCGGTCATGGTGGAGACGCCGAGCCCGCAGCCCTGGGCGATGTCGTTGCGGCTGGACGGACCGTGGTCGCGGACGTACTCCAGGATGCGGACCAGGTTCTGCTGGCGGACGTCGCCCGATCCCTGGCTGCGCCGGCCGGGCGCCTGCATCTTCGCGGGGGACATGGTCGGACAGTAGCCCTTTTCCACAGCCGTCGACGGGTCCGTGGAAGCTTCTCGTGAATGCCTTGGGAAATGGCTGGGAACGGGCCGGGAAATGCCTGGAAATGCCCGGAATGCCTGCCGACGGGTTGATCAACGGCCCCGGAAGAGCCGTGCGCGCGATCGACGGGCAGCGGGGACTGCAACCGGAACGCTCGCCCGGGCCGAACACATGGGGCCCGACGCTAGGCTGGGCTGACCCGTGCGCGCGGGCGCGGACCCGACGAGAGGCAGGTGCGAGATCGACCGCTACCAGTACCTGCTGCTGATGGCCGGGTGCCTGGTGATCACGCTCCCGCTCGAGCTCGTCCTGCAGGCCCGCGTCTACCGGCGGCTGCGTGCGCTGCTCTGGGCCCTCGTCCCCGTGGTGGTGGTGTTCGCGGTCTGGGACATCGCCGGCATCGCGCGCGAGCACTGGACCTACAACGCCCGCTACGTCACCGGGATCCAGCTCGGCTTCGGCATGCCGCTCGAGGAGCTGGTCTTCTTCGTGGTCATCCCGCTCTGCGGCCTGCTGAGCTACGAGGCCGTCGGGTACGTGCTCGGTCGGTTCGCCGGCCACCGCCCGACCCGCCCCGCCCCGGACGTCGCCCAGCGCGGCCAGGTCGCCGAGCCGGCCGGGCGGTCACCGCGTGCTTGACTCCGCACCCTTCCTCGGCATCCCCGAGTACACGTTCCTGACCGTGCTCGCGGTCGTCGCCGTCGTGGCGCTCGAGCTCTGCTGGGCGCGCACCGGGATCTTCCGCACCGCGCAGTACTGGTTCACCATGCTGCTCGTCTTCGGCTTCCAGATCCCGGTCGACGGCTGGCTGACCAAGCTGCGGGACCCGGTCGTCATCTACAACGAGCGGCAGATGAGCGGGCTGCGCCTCCCCTGGGACATCCCGGTCGAGGACTTCGGCTTCGGCTTCGCCATGGTCACCCTGGCCATCCTGCTCTGGCGCCGCCGGCTCGACCGCGCTGCCCGGCCGGCCGCCACCTCCCAGACCTCCGACCCGGAAGGGGCCACGCGCACACCATGATCACCACCGAGGAGCTGCCGCTCGCCTTCGACGAGGCGGCGCCCAGCTACGACACGATGGTGGCGCGCAACCCGGGCTACCACGCCCACCTGGCCGCCGCGGCCGACGGGCTGCTCGCGGCCCTGCCGAGCGCTCTGGACCGGCGCGCGCCCGCCCGCCTGCTCGACCTCGGCTGCGGGTCCGGTGCCTCCACCCGGGCGCTGCTGCAGGCGGCCGAGCGCGAGGAGCGGCCGGTAGCGGTGACCGGCGTCGACGCGTCCGGCGGGATGCTGGAGGAGGCCCGGGCCAAGGACTGGCCGTCCGGGGTGCGCTTCGAGCACGGCCTGGCCCAGGAGCTCGGGACCCGGCGGAGCGACTGGGGCCTGGACGAGCCGGTGGACGGGGTGCTCGCGGCCTACCTGTTCCGCAACGTCGTCGAGCGGGACGAGGTGCTGGCCGACGTGCACGCGCTGCTCGCCCCGGACGGGGTGCTGGTGGTGCAGGAGTACTCGGTGGCGCAGTCCTGGACCGCTGACGCGGTCTGGTCGCTGGTCTGCTGGCTGGTCGTCATCCCGCTGAGCTGGCTCACCTCCCGCCAGACCCGGCTCTACCGCTACCTGTGGCGCAGCGTCCGGGGCTTCGACCCCGTCCAGACCTTCGTCGACCGGCTGTACCGCGCGGGCTTCGTCGACGTGGAGGTCAAGACCGCGCCGGGCTGGCAGCGCGGCATCCTGCACACCTTCCGCGCCCGGAAGGCGGTGGCCCGATGAGCAGCCCCTGGCGTCCCGGACGTGACCCGCGCGCCGTGCGGCACCCGGGCCCGGCCGGCGGTCGGCGCAGCGACGGCACCCGGCCGGTGCTGGTGGCCGGCGGCGGCATCGCCGGGCTGGCCGCGGCGACCGGGCTGGCCGAGCGCGGCGTCCCGGTGACCCTGGTCGAGGCGCAGCCGCAGCTCGGCGGCCGGGTGCGTGCCTGGCCCGTCCAGCACGGCACGGCCGACGGGGGAGCGGACCCGGTGACCATGAGCCGTGGCTTCCACGCGTTCTTCCGCCAGTACTACAACCTGCGCTCGCTGCTGCGCCGGGCCGACCCCGGCCTGGAGCAGCTGGTCCCGCTGGAGGACTACCCGCTGGTGCTGGCCGACGGGCACCGCGACTCGTTCGCGACCATCCCGCGGACGCCGCCGCTCTCCATCGCCACCTTCGTGGCCCAGAGCCCCTCGTTCACCCTCGCCGACCTGACCCGGGTCGACGTGCCCGCGGCGCTGGAGCTGCTCGACGTGGAGTTCCCGGCCACCTTCTCCCGCTACGACGGGGAGAGCGCGTCGGAGTTCCTGGACCGGCTGCGGTTCCCCTCCGGGGCGCGGCACCTGGCCCTGGAGGTCTTCGCCCGCAGCTTCTTCGCCCACCCCAGCGAGTTCGCGGCCGGTGAGCTGGTGGCGATGTTCCACTCCTACTTCACCGGCTCGGCCGAGGGCCTGCTCTTCGACGTGCCCCGCGACGACTACGACACCAGCCTGTGGGCACCGCTCGGGCGGTACCTGCACGGGCTCGGGGTGCAGACGCGCACCTCCGAGACCGTGGACGCCGTCGACGACGGCGGCGACGGCTCGCTGGAGGTGACCCTCGGCTCCGGGGAGCAGCTCCGGGTGGCCGGCGTGGTGGTGGCCACCGACCTCGGCACCACCCGGCGCCTGGTCGCGGCCTCGCCGCTGTTCGGCGGCGAGTACGCCGAGCGGATCGCGGCCACCCGCAGCGCGCCGCCGTTCGCGGTGTGGCGCCTCTGGCTGGACCGGCGCGCCGACGGGGAGCGGTCCCCGTTCCTCGGCACCAGCGGCTTCGGCCCGCTGGACAACATCTCCCTGCTCGAGCGCTTCGAGGACGGCGCCCGCCGCTGGTCGGAGCACTCGGGTGGCTCGGTCGTCGAGCTGCACGCGTACGCGCTGCCGCCCGGCGCGGTCGAGGAGGAGGTCAAGGCCGAGCTGCTGCACCAGCTGCACGTGGTCTACCCCGAGACCGCGGGTGCGACGGTGCTGGCCGACGAGTGGCTGCTCAGCGAGGACTGCCCGCTGGCCGGCACCGCCCCCTGGCAGCTGCGTCCGGAGGTCGCGACGCCGGACCCCCGGGTCGTCCTGGCCGGGGACGGCGTCCGCTGCGACTACCCGGTGGCGCTGATGGAGCGTGCGGCCACCACGGGCTGGCTTGCCGCCAACGCCCTGCTCGCCCGCGAGGGCGTCGCCGGTCACGACCTGTGGACGGTGCCGATGAGCAGCCGCCACCCCGTGGCCGGCCGCGTCCGCCGCCTGCTGGAGCGCTCCGCCTAGAGCGCGCCGGCCGACCCCCGACGGGGCCGGCCGGCTGCGGTCACCGGACGGACCACGGCGAGCCCGCCGCCTGCTCCCGGAGCACGGCCGCGTCACCCGCCGCGAGCGGGAGCCCCTCCCGGGCGGTCCCGTCGGTCAGCAGGTCCACGCCGTCCCCGGTCACCGTGACGGGGAGGTCGCCGTGGTTGAGCACGAACAGGTACGAGGCGTCGGCCCCCCGGCGCCGCACCACCTCGACCCCGGGCGGTGGGGCGGCCGCGAGCACCGGGGACGCGCCCGCGTCCGCGGTCAGGGTGGCGAGGAGGGCGCGCAGGTCGTCGGCGTCCAGACGGGTGGAGACGTAGGAGACCCGTCCTGCGCCGTCGCCGGCGTCGCGGCGGGTGATCGCCGGCCGGCCGGCGAGGGGTCCCTCGGCGTAGTCGAGCAGCGACGTGGCGGTGGTGGTCTCGACCGCCTCGCTCCACACCCGGCCCGTCGTGCCGTCGGAGAGGCGGACCTCCTCCTCCGCGGCCAGGGGGAGGAACTCGTCGACGCGGATGCCGAGCAGGTCCCGGAGGCGTCCGGGGTAGCCCTCCGCCACGACGTGCAGGTGCTCGTCGGCGACGCCGCTGAAGTACCAGACGGCCAGGTCGCCGCCGCCGGCGACGAAGCGGGTCAGCGCCGCGACGGCGGCGTCGTCCATGCCGAACATGCTGGGCACCAGCACCAGCCGGTAGGCCGTGAGGTCGGCGCCGGGGCGGACGAAGTCCACCGCGAAGCCGAGCTGCCACAGGGCCCGGTGGACCGAGCGCACCGAGTCGGAGTAGTCCAGGGCCTGGCTGGGCAGGGCGCCGTCCTCCAGAGCCCACCAGCCGTCGGCGTGCCACAGCACGGCGACGTCGGCGGGCACGAGCGGACCCTCGGCCGGGGGGACGGCGGCTTCGGCGACCCGGCCCAGGGCCGCGCCCAGCTCGACCGTCTCGCGGTAGAGCCGGGAGTGCTCGCCGGCGTGCGGGACCAGTGCGGAGTGCCACACCTCCGAGCCGGCGGCCGGTGCCCGCCACTGGAAGAACAGCGCGCCCTGCGAGCCGCGGGCCAGGTAGGACAGCGAGTTGCGGAGCATCCGTCCGGGCGCCTTGGCCGCCATCCGCGACCCGTGCAGCGGGATGATGCCGGCGGCCTGCTCCATCAGCAGCCACGGCCGGCCGCCCGCCCAGGAGCGTGACAGGTCCCCGGCGTAGGCCGCGTGCGCCTCGCCGTCGGGGCCGGTCGAGTCGAGGTAGTGGTCCATCGACACGACGTCGAGCTCCTCGCCCCAGCTCCACTGCTCCAGGTGGTTCCAGGTCGGCAGCATGAAGTTCGAGGTGATGGGCTTGGTGGAGCCCGCCGCCCGCACGACGTCGCGCTGCTCCCGGAACGCCTGCAGCAGCTCGTCGGACATGAACCGCCGGAAGTCGATGCTCTGCGTCGGGTTGTGCAGGTACTGGGTCCGCCGCGGTGGCAGCACCTCCTCCCAGCGTCCGTAGCCCTGGCTCCAGAAGGCGGAATACCAGGCGGCGTTGAGCGCGTCCAGGTCGCCGTAGCGGCGCTGCAGCCAGCTCCGGAACGCTCCCGCGACGTGGTCGCAGTAGCAGAAGGTGCCGTACTCGTTGTGCAGGTGCCAGGCCAGCAGGGCGGGGTGGTCGCCGTAGCGCTCGGCCATCGCGGTGGCGATCCTGGTGCTGGCCTCGCGGTAGGCGGGTGCGCTGGGGCAGTAGGTGTCCCGGCTCCCGTGGGTGAGCCGGGTCCCGTCCTCGGTGACCGGCAGCGCATCGGGGTGCGCGAGGGAGAACCAGGGTGGCGGCGACGCGGTGGGGGTCGCCAGGACGACCCCGATCCCGCCCTCGTGGAGCAGCTCGACCACCCGGTCGAGCCAGTCGAAGGTGAAGGTCCCCGGGCTCGGCTCCAGCCGCGACCAGGAGAAGACGCCCACGGTGGCGGCGTTCACGCCGGCCTGCTGCATCAGCCGGACGTCCTCCACCCAGGTCTGCTCGTCCCACTGCTCGGGGTTGTAGTCCCCACCGAAGAGGAAGGACGATCCGGGCAGGGTGGGGCGCGGGTGTGGCACGAGGTCTCCTGGGGCTGGGTGGGGTGTGTTGTGCTCGGGTTCGGGGGAGCGGTCCGAGCGCGGGGTGCGGCGGCGGGGGAGGTCCAGGGGCTCAGCCCTTGACGCCGCCGCTGAGCAGGTCGAGCTGCCAGAAGCGCTGGAGGACGAGCATCAGCGCCAGCAGCGGCAGGATCGAGAGCATGGCTCCGGTGATGGCCAGGGAGTAGAGCGAGGCCTCGCCCGAGCCCTTGGCGAGCAGGGTGTAGAGGCCCACCGTCATGGGGTACTTGTTCTGGTCGGACAGCATGATGAAGGGGAGCAGGAAGTTGTTCCAGATCCCCACGAACTGCAGCATGAACACGGTCACCAGCCCGGGCACCATCATCGGGACGGCGATCCGGGCGAAGATCCGGCTCTCGCCGGCGCCGTCGATGCGGGCGGCCTCCAGGGTCTCGTCCGGGACGGCCGCGGTCGCGTACACGCGGCACAGGTAGATGCCGAACGGCGAGATGATCGAGGGCAGCAGCACCGACCAGTAGCTGCCGGTCAGGCCGACCTTGCTCAGCAGCAGGTACTGCGGCACCGCCAGTGTGATGCCGGGGATCAGGACCCCGCCGAGGATGCCGTAGAAGATGGCGTCGCGCCCGGCGAAGCGGTACTTGGCCAGCCCGAACCCGGCGAGGGCCGAGACGAAGGTGGAGGTCAGGGCGCCCACCCCGGCGTAGAGGACGCTGTTCAGCCCCCAGCGGCCGTACTGACCGCCGCCGTAGGCGAACAGGTCGCGCAGGTTGGCGAGCAGGCCGGTGCCGGGGCTGAAGGTGAAGGTGGAGAACAGCTCGTCCGGGGACTTCGACGCAGCCACGACCACCCAGACCACCGGCACGAGGCAGTAGAGGGCGCCGGCGAGCAGCACCGCCGTGGGCAGGGCCCTCCCGCGGCGGGCCGCCGTCGTGCGGGCGGCCGGGCGGGTGAGCACCCCGGCTGCGGTGGAGGCGCTCATCCGTTCTCCCCGAAGGCGCGCTTCTGGGTGATCCGCAGCAGCAGGAGCGACACCACCACGGTGCCGAGGGCGAGCAGGACCGAGGACGCCGAGCCGAGCGGCAGGTCGTCGCGGGTGAAGGCGTCGCGGTAGATCGTCATCAGGGGCACCCAGGTCTGGGTGATGGAGTCCGTCATCGGCCGCAGGGTGGTGGGCTCGCCGTAGACCTGCAGGGTGCCGATGAGGGCGAACAGCCCCGTCAGCACCAGCGCGGGCGCGACCAGGGGCACCTTGATGCGCCGGGCGATCTGCCACTCCGAGGCGCCGTCGATGCGGGCGGACTCGTGGATCTCCACAGGGATGCCGCGCAGCGAGGTGTAGATGATGATCATGTTGAAGCCGACCCCACCCCACACGGCGATGTTGGCGATGGAGGGGAAGAGCAGCGGCAGGTCGAGGAACGGGATGGCCCCGCCCCCCACGGCCTCGCTGACCCAGCTGAACGGGCTCGTCGAGGGCAGGTACATGAACCCCCACAGCAGTGAGGCGACCACGCCCGGGACCGCGTAGGGGATGAAGATCGCCGTCCGGGAGAACCGTCGGGCCCGGGTCCGGGGGTGGTCGAGCAGCAGGGCGAACAGCAGGGCGAGGCCGAGCGTGAAGGGGACGGCGATCAGGCCGTACACCGCCAGCCGGCCGAAGCCCGCGAGGAACTCCGGGTCGGTCACGGCGGCCTTGTAGTTGTCCAGGCCCACGAACACCTGCACCCGCCGGCCGAAGGCGCCGCCGGGCGCCAGCCGCAGCCCCTGGAAGCTGAGGTAGATGGCGTAGCCGATCGGCAGGAGCAGGAAGACGACGAACAGGACCACCGCAGGGGCGACGAAGGCGTACGGCGCCCACGAGCGCCGCCGCCTGCGCGGGGGTGGCCGGTCGGGCAGACCTCGCCCGGAGGTCGTGGTCAGGGCGGGGGCTGCGTGCGACGAGGTGGTCATCCTTGCTCTCCTCCAGGGCAGGTCGGTGGGGGTGGGGGAGGGGCGGCGCCCCTCCCCCGACCGGTCAGCCGTTGACCTTGAAGCCCGTCTTCCTCATGTCGGCGACCACGGCCTCCTGCGTGGCGCTGAGGGCGTCGCGCAGCGGGGTCTTCTTCGCCAGGGCCTTGGTCATGGCGTCCTGGAAGGCGCTGGAGGCCACGTTGACGTTCGGTCCCCAGCTGATCGAGGGGATCGTCTCGGCCGCGATCTCCGACGCCAGCTTCCAGAAGTCCTCCTGCTGCGGCATCAGCACCGGCGGCTTGCTGGCGACGGCGGCCTGCTGACCGAGGATGGACGCCGGGTACTGGCCGGTGCCCAGCTGGATGTCCGCGCCCTGCTTGCTGGAGTTGATCCAGGCGGCGAACTTGGCGGCGGCCTCGGGCTGCTTGGACGAGGTGGTGACCACGGCCGCGGACCCGCCCTGGTAGGCGACGCGGGCGTCGCCCTGGGTCCACTGCGGGAACCGGGCCATCGCCCACTTGCCCGCCTGCCCGGGCGCCGCGCCGTAGATGACCCCGGGGGCCCAGAGCGCCGAGGGCCAGGTGAGGACCTGGCCGGCGTTCAGCTCCTTGTTGTACTGCGGGGTCAGCAGCGCCTCCACCTTGACCAGGTCGCGCTCGACCAGGTCCTGCCAGAAGTCGGCGACCTTCATCGACGCCTCGTCGGCGATGCCGACGGTCCAGGTGTCCCCGTCGACCTTCCACCAGGAGCTCCCGGCCTGCTGGGCGAGGCCGGCGAAGTTGCCGAACTCCTGCGGGCTGAACACCGTGAGGTAGCTCTTGGAGTCCGCCTTGCGGACGGACTCCGCGGCCGTCGCGAAGTCCTGCCAGGTGGTGGGGAGCTCGATGCCCAGCGCCTTGAAACGGGTCTCGTTGTAGACCATCGCCATCGGACCGACGTCCTGCGGGATGCCGTAGATGGCGCCGTTGAAGGTCGTCTGGCCCCAGGTGGCCTCGGTGAAGGAGGACTTGATGTCCTGGACGTGGCTGGTGATGTCGGAGGCGACCTCGCCCACGATCATGGCCGGGAGCGTCGTGTACTCCACCAGGCCGACGTCGGGGGCGTTGCCGGAGCGCGACGCCGTGAGCATCTTCGTGGACGAGTCTGTGCCGCCGCCGGCGTCGGTGTGCTTGACCTGGATGTCGGGGTTCGCCTTGTTCCACGCCTTGACCAGGCCGGGCTGGGACGTCCCCCACGCCCAGAAGTTCAGGGTGATCTTCTCGCCCGGGGCTGCGGCGGCCGAGCCGGACGCGGACGGGCTGGTGCCGCCGGTCGACGACTTCTGCCCCGAGCAGGCAGCGAGGGTGGAACCGGCCGCGAGGGCGGAGAGGCCGGTGAGGAACTGTCGTCGACCGAGAGGGGTGGGCATGACCGAACTCCTTGGTTCTGGTGGCGGTCGGCGGGACGCCGGACGCCGGCAGGGTGGGACGTGGGTAGTACTCAGGGCTGGGGCTCGGGCTGGGGCGACGACGGGGAGGGTCGGCGCCGCTCAGCTCGAGCCGGACACGGGAGGAGCGGCGGCGGAGGTCGGGGGGCCACCGTGCAGCTCCGCTGCCGTCCGCGGGCTCCCGACGCCGCCCTCGGCCCGGGGGGTCGCAGAGGGAGCGGGAAGCAGGAGAGACAGCCGTGTCACTTGGTTAGTCTCATTGTGGAATTAAGTCTGGTCAAGGAGGGCGGCACGATGTGACCAGCATCACATCAGACAGGTGCATAGGAAGCCGAGAGCACCTTCCGCTCGCCTGTGACTTGACGCCTCGTCGAGACTTGCTTGTGCTGCGGAACCAATGCCGTAGCCCGGAACTGAGAGGAACCACCCGTGAGTCGACGGACGTTGGCGTGCACTTCCCGCTGAACGGGGCCTCCCGAGCCATCGTCAGGGACCTGGTCATCCACGGACCGCGGTCCCGGGCGGAGCTCGCGGAGCGCCTGCGGCTGTCGCCCGGGAGCCTCACGCGGCTGACCAAGCCGCTCCTCGACGCGGGCCTGCTGACCGAGATGGCCGCCGTCACCGGTGGTCAGGGGCGCCCGTCGACCCCGCTGGACCTGGTGCCCGCCGCCGTCTGCTTCGTCGGGGTGAAGCTCACCGGGGGCGAGGTGTTCGCGGTGCTGACCGACCTGCGCGCGGAGGTGCTGGCCACCAGGCGGGCGCGGCTGACCAGCCAGGCACCGGAGGCGGTCTGCGGCGTCGTCGTCGGGCTGGTCGAGGAGCTGGTGGCGCACCGCGCGGGCCCGGTGCGCGTGGGCGTCACCTTCGGAGGGCGCTCGCCCGACCGGGCCCACGCCTTCGCCCCCTTCCTGGGCTGGCAGAGCAGTGTGCCGCTCGCCGAGATGGTCACCAGGGCCACCGGGCTGCCCTGCGTGCTGGACAACGACGTCGTGGCCCTCGCGGAGTCCCACCACTGGTTCGGCGCCGGGCGCGGCCGGAGCCGGTTCGCGCTGGTGACCATCGGGGCCGGGATCGGCTACGCGCTGGTCCTGCACGACCGCATCCTGCGCAGCGAGGAGGCCGACATCGGCGTCCTCGGCCACCACGTCATCGACCGGACGGGGCCCTACTGCAGCGAGGGCCACCGGGGGTGCGTGTCGGGCTACCTCCTGTCGGAATCCGTGGCGGCCGCCGCCTCGGCCGCCCTCCGACGCCTGGTGGGCTACGACGAGGCCCTGGACCTGGCCGAGGAGGGTGACCCCGCGGTGCGGTGCGTCGTCGACGAGGCGGGTCTCGCCCTGGGCAGGCTGCTGTCCAGCGTGGCCGCCCTGAGCATGACCACCTCCATCATCCTGTCCGGCGAGGGGGCACGGCTGGCCCTGGTGGCGGCTGGAGCGGTGCAGAGCGGCGTCTCCGAGACCCGACCGTCCTGGGCCGACCCGCTCGACCTCGACGTCCAGGTGGTCGACTTCGACGCGTGGGCCCGTGGGGCGGCGGTGATCGCGATGCAGCACTTCGTCCTCGGCGTCGACTGAGTCCTGCGGGAGCGTCCCGCCCCCACCTCCCACCCTCCCGTCCCGGCACCCGTCGGGACGCCGTCCTACAGAGGAGCAGCTGCACCATGAAGTTCACCGACGGGTTCTGGCAGGTCCGTCCAGGGGTCCACCCGCTGTACGCGGAGGAGGCCTACGACATCGAGGCCGAGCACGGCGAGACCGGGGACAGGCTCGTCGTGACAGCGCCGACGCGGGTGGTCGCCAGCCGGGGCGACACCTTGAACCGGCCGACCCTCACGGTGACGCTGTCCTCGCCGCTCGCGGGGGTGGTGGCCGTCCGGGTCGAGCACTTCGCCGGGCGTCGGCAGGAGCCCGGCTTCGCGCTGCCGGGAGCCCGCGACGGGCAGGGCGCCGCCCGCGTGGACGAGACGGGCGGCTCGCTCGTCTCCGGCGACCTCGAGGCGACGGTGCGCCCCGGTGCGCCCTGGCACCTGGAGTTCCGCCAGGCGGGTCGGCTGCTGACCACCCTCGGGGCCCGCTCGCTGGGCCACGTCACCCTGGACGAGACCGCCGCGGTCGACCACGGGGTGGTCGGGGTGCGCCGGCCGGTCGCGGAGGGTCCGGAGACCTTCGTGCTCGCCCAGCTGGACCTGGCCGTGGGTGAGCTCGTGCGCGGTCTGGGCGAGCGGTTCGGTCCCGTGGTGAAGAACGGGCAGCGGGTCGACGTGTGGAACGCCGACGGCGGCACCTCCAGCGAGCAGGCCTACAAGAACGTGCCCTTCTACGTGACCGACCGCGGCTACGGGGTGCTGGTCGACCACCCGGGGCACGTGTCGTTCGAGATCGGCTCCGAAGCCGTGGAGCGGGTGCAGTTCTCCGTTCCCGGGGAGTCGCTGACCTTCTACGTGATCGCGGGCGGAGACCCGAAGGGGGTGCTGGAGCGCTACACGGCGCTCACCGGGCGGCCCGCAGCGGTGCCCGCCTGGTCCTACGGTCTCTGGCTGTCCACCAGCTTCACCACCAGCTACGACGAGGAGACGGTGACCTCGTTCATCGAGGGGATGGCCCAGCGCGACCTGCCGCTGTCGGTCTTCCACTTCGACTGCTTCTGGATGCGCGAGTTCAACTGGTGCGACTTCGCCTGGGACCCCCGCGTCTTCCCCGACCCGGAAGGCATGCTGGCTCGGCTGCACGCCCGCGACCTGCGGGTCTGCGTCTGGATCAACCCCTACATCGGGCAGCGCTCACCCCTGTTCGCCGAGGCGGCGGAGGCCGGCTACCTGGTCCGGCGTCCGGACGGGTCGGTGTGGCAGTGGGACATGTGGCAGGCGGGGATGGCTCTGGTCGACTTCACCAACCCCGACGCCGTGCGCTGGTACCAGGGCCACCTCCGGCGCCTGGTCGACCAGGGGGTGGACTGCTTCAAGACCGACTTCGGCGAACGGATCCCGCTCGGGGTGGTCTACGCCGACGGCTCCGACCCCGAGCGGATGCACAACTGGTACACCCAGCTCTACAACCAGGCGGTCTTCGAGGTGCTCCAGGAGGCGCGGGGCGAGGGCGAGGCGGTCCTCTTCGCCCGCTCCGCGACCGTCGGTGGGCAGAGCCTGCCCGTCCACTGGGGCGGGGACTCGACCTCCACCTACGCCTCGATGGCCGAGACCCTGCGGGGCGGGCTGTCGCTGGCGTGGAGCGGGTTCGCCTTCTGGAGCCACGACATCGGCGGGTTCGAGGGCACCCCGGACGCCGGGGTGTTCAAGCGGTGGACGCAGTTCGGGCTGCTCTCCTCCCACAGCCGCCTGCACGGCAGCCAGTCCTACCGCGTGCCGTGGGCGTTCGACGAGGAGGCCGTGGCGGTGACCCGGCGGTTCACCAAGCTCAAGCTCGCCCTGATGCCCTACCTGTTCGCCGCGGGTGTCGCCGCCACCGAGACCGGCGTCCCGGTGCTCCGCCCGATGGCCATGGAGTTCCCCGACGACCCGACGACGGGCCACCTCGAGCGCCAGTACATGCTCGGCCCCGACCTGCTCGTCGCCCCGGTCCTCTCCGCCGACGGCGAGGTCACCTTCTACCTGCCGGCCGGGACCTGGACCTCCTACCTCACCGGCGAGCAGGTGCCGGGGGGCACCTGGCGCACCGAGCGGCACGGCTTCGAGTCCCTGCCGCTCTACGTGCGCCCCGGCGCCGTCCTGCCCGTCGGGGCCCGCGACGACCGGCCGGACTACGACTACCTCGACGGGCTGGCGCTGCAGGCCTACCCGGGCGGAGAGGTCGGCGAGCGTCGGGTCCGGGTGGTGCGGCCCGACGGCAGCGACGCCCACTTCGTCGTCCGCACGACGTCCGACGGGGTCGAGGCGGAGGGACCGACGGGGACGCCGTGGGAGCTGCGGCTGGGCGGCTCCGGGGCCGCGTGCGCCGCCGTGGACGGCAGGGCGTCGGTCGCCGCCGCCGAGCGCCGCTGAGCCGACACGAGTGGGTTCCCCCTGAGCCGAGCCGGGCGGGTCCCCCGGCGGGGTCAGCCGGGGAACTCGCCCCGCTGCCGGAGCTCGTAGCGGCGCTCGGCGTAGTCGAGGTCGTCGACCCAGAGCTGTCGCGCGGTCCGCCGGATCAGCGGCTTGAGCACCGGCGAGGCCCAGCGGGCAGCGGCGAAGCCCGGACGGTCGGAGTAGGCGATCGTGGCCTCGGTGATCATGGTCATCGGGCGCCCCTCGGCGTCCGCCCCGAGCGGGGTCGCGTGGGTCTCGACCACGCTCCCGGTGCCCTCGCCCTCGATGATCCGCATCACGATGGTGCGGGTGTCGGGGCAGCTGAACTCGGCCCGGACCGGGACGCCCCAGGTCCGGCTGAGCCGGAAGGTCACGTCCACCAGCATCTTGTGCTCGTCGCTCGCCTGGTCGTCGACCACCAGGTGGCTGAACGCGTACGGGTGGAACCAGGAGCCGTGCCAGGGGTCCAGGCGGTTGGCGATCACGTCCTGCGGCTCGCAGGTGCCCGGCTGGGCCACCACCGCGGCGACCGACCCCGGCTGCGGCGGGCGCGGCGGCAGGGCCGGCGCGGCCGTGGGCTCCTCGCCCGCGGTGACGAGCTGCACCCAGATCAGCACCCCGTCGTCCACCGCGGTGTACGGGCGCCAGCTCGCGTCGCCGCCCTTGTCGAAGGCCAGCCCGTGCCAGCGGCAGTACATGGTGCCCTCGAAGACCGGGCAGCGGTCCATCAGCGCGCCCAGGTGCGGGCAGGCGCCGGGGCCGGCCACCAGCCGGCCCTCCTCGTCACGCCAGAAGACGACCTCGCGGCCGGCGATGGTCCGGGTGACCGACTCCTTGCGACCGACGTCGGTGCTCGCCCCGGCGACGTACCAGCCGCCGGAGTTCTGCGCCTGCGAGGCGACCAGCGCGGCTGCGATCTTGCGCGGCTTGGCCAGCCGCCAGGTCGAGGTCATCCGGTCCTCGCGGGGCTGCGGCACCCGCTCGACCGGGATCCGGGAGCGGATGGCGGCCGGCATCGGCAGCCCGGGGATCAGGCGGCCGCGGCTGCGCGCGACGGTGCTGCTGGGGATGGTGCTGCTGGGGACGGTGCTGCTGGGGATGGGGCCGTCCTCGGGTCCGGGGGTGGCGTCAGCGTGCGTCCGAAGGGACATCCTCGGCGGTCCTTCCTGGTGCGTGGAGCTCGCGGTCCGGGCTCTTCGGTGGGCCCGCCACCAAGATGGCGGCGGTGGTGGCGGCCTTGCGCCAGGTGGGCACCCGGACCCGACGGGCGAAGACGTCGTAGTCGGCGGCCTCGATGCGGTCCAGGATGCGCGCGTACAGCACCCGGGCCGCCCCGACGCAGCGGGCCGAGCGGCCGGGCAGCATGGCGATGCCGGTGTCGGCGTGCCGGTACAGCTCGCGGTTGCGGGCGATCTCGAAGGCCAGGCAGGCCTTCCACTCCGGGGTGGCCCGGCGCTGCGCCCGGTCCGCCGGGCCGGTCCCGGGGACCGCCGGCGTGAGCTCGACGCCGAACCGGCGCAGGTCCTCCTGGGGCACGTAGACCCGGCCCCGGTCGAGGTCCTCGTCCACGTCGCGCAGGAAGTTGGTCAGCTGGAAGGCCAGGCCGAGCGAGCGCGCCGGGTCCTTGGCCGCCGGGTCCCGGGGGCGCAGGACGGGCAGCATCATCTCCCCGATCACCGCGGCCGAGCCCTCCATGTAGCCGCAGAGGTCGTCCCAGGTCTCGTAGCTGGACGTGGTCAGGTCCATGGCCATCGCCGCGAAGAAGCGGTCGAAGCACTCGGGGTCGATGTCGCAGCTGACCACCGTGTGCACCACGGCGGCCATCACCGGCTCGTCGCCCAGCCCGCCGCCGGCGTGCCGCTGGGCCAGGGTGGTGCGGAACCGGTCCGCGAAGGCCTCCAGGGCCGCCGCCGTCGCCGCGGTGTCGCCGGCCTCGACGACGCCCCCCTCACCCTGCGGCAGAGCCGGGTCGTCCACGATGTCGTCGGCCAGCCGGCACAGGGCGTAGACCGCGTGCACGTGGCGGCGCCGGCTGCGCGGCAGCAGGGCCGCCCCCCAGTAGTAGGTGGTGCCGTACTCCCAGGTGAGCTGGCGGCAGCGCCGGTAGCCCTCCTGCAGCAGGGGGTCCTGCCGGGCCAGGTCGTCGTCGACGCTGCGGCTCACCGGGTCGGCCCCGGCAGGTAGTCGGCCACCCGCTGGGCGGCGAGCTTGCCCGAGATCAGCACCATCGGCACGCCGACGCCGGGCACGGTGCCCGAGCCCGCGAAGAACATGCCGGGCAGGCGCTTCTCCAGGTTCGGCGGCCGGAACGGTCCCGTCTGGGCGAAGGTGTGGGCCAGCGCGAACGGGGTCCCCGCGGCCATCCCCTGGCGCTGCCACTCCAGGGGGTCGACCATCTCCTCCACGACCACGTCGTCGGGGTAGCCCTGCTCGCCGAGGAAGGCGTGCAGCCGGTCGCGCATCCGCGGGGCCTCCTCGCGCCAGTCGATCCGGCCGGTGTCGAGGTTGGGCACCGGCTCCAGCACGTAGAGGGTCGAGCAGCCCTCCGGGGCCAGGCTCGGGGCGTCGAGGGAGTGGACGGTGACCATCCGCGACGGGTCGGGCATCAGCCGGCCCTCGTCGAGCAGGGCGTCGAACGCGGAGTCCCACTGCTCGCCGAAGTGGATGTTGTGGTGGGCCACCGGCGGCCGCTCGCCCGGGGTGGCCTCGGAGCTCGGCACCCCGCGGACCCCGACGTGCCAGACCACCGCGGAGGGGGAGTAGTCGCCCTTGCCCGGCCGGGCCGCGCGCGGCGGGGTCAGCTCGGGCATCAGCTTCTCGTAGGCGACGGGGGTGTCCAGGGTGCAGACCACCGCGTCGGCCCGGACGGCCTCGCCGCCCGCGAGCCGGACGCCGGCCACCCGGCCGGTGGGGGAGCGCAGCACGGCCTCGACGCTCTCGCCGTAGCGGAACTGCGCGCCCGCCTTCTCGGCGGCCTGGGCCATGGCCAGCGGCACCGCGTTCATCCCCTGCTCGGGGAAGTAGACGCCCTCGATGCTGTCCATGTAGGTGATCACGGCGTAGAGGGCGAGGGCCTTCTCCGGGGCCAGCCCGGCGTAGAGCGCCTGGAAGCTGAACAGTCGGTGCAGCCGCGGGTCGCGGAAGTGCGAGCGGACGGCCGCACCCAGCTTGCGGAACGCCCCCAGCTGCAGCAGCTTCGCCGCGGCCAGCGGGTTGGCGACCAGCCCGAGCGGGGAGTTGTAGTTGACGTCGATGAAGTTCGGCATCTCGACCAGGTACAGCTTCCGGAGCCACTCCACGAAGCCCTCGAAGGCGGCGGCGTCCAGGCTGCCGCAGGTGTCGTAGATCTCCTGCCGCATGGCCTCGCGGGTGTGCCGGACCATGATCGTGCTGCCGTCGGCGTAGCAGGCCCGGTACGCCGGGTCGAGCTTCTTCAGCGGGCCGAGCGCCGACAGGTCGCTGCCGACGGCCCGCAGCGCGTCGGCGATCAGGTCGGGCATGGTGAGCACGGTCGGGCCGGTGTCGAAGCTGAAGCCCTCCCGGTGCATCAGGCCGTTGCGGCCGCCCGCGACGTCCTCGCGCTCGACCACGGTGACGTCGTGGCCCTGGCCGGTCAGGTGGCAGGCGGCCGCGAGGCCGGCCAGGCCGGCGCCGATGACGACGACGGAGCTCATGCGGCCACCGCGCTGGTGCGGGCGGAGGTGCGGACGTCCATGTGGGTGGTGCTCCTGTACGGCGGGAGGGCGGTCAGGGCGGAGGCCCGGGCCGGGGTGTCGACGGCTGGTCGGCGCTGCCGCGCCGGGCGCGAGGTCGAGGACGCCGCGGGAGGCGTCACCGGTCCCGCCAGGCGATGCGGTGGGCCATCTGGGTGAGGCCGGCGACGCCCTGGGGGTCCAGGCGGCCGGGGCCGCCCGCGGCGTCCAGGGCCGCGACGGCGGCGTGCACGTGCGCGCTGATCCGGGTCTCGACGGCGTCCACGACCCCGCCGGCCTGCAGGGCGTCCTGCAGGAAGACGACGTCGGCGGGGCTGAGCTCCGGCGTCCCGACGCGGTCCAGCACCTCGCGGGCCGGGCCCTGCAGCCGGTCGTGGGCCAGGGCGAGGATGACGGTGGGCTTGCCGGAGAGCAGGTCGTCACCGGCCGGCTTGCCGGTGCGGGCCGGGTCGCCCCAGACCCCGAGCAGGTCGTCGCGCAGGGCGAACGCCTCGCCGACCTCGGCCCCGAAGTCGCAGAGCCGTCGCAGGGTGGCGGCATCGGCGCCGGCCGCGGCCGCCCCCAGCTGCAGCGGGCGCCAGACGGTGTACGCGCCCGACTTCATCTGGGCCACCTGGCGGGCGTGCGCCAGGTCGCGGCGGCCGGCCGCACTGCCCAGCAGGTCGCGGCTCTGGCCGCGGACCAGCTCGATCACCAGCACCCGCCAGATGCGGCGCAGCGGCTCGGGCAGCGGGGCCACCAGGTGGTCGGCCTCGGCGTGGGCGAGGTCGCCGACCAGCACGGCGATGCTCTCCCCGAAGCGGCCCGCGCTGCCCTGCGCGCCGCTGATCAGGTGCAGCTGGGAGGCGAGGGTGTGCACCGAGGGCTGGCCGCGGCGCGAGGGGGACTCGTCCATCACGTCGTCGTGGATCAGGGCGAAGATGTGCAGCAGCTCCAGCGCGGTGGCCACCTCGAGCAGGTCGTCGAAGCCCCGCCCGGCCTCGCGGCCACCGGCCGCGACCCAGCCCCAGAAGCACATGCTGGGCCGGATCCGCTTGCCCCCCACCCCGGTCAGGCCGCGCACCAGCTCGGGCAGGTCGCGGTCGGTGAGGATGTCGACCGGCGCGTCCGGCTCGTCGCCCAGCAGCTCCTCGGACCAGACCCGCTGCAGGTCGTCGACCACGTCGCACAGCCGGACGTCCACCGCGGCCAGGAAGCTCTCGTTCAGCAGGCCGGTGCGCCGGTTCGGCAGCGAGACGACGCTGGAGCGGCGGGGCCGGGGTGCCGGGGCGGAGGAGGGCGCGCTCATCGGGCGCACCTCACGCCGTCCGGGCCACGGAGCCGTCCAGGGCGTCGGCGAGCTGGTCCACCTGCAGCACCGACCACGGGCTGAAGACGAACGGTGTCGCCCTCACGGCGTCCACGATGTGCTGCCATTCCCCCCACTTCCAGTCCACGACCTCTGCGGGATTCGCGACCGGGTCCTCGTACGGATGCACCGTCCGTGCGGTGTAGACGGGACAGATCTCGTTCTCGACCACGCCGCTGGCGTCCACCGCCGTGTAGGCGAAGCCGGGCAGCACGCAGGTCAGCTCGGCCAGCTCGAGGCCGAGCTCCTGGCCGACGCGACGCCGGACCGCCTCCTCGGGGTCCTCGACGGGGGAGGGGTGGCCGCAGCAGGTGTTGGTCCACACCCCCGGCCAGGTGCGCTTGCCCAGTGCGCGCCGGGTCAGCAGCAGCCGGTCGTCGGCGTCGAACAGGTAGAGGGAGAAGGCCAGGTGCAGCGGAGTGCTCCGGTCGTGCACCTCGGACTTGCGCCGGGTGCCGATGGGCGTCCCGTCCTCGGCCAGCAGCACGACCAGCTCCTCGACGTCGGCCGGGTGCTCTCTCACCGGCACGGGAGCTCCTGGGGTGAGCGCTGGTGGTCCATCCCGTCACTGTATTCGCACCTGCCGGAAGGTCCTCTGGCTCGTGCCGCCCGCTTGCGCACGCTGTCCCCCCTGGTCGCGCGGCTCTCCCCGGCCGCCTCGCTCGGGCTAGCGTGCCGCGGGTGGAGACGCTGCGCTGGCCGGGACCGGACGAGGAACGGCTGCTCGCCCGGGCGCGGGCGCTGCTGCTGGCCCCGGGACGAGCCGTGCTCGGCATCGCGGGGGCGCCGGCCTCGGGGAAGTCCACCTTGACCGAGGCGTTGGCCGCGCGGTTGGGCGCGGAGCACCCCGGCCGGGTGGTGGTGGTGGGGATGGACGCCTTCCACCTCGGCCACCGGGTGCTCGAGCAGCACGGCCTGGTCGCGGTGAAGGGGGCGCCGCACACCTTCGACGCCGCCGGCTACGTCGCGCTGCTGCAGCGGGTGCGCACCAGCGACGTGCCGGTGTACGCCCCGGAGTTCCACCGCGAGATCGAGGACTCCCTCGCGCACGTGGTCGAGATCGGGCCCGAGGTCGGCCTGGTGGTCACCGAGGGCAACTACCTGCTGCTGCCCGAGCCGCCCTGGGACGCGGTCCGGCCGCTGCTCGACGAGGCCTGGTTCGTCCACCTCGACGA
>Ga0210040_10002428_pt1 | contig 26307 bp, 27 predicted proteins | sample CryGeyCG12114_NA_FD_185462 | JGI IMG/M metagenome (GOLD analysis project Ga0210040, IMG submission 185462) | Groundwater microbial communities from aquifer - Crystal Geyser CG19_WC_8/21/14_NA (SPAdes) (version 2) | ecosystem: Environmental > Aquatic > Deep subsurface > Groundwater | place: USA... | reverse complement strand
CGGAGTCCGCGAGCCGCTGGGCCCGCTCGAACGTGCGGTTGACGCAGGTGACCCTGGCCCCCGCCGCTGCGGCGGTCCGGGCGGCCAGGCCGGCGATGGCCCCGGCGCCGACGACCAGCACCCGCCGGTCGACGAGGTCACCCTGGGCCTCGACCAGCAGCTCGTACGCGGCCGAGACCAGCGAACGTCCCGCCCCGGCCACGCCCGTCTCGGTCTGGACCCGCTTGCCCACCCGGATGGCCTGCTGGAACAGGGCGTTGAGGACGGTGCCGACCGTCCCCTGCTCCTGGCACATGCCGAGCGCGCCGCGCACCTGCCCGAGGATCTGGCTCTCGCCCAGCACGACCGAGTCGAGGCCCGAGGTGACCGAGAAGGCGTGCGCGACAGCACCCTCGTCGAAGAACACGCGAGCCATCGCCCGCAGGTCGGCCACCGGCTCACCGGCCAGGTCGGACAGCGCCAGCACGGCGTCGTCGAGGCCGCCGTGGAAGCGGGAGACCGACACCCACAGCTCGGTGCGGTTGCAGGTCGACAGCACGACGGCCTCGTCGATGTGCTCTCCGTCGACCAGGGTCTGGGCGAGCTTGCCCGCCGTGGCCGGGTCCAGGGCGAGGGCAGCCAGCCGCGCCATCGACGTCGAGCGGTGCGACACGCTCACCGCAAGGATGCTCATCAGTGGTCATCTCCGTCAGCTGGTCGGGTGGAGCGCCGCTGCGGCGCGCACCTCGTGGCGTTCTCCCCGGTCGGCGTACGAGCCGGTGGGACTCGACCCTGGGCCTCGCGGTGCACCTCGAAGAACCACGCGGACCCCGACGATCTTCCGGCGACGCGCACTAGACCTCCTCGACCTTGCGCTGCTCGTGGAACGCCAGGATGGCCAGCTCGGCACCCAGGTCCACCTTGCGCACGTTGACTCCCTCGGGCACCACCAGCGCGGTGGACGCGAAGTTGAGGATGCTCGTCACACCCTGGTGCACCAGCCGGTCGGCGACGGCCTGCGCGGCGCCGGCCGGGGTGGCGAGGACGGCGATCACCGCGCCGGTGTTGCGCACGACCTCCTCCAGCTCGGTGAGGTCGGACACGACGAGGCCCGTGACCGTCGTCCCGACGAGCACCGGGGACGGGTCGACCAGCGCGACGACGCGGAACCCGCGCGGCGCGAAACCGGCGTAGTTCGCCAGCGCTGTGCCGAGGTGGCCCACCCCGACGATCACGACGGGCCACTCGGAGGCCGCGCCGATCCGGGTGGCGATCTGACGCTGCAGCCGGGCCACGTCGTAGCCGACGCCGCGCGTGCCGTACGTCCCGAGGCAGGAGAGGTCCTTGCGCAGCTGAGAGGGGCTCACGCCCGCCGCCTCGGCCAGCGCGGTGCTGCTCACGACCTCGACACGTCCGTCGAACAGCCGACCCAGAGCCTCGTGGTAGGTCGGGAGCCGCGCGACGGTCGCGTCGGGCACGCCGCGGGCGGGTCGGGCCCCCGCGCCGGCGCCCGGCAGCAGGTCCGAGATCACCGGCCCACCCTAGTGCCGTCCACCGCCGGCGCCCCGGCGCTGAGCTGTCCGAGGAGCTGTCCGAGCAGCTAGGCGAGGGCTCGTCGCAACCGGGCCGGGTCCACCCGCCAGAAGTCGTGCTGGACGCCGTCGACGAACGTCACCGGCACCTCGTCGGTGTAGCGGCGGTGCAGCTCGGGGTCGTCGGCCCCCGCGGCGTCGAGGTCGATCTCCTCGTACGACTCCCCCAGCTCGGCGCAGACCTGGGCGATCACGGTGCGCGCCTCGTCGCAGAGGTGGCACCCGGGCCTGGTCAGCAGCCGGACGCGCGCGGGGCCGGCGACGGTGTCGGGGTGCACGGGGGCAGTCTCCCACCCTGCTCCCTCCCACCCTGCTCCGCCGTGCGGCCTAGGCTGGGGACGTGCAGCCGCCGGAGCCCGACCTTCGGCTCGACCCGTCCGAGCCGGTCGCCCTCGAGGTCCTGCCACACGGGGCGGGCGCGGTGCACCTGGCCGGTGCCGGGCGCCGGTCCCGGGACCCGATCGAGCCCGACCCGCTGGCCGCCGCGTTCTTCGACCTCGACAACACCATGGTCCAGGGAGCGTCGATCTTCCACTTCGCCAAGGGCATGTACCGGCGGGGCTTCTTCGACGCGCGCACGATCGTGAAGGCGCTGTGGTTCCAGACCTACTTCCGGGCGGCGGGCAAGGAGAAGGCCGCCCACGTCGCAGACGCACGCGAGACGATGCTCTCCTTCATCAAGGGCCACACCGTCGCCGAGATCACCCAGGTCGGCGAGGAGGTCTACGAGGAGTTCGTGGCCGCTCGCGTCTGGCCCGGCACCCGGGCCATCGCCCAGCTGCACCTCGACGCCGGCCAGCAGGTCTGGCTGGTGACCGCGGCCCCGGTCGAGATGGCGGGGATCATCGCCTCCCGCCTGGGCCTCACCGGCGCGCTCGGCACCACGGCGGAGCACGAGGACGGCGTCTACACCGGTCGCCTCGTGGGCGACATGCTGCACGGCCCCGCCAAGGCCGACGCGGTCCGCGACCTCGCGGTGGAGCACGGCCTCGACCTGGCGCGGAGCTTCGCCTACTCCGACTCCACGAACGACCTGCCGATGCTCTCGCTGGTCGGTCACCCCTGCGCGATCAACCCCGACCGCCGCCTCTCGGCCTACGCCGAGGAGCAGGACTGGCAGGTGCGGGACTTCCGGACGGGTCGGCGGGCAGCCCGGCTGGGCCTGCTGGGTGCCGGTGGCGCGGGGGCGGCCCTCGCCACGGTGGCGGCCGGCGTCGCCGTCATGCGCTACCTCCGCCGCTAGCGCGTCGGGGCGCACGCGCAGCCGTGCGCCTGATGAGCAGGACGGAGACGACGAGGTAGACGAGGTACGCAGCGAGGCCGAGCACAGCGGTGGCCTCGGCGGGACCGGGACGACCGGTCAGCCCCAGCACGAGCACTCCCGCACCGAGCACGACGAGCGCGCCGGAACCGACGAACACGAAGCCCTGGACCTGCTCGAGGTCCACGGCGCTCGGGACGGCAGGACCGCCGCGGCGGTGGACGCGCCACCAGACGACGCCGGCGGGGAAGAGGGCGGTGGCCACGACGACCAGCGCGAGGGGTCCGTACACGTCAGACCCTCAGCAGCGGGTTCCGGGGCGCGACATCGGCGTGACCTGCAGAAGGCCGTACGACCAGCGGCCAGGCCACGGGAAGCTCCCGTGCCCTGGCCGTCGGTCCACAGCCTGAGGTGTCGCGCTACTTGCCGGCGCGACGGCGCTGGATGCGCGTCTTCTTGAGCAGCTTGCGGTGCTTCTTCTTCGCCATACGCTTGCGACGCTTCTTGATGACCGAACCCATGTGACCCTCTCGTTCCCGAGACAGCCTGGCCCCGGACTACTTGTTCTGACAGCCCGGGAAGACTACCCGGCTCGAGCGCAACGGTCACTTCGAGCCGTCAGAGGTGAGCAGTAGGTTCGTGGGCGTGGACGATCACGGCTCGCAGCTGGACCTGACCTACGTCGAGGACACCGGTCCCGGGACGGGCCGACGAAGCCCCGCGCGGGCGTGGGTCGAGACCGACGCGCCCACGCTCAGCCTCGACGGGGACTGGCGCTTCCGCTGGTCACCCAGCCCTGTCGGCCTCGACGCGACCTTCGCCGAACCAGCCTTCGACGACGCCGGGTGGGACACCCTCCCGGTCCCGTCGCACTGGGTGCTGCACGGCGACCCCGCCGGCGAGCGGCGCTACGGGGCGCCGGTCTACACCAACGTGCAGTACCCCTTCCCGCTCGACCCCCCGCACGTGCCCGACGCCAACCCGACGGGCGACCACCGGCGGACGTTCGACGCGCCGGCCTGGGTCGGGGCCGACCGGCAGGGCACCCGCACCCTGCTGCGCTTCGACGGCGTGGAGTCGGTCTACCGGGTCTGGCTCAACGGCGTCGAGGTCGGGGTCGGACGTGGCAGCCGCCTCGTGCAGGAGCTCGACGTGACCGACGCGCTCCGCCCGGGCACCAACGTGATCGCCGTGCGCGTCCACCAGTGGTCGGCCGCCAGCTACGTCGAGGACCAGGACCAGTGGTGGCTGCCCGGCATCTTCCGCTCGGTCACGCTGCTCGCCCGGCCCGTGGGCTCCCTCGACGACGTCTGGCTGGCCACCTCGTACGCGCCGTACGGGCGGACGCGCGGCCGCGGCCGGATCGACCCGCGCCTGGTGGCCGGACCGGCGGCGTTCCCGGTGACCGTGCGGGTGCCCGAGCTCGGCGTGGAGCAGACCTTCACCTCGGCCGCCGAGCTCGTGACCTTCGACGTCGGCGACGTCGACCCCTGGACCGCCGAGCTCCCCCGTCTGTACGCGGCCACCGTCAGCTCGACCGGGGAGACGGTCAGCGTGCGGCTGGGCTTCCGCGACGTCGTCGTCGACGGCGACCGGCTGCTCGTGAACGGCGACCGCCTGGTCTTCCGCGGCATGAACCGGCACGAGACGCACCCGGTCCGGGGCCGCGTGTTCGACGAGGACTTCGCCCGCGAGGACCTGCTCGCCATGAAGCGCGCCGGCGTCAACGCCGTGCGCACCAGCCACTACCCGCCGCACCCCCGGGTGCTCGACCTCTTCGACGAGCTGGGCTTCTGGGTCGTGCTCGAGTGCGACCTGGAGACGCACGGCTTCGTCTTCGCCGACTGGGCCGGCAACCCGAGCGACGACCCGGCGTGGGCGGCGGCCTACCTGGACCGCATCGAGCGGACGGTGGAGCGCGACAAGGGCCACGCCAGCGTGGTCGTCTGGTCGCTCGGCAACGAGGCCTGGACCGGGCGCAACCTCGCCGCGATGGCCGACTGGGTTCACCGGCGCGACCCGAGCCGCCCCGTCCACTACGAGGGCGACCACAGCTGCTCCTACACCGACCTCTACTCGCGGATGTACCCGAACTACCTCGAGACGGCCGCGATCGGGTCGGAGTCGGGGTTCATCAGCTATCTGCACGGCCCCGCGGAGGCGGTGCGGGTCCGGGCACGGCCGACCGTGCTGTGCGAGTACGTGCACGCCATGGGCAACGGCCCGGGCGGTGTGCGGGCGTACGACGACCTCTTCGAGGAGCACCCCCGGCTGCACGGCGGGTTCGTCTGGGAGTGGCGCGACCACGGGCTGCTCGCGCACGCCGCGGGTCAGGACGGGACCAGCACCGAGTTCTACGCCTACGGCGGCGACTTCGGCGAGGTCGTGCACGACGGCAACTTCGTGATGGACGGGATGGTGCTGCCCGACGGCACCCCGACCCCGGGGCTCGCGGAGTGGAGCGCGGTCAACGCGCCCGTCCGCCTCGAGTGCGTCGGCTCGACGCTGCACGTGCGGAACCGGCAGCACTCGGCCACGACCGCCGGGCTGCGGTTCGTCGCGGTGCGCGAGGTCGACGGGCACGCCGGCCCGGAGGTACGGATCGACGCGATGCCCGTCGAGGCGGGCGGCACCGGGCACCTGGCACTGCCCGGCGCGCTGCTCGAGCCCGCCGTGCCGGAGGAGTCAGGTCAGAGGGTGGAGACGTGGCTGACCGTCCGGGCCGAGCTGGCCGCCGACACCGTCTGGGCACCAGCCGGTCACGTCGTCGCGCGCGCGCAGCGGGACCTCACGCCACCCGGGGCCCGGCCCGTCGCCGAGGCGCGCACCTCGAGCCGCCTGCAGCCGGCCGACCGGTCCGCGACGCTCCGGCTCGGACCGGCCGAGCTCGACCTCGGCACCGGTCTGCTCACCCGCGTCGGTGACCTCGCGGTGTCCGGTCCCCGCCTGGAGCTGTGGCGTGGCCCCACGGACAACGACCGCAGCGGCGACCGGGGCTCGTACGAGCTGGCGGCCCCGGAGGACACCCACGGCGAGGGCGTTCCGGGGCCCTCCTCGGAGACCCGCTGGCGCGAACGTGGGCTGGACCGTCTCGTGCACCGGGTGACGGGCGTCGAGGCCGGTGACGACGAGGCGGTCGTGCACGTCCGCGTCGGTGCGGCACGGCAGGCGCTCGGCGTGGACGTGACCTACCGCTACGCCGTGCGCGGGGACGCCCTCGCCCTGCGCGTCGAGGTGGCGCCGGACCCGGGCTGGGACTGCACCTGGCCCCGCGTCGGCGTGCGCCTCGACCTGCCCGTGGGCCTGGACCGGGCGGAGTGGTTCGGCACCGGACCGGCCGAGAGCTATCCCGACACCCGCGACGCGGCGTACGTCGGCCGGTTCGCCGCCGACCTCTGCGGGCTCGACGTGCGCTACTCCCGACCGCAGGAGACGGGTCACCGGGCGGAGCTGCGCGAGCTGGTCGTGCGCGACGCCGACGCGGCCCGCCTGGTCGTGCGGACGCTCGCGGCCGCGGACGGTCACCGCCCCGGCTTCACGCTGACGCCGTGGACTCCTCAGCAGCTCGACGTGGCGCACCACCCGCACGAGCTGCCGACGCCGGGGGCCACGTTCCTGCTCCTGGACGACGCCGTGCACGGGATCGGGAGCCGGGCGTGCGGGATGGACGTCCTACCCGAGCACGCCCTGTGGCCCGGCGCCCGCGCGTTCGAGGTCGAGCTGTCCCTGCCCGCGACGCAGCCCTGACGCCGGCCGCGGACGGGTGCGGCGGTACCAGCGGGCGCAGACGAGCACGGCCAGCGCCAGGTCGACGGCGTCGCCGCCGTAGTACATGAGCAGGGCCCCGCTCTGCTCGTCGACCAGGTCCGGGCCGCTCGCCCGCGCGTAGAGCCGCTTGGCCAGGACGTCGTGGGCGGCCAGGGCGAGCACGAGCACCACCAGCAGGTGCCGCGTCCGGCGTCGGTGCGGCAGCGGGTCTGGTCCGACCAGCACCGCGGTGAACAGGTAGCCCGCCAGCAGGACGTGGGCGTGCACGACGACGTCGACCACCGGGTGCTCGTGGGCGACGTCGAGCAGCGGTGTGCCGTAGAGCAGCCACAGGCCGCCGACGTCGAGCACGGCCGCAGCTCCGGGGGTGGTCAGGACGCGCAGCGGACGGGAGCGCAGCAGGCGGCTGAGGCGGCGGGCCGCACCGACCGGGAGCGCGTTGAGCGCGAGCGTCACCGGCGCCCCCAGCACCAGCAGCAGGGGCGCGAGCATGCCGAGCAGCACGTGACCGGCCATGTGCGCCGTCCAGCTCGTCATGCCGTCAGACGAACGGGCCGCCGCGGCCAGCGGCCCGGCGACGGCGGCGACCGCGAGCAGGTCGCCGGTCACCCAGGCCAGGGCGCGCCCAGTCGGCCAGCTGCGACCACGGCGTCGGGCACGCGCCACGAGGACCGCGTACGCCAGCAGGGCCAGCAGCGCGGCCACCACACCGAGCACCGCGAGGACGTCGACCCCGTCGACGTGGTCGTGCGTCACGCGGGCTCGCGACGGGGACGACGAGCACGAGTCAGGAGGGCCCCGGCGACCAGGAGGACCGCGGCGAGGACGTTCCAGGTGAGGTCGTAGGGCAGCAGGTCGACGCCGTAGCGGATCTGGTGCAGGCCGAAGACCTTGTGCTGGACGAGACCGTCGTAGAGCTGGAAGGCTCCGGCTCCGAGCAGGACGCCGCCGACCCAGCGTCGGACGACCAGCGACCGGCGACGGCGGAGGTCGGAGAGCAGGAACAGTCCCGACACCACGGCGACGAAGCCGAACGCGTGGAACAGCCCGTCCGAGACGAGGCCGACGTCCGGGGTCGACCGGTCGTAGAAGTGGTGCCAGTGCAGCAGCTGGTGGAACACGGTCTCGTCCACGAATGCCACCAGCCCCCCCCGGCGAGGCCGCCGGAGACCGTGCTCCGGACGGGTGGGGCGGGACTGGGCACGGCTGCTGACCTCCGGGTAGGGACCTCGTGCTCTCCGTACCCCGTCACCAGCGGCCTAGCCGGTCTCGAAGAACGACTCCTTGAGGTAGGCGTCGACGGCGGACTCCTTGACCCGGAAGCTGCGCCCGAAACGGACCGCCTCCAGCTCGCCGCCGTGGATGAGGCGGTACACGCTCATCTTGGAGACCCGCATCAGCGCCGCGACCTCGGCGACCGTGAGGAAGTTGACGCTCGACAGGTTGCCGCCGATCGGCCTGACACCGCTCGGGGTCGGTTGGTCCACCATGCTCTTGTGCTCGTTTCTGTGCCGTCGGCGCCGGGCTTCCCCTCCGGCGTCACGCGAGCACTGGTGTGAGAGTAGTGGTAAACGGTGCTCCTGGTACAGGCTCTTCACAGGAATTCTTCGACACGCCGCAACCGGTGCTTGACCTGGGCAAACATGCCGCGCTGACCCCCTCCGAGCGTCGGGTAGCCGGAGCCCCGGTTCGGTCTGGACGACGAGCGAGTCAGCTGCCGAGCTGCGGCAGCGGCAGGGACGGCCGCTGACGAGCGAGGAGGAAGACCGAAGCGTCAGGGCGTAGGCGGGCGCGAGGAGGAAGAATCAGAAGCCGGGGTCGAGGCCGAGCTCGGGGAACACGGCGCGACGCGTGGCCATGATGGCCTGGTCGAGCCGGCTCTCGGGGGAGAAGCCGTCGTCGAAGCGACGGAACGAGACCTGCACCCCGTCCCCCATGGTCTCCGGGGCGGTGGGGCCGATGCGGTCGCGCCAGGACTGCGGCGTCGCCGTCTCGGGGTCGAGCGCGTCACCGCCCACGATGGCCAGCAGGTGCGTCCAGGCGCGGGGGACGACGTGCAGCACCGCGTACCCACCGCCGCCGGTCGACACCCACCGGCCCTCGCACAGCTCGTCGGCCAGGTCGGCGAGCGCCAGGTAGGAGGCGCGCTGGCCGTCCAGCGACAGGTTGAGGTCGGCGAGCGGGTCGTGGCGGTGCGCGTCGCAGCCGTGCTGGGTGATGAGCACCTGCGGTCGGTGGGCGGCGAGGACCTGCGGGACGATGGCGTCGAAGGCGCGGAGCCAGCCCGAGTCGCCGGTGCCGGGCGGCAGGGCGACGTTGACCGCGGACCCCAGCGCGCCCGGCCCGCCGGTCTCGCTCGGGTAGCCCGTGCCCGGGAACAGGCACACCGGGGTCTCGTGCAGGCTCACCGTCAAGACGCGCGGGTCGTCGTAGAACACCGCCTGCACGCCGTCGCCGTGGTGGACGTCGACGTCGACGTACGCGACCCGTTCGACGCCGTGGTCCAGGAGCCAGCGGATCGCGACGGCGAGGTCGTTGTAGACGCAGAAGCCGCTCGTTCGAGCGGGCATCGCGTGGTGCAGGCCGCCGGCGATGTTGCTGGCCCGCAGGGTGTGGCCCTCCCAGACCTGGCGGGCCGCCTCGACGGTCGCGGTGACGACCTGGGAGGAGACCTCGTGCATCCCCGCGAACACCGGGTTGTCGCTCGTACCGAGCCCGTAGCGCTCGTCGGCGACGCACCGGCGTACGGCGTCGACGTAGTCGGGGGTGTGGACTCCTGCGAGCAGCGCGTCGTCGGCCGGGGGCGGCGGGACGACGTCGAGCAGGTCGAGGACGCCCAGGCTGCCCGCGAGGGCCACGGCGTCGCGGACCCGGCCGGGCGCCATGGCGTGGTCGGACCCGAAGTCGTAGCCCGTGAGCGCCTCGGAGTAGACGAGGACCGGCCGGCCCTCGGGCGCCGGGCCGGTCATGCGCCCGCCTGCGAGTCCCGGGCGGCGGCGGCCAGCGTGCGGCTGCGGTCGCGCGCCGCCTCCATCGCGCTGAGGAACGCGGCCCGCACCTTGTGGTCCTCCAGCTCGCGCAGCGCCGCGGCGGTGGTGCCGCCGGGCGAGGTGACGCGTTCCCGCAGCACGGTCGGGTGCTCCCCGCTCTCGCGCAGCAGCGTGGCCGAGCCCAGCATCGTCTGCACGACGAGCTCGGTGCTCAGGTCCCGCGGGAGCCCGAGGTGGACGCCGGACTCGATCATGGCCTCGACGACGAAGAACAGGTACGCGGGCCCCGACCCCGAGATGGCGGTCACGGCGTCCAGGTAGTGCTCGGGCACGACCACCACCCGACCCGTCGCCGAGAGGATCAGCCGGACCCGCTCGAGGTGGTCGGTGGTCGCCGCGGAGCCGGCGGCGACCGCCGCCATGCCCTCGTCGACCTGCGCCGGCGTGTTCGCCATGACGCGGACCACGGGCTGCCCCTGCGGCAGGCCGGCCTCGATGGTCGCGGTGTCGACCCCGGCCGCGAGCGAGACGACGAGGGTCTCGGGGCCCAGCGCCGGGGCGATCTCGGCGATCAGCCCGCGCATGTCCTGCGGCTTGACGACCAGGACGACGGTGGACGCACCGGCGACGGCCTCGACGTTGCTCGCCATGGCGATCCCGTACGCCGCCTCGAGCTCGGCGGCCCGCTCGGGTCGGCGGTCGGTCGCGACGAGGCCGGCCGGGTCCCAGCCCGCCCGGACGAGACCCGACAGCACGGTCTCCCCCATCACCCCCGCGCCGAGCAGGGCGAGCCTGCTGCGCTGCGGCACCCGCGCGCTCTCCTCGGCCAGGCTCACGGTGTCGGACAACTCAGACCCGGGTCCCGCTCACCAGGTGGGCAGAGATCAGCTCGGCGATCTGCACCGCGTTGAGGGCCGCACCCTTGCGCAGGTTGTCGTTGCTGATGAACATCACCAGGCCCTTCCCCTCCGGCGCCGAGCGGTCGGCGCGGATCCGTCCGACGTAGCTCGGGTCGCGCCCGGCGGCGTCCAGCGGGGTCGGGACGTCCATCAGCTCGACGCCCGCGGCCTGCGCCAGCAGCGCGGTGGCCTGCTCGGGGCTGATGTCCTCGGCGAACTCCGCGTGCACCGCGAGCGAGTGGCCGGTGAAGACGGGCACGCGTACGCAGGTGCCCGCGACCAGGAGGTCCGGGAGGTGCAGGATCTTGCGCGACTCGTTCCGGAGCTTCTGCTCCTCGTCGGTCTCGCCCCAGCCGTCGTCGACGACCGAGCCGGCCAGCGGCAGCACGTTGTACGCGATCGGCTTGGCGTAGAGGTTCGGCGTCGGCATCGTGACCGCGCGACCGTCGAAGGCGAGCGCAGCGGCCTCGTCGGCGACGGCGCGGACCTGGCCGTCGAGCTCGGCGACGCCGGCGCCGCCCGAGCCGGAGACGGCCTGGTAGGTGGCGACCTGGAGGCGGACGAGCCCGGCGGCGCGGTGCAGCGGCGCGAGCACGGGCATCGCGGCCATGGTCGTGCAGTTCGGGTTGGCGATGATGCCCTTGGCCGGGTCGCGCGCGTCGTCGGGGTTGACCTCGGCGACGACGAGCGGCACGTCGGGGTCCATCCGCCAGGCCGACGAGTTGTCGACGACGACCGCCCCGGCGTCGACGACGCGCGGCGCGGTCGCCTTGGAGGCCGCCTTGCCGTTCGAGAAGAGCGCCAGGTCGAGCCCGGCGAAGTCGGCGGTGTCCGTGTCCTCCACGACGACCTCGCCGTCGCCCCAGGGCAGCGTCGTGCCGGCCGAGCGGGCCGAGGCGAAGAAGCGGACCTGCTCGACCGCGAGGCCGCGCTCCGCGAGCAGCGCCCGCATCACGCCGCCGACCTGGCCGGTGGCCCCGAACACTCCAACACGCATGGGGGACACCTTAGGTGTTTCCCGCTCCGCGCTCCGCTCGTCTTTCCGGGCTACCTGCACGATGTCAGCAGGGGCCACCGGGCCCCCGAGGTCCGACGTCGGCGTCTGGTGCTGCTGCAGCACGACGGCGACACCCGACCCCCGCACGAGGGAGCAACGATGACCCGACTGTTCAACGAGCCGACCGCCTTCGCCCAGGACATGCTCGCCGGCTTCGCCGCGGCCCACACCGCAACCGTGCGCGTCGTCCCGGGCGGGGTGGTCCGACGCTCCGGCACCCCGCGCGGGCAGGTGGCCGTGGTGGTGGGCGGCGGGGCCGGGCACTACCCGGCCTTCGCCGGCCTGGTCGGACCGGGCCTGGCCGCGGGGGCGGTGCTGGGCGACGTCTTCGCCTCGCCCTCCGCGCAGCAGGTGGTCTCGGTCGTCAGGGCCGCGGAGGCCGGCGCGGGCGTCCTGCTGAGCTACGGCAGCTACGCCGGCGACGTCCTGAACTTCTCCGACGCCGAGCAGCGCCTGCGCGACGCCGGGCTCGACGTCTCCTCGGTGGCCGTCACCGACGACATCTGCAGCGCACCGCCGCACGAGCGCGAGCTGCGCCGCGGCATCGCCGGCGACCTCGTGGTGTTCAAGGTCGCCGGTGCGGCCGCGGCGGAAGGTCTGGACCTCGCCGAGGTCACGCGGCTCGCCCGGCGGGCCAACGACCGTACGCGCAGCATCGGGGTCGCGTTCTCGGGCTGCACGCTGCCCGGCGCGACCGAGCCGCTCTTCACCGTCTCCGAGGGTCGGATGGCGGTCGGGCTCGGGATCCACGGCGAGCCGGGCCTCAGCGAGACCGACCTGCCGACCGCCGACGGGCTGGCCGACCTGCTGGTCGAGCGGCTGCTGGCCGAGCTGCCCGACGGCGTCGACGAGGCCCGCGGCCGACGGGTCGTCGCCCTGCTCAACGGGCTGGGCGCCGTCGGGGACGAAGAGCTCTACGTCGTCTTCGGACGCGTGCACCACCAGCTCAGCAAGGCCGGGGTCGAGCTGGTCGAGCCCGAGGTCGGCGAGCTGTGCACGAGCTTCGACATGGCCGGGGTGTCGCTGACGCTCTGCTGGCTCGACGACGAGCTCGAACGGCTGTGGACCGCTGCGGTGAGCTCGCCCGCGCTGCGCAAGGGCGGCCTGGACGAGCTCGCCGACCTGCCCGACCAGCCCGAGCAGCCCGACCTCGAGCCGGACGAGGCGGAGGTGCGGCCCGCGGGCAGCCCCGCGTCGCAGGCGGCCACCCCGGTCGTGGTGGCCGTCCTCGACGCCGTGGCGAGCACCCTCGCCGAGCACGCCGACGAGCTGGGCCGGATCGACGCCGTCGCCGGGGACGGAGACCACGGCATCGGGATGCGCCGCGGCTCGGCGGCCGCGGCGGCCGCCGCCCGGGAGGTGCAGGCCGCCGGCACCGGGGTGGGCACCGTGCTGACGGTCGCCGGCGAGGCCTGGGCCGACTCGGGCGGCGGCACCTCGGGCGCCCTGTGGGGTCTGGCGCTGCGGCACCTGGGCGGTGCGCTGGGCGACAGCGACGCGCCGTTGGCGAGCAGCCTCGCCGACGCCGTGCACGCGGCCCGCGACGCGATCTGCACGGTGGGGCGGGCCGAGGTCGGCGACAAGACGATGGTCGACGCCCTGGTGCCGCTCGACGAGGCGTTCCGCGCCGCCGCCACGGCCGGGGCCGCCGTCGCCGTCGCCTGGGACGCGGCCGCCACCGCCGCCGAGCAGGCCGCCGCAGGCACCGCCGACCTGCTGCCCCGCCTCGGCCGTGCCCGCCCGCACGCCGAGCGCAGCCTCGGCTCCCCGGACGCGGGCGCGGTCTCGCTCGGGCTCGTCACCCGGGCGGTGGCCCGGGTGCTGGCGCACGAGGAGCGCGCATGAGCCTGGTCCTCGGCGTGAGCCTGAAGATGTACCTCGGGCACGCGCAGACCCTCGAGTGGAGCCGGGCCGTGGCCGCCGTGGCGGACGGTGCCGCCGTGCTGCGGGACGGTCGCGCCGAGCTCTTCGTGATGCCGACCTTCCCGTCGCTGCCGGCCGTGGCCGAGGTCCTCGCGGCGAGCCCGGTGAGCGTCGGGGCGCAGGACCTCGCCGCCGCCGACTCCGGCGCGTACACCGGTGAGGTCAGCGGGTCCGTCCTGGCCGAGCTCGGCACCGCGTACGTCGAGGTCGGGCACGCCGAGCGGCGTCGGCTCTTCGGCGAGGACGAGGCCGTGGTGGCCGCCAAGGCCGCCGCCGCCCTGCGCCACGGGCTGGTCCCGGTGCTGTGCCTCGGCGAGGCCGCGCAGGGCGACCCGGAGACGGCCGCCGCCGAGTGCGCGCGCCAGCTCCGCTCGGCCCTGGCCGACGCCCCCGCCGGACGGGTCGTGGTGGCGTACGAGCCGCAGTGGGCGATCGGTGCGGAACGCCCCGCGCCGACGGAGCACATCGTCGCCGTCGTCGCGCATCTGCGCGCCGCGCTCGCCGGCCCGGACCGTACGGGCAGCGCCGTCGTGTACGGCGGGAGCGCGGGGCCCGGCCTGCTGACCCGGCTCGGCGCGGGCGTCGACGGCCTGTTCCTCGGCCGCTTCGCCCACGACCCGCAGGCGCTCGCGACCGTGCTGGCCGAGGCCGACGACCTCACCCGCCCGGCGTAGCCGCCCGGCGTGCCGGACGGGGAGCGCGAGTCCGGGGTGCAGGACCCGGAGTGCAGGATGGGGGCGTGGTCGTCGGGCGGGTGCGCGCAGGTCTGGCCGGGATCGACGAGGCGTGGCCGGCGCCGCACGGGCGGGCGGCGGGCGGCTGGATCGGCCTCGAGATCTTCCTCGTCCTCGGGCTCTCGCTGGGACGTTCGGCGGTCTACTCCGTCCTGTCGATCATCGAGCGCTCGACCCGCGGGACGCCGCTGTCCTCCCAGACGTCGACGCTGAACGCCTCGGCCACCCCCGACCGGCCCTGGCTCGACCTCGGCTACCAGCTCGTGGCGATCGGCTTCGCGATGGTGCCCGTGCTGCTGGCCCTCTACCTGCTCAACCAGACGAACCCGCCCGCCGGCCGGCTCGTCGGGCTGGTCCCGCCGCGACCCCGGACCGACCTGCTCGGCGGGACGGTGCTGGCGGCCGCCATCGGGATCCCCGGGCTCGGGCTCTACCTGCTCGCCCGGACGCTCGGCGTCAACACCCAGGTGCAGGCCTCCGGGCTGGGCGACAGCTGGTGGACGATCCCGGTGCTGGTCCTCTCGGCCGCGCAGAACGCGGCGCTGGAGGAGGTCGTGATGGTCGGCTACCTCGTCGTCCGGCTGCGCCAGCTGGGGTGGGGCCTGCCCGCGGTGATCGCGTTCAGCGCCGTCGTGCGGGGGTCGTACCACCTCTACCAGGGTTACGGCGGCTTCGTCGGCAACCTGATCATGGGCGTGATCTTCCTGCTGGTGTTCCTGCGCTGGCGGCGGGTGACGCCGCTCGTGGTGGCGCACACGCTGCTCGACGTCGCGGCGTTCGTCGGCTACGCGCTGATCGCGCCGCACGTGAGCTGGCTGTGAGGATGCCGCTGCAAGGATGGTCGGCGTGAGGATCACCCGATGACGAGCCCGAGCGACGCGACGAGGACGCCGGTGGTCGTGCTGCGCCCCGCGACCTCGGCCGGTGGGAGCGAGGACGTCTGGACCCAGGCGTGGACCGCTCAGGGTCGGACGGTGCTCGTGCCGGACCTGACGCCCGCACCCGGCCTGGTCGTGCTGGAGTCGCCCGGCCTGCAGGTGCTGGCCGCGCTCTCTGCCTCCGGCTCCGAACGAGCCGTGCTCTGCGGCAGCGGCTACGGCGCGATGGTCGCGCTGCACGTCGCCGCGAACTTCCCCGAGCGGGTCGCCGCCCTGGTGCTCACCACGGCGAACCGGCTCGTCGACCGCCAGCGCCGGGCGATCGCCGACGCCGTCTACGGGTTGCTGCCCGTCAGCCGGGTCCAGCAGCTGCACGGGCCGCAGGGACGGGTGCTGGAGCTGCTCGACCAGGTCCGTACGGTCGACTGGACCCCGTTCGCGGGGCAGGTCCGCACGTCGGCGCTGGTCCTCGTCGGCGACCGCGACCCCCTCAACCGTGGCCCCGCTCGCCGCCTCGCCACCGTGCTGCCGGAGTCCGAGCTCGTCGTCGTCCCCGGCGGGCGGCAGGGCTGGGTCGGTCGCGACCCCGCCGTCCTCGCCGATGCCGCAGCCCCGTTCCTGGAGCGGTTGGGCGTCTAGGGCGTCCGGCTCGTGCCTGCGTCTTCAGACCGGTGCGCGCGAGTGGTGCGCGAAGGCCGGACGAGAAGCCACGTCGTCAGACCGGTGCCCGCAGACGCCGACGCGAGCGCCGGTCGGGCGACGCGCGAGGAGCCGAGTCGCGCTAGCGCTCCTGCGCCGTCCCCGTGCCGTCCGCCGCGAACGAACGCATCCCCGCGGCCAGGTGCTCGCGGGTGAAGTCCAGGGCCTCGTGCAGCTCGGCCTCACGCTTGGCGCGCGAACCGGACTTCCGCGAGTTGACCTCCAGCACGACGTGACCGGCGAAGCCGTTCTCGACGGCGTACGTCAGCGTCTCCCCCGCCCGCTGGTCGCCGTAGCCGGGCATCAGGTGCTCGTCCTTGCGCGACCCGGTGCCGTCGGTCAGGTGGATGTGCTGCAGCCGCGAGCCCCAGGTCTTCGCGAGGTCGATCGACTGCTGCTGCGCGGTCGAGGCGTGGGAGAAGTCGAGGGTGAGGTGCTCGTAGGCCAGCTCGGTCGGGTCCCAGTTCGGCATGTACGCCTTGACCTCGCGGCCGGGCGTGCGCCACGGGTACATGTTCTCCACGCAGAAGGTGACGCCGGACTCCGCGTTCAGCCGCTGGATGCCGGCGACGAAGCCGCGGGCGTAGTCGGGCTGCCAGCGAAACGGCGGGTGCACCACGACGACGTCGGCGCCGAGCCGGATGGCGGCCTCCGCGGAACGTTCGAGCTTGGCCCACGGGTCGGTCCCCCACACCCGCTGGCTGATCAGCAGGCAGGGCGCGTGCACGGCGAGCACCGGCACGCCGTGGTAGTCCCGCAGCTTCTCCACCGCGTCGATGTCGGCGGCGACCGCGTCGATGCCGACCATGAGCTCGACCCCGTCGTAGCCGAGCTTGCGCGCCAGCTCGAAGCCGCTGGACGTGCCCTCCGGGTAGACCGACGACGTCGAGAGGGCCACCTTCGGCGGGCGCCCGGGGGCGTCGGACACAGTCACTCGACGAGACTACGCTCGCCCCCGTGCCCGAGGTGAGCGTTGGATTCCCCCGCGCGTGGGCGGAGCTGACCGACCCCGCCGACCCCGACCAGGTGTTCCGCTGCGACCTCACCTGGCTCACCTCCCGCTGGACCTGCATCTTCGGTCGCGGCTGCCCCGGGATCTACGCCGACCGGCCCGACGACGGCTGCTGCACGCTCGGTGCCCACTTCGCCGACGACGAGGACGAGTCCCGCGTGGCGGAGGCGGTGTCCTGGCTCACGGCGGAGCAGTGGCAGCTGCGCGACGTGGGGCTGCGCGACGGCTGGGTGGAGCTCGAGGACGCCGAGAGCCCTGCCTTCGAGGGGGACGACCCCCACACCCCCGCAGGGGTTCCCGTCGCTGGCGCTCCGCCAACCCTGCCCGAGGGTGAGGACCCGGCCCGCAAGACCCGCGTGCACGACGGGGCGTGCGTGTTCCTCAACCGGCCGGGCTTCGCCGGCGGCACCGGGTGCGCGCTGCACAAGCTCGCCCTCGACACCGGGCTGCCGATCACCGAGACCAAGCCCGACGTCTGCTGGCAGCTGCCGCAGCGCCGCCAGTACCGCACGGTCACCCGCACCGACGACACCACCTACCTCGAGGTCAGCATCGGCGAGTACGGCCGCGAGGGCTGGGGACCCGGCGGTCACGACCTCGACTGGTACTGCTCCTCCAACACCGAGGCCCACGTCGGCACCGAGCCGGTCTACGCCACGAACGCGGACGAGCTGCGCGCACTGATGGGCGACCAGGCGTACGTGGTGCTGGTCGGGCTCTGCGAGGAGTTCGAGACCCGGCGCGGTCGACGGCTGGCCCACCCCGCCGACCCCGTGCCGTCCGCCGAGGACGCGGCAGCGACACTGTCGTGATGCAGGGGACGACGCACGTGACGATGCAGCTGGACCACCTGGCCTTCGCTGCGGGCCCCGAAGGTCTCGACGAGACGACGCGACGGCTCGGCGGGCAGCTGGGCGGCCGGTTCGTCGACGGTGGCTTCCACCCCCGCTTCGGCACCCGCAACCGGATCCTGCCCCTCGCGGGAGGCACCTACCTCGAGGTCGTCGAGGTGCTCGACCACCCCGCGGCCGACAAGGCGCCCTTCGGGCAGGCGGTCCGCGCCCGTTCCGCCGACGGCGGCGGGTGGCTCGGCTGGGTCGTGGCCGTCGACGACCTCGCACCGGTCGAGCAGCGTCTCGGCCGCACCGCGGTCGAGGGCAGCCGGTTCACCCCCGAGGGCGCCCAGCTGCGCTGGCGGCAGATCGGGGTCAAGGGGCTGCAGAGCGACCCCCAGCTCCCGTTCTTCGTGCAGTGGCTGAGCGCCCCCGAGCAGCACCCCTCCGTGGGTGGTGGCGACATCACGCTGTCCCGGCTGGAGATCGCGGGCGACCACGACCGGGTCGACGAGTGGCTCGGCGAGAAGACGAACCTCGTGCTCGACGACGTGGACGTCGAGTGGGTCGCCCCGAACGGGCAGCCCGGCATCGTGGCCGCGGTCTTCACGACCCCCTCCGGCCCCGTCCGCATCTGACCCGAGATGCCCGTCCCCCTCCGGCCGGCCGTCACCGGTCTGCCCGCGTACGTCGCCGGCCGTCCCGCCCCGTCGCGGCCCGACCTGGTCACGTACAAGATGTCCAGCAACGAGAACCCCTTTCCGCCGCTGCCCGGCGTGCTCGAGGCGGTCGCGCTCGCCTCCGCCTCGATGAACCGCTACCCCGACATCGCGAACACGCGAATGGCGGACGCCCTCGGCGCCCGGCTCGGGGTCGACCCGGGTCGGCTCGCCTTCGGCACGGGCTCGGTGGGCGTGCTGTACCACCTGCTGCAGGCGGTGTGCGGTCCGGGCGACGAGGTCGTGCACGCGTGGCGGAGCTTCGAGGCCTACCCCATCGCCGTGCTGCTCACGGGCGCCCGCTGGGTCGGGGTCCCGCTGGACGACTCCCCCGGGCACGACGCGGAGCACGACCTCGACGCGATGCTCGCCGCCGTCGGGCCCGCGACCCGGGCCGTCCTGCTCTGCAGCCCCAACAACCCCACCGGCCCGGCGCTGCGCCACGACGACGTCGTCGCCTTCGTCGAGGCCGTGCCCGACGACGTGCTCGTCGTCGTGGACGAGGCGTACGTGGAGTTCGTCACCGAGCCGACCGCGGTGCGCGGCCTGGAGGTGGCCCAGGGCCGCGACAACGTGGTGGTCCTGCGGACGTTCTCCAAGGCGTACGGGCTGGCCGGGTTCCGGGTCGGCTACTGCGTCGCCGAGCCCCGGCTGGCGCAGGCCGTCCGGTCGGTGGCGCTGCCGTTCGGAGTCTCGCTGCCGGCGCAGGCGGCCGTGCTCGCCTCGCTGGAGCACGAGCCGGAGCTGCGTGCCCGGGTCGCCGAGCTGGTCAGCCGCCGCGACGCCCTCGCGGACGGGCTGCGGGCGCTCGGCGTGCCCGTCCCCGACGCGCAGGGCAACTTCGTCTGGATCCCGGCCGGGCCCCGCACCGCAGAGGTCGCGGCCACGTTCGGCGAGGCCGGGCTCGTCGTCCGCCCGTACGCGTCGGACCACCCGGGCGACGGGGTGCGGATCACCGTCGGCGAGCCGGAGGCCAACGCCCGCGTGCTCGAGGTCGCGGCGCGGCTGGACGGAACTGTCAGCAGGCCCGCCTAGCGTCGTGGTCATGCCCAAGACCGCGACCCGACCCGGGTTCAGCTGCACGGAGTGCGGCTGGACGACCGTCAAGTGGCAGGGCCGCTGCGGGGAGTGCCAGACCTGGGGCAGCGTGGTCGAGGCGGGCGCCCCCAAGCTCGCGACCGTCCGATCCCAGGCGCCGACGGCCAAGGCGGTGCCGATCGGCAAGGTCGACCCCGACCTCGCCGCGCGCACCCTGACCGGCGTCGGCGAGCTCGACCGGGTCCTCGGCGACGGGATCGTCCCCGGGGCGGTCGTGCTGCTGGCCGGCGAGCCGGGGGTCGGCAAGTCGACGCTGCTCCTCGAGGTCGCCGCGCGCTGGGCCAAGTCGGGCCGGCGCACGCTCTACGTCACGGGCGAGGAGTCCGCCGCCCAGGTGCGGTTGCGGGCGGGTCGGACGAACGCGCTGGCCGACGAGCTCTACCTCGCGGCCGAGACCGACCTCGGCACCATCCTCGGCCACATCGAGGAGGTGTCGCCCTCGCTGATGGTGCTCGACTCGGTGCAGACGGTGGGCACGGCCGAGGCCGAGGGCTCCCCCGGCGGGCCGACCCAGGTCCGCGAGGTGACCGGCGCCCTGGTCCGGGTGGCCAAGCGCCGCGGGATGGCCGTGATCATCGTCGGTCACGTGACCAAGGACGGCGCCATCGCCGGCCCCCGGCTGCTCGAGCACCTCGTCGACGTCGTGCTGGCCTTCGAGGGCGACCGGCACTCCGGCTTCCGCATGGTGCGCGCCACCAAGAACCGCTTCGGTCCGGCCGACGAGGTCGGCTGCTTCGAGATGGCCGACACCGGCATCGTCGAGGTCACCGACCCGAGCGGGCTGTTCACCTCCGTGCACGCCGAGCCCGTGCCCGGCACCTGCATCACGGTCACGATGGAGGGTCGCCGACCCCTGCTCGCCGAGCTCCAGGCGCTCGTCGTGCCCAGCGTCCTGCCGGCGCCGCGGCGTACGGTCCACGGTCTCGACTCCGGCCGGGTGTCGATGGTGCTCGCCGTCCTCGAGCGCCGGTGCCGGGTCGCGGTCAGCAGCCGGGACGTCTACGCCTCCACCGTCGGCGGCGCCAAGGTCTCCGACCCGAGCGCCGACCTCGCGATCGCCGTCGCCATCGCGTCGGCGGCGACGAACTTCACGCTCGGGGCCCGCACCATCGCGCTGGGCGAGGTCGGCCTGGCCGGTGAGCTGCGCCGCGTCCCCGGGACCGACCGGCGGCTGACCGAGGCGGCCCGGCTCGGGTTCACCGACGCGGTGGTCCCCGCCGAGCCGCCGGCCGTGGGACGCCGCCTGGTCGACGCGAGCAAGCTCACCACGACCGAGCGCGGCGGGCTGCGCGTGCACACGGTGCCGACCCTGGCCCACGCGCTCGCCGCCGTCGGGATCGACGGACGCTGAGACCGGCGCCCGCCGGCACGGGTCGGGGCAGGCCGACGCCGCACTAGGATGACGGCGGTCTGCTGCGGGGCGGGCCACGAGGATGACCGGGAGCACCTGCCGTGGAGGGTCCAGAGGGCGAGGTCGAGCGGCGGTTCCTGCTGCTCGACGAGCTGCGTGCGCTCGCACCCGGCACCCCGATGCGCGACGGGCTGGAACGCATCCTGCGCGGGCGTACGGGAGCACTGGTCGTGCTCGGCGACAACGACGTGATCCTCGAGGTCTCCACCGGCGGCTTCGCGCTCGACGTCCCCTTCACCCCGACCGCGCTGCGCGAGCTGGCCAAGATGGACGGCGCCATCGTGCTGAGCGAGGACCGGGAGCGCATCGTCCGCGCCGGCGTGCACCTGATGCCCGACCGGGCCATCGAGACCTCGGAGACCGGCACCCGGCACCGCACGGCCGAACGGGTCGCACGGCAGTCGGGGCTGCCGGTGGTGACCGTCTCGGCCTCGATGGCCACGATCTCGCTGTTCTTCGGCGACCAGCGGCACCTGGTCGAGCACTCCGCGCAGATCCTGTCCCGCGCGGAGCAGGCGCTGCAGACGCTGGAGCGCTACCGCGGCCGCCTCACCCAGGTCATCGCCCGCCTGTCGTCGCTCGAGGTCCAGGACTCCGTCACGGTCCGCGACGTCGCGCTCGTCGCCCAGCGGCTGGAGATGGTGGGCCGGCTCGAGGACGAGATCCAGAGCTACGTCCACGAGCTGGGGACCGACGGCCGGCTCCTGACCCTGCAGCTGTCCGAGCTGGCGGTGGACTTCGCGCGGCTGCCCGAGCTGCTGGAGCGCGACTACCGCCCGCACGACGACGCGGGTTTCTCGCTGACGAACCTCCGCCGGCTCAGCACCCCGCAGCTGGTGGAGCCTGCGGTCGTCGCCCGGGCGCTGGGCTTCGGGCCCGTCGTCAACCTCGACGGCCGGGTCGTCAGCCGCGGGTTCCGCCAGGTCGCCCAGATCAGCCGGCTCCCCGCGGCTCTCGGCGTCCGCCTCATCGAGCACTTCGGCAACCTGCAGGCGCTCTTCGGCGCCAGCATCGACGAGCTCCAGGCCGTCGAGGGGGTGGGCGAGAGCCGGGCCCGGGTCATCCGCGACGGCCTGCTCCGCCTGGCCGACGCGGCGTACGGCGACCGGCTCGACTGACAGGGTCGGCACCGGTCGACCCCGGTCGGCGCGAGGCCGGCCGGCTCACCGCTAGGTGAGAATGATCCGCCAGCGCACCTCGCGGCTGTCGTCGAAGTTCGCGATCGCCCAGTAGTAGCCGGCCCTCGGGGCCTCGCGCTCCTTGCGGCAGTCCGACCCCGAGCGCCGCCCGTCCCACGTGACCTTCCAGTCCAGGGACTTCTGCGAGGCCAGCTTGCGGCTGGAGGCCGGCACCGCCGCTGGGCAGTCCTCGCTCGACCAGATCTTGTCCTTGCCCGAGACGATCGTGAGCGTGTAGTTCGAGCTCGTGACCCTGAGGTAGCAGGACTTCGACGAGCCGTTGATGAGCGATGCCGCGAACGTGGCGGACTTCTTGGCCTTGACCTTCTTCGGCCCGGTCAGCGTGGGCCGCAGGTCGCCGGCGGGGCAGGTTGCCAGGACCGCTGCCGCGGCCTTCTTCCGTGCCGCCGCCTGCTTGGCCGCCGCCTTCTTCGCGGCCGCCTGCACCGCCGCCTTCTTCTTCTCCGCGTCCGTCGGCGGGGTCTTTCGCTGCGTCTTGGCCTTCTGCTTGGGGTCGGGGGTCACGACGCCGCCGTCGGTCGGTGCGGCGGTGGCACTCGGCGTGGTCGTCGTGGCCGCGGACGCGGTGGCGCCAGGCGTCGGGGACCCGGTCGGCTCCGGGCTCGCCGTGTCGCTGGGGCTCGGGCTCGCCGACGGCGTGACCGGCAGCGCGGGGGGCGCGACTGCCGGCGGCGCCGGCTCCGCCTGGACGGCCGACCCGGCGCTCATCGCGTTGCCGACCAGGGCGATGACGATCCCGATCGCGACGACCGCGGCGATCAGGACGGCCAGCCGTCGGACCCAGTACCGCTCCCGCGGCTCGGGTCCGACCGGGTGCAGGACGCTGCTCATGACCGGAGGTTAGGCAGCGCTGAGCCGTGGTCTGGTCAGGCTCGCCGGGCCCTGCCGAAGTGTTCGGCCCGGGTAGGTTGACGCGGTGCCCGATCAGGCTGTGGGGCGGATCCTCGCCTGGTACGAGGCGAATGCGCGCGACCTCCCGTGGCGCCGACCGGGCACGACGCCCTGGGCGGTCCTGGTCAGCGAGCTCATGCTGCAGCAGACGCCCGTCGAGCGCGTGCGCGAGCCGTGGGCGCGCTGGTTGGATCGGTGGCCGACGCCGGCCGACCTCGCCGCGTCACCCGCCGGCGAGGCCGTACGAGCGTGGGGCCGGCTGGGCTACCCCCGGCGAGCGCTGCGTCTGCACGAGGCGGCCGTCACGATCACGGAACGCTTCGACGGCGAGGTGCCCGACGACCTCGACGCGCTGCGGAGCCTGCCCGGCGTGGGCAGCTACACCGCCGCCGCGGTCGCCAGCTTCGCGTACGGCCGACGTGCGGTCGTGCTCGACACGAACGTGCGCCGCGTGCTCGGCCGGCTGGCGGTCGGCGAGGCCTACCCCGGCGCCACCCAGACCCGCGCCGAGGTCACCGTGGCGGAGACGTTCCTGCCCGACGAGCCGGCCCGGGCGGCGCGGTGGGCGGTGGCCGCGATGGAGCTGGGCGCCCTCGTGTGCACCGCGCGGAGCCCCCGCTGCGACGCCTGCCCGGTGACGGATCTGTGCGCGTGGCGCGAGGCGGGCTACCCGGCCTGGGCCGGGCCCCCGCGCCGGGGCCAGACGTACGAGGGCACCGACCGCCAGTGCCGGGGAGCCCTGCTGTCGGTGCTCCGCAGCAGCGACGAGCCGGTCGGCACCGACGAGCTCGCGTCGGCCTGGCCGGAGCCGCTGCAGCGCGAACGTGCGCTGGCCTCGCTCCTCGCCGACGGCCTGGTCGTCGCGGTCCGTCCGGTCCGTCGGGTCGGTCAGACCGGTGGAGCCGGTGCGGTCGACGGCGACGACCCGCGCTGGGCTCTCCCCGGCTGACGCACCCATGATCGGCAGGACCGTGATGGGTAGTTTGAGGCCGTGTCCTTGACTCCCGACGAGACCGCCCACCCCGACGCGCTGCCGACGGTGCCGGCGCCGACGCCGCCCACCCGCAAGCTCATGCACGGCTCCGAGATCCCGATGCTGGGTCTGGGGACGTCGCCGGTGCTGGGCGAGGAGGTCGTACGCCAGGTCGCGACCGCGATCTCGGCCGGCTACCGGCTCATCGACACCGCCGAGAACTACCACAACGAGGAGGGGGTCGGCGAGGGCATCCGGGCGTCCGGCGTGGACCGCTCGGCGATCTTCCTGACCAGCAAGCTCAACCGCCGCTGGCACGGCGTCGACGGCGTCCGGCAGGCGCTGGAGGGCAGCCTCGAGCGGCTGGGCACCGACTACCTCGACCTGTTCCTCGTGCACTGGCCCAACCCCGACCAGGACCGCTACGTGGACGCGGTCCGCGGGTTGGAGGCGCTGCGCGAGGAGGGCCTGCTCAAGGCCATCGGGGTCTCGAACTTCAAGCCGAGCCACCTGCAGCGCGTGGTCGACGAGACCGGGATCATCCCCGACGTGAACCAGGTCCAGCTCAGCCCCTACGCCACCCGGCCCGACGTCCGGGCGTTCAACGACACGTACGGCATCGCGACGGAGTCGTGGAGCCCGGTCGGCGCCAGCAGCACGGCCCTGCGCGAGGACCCCCGGCTGAGCAGCATCGCCGAGCGGCTGAACATGACACCGACCCAGGTCATCCTGCGCTGGCACGTGCAGATGGGCCTGATCCCGATCCCCAAGTCGACGAGCCCGGCGCACCTCGCCGAGAACATCGGCGTCTTCTCCTTCGAGCTCACCGACGACGACATGACCGCCGTCGCCCAGCTGGACTCCGGCGACGCCGAGCTCGCCGACTCGGACGTGTTCGGCCACTGACGGGGTCAAGACTCCGACGGGACCGGCCCGAAGGTGCCGCTGGTATCAGGTGATACCGCCCGCGGCATGGCGATGACGCTCCGACTGACGGACGAGGAGACCGAAGCCCTGCGGAAGAAGGCGAGCGAGGAGGGTCGCTCGATGCAGGACGTGGCGAGAGCGGCGATCAACCGCTACACCCAGGACGAGGACGCGGAGTTCCGCGGGATGGTGGCGACAGTGGTCGCATGCGACCGCGAGCTGCTGGCCCGGCTTGCCCGGTGACGGACTACCTGTCCGTCCGACAGGCCATGATCATCGCGCAGGCAGCAGTCAGCCCTCAGGTCAGGGTGGCCGACCCCGGGCTGCTGGCCTCCGCGCTCGCTCGGCCCTCGATGTCGATGTTCGGCGAGGATGCCTACCCGACCCTGCAGCGCAAGGCGGCCGCGCTGCTCGAGTCGCTGACTCGCAACCACACGCTCGCCGACGGCGACAAGCGCCTTGCCTGGACGGCGACCGTGGTGTTCCTGCGGCTGAACGACGTCGACCTGACGTACGCCTCCGTGGACGAGGCGGAGGCCTTCGTGCTGGCCGTGTCCGCCGACCATCTCTCCTTGGACGAGATCGAGGCGTGAATCGCGCAGTGGATCAGGCCGCTGTGACTGGGTTCGGCCTAGAGGCACGGACGAGGCTCAGACGCAGCGAGGCCCGGCACCGTGGGTACGGTGCCGGGCCTCGCCGGTCTAGAGCTGGAGATCAGCTCTTGGCGGCCTCGCCGGGCTCCTCGAAGCCCTCGAACCCACCGTCGATGATCCCGTCGAACTCCACCGGCGGCACATCGGGAGCGGCGTCCCGCTTGTGCCCGACGAAGGTGAACGGGTTCTCCGAACCCGGGTCGGCGACGTCGACGACGACGATCTCCCCGGCGTTGAGCTCGGAGAACAGGATCTTCTCCGCGAGGTGGTCCTCGATGTCGCGCTGGATCGCGCGGCGCAGCGGCCGTGCACCGAGCACCGGGTCGTAACCCCGCGCACCGATGAGCTCCTTGGCCGCGGTCGTGAGCTCGATGCCCATGTCCCGGTCCTTCAGACGGAGCTCGACCTGAGCGATCATCAGGTCGACGATCCGGACGATGTCCTCCTGCGTGAGCTGACGGAACACCACGATCTCGTCGACGCGGTTGAGGAACTCGGGCCGGAAGTGCTGCTTGAGCTCGTCGGCGACCTTCGCCTTCATCTTCTCGTACGACCCCTCGGCGTTGGTCGAGGCGCTGAACCCCAGCGACACGCTCTTGGCGATGTCGCGGGTGCCCAGGTTGGTCGTCATGACGATGACGGTGTTCTTGAAGTCGACCACCCGGCCCTGGGCGTCGGTCAGGCGACCTTCGTCCAGGATCTGCAGCAGCGAGTTGAAGATGTCCGGGTGGGCCTTCTCGACCTCGTCGAAGAGGACCACGCTGAACGGCTTGCGCCGCACCTTCTCGGTGAGCTGGCCGCCCTCCTCGTA
>Ga0210040_10002427_pt1 | contig 26318 bp, 8 predicted proteins | sample CryGeyCG12114_NA_FD_185462 | JGI IMG/M metagenome (GOLD analysis project Ga0210040, IMG submission 185462) | Groundwater microbial communities from aquifer - Crystal Geyser CG19_WC_8/21/14_NA (SPAdes) (version 2) | ecosystem: Environmental > Aquatic > Deep subsurface > Groundwater | place: USA... | reverse complement strand
TTCTAATCTGGCCGAGGGGGGTGTGGGGGGAGTGGGGAAGGCTTTTCGAGCACAGGCCGGAGTGTAGAAGGGAGCTGGGAAGGCCTTGGGTTCGGTAATCGCCGAAGGCGATTTCCGGCGGGCCTTTCCAGGTTCCTTCAAACGAGGGGTTGTGTGAAGCAAAAGTCTTTTCAGCGTCCCCCCACGATTCGTTGGTAGAAAACTTGTACAGTAGACTTCGAGATATTTAGTTTCCATGGATTTTTGTTTCGCTGTTATTACTTTCGCTGTTTTTCGTTTCGCTTAGAAACCATTCTATGTTTATTGGTTGAGGCAAAATGGTCAATATCCACGGTATCCATGATCTATTGTTAACCTTTATTGTTAAATAATGTATGGTTTTGATTACTGAAAGACAGTTAAATTATTATAATTAGTTTTATGTGTTCGATAATTTGCAATGAATAATTTCATTGCAATAATTTTATGTGGGTCATGAGGGTTGTTTGTATTCATAGCAACATGAATTATGCGCGGGCTGACGGGGTATTGTTGAACCCTAAACACTTGATTGAATTTTGTTTATGCCCTGTGACATGCATATGAATTCAACCTTTATTAATTTGTTTGTCCCGTTGTCAACGGGCTATTTGACTGGTCTGATTATAATGATGAATCCGAATGGTCAAGATTTTTTTGGTTGAAAGTCAATGTCCTGTGTCCTGTCACAGTAAAAATGGGAAGCATCAGGCTGCATTCTGACGTTCCACTCCAGAGTGAGACAGAACATGGTGAAAGTGAAATGCACACACACACACACATGTGCACACACATTGAATTCCTGGTGTTGGCTCCCAACAGTAGTTTCCCAGTTAGTTTCTTGTTCACCCTGCATAAGGACGGAGGGAATATTTTCTTTTCTCTCGCTTACCATTACTGGCAGCTCACTCTTGTTCTCACTTTGAAAGTAGCTGTGAGCCTGTGAACAGTGCTCAATACAAATACTAACTAACTAAAACTACACACAAAGTTTCTCATCTACAAAAAGTTGACTTGCCTCATCTCAATTGCACTGTGACAGACTTACACATTACTTTGTCATTGTAGACAGCATTTCACTTTGGTGGCAACATTTTTTTCCTTGCCCGCTGCCATAACTAACTAACTAACTAACTACGGCCACCATATTATAAACTTTTGAAATTTTAGACCAACAAAAAACTGAAACTTTCCCTATCCATTACATTTAGTTAGCTAGTTACTACTTTCTTTGCCCAATTTTTTATCTGTGTGTTGGTGTTAGCTTGTCAGTAAGTGATAATTACAATTACTGTGTGCTCTGGTTGGGGCAATAAGCACGTAGTAAGTACATAGTGGATGCACAAAAGTGAAATTAAACAAACTGACAGGGAGTAAAAGAACATGCTATTAAAGGGACAATCTACTATTAATATATGATGGGATATGGTTGTTATTGCATGAGAACAGGGAATGGCCAAAAACAAGTACCGCATACGAATGAATCATTTGGCTTTCCAAATGCGTACACTGTAAGTGAGCTCTGGGTATCATGTGTGTTAGCCTGAGAAAGTGAATCACCGTGGTTTATCTTCACTACACTCGAATTTGCGGAATCTCAAATCATTCGTGTCCATAGTGAACGTACATAAATATTGTGCGTTACGAAATCTGACTAACTTCACGTTCCCAGTGGAAACACTAAAAAGCAGTTCAATAATAAGAACTTTGTTTGCAATTTTTTTGCCAGTTGTGTGTGAATTGTTGTGAGTGTGGGTGGTATTCAGAAATTTCTTTGTATTTTGCTTTACAAACTAGAAAGTTTGTACAACTTCACCGCTATTGAGTCTTCAGTCATTGAGAGGATCTTTCATTTTGTGACCAGTATTTACCGTAAGTTTTTTCAATGCAATTTTAATACGAAAGATATATAAGTTAATTTGCTATGTGGTTGCTAGTTAAGAGGAAGGGCGCATTACCACGCTGAACAGCATGAAAAGAATGGCACAAGGATTTTAAAGAATTTTCTTGTAACAACCTTTCAAAATTGGCTTTTAAGCACCTAAAATGGTTTCAAAGTTACATAAAAGCTATCCTTACCTAATGCATGTTATATAACACTTTTCTTTATGCTGATTATTTTTTAACCCGAGGCAAGTTATTCTGCAAGCTCAAAATGCAATATAATTCGCCACCTGAACGCAACATGGCATCACTTATTGCTGCTTTGCAGTCTCAATTTTAACGTGATTCATTGTGCGATTCAACTATTAGCAATTTTTCATATCTGGACCACAGCATATCAAAACGCACATCCATTGAATCGGGCACAACAAACTGATAAAATCAAAGCATTCTAATTTTCTGTTCGTCCTTTGATACCAATGCAAATTCAACAAAAAATCATTGCATTAATGTGCCTTCCATTGAAATAAAACAACTTGAAGCTTTATATGACAAATATTTATGACTAGTTTAAAAATCTAACAAAAACGAAACGAAAAACACGTACGATACGATTTTCTAAACACATACGATATTTGCTAGTGTTTTAGTTACCATCGCGTAATAACAAACTAAAAAAACACAACATACTCAAAATAAGGGAAACGTAACTAAAAACATTTGAATTGTACAAACATTTATTGTGCAAAAAAACTTTTTCTTACCTTCACATTCACATCACATATAGCACTTCAACATGCTATATACCTTACAGCTAAAAATATGATCAGTTGTTCACAGTAACATGTAGTGTATTTATATATGTTATTGTCACCTTTGAGTTGCGAATTCATGAACTACTACCAAGCTGGCTACGGGCCCATAGGGTAATAAAACTTGTGGTCGGGATACACACGTTGTACTTTGTAGTACATGTGCGGCCCTTGCTATATAATATGAAGGTAGAGAGAATTGACGGCAACTAGGTGAGTCCGTAAGTAAGATGAATTAAGTTAGGTGTGTTGTTGAGTAGACCAAGTGTGGAGCAGTGCCAGAAGGGAAAGAAATAAAAGAAGAGAAAGAAAGGAAGCTTGCCCAAGGTTTTCCAAGAAAATCCAGTAATTTCCTTCCCAGTTGTTTTCATCACGACTGTGCTGTATGTGACCAATGCTAGTATATACGTACAAGGTGAAACTGTCTTGAAAAATACATTTCATTCTGAGCCACAGTTAACCTGTGCTTTCTTATACCACGGAATAAAAAAGGTACAACTTTGCGGGCCTCACTTTAGCTTCCACCAATAAGAAACATTAGTTAGTTAGTTAGTTAGTGGAAGCGATAGAACAGAATTTTTCTCCTAACTAACCAAGTAACTAGCATGTACATGCAATGTATTCACTGCCTATGCTCATTTTTCAAACTGCACAAGATTAAATGTATACCCTGTTATTGGATTCCAACGATTTTGCCATCAGTGAGTGAGTACACAAGAGAAGGATCCTGTTTTTTTTACTTACGGTCTCAGCTTGTACAGAATGCCAGAGGTTTCTACTCCCAAAGGATTCCATTGTTATTTTCCGTTGGATTTCTGTGCACAATACACAATGTTGAGGTCCACAAAATTTCTTGTTTCATGGTTTCCTTTCATTCCCTGTGCACACATACATACTACACACACAGTAGTTAGTAAGTTAGTTGGTACACACACACATGTACATATACTAGTAATATTGGTACCGTGCACTGATTAGTCGCTCGCCAACTAACCAACTAACTAACTAACTAACTATAAGATTGCACGGGAAGCTTTGACCTTTCTGTATAGTATACCAAAGATTGTGTACACTCTTTACCTGTTTCTTCCATAGTTCATCTCGCAAGTCAAAGGAAATTTACTTTGCTTTGTAGGTTGTTTATAATCACCATCATTAGATTGGTTTGAGGTTTGTAACAATATGTAATGTGAAAGTGACATTACATTGATTCCATTTTGATGGCTCAATAAGCTTGTACAGAGTTGGTTAATCTTCTGGATGATGAATACTCTACTTTTTTCTACAAGACAGGAAGTTTGCATTTTAGTTAGTTAGTTAGCATAAGTAAACGGTAGGTAGGGAAGGAAATCAAAGTGACAGGACAATATGAAATGAAATATGCACATGACTAGTATATATTGAATATGTTGTGGACTGTGGGTGAGAGAGGAAGTTTATGTGGAATTATATTTGATGGAGCCCAAAGACTTGAGACTTTGAACCAACATTGTTGTCTTGGGCTATAGTCTGCAAGTTTCCAGAACCATATACTTTGATCAAAGACTGGGTTTGAAAAATCAGCACGTCAAGGAATTAATGGAGAATGTGCGGTTCAGTTTGAGACAAGCTTTTGTGCTAAATCTTGGAGCCCACAGATAGGACGGTGAGAGCAGAAGTACAAACAAACTTTGATAGTACTCGAACGGATTTTGTGATCCTTTCACCAGTAAATAGTGGCTTTGTGTGCAAAATGCTAGACACTGCGGTTTCAATCAGAGCTGCCAACTTTGATAATATCTATCTGAGAATTTAATAGTAGTCCATGGTTTCACATGGTCTCACAAATACCGTTCCAATACCACTACTATTTCCAATTGATAACACATATCTCCTTTTTGCACTCCAATTCCAGAGGTCGGCTACTTTTTTTCACTCTAGTCCTAGATTTTTATCTACAGTTTACGTTTCAAGTGGCGCATAAGGCTCCAAGTTTTATATCATATATATAGGATTGAAAATAGTTCTGCAAATGGATGCACCTTTGTTTTTTAGTTCTAGCTTGGTTACTATGGGGCAACTTTACATGTGACTATATGTCCATTAAATTCATGAACTTGTTTTTCCCAGGGCAATGTGTAGCCATGAGTTTTCATGCTGGGTGCAACCTAGTTTAGTATTTATAGCAATTCTATTAGTTGCATCAATGCATATTTACACTAGGGCATACTATTTACATTCCTGTCAAATGCATTGTTGACATATTTTCTTGACACGAACAATGAATGGACTCGACTTGTTTTGTTTAAACTAGTTGCTTTTGTGAGCAATATTTTAAACTTATGGAAAATAAAATTAGCACATTACAAACAGAAAAATAAGAAACTTTTTTTGGTACCATGATGCTTGGCTGAAGAAAATGATCTGAAAGTTTTGTGCACAACTTTTAACTTTCACTTTGCGGCATCTCATATGTGAAGAGCAGATGCACACTAGAACTATGAGCAAGTTATTGTATGTACATCTTGGGAAAAAGAGAGAGCCAAGTCGGTAGCTTATGTAATCGATTCATTGTAATAACACTAACATTTATTCAAGTGTGAGAGAAAAAAGGAGCTTATAGAGGTCCCAATCTCTATATAAATGTTCCCTCGTCTGGTATCTAGAGGAATCTGGAAAAGTGGCCTCATTTCATTTCAACATTTATTTAGTGGCCTCACCACTGACTGACTCAGTCAGTTCTTGGGAACTAAAGTGATTGTGACTGGAAAAAGGTAAAGTTGTGAAATATGAGAAATGAAACGAGAATATACCAGTTGTAAGCAAATGATAATATTGCTTCCTCTTACACATATTTTAGACCATTTCACATTTGGTTTTAGTTCTCGCTTGAATCGGAAAGTTCAAATGGCAGAAAAGTACAAAAAAACACACATCTGGGATTCCAGCTTATTATATGTTCAAAAGTCCAATACGTTTCACTATTTGTCTAACTAAAACCTGCAATCAAATAACTTTAATAAAACTTATATCCATTGAACTAAAATGCCATGTGTAGCAATTGGAACTATTTTAAATAATTACTACACAAATCCTGCCGTTAGTATATAATACAATATTGTAATTATTGCTGCTAATTAACTAACTATAACTAAAAGTTAATTTCCTTTCAAGCCATTGATAGCCCTTATAAGTGACATGTTGGAAACGGACAAAAATGAGCATCTATTCACAATAATAATATTACTGTTAGAATAATAAGAAAAACTTTTCTATTCAATATGAGGAGCAGATGAAACCAACGGTTATTTGAATAGCTCTTTTATGAGTTTCTATTGTTTGCAGCTTGCCTGCACACGCGAAATTTTGTACCATCTAGTAATATACTTTGGTGAACAAAAAACATTCAGGGACGATTACACCCATTTGCTTGAAATGTTCATTTGAAACCGAGGATTTTTTACTCTTCTTCAGCCATACTGTTTATAAACAGATGAACACCACATAGTAGGATTCAGTCAGTCAGTCTAGCCTCACTAACTAACTAACTAACTAACTAAATTATAGAAATTGCTTGAGTTATTTTGACAAACAGAACAAGCCTACAACATACCACGTTTTGGAACTTGTTTGAACTCATCTCTAATTCAGTTTCCAGCATAGGTTTCATCCCTTCTGTACAAACAGAGTAGAAAATTTGCATACCGTGAATCCGCACATCATTTCCATACCTATTCAACTCATCCGTGATTCTAACTATTTACACACTCCAAACTTTCCCTATACTCTGTGAACAAGTTTTCAGACCAATCTGAGTACTTTATTCCTCAAATCACGGCCCATGTACTCATTACTTGTTCAAAAGTTATGTGGTAACTGAATGCAAACTTCTATACATCACCTAACTGTGTGTGTCAAATAAATCAAATCATGGTGTTTAAGCTGCCACCAAGAGGAGAAACCAGTAAAGCAAATCTTCAATCGGAGCGCTCCTCTTTCACTAATTATTCATGTGTGAATTCCAATATGTACACATTGGCGTATACTTACTTTGTTAGTAAGTTAAAAAGGGCTGTTCAAGTATCACCGGCAAGACTAACTAACTAACGATTTAAATTACACGAGATATTAAAATCCTCTTGTGTAGAACAGCTGTTGAATCATCATCTAAGAAATTATATAAATTTTCCTCAAATCCCTAGTTTACTGCTTTACTCAATTTCATGTTCACACATTTCATTGCATTGTGGCTGTCAATATGGATGCCACTTAAAAATTATCTATCAATTGTAAAGTCCGTAATCAATACTAAATATTATGAAAAAGTTACAGCTCGACTTTGCACTTTGACATTGTATGTTCCTCAATAATTTATTATTGCCTGTTGGATTCTTAGCTACAGCAAGAAAAAAAAATATCCCTGCATTAAAAACAACCTCAAAAGGTGTGGGGAGATTTAGCTATAGTTAGTTTAGTTACCAACTGAACTCATGATCATTGTACACATTGCTATATTTGTGTATAGCTTTTTGTGCACATCAAATCGTATATACGTGAAGCTAAATGATTCTGCTACATTCATCCATGTGTGTGCGTGCATGTACATTATTAAGACTTACATGATGTAATCAAGAAATGAGCTGCAACTCTCATCAGTGGTAAGATGATCCCACTCAGTCAGTCAGTGAGGCGTCCCCTACCCAGTCAGTGTGAAAGGAATGATTCTCATGTGGTGAAAGTGAACATTCACGAATTCAAGCTGTAGGCCCTAAGTCAGTCAGCCATTCAGTGTAGTTAGTTAGTTAGTTACATAAGATTTTCCAACGGCCCCCTACACATTTAATTGTGCAGATATTTGATACCCACACACAAAGTCATTTCACAACTCATGATAAATTATTCAAATAGGGATGCCGTTGGTATGAACCAAACTCATATTTGATATTGGGATTTACGAGAAAGTTTAAGGTCTTGTGTACACAAAGTTTTGATGAGGTAGACTGGATGTGTGTGTACTATTATGAATAGTATGAACACGAATTATTATGATCAAGATGGAGTAACTTTTCCATAGTATATACATAGAGCGAGCATTACGTGCCATGTGTGTGCGTGTTAGCACTGCACTTACTCAAACGATGGGGATTGAAATTTACTGATTTCCTGAATTAAGTTGGTAATGCTAAAAAAAATTCCCTTTGGTGATTCCCAGTATTTCATTCATCAGCTACTCTGCTTGCACTCCATCTTACCTCCATAACTTTTCCCCTACTGTGTGTTTAAAAGAGTTACTTGCATATAAATTGCATTTGGTAAACCAAATTTTAAATTGAATGGTCCATTCCAGAACTAGGGAGAAAGTAGATGTGTCAATAACAGACACTGCATTTTCAAACTAATGCATATACAGTGTACAACTTTACCTTTTCAGCCCGGATTTTTAGAATACGATCCCATTTTTTCTTTACTCAATAGTTAGTTAGTTAGTTAGTTTGCAGCCCAAGCGGCGCAAAGGTATCCTATTTCATATGAATGTGAACAAAACTAGAAAAATTTAAGAATCACTAACTTTGCCTTCAATGTGAAGGTATATATTTCCTTTGTTTCTTTGCGCTCCTTTACATTGTCAATATAGAATATGTATCATTGTAACTAACCAGGAAAAATAATTCTTCCATTTCATATTGCTTACTTGCTAAAGAATGTCAAATATTGAATTCAAATTTTTTAATATTGATATTTTTTCCCAACAGTTCACATTGCTATTGTAACCCATGCTCACATGATGACAGTAGTGTACCACAAACTGTTTTTGGGTTTAGCTCTTGGAATTTTCGACATCATGTAATCTCTCTTTCATTCATTCCTTTCTTTCTCCCTTTTTGGTAGATTTCAATGGCCAACCTCTCCCATTCCATACATATAAAGTCGATCAAATGAAATCCTATTTCAATTTATTTCATCTGAACCTGCAACCATGCTTCTTTGGATCCATGTACCTTGCACAGCATCACAGTCAAAGAAATAGACTCTCATCCATTCATATCCTCTTCTCATTATCATTTCCTCCAATTCCTTTCATCCTCTTTGGCCCGCGGTCTTACGTTTTTCCCCCTCCCCCCTTAAAATTCATTTTCACTTCATCATACACAAAACTCCTTTTTTTAATTTGTCACTCACTCCACACTCTCACACGCAGTCCACATTCCCAGTGATACATAAGCCAGGAAAAAAACAAGATCCTCCTGGAATATGTTGACAAACAAGAAGAGCACTTTTTTTTACTTACTTGCACCCAAAAGTTTTTTCAATGTAGATAGACTCACCCCTGAACGATATTAGCTGTGCAAATTTATGTATTGAAAATCTGAGACGGAAGCAAATTTTCCCCTTCACATGAGAGTCTGTAATAAAAAAATTGTGATGCTGAAAAAAGATTTTCATGTAGGTTGTAACTTGTGAAACGATTTTATACATGCTTGATGAATTTTTATAAAAGTGGAAACTTTTTTTGACTACCACAAAAAAACTGTTGTATAATGCAAGCAAGGGCACTCTACTTTCTTGTCTGCAGAGTTGACTTATAACTGGGTCCAGATAATCATACATTCCTGTCTCGTCAGCTTTTGGGCCCGTCTAGTGCACCTTATATAATATGACTTGTCCTTTTGCCAGTTGAGGACAATTTTTGGAACAACTCCATACACTATAGGCTCCCATAATATTCTCTCAAATTCCATGTGCTATACTCACAATATATAGGTCTTTCTATGTGCCAGCCCCAACCGTAAAACTGCAAGTATTTGTTTACATGGGAATTATTATTTTAGTCTGGAATAGAAAAGATGGTCTCTCTAGAATCCTACCACAAACCATTCTTGTTGCACAAACAATAGGTAGAAAAAAATCCTTAAACGAGATGCATGTTTACAGTGTGAGCAGGTTTTGTTAAAAATATTGATATCTTCATCTTTGTAAATTTTTCATCTTTTCACCAAGGGACACGCAAACATGTTTCCGTGGAGAGCACTTTGTTCATTTAATATTAATAGATCGGTTGGCACTCACCCATTTTTAATAAATGCTTCACACGAGATAAAGATTTATTAGGTGATATTTTCTTGACGTGGCTCCGTCGCTTTCCATTAGTTCTCATAACTAGTTTCATATGATAATAGTTGGCTTTTCTACATCCCACTCATTGCCGTTCCAAGTGAGTGCAAACCCAGTTTGTCTGTATAGCAATCCACTGCAAAATTTCAGTATCAATAAAATCTACGTTCAATCCTTGGTTTCATATCCACAATGCATAATAGAGCACACGTCTCATACTACTACTTATGTAATCTTGTTCTCATTTACACCTTGATATTAGCAAACTTATCCAGATGAAAGAAATTTCTCTATCCCTTTACATCTCCCTGCCTTATATTTAGTATATGCATTAATACGCACGGTGTGTGCACCCATTCATAGAGAAAAGCTCTAAAAAGTGAATGCACCTTACTATGCATTACATATTGTGGATATGAAAGAAATGGTCCCTCTCTAGTCGCTGCGCAAAGGATGAAGGAATCACATCTACTTTTTACGGGAGTTTTGGAAAAATTTATACCATCTGAGGCTACAACTAAATATGGTCCTGCTCTTATGATTCACTGTTTGTGCGCCCGAAAAAGGAAAGTGTGTACAGTATCTTATTTCAAACTACTGTGCCCGTGTGTGTCTTCTTATTCCATGTTGGATGAAAAAGCAGAGACGTCAATAAACTTCATGAGAACAGGATATGGTTGATGAAAAATTGATCTCTCCACTTCATTTCCTTTTCTACTCTCTAATCCTCACGTACAATAGCTACAGCAGCATGTTACCCAACATGTCATGTCAACCAGTGATTTCGTCTTGGTCCTTTCCACCGCATCACTTGAACCAATCTTACGCATTACAAAATAATTTATTGGGGAATTCAACCTCCTCTTCATATTCACTTTTCAAAATGAGTTAGTCACAGTTCATCTCCAATCATAGTATGTTGAGATATGCATTTTTTTAACTAAATATGGACTCTTACTTGCGACTAATTTGTATACACTCTGCTATATCTATGTTTGGGGAAAATAGTGGTAACATTACGCCAGGACAACATTGCAGCATAGTCAAAACGAAATAATGTTTTACTATATTCCTCAACTTTCACTTAATACTATGCGCATAGTCACCCACACTTTATGTGCACAGTTGCATGACGACTGTTATTCTTTGCCGGATTCCATCATTCTATCTCCATTGTAGTATACAGGTTTTAGGATTCACCTTTTTTGTCACTGGAAAATTGAACAATCTTTGGCCTCATACCGAATCCATTTTTATAGATAACCGTATGGAATGTTCTTGTCCTGGAAACTGATATTAGACTTGGGGATTATATTTCATAGTGGGATATGTGCAAGGAAATGAACCATGGATCGATATGTATTCACAAAATGTGAGCTTAAAATCCATTTTAACATATAAAATCTAACTAAAGCTAGCTACTATACATACGAGACTAACTAACTAACTATAAAATGTGGTGTTCATGTTTGTTTACCTGCATTATATGCAAAGTTATGTGATGAACGAAAAAAAATGTTTTACGTATATACGTGTAGAATGGACTGTTGAGTTTTTTTAATGAACTCCCTACAAAGCTCAAGAATCTCAAGATTAATCAAAATTAAGTCCCCAAATCCCCTGAAACTTTAAACATGAGCCATAATGTAGTTTTGTGTACCAGAAACTGTTATATGGCTTTTCCATGGGATCCGAACACCAAGTTCAGCCATGCACTGCTAAGTGATACGGAATGGGAATGATGATGACGGTGCTTGCTCTAATCCCATTCCACTTCTTTTAATGACTTCACAGATCAAATTTGAATCAAGTCTAAACAGTCGAAACTTTCTTCACGGTTCAAAAACAATAGTTAGTTTGTTACTTGAGTAGTCACCTAGTTGCCTACAGGCCGTAAACACTGGACAAGTTTGCAAATTTCGCTAAAACACTCACTTGACTTTCAACTTGACAAGTTAATGCGCAAATTTTGTAATTACTGTAGAACTAACTTAACTAACTTACTTACTATGAGCCTAAACAAGTTTTATGGCCATTGCCAACTCACTGTGAATGAATATTTTCTTTCCCACACAAATCTATTGAATAAGTTAAGCTAGCAAGGGAAAATAACTGGACCATTTTCTTTCCAACTTTCAAACTCAAACAACAAGTAACGCAAGTTAGGTCAGCTTATAATATATTTACAAGATTGCATAGCTTGGAAAAAGCAATTGATTCAAGCCATTTCATTTAGTACATAACAGGTCCGACAAATAAATAAATATTAGGCCCGTCTCAATGGTATGTGGGCCCACTCGGAAAAATTCCCCATATAGTTTTATAGTTAGTTAGTTAGTCAGTTGACTTGGGAACTAGCAGGGAAGGAATATGTTCCATTCATATGGCAGGTGTGGGGTGTAAAGAGCACGTACTTTTCCACTCGACTCGTAAATGTGAGACCATAGAAGGGAAGCTAATAAATTACAAACTATATTGGTGACGGTGTAATGGGTGTTTTGCAACACATTTGTCTGTGACACTTTTGAGCATTCCACGAATCCTTTTCCCTTCTGCCAAGCCTTTGTTTTGTGCCGGCAGGAATTTAGGGAAGAGCAAGTGACCCTAATAATGATTGCAACCTCAAATGACTTTAGGCATTTCCAAGTTGATTCCTTTTCCTCGTCCATCCAGTTTGCCATGCTACCGCTAATAAACATGTTGTAGCCCTAATCCTTTTTTACTCTTATACGGAAGCGCCCAAACAGTGCAAAATTCACTGTATCTTGTAAACAGACAGACATGAGTGGTTGGCTTTCAATTCAATGAGTTGGGCAAAGTGCGCTCCTCTGCTATTATAGTCTAGTTTAGTTAGTGACGATAGTTTCCATGGGGTTTGTCTGTCTACAGTGGCTGAGTTTAGCTCAAAATTCAATTCAAACTCATAGTCTAAAACATTAATATAGTGGATTAGGGTTGAGTTTGTGCTCCGGACTTTATTCGCAGATTAAGTTTAAAGCTCATTGCATATATCGGAACCGATTGTGAGCTGTGGGCAACATGGAATCTATATTCTGACCGCAAATAATGCGCGTCAGGAAGAGGAAAACTATTCCTGTGGTTTCTATAAGTTTTGGAAACACCATGGGCTCATATATATGTATGTAGTTAGTTAGTTAGTTAGTTACAGACTAAACACACTTAAGGATGCATGCAGAAAGCACCCAAAAAGTAATCATTACGGATGGAAATGTATTCATTTAGTTAGTTAGTTAGTTCCAAGTCAGCAAAATAAAGTCATTGATTAAGTGTGCACGGAGAACTGTGCAGATTCCTTACGGGGAGTAGTGACCTCAATTTTATTTTCAACTCACTTTTTTCTATGGCATCCGGCCTTTGAGTTAGTAAATCCTGTATACAATATAATTACCGTTTAATTACCTCTATTTACGTTTTCATAACTACATGCATGGTCATAATTATTTATGCAATCACTTGCCATCTAAGTACTTAAAATTATATGGAATAATCCTAACTCACGACTGCACGGATCTGTGAGCACGTGTGTGATATTACCTACTACTATGGAATATACATATCTTGTAAGGCATGCCAGCAATGCCTGCAAATTACATTTATATGCAAAATATCATGTATATACAACATTATAAAACCAGTAGGCATATTTTTATTACCCAATGTTTCCAAATTGTTGAAAACAACGATAAAAACTCTCGTTAAGCTTTAATTACAAATCATCCTCTTTTGTTTTCCATGGAAGCAAAAAAGGACAGAGTCGAGTCTTGATGCCCTGAATAGGTAATTTGGGTCAAATGTTTTTGAGCTTTACTAATTGCCCGCTATCAATGAGATAGAATGGCGTCATACTTACTAACTCACTAACTAACTAGTTTATTCAAACAGCGTGTCTAACTTAACTATCAGTCAGGGACATTTGCTGAGACTTGAGAGAAAGTGAAGCGCATCTTTGCTAGTTTTAGAGCTCACCTGTAAGTTACAAATTCTTTGAAACATATCCATCCATCCTTTTGAGTCCTACTGACTTGACTTACTTTACCAAATGATCCATCAAAAGAAGTTGCAAACTCCTTTGTAAACTTACTAATATACCAAAAGGGCACTTATTTATCTTCCGTCTTTATCCCCACACAAAAGTCACATTTTTATCATCACAGTTCAACTGTGGATACCAGTTGTTTTTCCGTTAAAGTTAAAATAAATAATAAAGATTATGTTACGAATACAATCTCGCTCTCACACATCATCCAGAAAATTTCATTGCAAGGTTTTATTATTCAGATCAAAGTACATAGTAAACAGTTAAAATTTTAGTTCATACTAACATGCGAATTGACCGTAAGCAAACTAACGACTTGACATGGTGAGAAACGTGCAATTTAAGGTTGTATTCCGATCCTACTTTGACATACCTTGTAAATACGTGCGCAGATCAAAAAGCTGTCTTTCACAAATGTAGTTTACTACTGAGAAAAGCCTAAAGATCTAAGAAAACATCAAAGCTTTGGTTAACTAACATCCCAAAAGGTTTTCACTTCTCATCTTTGAATGAAATAAATATTAGGGGTACACCTGAAGCCTTGTGTTTTCGTAGATTTCTACATGGCGTACACTTCCCAGCCAATCAGATCAGTAGGTAGAGGTGGTAATCTTCTCTGATTGGCTGGGAGATGTACCCCATGTAGAAATCTACGATAGTACAGGGCTTCAGGTGTACCCCTAGTATGTAATATCCAGTCTCCAGGGCTTATAAAACGTTCAAATCTTATCACAAATATTGACTCCCAGAGGAATAATTTTGGATAAATACGCTCAAGTGTGGCAATTAAACTAGATTTCACCTCTCAAAGCCAGTAAATAACTAAATACAAGGGATACTCATATGTAATACTATGCATTCGGGTGAAAAAAATTGACATCTCACTCCATCATATTTGACGCTGTCAGTAATTCATATGATCAGAGGTATGTTATGTACATATATCTAGAAATGAGTGGTTCATGCAAACGTGAAAATGAATGGGCTTACAAGGGAGAGAGTGAGAGCCTAGTGAAAGACTGACGGCCCAAATTTCTTTCAAAGGTGAAATGTGAAAGCACAGCTGAGGTTACTGACTTCACTTATAGTAGTGACTGACTGAGTTAGAGACGACAGGAATTTTTCATGTTCACGGCAAAAGCTCTGTGGCAACAGGAAATGAGACTTTGAACGCACTACAAACTCCTTGCATTAGATGGCATGCATTTTTTTGGGGGACTGGAAATAGTAGTGGCTTGAATACCAAGTTGACTTGAAAAAATCCTGATGCACTGACTGACTGACTGCACAGTAGTAAAAATGTACCAAATGAATAGGTTCACAAGATGGGACTGCCTACCTACCTAACATATAGTACCTATTATAATGCAAATATCAGATTGAAAAATCTGAACAAGAGGTATCTTACCTATTTGTATAGTTGAAAAGTGTATGCATGAATGTATGCATTGATAAAATTGTGCATAGTAGTTTGTTAATGAGAGTTATTAAAATAGCGAAATGTACATATCTAGAACCAGTAGCTTCAGAGCAATGCTGACTGGCTGAGTAATTGTATGAGATAGATAGAAACAAAAAGCATATACAAGCACAAGGTTTGTAGCTTTTATTCCACGTAATTTGGGAATGGGCAATGAGGCATGAACGCAAGTCTTCAGTCTTCCCTAATGAAGATTGAATGGAATAAAGATAAGACGTCTTAATGTGTGTCGACTTTCAGAGAAACAAGGCTAAGGGGATGAGTAGAGCATTTTTCTTCCAGATCGAACCTATTTTTCTTTCTTTTCTTTACTTTCTATATATAGCTCTTTTCTGTTGGTAAAAATAGCGCTGTACATTGTTTCCTTTTGAATATACACAAGTATGTACACAAGCAGAATGGAGGTTGGATTATTTCTGCCAACATGACCAATTTAGTATTAAAATGCAACTTTATTTTCAGGAGCATTACTACTGCACTGTAAATACAAATATTTACAAATGTATTGTTTGGTTTAATTTAAAGAATAAGAGTGTTTTGGAGAATAAAAAAAGCTACGAAAAAAAGCCTGCAAGTTGTACTATAAGGGTGAAATTTCGACCTATAGTTGTTCCTAGTGAACGAACTTGTGTAGTGTGAACATTTTTTTTTGTTTTGTAGAAAGAATGCGAAAAAAAGTGCTCAAGGCTTGTAATGATGAAATACTGTGCTTCACTGGACACAAGTCTCAATCTCAATGACATGTCTTGAGGATTAGGTGAGAAAGCTTGGTAGTCATGCAATCCAACTTGAAAGGAATAAAGATCATCATCATCATGTTGATTAGACCTGATTGGATGAAATCCGCAGTGCATTTTATTTCATACGCTCTAGGATTTTCTTCCCAAAGTCACTTTATCAGGGATAAATGAATATTCCAGTGCTGGAACATTTCATTATAAATCCCACACCGAATTCTGCCCAAGTATATTTCCTGCATAGAACTATAGATTCGTGGATAGCCGTGGATATTGGGCTCTACAATTGACTGTGATTTCCAAACGAACTAACTAACTGAAATACAAATATGAAATGAACAACTAAATAGCTAACATAAATCCATGACGTCTAGCTAGAACACTAACAAATTATGAATGAACGTGAGAAGAACTGAAAAACTAACTATACGAGTTAGTGAGTGTTTGAATAAATTGGAGCCTTAAAGAACAGAAAACACTGAAAGGTACTTTCTTGTACATAGTTTTGTACTTTTATTATCAAAGTGCGAAACAAACAAAATTTTTTGAATAGGACATAGGCTTCAAAATATTAAATATATTTGCGATTATGGCAAGGACAAAAAATCATACTCAATTTAAAATGTAATACAAATAACCAGACTAGTTTGAATGCGCTAAAATGAATCCTCAAGAACAACTGAAAGATAAGCGTCTGTCCGGTAGAAAAGTAAAATGATAAAATAGTGGCCAAAAGACGCAATCTTTTCTAATCTGCCTGAATTCTGTCATTCCCGGGTCCATGCAAAGCAGGACATTTGTCTCAATTCCCTACTTTGCATGAATTCAAACCAAAATTAGAGGGTGATTTTTGTACACATTTACTTGGAGGCAAAAATCCTCATAAAAATGAAATCCAAGATTTGATTCCCAAACAAGAAAAAATTACTAAACAATTAACTTGACAATATAATAGGTAAAAGAAATCAAAAAGAAATCGACAAACTGGCCTTAAAGTATAGCAAAAATGAAAGCTATAAACTCGGCAAGTTAACTGAATTAAGACAGAAAAACGACTTATTCACTGACCATTGATTTTTTCATAGTGTCCTTTTTCCCTTTATCAGGTAATACAGGACAGCCAAGAAACTTTCCATTCGCTCTGTTCATCATATAAATACACAGAAATATGAAGCAAAAGTATTTGAGTAGGTTACTCTGTCTGCTTCTTCGGTGAAAGAAATGTAATCATGAGCTCACACTAATTAATCGAGATACAGTGAACCTTTATATGAGAGAGGACTTTTGTCCCCTTTTTAATCTGCATGAAGCATATAGACTCAAGGATAACGGCTACCACAGTGCATTCACTATAATGTACAGCATGTTGGTCAGATTGATACTGACTGAGTTTGCTAAAAATATTAAACCCAGTAAAATCACATATTTAGCTTTATTTATCATATCAAGATCAACTCTCACTGAATGTAACAACATGACTAACATTAATTTATTAAAAAAAACATTTCTACTTGCCAACTTAATAGAACGTGATCCAGAAGGACTTAAGTATTCAATTGAGTCTACTATATATGATGAGAAACTACATAGGGATCATTATGTTTCAAAAACGACTTAGTTCTCAAAAGGTATTTAGTTGAAAATTGAGGAACAGGGAACTTGAAGGAAAATTGACTGACTGAGAGGAGAAAAATTACACAAGAGTGTACTTACCACATCATGAAGTTTTCCCTCGTTCCATTTCCATCGAAAGAAAAGAAATGTTTTCCCCCTTTTCCCATGTTATGAGAAAGTTGATGCAGTGAAGCAGATCGAAAGTTATAGTTGAACGTCAAAAAAATGGAGCTGGGCAAAAAAAACATACATAACATTTATACAGAGAAAAACACGTTCTCCACGGTTTCTTCTCCCAACAGCTTTGTTGTTGAGAACTGCCACCAGAAGCACAGATACGGAAACAAATTGAAGAAAGGAAAAGGACACTGTGGACCGGAAAAAGTTATTTTTGCCTTCCAAACATTCTTCACATTGATTAACAAGCAAAAAAAGCAAGGCAATTATTTTTCTGCATCAATATGTCTAACAAAACAAAAAATATGTTTTCCTACTGATTCATCCAACCGCTCCGAATATAATGTTTTCTCATCTCCAAACCCAATTAGACGCAATAGTATTAGCTTGCTTTTTTGATCTCTGGAACTAATTAGACACAATGGTACTAACCTGTTTTCATTACCAGTCAATCCGTTGTCGTTACAGAAAGTACTAGTTAAAGTAAATGAGTGAAAAACCCTGATCGTAATTATATACCATCGTATACTACGTATTTCAAGCGTATCTCAAAAGGATTTTATACGGTATCAATACCTCTGAATGCAACAATCAAGCAGTGTAGACTTAAAATAAATAAAGTTGCTTTATTGTCACTCCAGGTTTGTTTTATACTTTCAATTTTTTGGCTTTTGACATCTATTTCAAGATTGCTTGTTTAAAAAGATATTTTATGATACCGATGCCGATTAGGAATTGAATTGTTGAGTCGTAGTGATAGTTGGAATATTTTTTAAAAATTTTGAATACAGTTTCAAAGGGTAAATGAAAATGTTGAAAATTTTATTCCATGACACTCACATTGGTAGAATGGACCCCGCAAGTTGAAGTGAAAACAACAAGATAAAATTTACACGGACAACGAAATGATGAAATCTTATCCTGAGAGGGTGACCCAACTGAGAGTAGTAGGTAAATTGTTCAGCCTTCCGGTGAAAGCTGACCACACTTGCCAACTCGTATATTTATGAGTAAATGTTGGCCATGTATGAAATACGTGTGTGGGCACTAGAAATTGAATAGGAGGAAAAAATCTCTCTAGAGATTGAGATCACGTAACAAACAAGTTTTGATACAAAGGAATAAATCATCGCTTTTGTATGCAAATACCACAAATCATGGCTTCAATTTGCTTCCTGCATTTATATCACTGCTATTGAATACTGCGTGCAAACTTTTCCCCCTTTGCTCATTTTTATGTGTCACTATTCCTCCAAGTGTGCAGAAAAAACGAAAAAAAAAACAATTTTAAGAATTGGCACCTCCATGAATCTTTTTGATTCAACCTATTTTCCCCGATTAGATTACAACTTCACAAATGTTAGACATGTATCCTGATTCTCTCCAATAACTGACATGTTGTCTCGTGGCAAATGTAATTCGCATAGTTAACAACTCTCCTATCACGTCAATGTCAAAGTTTGGAACCCGCGTCAATCCAAATGTTCATCAAATCAAATCAAAAATTATAATTATGATGTGATCCAGAAAGTTGGCAATATTTATGTTAGCCCAGCTATGTATCTCTACCATTCCTGGTAATGAAATTCACCTAGATAAAAGGACATTTTCCATTTTGTCTGCAAATATTTTAGCGTGAATAGTTATTTAGCAGCATTAGATTATAGTGAGAGTTTGGGTGGATAAGTGAACAGTGTAGCTTCGTAGGATGAATATGATGATGGGAGCGCTTAGCTATATCTCTTGAAGGGAATGAACAATTACACACCTATCTAAATAAAACAATTAGAGATCGACGGTATAAACAGCAAAGCGCAATTATAAAGCGCAGTTTATTAACGTTGATCAAAAGGCAAAAATAATTAGTAAATAATAATATAAAGTTAGAACTAGAAATTATAAATAACTGCTGGCAGTAAAGAACTAACTAGACTCAAAGTTAAAGTAAGACTAAGAATAACGGACGCTTCTAACAGGCGGCTTTATAGAAGCCAGCTCACAAAGCTAATATCTGGAAGAGTCCAAAAATAAACAATAGCAAGAATAAGGTACCATGCAGTGTACATAAACTCAATGGTATAATCTTAACACATAGGATACAAAATATTCTCTCAATAGGAAACGCTACACATAATATGCGAAACCTATCACTCACTTATCTTATCATAGTTTAGACCCAGAAGCCATTCATAAAGCCTATATTCTATATACGAGAAGTAAAAAAATTATTCACGTTCAAAAACCGCTCAACTTATTTACTACATGCCTCCACTGTTTTGGCTTATCAAAGATCCATACTAAATGAAAAGTATGCGTGAGTGTAATTCACATTGAAATTGCCAATTTGAGTTTCAAAAGCGGTTAACTTCACCCAAATAGTCATTTAGAGGAGGGAAAAGGAGTTATTTGAAAACATGCACACATAACCTCAACTGTATGGGAACACGGCGTTTGCAATTTTGCTACAGCACATAATATCTGATTAGATGAGAAGGGAGATTGGCCCAGTAAAAGCAGAGTTTTGTTCCCAGCTCGGCTCACTAGCTTTACATGAATACATATGAGGCGGAGAAAACTAACTCTGTGGGAAACAATGGGCGCACATGGGAAACGAACCAACTAAGTAAGTACATAAGTATTGTACTATCGGTGCGTTGTGCACATTCAAACTTGGTCCCCTAATTTCGTAATAGTGACCTCAAATGAGATTTAAAAAGGGATGGCCAAAGCTTAGTGCTTTTTAAGATCACACATGAGAGGCTTATTTTGCCCAGGGGAATGCTCAAGATTCATAGGTGGCATTTATATTTCCGCAGTTCAGGTTCCTTTGAAATTTTCGAATGAATAGTACCAACTTTTTATCTGATGAACAACTTTCAACTTCACCAACTAACAACTTGATGCAAAGACCAGGAAAACAAAACCCCACGACTTTATCAATCTGCCAAGTGTATCAAGAAATGAATGGGATTTAAGAATCCTTTCATGGTCAAATGAGTGCAAAAAACGATGGTTTATAAACACGAAATCATGCCATTTGCTTACCGTAGTTGACAATTCAATGATTTTTGGACATGCTCATATTTAACATGTTGATAAATTAGTAAATTTTAGTTTATTATTGATTCGATAATCTTACCTGACTACTCTTTTGCATTGGCTAATCGAATCCACAAATGATGTGCCTGATATTTGTCTATGGATGAATTTTTCGCACATTTCACTTACTTTTCATTTGACGTAGGGTCATGCTCCCTGAGACAGCTCTGCTCCATCTTTTCCCTCTTTTGCATAATTAATGGAGTGTGCCTCCTAGATTTTGTCACATTCCCTTTCACTATGACTTGACTTGATCTTGCCATCTTTTTAAAGTGACTAGATAATGAGTAGGGATCAACGTACAATGTGTCATTTTGGCCCATACTTGGTATTTCATGGGCTCATTCCTTTTTATGCGTCTTGCAACTGACAGTAAAGTGTAATGTTCACTGCTGGTTGGTTGTTTCGATGGATGCCGTTGCGTGATTTTGACTGGAGGTGATGATTTGCTCGTAACTCGGTTCTTAATGGCTGGAGACCATGATAAAAAGGTATTGACAGCTCTTTTGGAGCACAACAAAGCGGAAATAAAGAAATGGATCATGTATTATTAGGGATGGGGAGTGAGTGAGTGCTGAAAAGGTGGAATGAAACATGACCACTTTCTTGTCACAATATAGTGGCAGCCCCTGGGATATGTGTGTACTCATGAAAGCTTGTCCAAAACATAATGGCTTGAGCTATAACTCTATTCAATGGAGACTGTCACTCTCTTTTCACTGCGACTAATTCAATTTAATGGAACAATGCAGTTTGAGGGAAATAGGTAACAGGATCCGAACGGTCCCGTTGGTTTTTTTCCTTTTCTTTTTTGTGTTTCTCAAATTTTTCATGGTATGGCAGTCTAAGCAAGTTTCTTGTGTTTCAACCATTGGAAACATGTGTAGCTGTGTGAGTGGAATACATAGCCGCTATGTGTCATTTAGACGCCATGAGTTTACGGTTCAAGACTAATAAAGATGGTCATTTTGCGGTCTGCGTACTGTGAACATTATAAAGCGGCAGGTTGTTAATACCGACGCGATAGAAATGTATGAATAGAGATTAGATTTCTAACAAACTATAAGTAGTGCAATATGTGACGACTGTATGTCTACATTGCTACCATCAGTATGGATTTTTTGCCCTGGAATTCTGGTTTTGAAATCGATAATCAAATATGCATACCCAGTAGTATATGAGTATTACATAGTTTGGCATTTCATCATGTTCTATGGGATTGGCTCTGGCATTGCATGCAAGGATCCATTTTAAACGCCATTATAAAAATATTTATGCATACAGAGCAAACCAATTTAACGGGCAAACTTGTGGCTCAAATCCGTAGCCTAGCCATATCAAATTAAAAAGTGACTTATGAAAGCTTAGATCAACTAATCAACTTTTGAGCTTTGATGTCCACAGTATATAATAGTCAAATTTATTTCCAATGAAATCCCTTAACGTATTCTCACGATCCAATGAAGGGACTCCACTAGTGACCAGCAAGATAGCTAAAAAAATCCCCAATTCGCTCAAAAAATCTCAGAGCATTCAAAAGAGTTGCTATTTTCCATAAGAAAGTATTTTAGATTTCAAAAGAAAACTTTGCGTACAACGCTTCAACCTTTACATTGGAGGCTAATATTTTGGATCCCTGGTGAAAAGCTTCCAGCGCATATTTTAAGCTACATTACAAAACAATTGGCCATAAACAAATTTCACCGACCTATTGTCAGTCAAACCTCATAGATTATACCGTGGACACAGAAATCAGACCAATACATCTTGGTCATGTCACAATATGTGAATTTAGCTGACTTGGAGACTCACTCACTCACTCACTCACTACCCATAACCATGTAGATAACACAAAGTCAAGTGCCAGGGCTGTGACATCTACTCACAGCACTGTTCCACCAGTGACACAAACTATAAGCAGTGCGTGCGGCATACAGACAGACCCAGAAATAGAAATCTATATAAATGTTAAAGTAGAGAGAGTCTCTGGAAATCTATATGTACAGAATGAAAAGTAATAGGGCAAGTGGGAGTGTTGGCGAAACAGAATTGTTGATGGGACTCAAGAGGTGAGATTTCATGGAATGCCCCATGCAGGCATCACATTAAAATACACAAACACACTTGAAACCCTAGATTGCACTTGACGTGATGTGATTCCTTTTATATGATATCATCTGGTACACGTAGACTTTTAGTCTATCTGAGCGCCTCATGTGCTCAACTCCTTCTCCTCCCTCCTTCACTCAATCACTATAAAATGAAGGGAAAAATACTTTATGGCCACCAGGATGGAAAAAGGATTCTCTAAGTAGCTCTATACGCCAATGTGTACAGTTAGCACGAGCTTCCCTGGCTCCGCAGTCAAAGCCCTCACCATATCATCATACTTACTGGCTACAACGTATTTGGGAGGGGCTCTTTCCTTTTAGGATATGCACAGCAAGTAATAATCATGATAATAACATGAACCTTGCAGCCTTTTTGTCCCTTTAACCACACATCATATATTAGCACGTACCAAGTGCTAGAGACAGGAAAAAGGCTGAGAAAAATGAGCACTTCAGACAATGGAATAGAATGCTGTAGAAAGACAGCACTGTCATGTTTTAACACGTTTAGTATACATGGAAATTACAATGGAGTTCATTTGTACCCGTCTTTTAGTTTAGTTGGTTTAGTTAGTTAGTTAGCATGAAATTAACATATATATTCCCTTTTTTGTAAGTCTTGATAAGGAAGACTGCCAAAATGGAATTCCTTTTTTAGAGCTAGAACGAGAAGTTTGCCATTAAAGTAAGTTTAGAGAAACCAATACAAAAGTAGTTTATAGCCATATATAAGTTGCATTCGATAAACTGTGTAGGGACGACACTACAATATTATAGGCATGAAAAGTTGAGGAGCATCATATCCGACGGATAAAAGATAGGCGGGACATGAGCTCAAGTCAAAAGCTCCGATAATATATGGGTGAGAAAAATGCGAAAAACTGACAGAATGTAAATCTGATAAATAAAAAATGATTCAAAACTTAAGAAAGCAGTAAACATAGGATTCATTTTTCACATAAAGTTATGTTACCAACTAACTCGTTTGATGTTTGAATAATTTGTAACAAAAAATGTCTATGTATAATAAATCATATCGGGACTATATAAGAATTTCTTGTGTTTCTTACAGTGTGGGAAATTGGAACATGTGCGCAACAAAGTTTCTTAGCGGATGACCAGACTGGACTCAAAAAGGAGGCTTAAAGTGCATAAATGTGTATCTCTGGTGGTCCTATATAGCAAACAACTAGTTTGTGTGCTTGATGGACTACAAAAAGTAAAAATTGTAAGTAAGCCACAAGAAATTGTAGGCTATTTTCTATTGTTGTTCTTCCCCTAATACTATTGTGGATAGAGAGAGAAAGTAAAAGGGAAAGTGGAGGCTTCTTATTCCACTGTCTTGGTTCTCCTCTTTTCATGCTTATGCATAAACATGAAGCTCCCAATGCTTTCATTTCTCAAACAACTCACTGTCAGTGTTTGCTCACTGAACTCTACAGTTAATCCTCCGTGGTGAGCTCTCAGCTCAAAATTAGATAACTTTCACTAAAATACAGATGCCGGAGTCACTTTTTTACTTGCTCCCTACATACACTCTTAGAGAGCAAGTTTTAACGACAGGAGCGCACTAACTAACTAACTAAAGCGAATATAGGAAATAGAAAGATGGATGAAATGTAAAATACTAGAGATTCCCCTTTTACATATGTATACTGCTTAATTCATCATTAACGGTACAAGCACACAATATGATTTCATACTTGTAACTGACTACTGACTTATTCTGGGGTTCTGGAATCTGCAGGAGCAAAAACTTGAGTTCAGCTCAATGTCTCTATATACACACACACACACTATGAGAATATAGCCTTGTTTGTTTTTGGTTCCAGGGAATCAGTTTTCGTAATATTTACCTCAAAACTTTAGTCCGTAGCTAGAGATTTCCCTGGTTTTATATCCACTTGTGATATGATGAATGAAGACGAATTCTCATTTCTTGGTTAGTTACTTACTTTGCTTCCTACTTACTTACCTGTCCCTTTTTACGGTTACTGAAAGTAACAGTCGAGATCTGCTCAACTAATTAATTGATCCGGTAACTTTGGCCACAGAGGCAGAGCATTTAAATCTATGTATAGTTGGTTACTATACTACTATACCATGGAAGACAGAATCAAGTATTTAGTTTGAGATTCCTAGTCTTTTAGAGCAACATAAACTGTAGCATACAAATGGTGTGCATAATTGTGCTGACTGCGAATGGAAAAGACTTTGCGTGCACCCGTTGCTGACAACTAGAGCTGAAGCATTTGAATAAATATTGGGTCGTTAAGACACGGTACTTGGTCCTTTCTCCACGCTCTTTTTCTGCGTAGGTGATAAAATATTTACGAACCTACGAATCCTCACAGCAGCAGGTAATATATACTATAGCTATAGATACTGGAGACACTGTATCATGATCCTTTCAGATGCGCCTGTGATAAGAAATATGGTTATTGTCTCTTTCCACTGAGGAATGAATGTGGTGATGACAATAAAACTTTTAGTAGATGGACATTTGTCAGGCTATTCCAGCGTTTCTGTAGTGACAAACTACTCTGTGAGTGAGTAAATACTTAAGACTAACACAATCCTACTGGACACACACTATAAAAGGAGAAAAAAACACCTTTCTATTGGCTAATATTGCATACCAGTCTCAAACCATGACCATATACTGTTAGTTTAGTATTCCAGAATGGAGGAAAAACATGCAAACTGCCAAACCGCCTTTATCATTTATTTGCGGCCGATCATAAAATATTGTAATGCTATCACTAAAAGACCATCTTTATGGGAACAAACCCTAAAATTGTTTATATAATCCTTATTATCCTCTAAGAATTCGAACAATTTTCCCCAAAAACAGCACAATCCCATTGAATTTCTCCTCTAATTATAAATCTAATCAATATAGTTAGTTGGCATTATCAACTACATTGTGAACTCTGCATTTACAGAACTCTTCTTCCTTATTCCATTTTCAATAGCATGGGATGAAATGTTTTTTACGGCTACCAGTCTATAGTCAGTGAAGCTGACAAAAAGCAACAAATAAATGGCCCATTTCAATCCAACTGGAGTACTCACATATTACATACATTTAATTCACTGACTATAGAGGGCTAAAGTTAGCCAAATTGAATGTGCCCATTGAAAAGCTCCCCCCTTTCCCCCAGACTGGATTCGCTTGCGTTTTATTCAGCAATAGCATGTCACTTGCTCTGGCTTACCTTACTTACTCTTTCATTC
>Ga0210040_10002426_pt1 | contig 26319 bp, 9 predicted proteins | sample CryGeyCG12114_NA_FD_185462 | JGI IMG/M metagenome (GOLD analysis project Ga0210040, IMG submission 185462) | Groundwater microbial communities from aquifer - Crystal Geyser CG19_WC_8/21/14_NA (SPAdes) (version 2) | ecosystem: Environmental > Aquatic > Deep subsurface > Groundwater | place: USA... | reverse complement strand
TGTTATGGCGGCAGGAGGTTTCTTGTGTGTGAGGTTTCTACTCGGTAGGGGTAGGAAAATTGACCGGTATTGTGATTTTTTCAGGTTTTACAATCGTTTTAGCCTTTGTTCCAAACCAAGGCCACAAACTATAGAATGGACTAGTAAAAGTTAGGTATATTTTACGTTTTTCTAGACTATGTTCTAGTTCAATTTTTTGCCAGAACTTTTTACAATTTGGTAAAAATCTATGACATTCTGTATTCTAACTAACCGAATATCTATTTTGAACTTAAATCCCGACTTTCCAGTCATGCCCTCTAGTTTTAACTCGCATACAATTTGAATGAGCGTGTGTGCAAGTATTCATGTTTGTTTGCATAGGCCTAATAACCAACTAACTGCACATAACACACACACACACCCTCAGGTAGTGTGTTTTAGCCCAGAGAACGTATAATGCTCTAGATCACTGATTGTTTGTACGGCTCAAGATATTAAGCACACATGGTACACTCGTGTTTTCACTCATGGTTCTTACATTATTTTGTTTGCCTGCTTCCTCCACTCCTTTCCTTCTCGCGCATATATTATTGTTTACCAACTCATAGTAGGTCTCCTCATCCCTGGCTCACGGAAAACAACAGGATCCTTGTAAAAACATGTCACAAGAGTCCCTTAATCCCTTAATTATAAATGAGAGGAGCATCTTTTTTTTAAACCATCCTTGGGGAACAACCTATCTACATTATAGTAAGTTCCCTGTGTTCATCATCCATAAAACAAAAGAGCAGTTGTATTCCATTAATTTGTAGTGGTCCTATGCAGTTCCTATAACTAACTTATTGTGGTTCCAACTAACTATATCTTCATTTCATTTCCCATTATTCATTAGATACTGCGTGTGTATATGTGTGTAAATGTCAGGCCTAGTATATAGCTACCGCTTGAGCTTTAAATGTCATCCAAAAAAGATAAAGTAACCAACCCACCCTTTCCCATCCCTGTGTGTATACAGCCACACATGTGATTTAAAGGGAGCCCGGTTTTTTGTTTTACTTGCTTGCATGGTCCCCACTTGAGTTATGTCCCAGAAGTGGTGGGGACGGGAAAAGGAAACATAATAAGGAGAAACTAAAAGTTGCCATCTTAGTTCGTTTGTTAGTTAGTTAGTTAGTTGGTCTATGATGAGGCACAAACACAATACACGCGTGGATTGGATCCATTTATTTGTATGGAGGGAAATGTGTGTGTAGTAAGTAAGTACTATATGGGTGTTCTTTGTTTTTCGAGAATTGCTTCGCATGTGGCTTTGCATACAAAACAGGGGGAAAGGGATCAATGACGACGCGTTCTACACAATGATAATGACGGAGATGAAACCCGTATACTATATACACACGTAGTTAGTTTGTGTGTACGTGTGTGCTTATTGGCAAGGACGTAAGTTAGTTAGTTAGTGCGAGTTGTACAACTAAGGACTTCAACGTTTTAAATGGTGGCTCATATAGTACATACGTGAAATGAAATGAGTGAAAACGTGGGATTGTATTGTTACTTTCTCCTGCATACTGACTAGCCAACTATGAATATCGTTCCTTTGTTGAACACCAAAATTTCAGCGTTTTTTTTGTGTTATAGTTAGTTAGCATTACTAATGTTTGTCCTAAAATGTATTTAATACGGTTGGATCCCATTTTTTGCTGATTTTATTCAGTCACTGCCTCGAAAGATTTTCCAAAGTTTCCCAGCAGCTGATGATGATTTGCGTAGGAAATTCAGTTGGTTAGTTAGTTTGAATCTTTGTTTGCTCCAGTCACAAACACACACACACACACAGACAAATGCACGTATTCATTTACACATACTAGGAATGTTATGTATGTAGATAGATCGGGAGTTGGGGAACATGATGCATATGCATAAGCATAAATGAAGTATGGAAATTTTGCCGAGCTCGAGTTAGTTAGTTAGTTAGTGAGTGTGTTCAGGCAGCCCATCTCTCTCTCCCTTTTTCTAATGAGTTTAGCAACCAGCTAGCGTCTCACTGCTCATTCCAGCTTCACTGATTCATATGTATGGAAGACGAGTAATTTTTTCCTCCTTTCAAGGTTTTTTTTTCTTCTTCTCTCCCTAGCTTTCCCTCCCTCATCTATATTCTTAGTCTCATGCATAATATGCGTACTTTTTACAATGCATGCATATGCATTTTAGTAGATCACTCATCAGAATTCTTGGGTAGAGTGGCACAGAAATTAGTAGTCTTTCTGGCTCAAGACAAAAGACAAGATTTTTCATCAATCTCTCATGTAAGATATGTATGCAGGACGTAAGAGGGAATTTTTGACAATCCCCTTGTCTTCATTAATATGGGCAGATGGAGGTGTATGGATTAATTTGGTTATCCTGTATTGATGGATTTCTTGTGTTGCCGGTCAATGAAAGTCGGATTTAGTTTTCTCCGCCAGTTGTGTTGTCACTAGATTGTATGTTTGAATGACATGATGAGAAATTTCCATTTTTTTGGGCATTTTATATTGAGAAAATCATTAGGGAGTGGGGCTCAGCTAACTCATCAGTGAATTCTTGGGAGAAAAAAGAATGGGACGAATAATATTCGGAGAGATTATGCATAAATACTTAGTAAGAGTAATTCCTCATTCTTCTCTATTTTCAGTCACTTTGGTTCTCGGAGATGCAAATGAATATTGCTGGGAAACAAAAGATCTTTTCTTTTCATTTACACACATACATAGTAGTTGCTTACTTGCATGGGTTGTTGAATGGGGACTTGGAGAGTTAGTTAGTTAGTTAGTTATTCACATAAGACAAAAAAATGAGAGTTGGGAACAAGAAAAGTATATGCAAGTCTAAATAGTTAGTGAGTAGTAGTGACTGGGTTTTAGTTAGTTAGTAAGTAAGTAACAGGGAACTGACACTTGCATCATCTGCATACGAGAGAGAGAAATAAATAATGGTGGTAGGAATTAATGTGCATGTATGAGAAAAGGGAGCCATGTGAAATGATTATGAAGAAGCCAGGGATTGTGTTTCCACCAGTGTAGTGTGCAGAGGTCGCCATAAAGTTTTAAAAATACATGTTCAGGTCAAATAGGTGACAATAGATTTGAATTGTTGCTTTTTTCATAGCGTAGTATTGTTAGCTCAATTTAAAACTTAAATGTTTGTGATTTGATTCGATTTTTTTAAAAGCTGAATTTCTAAAAAAAAGTTTGTGATTGATGTAGTATTTTTTCAAAAATCAAAAATTCAAATTTTGACCATAATTCAAATTTTGAAAGTGATGATTTTTGGCATGCATATTTACTCTATGTGAGCTTTTCAATACGTGTAGAATGCCACTAACTAACTAGATGAGAAAAGCTATAGTTTTCAAAAACGACCTTTATTTCTCCACATTGGGAAAATACACACGGGCATGACACGAGGAAATGAAGGAATGAGAAATGAACTTCTTACGCCTATAGACGTGTACACTCTACTCATTTGCGTACCATATAGGGCATGGTAACTAACTATAGGGAGAACACACAGTGCTGTTTTCTTTCTCAACAAAACAAAAAGGGATCGAAAGAGAGAGAGAGAGAGAGAAATTATGATGAGAACGATGATGATGATGATGAATATTCAGAAGAAAGAGAAATTCAAAAGACTTGGAACACACACACACACACCATATATAGGATGCACACATAACACATACTCAAGCACAGAGCAAGTTTGTGATTCATACTGAGAAATGTCTGCGAATGAAAAGTTTGTAGACAGTTGGCAAGAATAGTCCCTCATTTCCATTCTGTACGTCCGTTGTGGAAAACAAAAGATTGGCTGACGTATGTATACATACGTTTGTCTCCAAAAATCTTATATCTTTCCACGCAGAATGCACAGGAACAAAAAAAGAGCATAATAATGATGATTAGTATAGCAGCCAAAGAAAATTTTAGATTCCACCCTTATCCCTCCATATTCGTAATCTCGAATCTGTACGCAGTGCTTATTTACTCTTGCTTTTACAGGTAATTGTTTTCCTAATTGAAATGAAACCCTGTATGTGTATTATGTTTACCTGTGTATTGGTTCCAATCAGAAGAATTCATCCATGTGAGTGATTGCATTTCATATTTATTCCCAGTTTTCACGGTAGATGGGATTTACTCACACAGGTGTGTTTTATTGGTAGCTAACTAAAAGTTTTACTCATGGATCAATGATGGCTAGTAAGAAAGATTTGAAAGTCGGGTAAGCTATAGTTAGTTTGGTAATGAAGGTTTAAAATGATAGATTTGAGTATTGTATAGTAAGAATTAGTATTGTAAACAAAATGCTGGAAAAAATTGATACAGAACAGGTGGAGAAAAGTTACCAGATTGAGTAATCTATTACGTGTAAAATGCATACGGGTAAAAAAGTTTGATTATGCAAGAAAAATAAGGTAATTGCTTGGCTTATCCAATAATAAAGTTATTATTGAACTTTTTGCAGTATTATCGAGTCCAGGATAGTAACTAATTAGCTGATGTAATTATCGTGATTTTTATGAAAATAACTGTCTACATTTTAATTGGTGAAGATATTAGCCAAAAATGGCTTCATCATAATGTGTTATGGAATTCAAGCTGTGACTACCATGTATACGAGTACTCTATTTGAGACAACAAATCGAGATTCACAGATTGTGGCAAAGTTTTACTCACTAGGTATAGGATTTATAGAAAACTAAGGTTTTTGTAAACAATGTAATCATCATTATTTTAACTATACAATAGATTTTAAAGTATCTTTAACGTACATTTAAAAACAGTCTCAGCTCGAACTTGAGTGAGCATGGTATACGATGTGACTAAAAAACGAAACTGTGTAATAAAGTAATGCTTCTCAATGCATTCCTGTACATACATAAATTATTTATGTAACTGTAAATACCTCATCAGTTAAGATTATACCTTCAACGTTTTTTGAAATTATCATCCATCCTTAATTTGTAATCCAACTCACACCACCACTGATCGTTTAATTTTAGTTAGTTAGTTAGTTACAAACATGATAAAGTTCGCATGTGATGTACCTTAATTCCGTAAAAAATTCACTCGTTATTTACTTTTATTCCTCTTATCATATGTATAGAACACCACATTAATTTCTGTGCTACAATTAGTTAGTCCATTTTTAATTACATTATCCACTCAATCAATCAAAGGTGACAAACATTGTGTGACCAGTGACAAACAACAAAAGCTACTGACTAATATAGAGTGCTTTGGGATTCATCATAGTTTATGTGCTGTAAAAAGAATTAAGTCAATGCACTCTATTCACCGTATTATTACCGTATACTACATTCTGGCCATGGTGTTATGTACATGTAAACGTCAGTAAGTAAGTAAGTAACTACAGTCATATAGCATTAATACTATCATTATTATATAAATGATGTGTCTGTTGAGTAAACAGAAGTGAATAAAAACGATTCTGCCTATACATGTTGTAATGATTATTACTCACTCACGTTGATGAAGAAATAAAAAAAAACCGTATCATTTTGTCATTCCATACATATATGTATTTGATTGCATATAGAGCAGTCAGTTAGTTAGTTTGCACAGTTTGTTTCGTAATATTAAACTTTTCCCTACGTCATATCCATTAAAAGAATGAGCGGACCTCCTACGAGTATGGCAAGCAAAATAATAATGGAGAAAGCTGTCACTTTTTTCGTAATCAAGTGTATGTCAACAGTGTTAGGTTCCCCCTCTTCTCCAGTTGGCTATATGGACGCGCAACACACACACCTATGGTTGGCAATCATAATTATTCGTAAAAGGTGACACCATTATGGACGAATTGTGATAGATAATATCATTATTGTACGAATCGTGTATAACTAGGAATGCATGTGACTGTCACCTTGATTGTGTGTAGCGAATGAATTCATTTGGCAATCTAGAGCGTATGATATGAGCTTGCCTACAAATCAAAATGGGGAAATGATTTTTTTTAACTCATTTGGTTGCATTGGAAGCACAATATAGACTACAGCTGTAAGTACACAATGGATTAGATAGAATAGAATTCAATATTTAGTAAGCTAAGCGAAAGAGCAGTTTTTGGATACACAACACAAAGTTTCAAAACTATACATTAGCTGGAGAGCGCATGCAATTAAAAGTGGAGGATAAAACTAGCGGAATCTTATTCTCATGCAAAGGGACGAGATGTATATCCGATTGGACAATAAATGGATGCACGTAACAAGGAATTTATTATGTTACATACATGATGGGAGCCCTGCTCGCATTCTTAGTACGTGATCATGATGATGATGATGCAAGCCCATAAATCTTTGTGTGCTCGTTCCGTTCCTCCTCACAGGGAGATAGTACGTACGGGGACAAGAATCTACATACTCCGTTTATGTATGAATCTAAGTGGATGAAATAGACACGGCTCTTTATGGCACCTACGAGTTTAAGTTGTAGTACACTGGGTAGCTAGCTACTAGAAAGTATGCATGCATGTATGTTTGCAGTTAGTCAGCAGTGAAAATCTCCCTTTCTCTGTCCCATGGTTTTACCCCTATGGTGAAATAGAGGGAGAAAACCGACATTATTACGTGAGATTGTACTGTCTTTTTTATCCAGTTTTAGTTAACATGATTATGGTTTGCCGCTTAACTGAGAAAAAACAGACAGAATATGGGGATTTTTGTGTTTATGGGATCAGCCAGGAATGAAAGCCAAAACTACCAATAATTAGTTAGTTAGTCAGTTGGTAATTAAAACTCGTATCAAGTGTATTGAACAGCCCACTACGAGATATCAAGTTATGCTGTTACTCGCATTCTCCTATTGATATGATGGTTATGCCAGTGTAAATAATTTTCTGGGGAAAATAAATGCGTCCAAGTGAAAACATAAGCATTCACTTATTTTGTCAGATAAGACTGGTTCCTAGGATTTGGAAAATTAGGAAGTGCTCCTCTGGGTGCCCCAATGTGGCTCGTATCTCGACCACCACAACAATTCTAATTCATTAGTTAGTTAGCTCTCTCTCCTCTCTCTCTCAGTTAGTTAGTCAGTTAATTATTATTATGTGCTACAGTGCTCCAATAGCTATTGATGATGCATGTTACGTTACATACACTGCTGGAGAGGAAATTTGTATATCAACCACCACAAAATTCTCAAACATGGAATGACTGCTGCTTCTGTGTGTAGTCCAGAGATCACCACAAGTAGATAATATGTCCGCCACATTCATTCAGGATGATTGGGTTCATTCATTGCGTGCATTTCTGAGTACAAATGGATACTGATAGGATACATGCTATAAGTTACTTAGGAAGCAGGGTTTATCATTCAGGGAAGAACCGGTAAAAAAATCGGTAGTCAGTAGTTCAAACAAAGCTCGTTTACAAAATGCAAGATAGTCTGCTCATCGCAATCCCCTCCCGTGAAACAATAAAATCGCATCTTTTTTTGCTGAATGGTTATTCAACAACCACAGAAGTGGAACTTAAATGCGAAAACAAGGCAAAGTGATTTGAATTCACAAAAATTAGCCCAGAATTGGGTAAACCCTATTGAATATTTAGTCCCACTCACATATTAGAAAGCCCGGATTCCTTTCTAAATTGTTTAGGATGGAAGCCAAAGAATACTGGGTGATATAGTAAGTTGAAGGCTTAATTGATTTGTACACACTTCACTGCATGTTTTAGAGAGTTGTAAATCCGCAGCCAAACATAACCATGCAAAGAGATTGGAATTGATGATTAGAGCCTCATGCATTGTGCTCGAAAAGAGACGTTAGAGAGTCCCTATAAGGAGAACTTTTGATAGCTACTATAACTATATGTACCATCATCATGTGTAACATGCAATTAATGGCTGGTGCACAGATATGTACTAATTAGCGTAGGGATTCATAAGTCCCTGACTGGTTGTATGTAATAACTTTTAGTTTGATTGTTTTCCTACGGTTGAGTAGTAAGTTAGACTCGGCCTTTTGCTGCTTTCTGTAGTAAGTGTTAGTTGAAAAATCGAAAAATTTTATTCAGTTCAGTTTATAATATAAAATTGAAAGTTACCAGCTGTATTATATATAACACTGTCAAACAGTCGTAAAAATTTGCAAAATTGTTTGTTAACTTAGGAGGGTAGTATAGTAATTCGTAAATCATTCACAGCGTCCAGCACCAGTATCACATTTTTTCCCTGAAGGACAGCAATGTATCTAAAACAGAAAAAAATGCTTCACTCCATAATATATGAATTAAAAGCAAATTGATCAAGCAACACCAACTTGGTCTGAGCAGCAAACTCCATCTTTAAAAGGGCAACACCCATATCCTCCAGTAACCAAAGTGCAGCATGTATAAGCATCGGGACATGTTTGTTGACCGCCTGGGCAAACGTGTTCATTCACTGAACAAAAGAAAATCATACTAATTATCCAAAAATTAGCATTACTATTACCATCTTTGTTGTTAAAATATGCAAAAGTTGAGAAACCTCATAAAACCAACCTTCAAAAGTAGCAAAAACATCTGTCGAATTGAATACTTCAAACCATTTTGTAGACTCTACTGGATTGCATCTAGCATGGGCAATGTCACAAACGGTATCTGATGAATGCAAACCATGCATGATTACATTTTGCATAAATAAACAATGCAAGACATGAATTTGTGTGAAATAAAATATTAAAACTCACTATGGGGGCAACAATGTGCTCCATCCTTGCAGCAAGTTGCTCCTTGGTAAGGGCAACATGCAAATCCACCCCTTTTGGTATCACAGCAGGTTTGTCCTGCAGTGCAACGAACTTTATGGCCTGGACAAAATGTGCCGATCGAGTTTTCAACAAAAAGTAGGAATAAACACAAGGTTACACCGATTGAAAAAGCAATATTTTTCATTTTGAAGAATTCTGCTACAAAATGGTCAATAATTTGATCAAATCCAAGAGCGAGTCAGTTAGTTAGTTAGTTTAACTACGATTGCTAGAGAAAAAAGTTGTTGGAGTATATAAGAATAGTTGCTACCATAGCCAAGTAAATTTTGATTATGGTTTTGTTAGTCCGTCAAAGGTTAAAAGGTTACGAGGAATGGAAATATCTAAACATTTAACATTCACAATTACGTATGCATTGCATTATACGCGATGAACTCACTCACTTTATTTGGTGGATAGATGTAATGTATACTTTGAGCTGGATAAAACGTTGAACTGTTCACCAAATGAATTTCATTGGAGATGGCTGTGTATTATTAAGTTTATTATATTAAAGTATTGCTGGAGCAGTTGTCAAAATAGTGTAAATAACATGTTGACACTATGAGAATGCATTTAACTATAAGCTATTAGTTAGTTGGGACTTTCAGAACGTAAATGAATAAAAGAGAAGCAATAAATCCAATCCTTCTTACAATAAATATTCCTTTTTGTTTAAAGCACGATGAAAAGAGTTGAATTAAACTTATGGTAGATATTGATTCAAATCGAAAAACTGTGCAGTAAATTATTTATAAATTTTAGTTGCAATGTCACAAAAAAGGCAATTTTGCTAACAACTATCACAAAAATAATTGTGACAGTTGCACCTGCGCAGTAGTACTTACTGACTGTGGATTGCATCTTACGGCGTCCTCTTTCTTTGTTTGAATTTTATTGTGGCGCCGATTTTTAAAAAATTTCTTTCTATTTCAAGAGTAAATTTCAAGTTTATTATTTAAAAATTAAAAAATAATAGTAGAGGAGCATCAGTTTAGTTATAGATCTAGTTGTTTACCAGTTTGTACATAATCGTATACAAACAATTTGACTCGATTTGATTCCTACCAATATGATAAACATTTGGAATAAATACTACTACAGAGTACACTACACATTGCTCATATTTTTATCATGAATAATTCCTTATGAATTATATCGCTACAATATCTTGAACTGAAGGACTCAACCGCATTATAAGAAACATACTAGAGTCGATAATAATAATTATTATTAACGAGAAAACATTAACATTTTCTCCATCTAATCAGTTATGCACAGTTTTGGAGAACGGTTGAGTGAGCCTGCAATAAGTGTCCTTTTGTTTTTACCAACTCCTCCATAGTCCATTGAACATAATGAGAAAAATTAATGCACGGATTGAACTTTTGTACAGTTATTCATTATTTCATGAGTGTAGTGCCTCCACGCCATTCAGCTTATTTCAATGTATTCCGATTTAATTCCTCAGCCCGTAAATGATACCTTAGCGGTGAGAATAAATTCAACTGGCTTTCAAGTCAATCATTCTGGATTTTTCCTAATATTGGGTTTTTCAAACTTGTTTTTGCGGCATAATTTTTCCAACTGTTAATGCCATGTTATAACCGTATCGGCATTGGCCATTGACCTACATTGGCTTCAAAACCGTGCAGAACACTTGCAAATGGAAGATAGTAAAAATCTCGGGTTTAAAGACAAAATTTCCGGATTCTAGTCAATAACAGAATGTGAGCATTTGAAATCACCATTGGTCTAAATACTTTTAAGAGTTGGGAACAATTCATGTATACTGCTAATGCATTGACTGATATAATCATCATCATGGAATTTAATAGTTGAGCCTAGTTGTAAAGGTATATGGATAAAGAGGTAAAGGCATATTACTTCTTTATGGGAAATGTTGAATAAGGGAGAAGAACATTAGATTCTAAAGACTCCAAATTTCTTGAGCCCAACAAATCCTCAAGTGGACCCAGTGTACATGAAAAACAATGATCGTTTTGATGTTCAACCAAGAGAACCAAAGTGGATTCCTATAATGCCGATAATAAACTCACTTGCTATGTATGCATATATTATGAAGTAATGAGAATATATACTTTCATTTCAGCCTTTAAGTTTTAGTTAGTTGGTCCTGTTCTGGGCTCAAAGTTTGCTGAAACAAAAGGTATATAATGCATGAAATTCCCATTCAATAAACTATTACCAAGTAAGTAGTAAGAAGTGTATGGATTAATAGTGGAGTAAAAGTCTAAATGGATAGAACAATTTTACTCATACTTTTGTATCGGACCAATTTACCCTCTGAATACTACTGACTGAATCTAAAAGCTTACAGTTTCTTAGTTAATTAGTTACAAGTGTATTGCAATGTAACTCAATGAGGAACCCAATTGAAGCAGAAATAAAGTTTCAAAACAAAAAATGTGTGCAAGATGGATTTTTAGGGGTTCTTTAGGGGGTCTAACTAACCAACTAAATGTATGTCTTAAAACAATAGTAAGTTCAGGCTAAATACTAACAATCTACGTGACGTAACCATTGTGTATAGAGTACTCGACTTTTAGAATTGGTGGCACAAACTGAAACTACTGTGATAAACTAACAAGTTAGCGAAGATGACAAGATTTGCCTAAAAGGGTTGATTTTACCTACGAACATGAAATTGCTACACTTTCATAGATTGCTCAAGTGTATGTATGCAATTTACGGGTGAAGCTCATACTTTTCAGCGGAAAAATTGAATGCCTTCTCACAAAGTATGGAACGTAATTTTAGGGGTGTAGGTTGAAGGGTAGTAAAAGAAGGGTTAACTAGGAGAAGCTTTTAGGGAGATAGCAATGTACTTATTAGTTCACTTTGTCTAAGCGTAACCTTTAGAATAAAATCGTGGGAATATTATATAGCATTCTTTTTTCATTCATCCTGTCATATTTTTGGAAAAAAAAACCTGCACTAGAACGCTGTAGGGAGGAAAAATAGTATTCCTAGTCAGGAAAAATTCTTCAGTTTTGTTAAGTTTGAAACTACAAACTAACAATTACAAGTGAGTTTTTAAAACTACTCTTTGCGGCATCACAAACCTGGCATCAATTCCCAATCGCACTGGATAATATGATCATGCAGTATGAATTACTAACTATAGCTGATCAAAGTTAATTGGATAAAACTTTTTGTGTAACACAACGACATGCTGTGTTGTTGAACACAACTCACAGACTGTATTCTCACTTTGTTTGAATGGTTTTGGCTTTAGAGATCACCCTATTGGGGCAACATGCATTTTCATTTAGGAAATTTTTATAGTGTTTATTCTTTACCTGGGGATGCTAAAAACAAATGTTTCCCACTCATCACATCTCATATCAATAAGTTTCATAGGATCCCGTGCAAAACAGTGAAAAACTCTATTGTACAAGTAATTCTATAAATGAGAGGCAATTTGTGAAATTGCTAGAAATTGTTCCATTAGCATTCGAGTAAGTTACAGTCCTTTTCATCCCAGAGCCAAAGATACAAGCATAATTTTAAAAATTATCTAGCTGTGTTATTAGCATTCAAACATGCACCCGGTTGGGAGTTTTGTTCCACTAGTATTGCACATTACATTAGATTGCGGATCTGAGGTTGAGATTAACTATATATATGTACAACTGATTGTGTGTTTTCCACTTGTACTCGAAAATGTAAAGTGCAAATCCTTGTTGAAGTTGTCACCTTGTTCGTGACTTGTGAATAACTTCTCTTGAGCTTTCCAAACTAACCACTTGTCTTTTTTGTGTTGTGTGAAGGAATTAAAAGTTGATTCATGTGAGAATACTGCTTTAAATAAAGAAATACGGATACGTTAAAATTCCGTTTAAATAGTCAAAGTTTTAGGTTAGAAACTAAATTCCTGTTTTCAAAAATCTGCTTTTATGATTATTTAATGGTTTGCACATACGGGCTTTAAATGAGTTTTGATAAATCTATTGCCAACCATATGATTCGAGTATAAGTAATGTGTCTCATTGCATGTTTACTAGAAAATTAGAATGCAAGCAATTAATTATTATGCTCATCGTACAAACAGACTATATGAAACCAATTTACAAGGACCTTATAATGATGTTAGCATTTAAGAATGTCCACAAGCAGTTAGAAAACAAGGTGGATCAACTGTCCATGATGTAACTTAAGATTAAGATTTATTGCAATACATGAGCTCACCAAACCACATACTGGAGAAGCACAAGTGCCCTTTTGTTTGCCGTTGTTATCATAATAACACAATAAAGTACATAGCACACTCTAACTACCTTCAAACCTAATAGTGTGCATGCATCCCATTGCATCAAGCATTATGTAATCACAAGAGTAAATAGGAGCAAACAACCACTAACTAACCACATGGGCAATTTAAATGCACTCTCATATTCAATTTATTTAACCCATAGGGCGAAACACACCTAAACTCCATGGATAATATAAAACATGTAAGTGATGATCAAATTACTTTTTTTTCCCTTTAAAACTAAGCTGACCAGATCCTATTAATTCTAAAACATAGTTAGTTACATACAAGCGATACCTTGAGGAAATTGTAATTGAGTTGAGCCTTAAGAGGGAAAGTCTCATCCCCTGTCTGACATGACTTGACCAACTCTGCAGGGTATGAAGCCATGATTCATCACAATAATGATGATGATACTTGAACACCTTTTGACTTTTATATTTACAACAGCTAATAAGAGTTCGAGAGTTGTGTTTCTGTTTCTACCAGTAAGTCATGCTCGCTCACTATATACTTGCTACTGATGGCAATTACTTCCCACTTTTGATTTGATTGGTAGTAAGTATTACCTACTACCCACCGAAATTGGTTTGTTCACCAAGTCAGTTGATTGGGAATAGAGAGAAAATTAAAAGCTTTTTGACACTATCGTTGCATCCTAAACTGAACTGGCCAAAAATGTAATTCTTTGGTTAATTGGAAATAGACAAAAATGTTACAATATCTGAACATGAGTACAAAAGTTGGTCAGCCATTGCAGGTTAGCAAGTAAGTGAAAAACTAAACAATTTCATCATGTGTATACAGAATGAATAGAGCCCAAGGGATAAAAAGATTCCTGCCCAGATTGTATGCAATTCATCTAATACACATATGTGCTATTAAATGTATTAGCTAGCTGGACATGCATTCTAGCTAGTTAGTTACTCAACTACTGCAACACAGTTTGGACAACAAGTCAGTATTGTTCAAATCTGCACACTGGATTTTCCCATCACTAACTATAACTACTTGGTACTTGAGCTTCACAAGGTGAAGATGTGGCATGCAAATTTCCGCCAGTCACTATTTTGTGTGATGATGATAGTGTCTTGTTGCAGCCGTTGTGAATAAGTAGATTTGTGTAAAAAAATGGAGCCCCAGATTGAATGTAAGGTGTGTTATTCATTTCTCCTCATCCTATTTGTATGGGTGCTGATGGGAAGTGATGCCAAAACAGGGTACGGTGACAATAACATTCTGAAATCATCATGGAATGAAGCCAAAACGAATAGAAACAAAAGGACTGGTGAAACAACAAACAGTGATGGTGCTCCTATCTTTCCCGTAGACAATGGGCATGCTAATTTCCCCTATTCTGAGCATCACAATGCAAGAATAGAACTACCCGGGAGAAATTCAATTGAAAATGGAGATAACAGGAGGCCGGATGAAATCATACTACACCGAGCAAAGAGAATGATCGACATGGATCAGATAATGAGTGATATGGGAGTACGGGATCCACAAGAGGGAAATGAGGAATCTTTGGATAAAAAGTATAGCAGTAGTAGTAGCATTGCTGTAGCTGCTGCGGGTTTGTCCACACTCAAGATTTTACCAGATGAGCATTTGGTGTCCGATTTTCTCATCAGAGATGTCACCAAACGGTAAAGTGCATATAGTATCTATGTTCCCAATAGTAGTAGTAAATAGTAAGTATGTAAGTTAGTTAGGTTAGTACTAAGCAACCAAAATTTAATACATCTTTAGCCTCCCAGGTTACTATCTACAACTATAGTATGGATGGCATGTTAATTTCCTAAAGTAGCAAGTTAAAAGCATCCTGCAATTCAGTAGTGGTAGTCAGTTTTAGTAAAGTGATCCCAACTAACTATTAATATCTTACATGAGAAGGTTATTAGATTGGGAAGGTTCTAAAAGTGACAGTGCTGACTGGCTATATCCCTAGCATTTCTCACATTTGTTTCCCTTTCATCAATTATTCATCCTAAAGTTAAAGTTTACCATATATTGTGTACCAAAAACTATACTAGTTAGTTAGTAACTAACTACTGCATGGAACTATAGTCAATTCAATTGGGCCGTCTAATAAATTCAGAGACAAGGGAGCTTTGGGTTCTAATATGCACGGGATATTTAATGGACGTTGAATTGTGATACGGGAGTTGCTTGTAAAATGGAGATGTTTGTTGCTCATTGCTCCAATCATGCATAAGACATGGACGTGCCATGAACATCATACTACTACTTTACTTACAACTTGCTCTCAAGTTTTAGTTAGCTGGTTGCTCACGCAGTTAAACTTGTGCCCAAAACAGTTTCTATCTAATTACTAATGTCTCATTGTAATTGAATGAAAGATGAAGATTATAAAAGGGAGTGTTTCCTATATAGTTAGTTAGTTAGTTTGTTGGTTGCATACTGGTACAGTGTTGGAAGAAAATGGCTTTGTGCTCTCAGAACTGAAAGTAGTGAATTTCACTCTGTCACTTACACACACACACACATACACACTGACACGGGGACACTAACTTAATTAAGAATTACTTTAGTTAGTTAGTTAGTTGTTATTGGTGCACTCTACTCAGGCCCTTAATTCGTTATGACGATAGTAGTTAGTTATTACGTAAATGTATGAAAAGTTTCAAAGGGTTCATTTGAATTTATATTGGTATAGGCATATCGGCATGTACATTATTCAATCTAATGTATGCTGCTTACTTTCTCTAATGAATCTGTCGGCTTGTGAATGTTATGAAGAGAAAGTATTATTATGTTTTTAGTTTGCATGTCTTTTAAGAGGAAATCTTTCAGTAATTTGTTGTCATTCCAGATTCCTTTTTATGAATCCCAAGAAAGACAATGGATTGAGTATCACGGTTACTCCCTGTACCTCAATATTGGTGTGGACTGTGAACTTTTGGCCTATCTATGGTAAATTCATAGCATTTCGTTTTATTGTGGTGTTTTGATAAAAATTACATCGTTAGCCTGATACAGGACTTAATAATAATAATAATAATAAGCGTTTATTGCAGACAAAAACTGTCCATATTGAAGAATTGTACATTGTCAAGTCATAATACACAAAATGTCGTACAAAAAGTGGTTATTTACACATACAGAATTTTTATCCATTCCTGATATAATACTGTTCTGTAGAAAGTTGTGCAATTCACTATGTCTAAGACTATTTCATTTTTAGGAAATAGTACACGCTTAATTAAAGAGAAGCAACAAATCCTCCTTCTAGCTTCAAAGTTGCATATTCCCCTGCGTACAAACTCATTTGAAATACTATGAGGACCCTTAACCTTAAAAATAATTCTAAAACAGTCATTAAAAGTCACTCTGATCTTCTGCAAACATTTTTGTGTCTGTGGTATCCATAAGCTACTACAGTATATGGAACTAAAATAAGTCTTAAATAATAGTTTTTTTACATCTTCAGAAACTTTTGAAAACCTTGAAGCCAGCATATTTGCCCTTACACGCATTGTGTGGCACCTTTTGTCAATTTCACTGTAATCATAGTATTTAAAACTACTGGACATATTATATCCTAAGTAACAAAAATTATCTACCCAATGTAATGTTTTATTATTAAGACTAACATTAGGAAAACCAAGTAATTTAGCATTAGAACAACCAAACCTCATGCATACAGTTTTTTTTTCGTTGAAACAAATGTTGTGTTAATGTACCCAAGCCACTTTTGGTGTGTCGATAACTTTCGAACACATCAACCGATTAATTTGAAATTTTGCACACATTTAGATTACGCAAAAGTATAAGATAAGGGAGATTGTAAATGGGCTTTATCTAAAAATGACAAAGTTTTTTATGCGCGTAAACGGTGTTTATTCATGGTGACTATTTCCAAGATGGAATGAATGAAAGATCATGAAGCTTAGTGAGCAGCAGAGTTGTATCAGAAATTTTCTGAATTCGCCTTATAAACAGCGCCAAAGAATTCGCTATAATTTTGCTTTGCAAAACTGGGTGGCAACATTTGATTTTGTTACGATACACACCATACAAAACCCTGCTTTAGTTAACGAAAGACATCTTACCCACCAAATTTTTTCCAGGAAACGAAACAGGAACACCAACCCGGCTCAAAACTTACAGAACGCAACGTACAACCACATTTTCGGAAACTAAAGCTACTTACGGCATCTACCTAGTGGAAATGAAAAGTCTTCATTGGGATGCCTACGTACACTTTTATGCCACTAGCTATGCTGCTGAACCAATAGCGTCAAACCATTTTGAAGAAACTAAAGCAACAAAGAAACCTTCCTTGGCTCCATTTGAGATGCATAGACAACTCACTGCGAGTAATCCATCATACTACTACTATGATGGATATTTTAGACACAAAAGGGATGACTCAAGAAGAAATCCAGAATGGGGCCACCAGGAAAACGAAATATATGGAGTCAATCTAAGGAGCCCAAAAATCCGTACCAAACGATTAACTGGGAATCGACTGCAAGTTACTTGGGATACAAGTCCTTTGAATCCGCATTTAATGCAATATTGTATTGTAATTAATACCCGAAGAGATTACCCCACACTATGTGGGGCGAAAGGGGAACGATTCGGTGTTTTGCCTCCAGATTTAATGCATGTGTCTTATTATTATCCAGAAATAGTGTTGAGTGACAATTTGGGAGCTAGTGGTGATGATAGTTATTACAGTTTTCGAAAACGACGGCATCATCGTCAAACCATGGATCAGGGGAAAAAGTTGCACAAGGATATCATCATTGGCTGTGTCAACAAGAAGACAAAATATATTGTGAATGATTTGGAAGAACGGAGGCTTTATTATTTGAATGTGTTTGTGAAGGATACGAGTACGAATTTGACGTACCCTTATGTAAGGACTACTTTGAAATATACGGTACCAAAGGTAATGGATTCTTTTAAATACTTAAAATTTTGTATAAGGAATGGACAAGTTTTCATTTATTCATGATTGAAACAGATTTCTCCGAATCGTTTGACGGATGGGAAAGTCAAGAAAGTTACACTAAACCCTGGTCAAAGGAAAACAACGACTTTGAAATTCAAATTGAAAAAGCCTTGTAGCTTTGTCATGTATTTAATGCCTTGTGGAGGCGGCTCAGTAGTTTATGAAGTAATGCATGAAAATGTGACTTTGTACAAATCTGATGAGGTGGATAGTTTAGATATTGTCAAAGTGGCTTCACCAAATAAAGGTCAATACAAAGTCAGGATTTCTACTGATGCTCCAACTATAGGTTACAGTGCGTTCCCAGAGCAAAGAAAGCATTATGCTCGAATGGTAGAAGTTTTTTTGTCCAAAGGGAAAAAAAGGTTTCCTTTACCAAAATTACCGGGTAGAGTTATCAAAATATTTTTCCTCTAAAATTATTATGTTGTAGTCTGTGTTTTAGATATGAATTAAACTCTGATGCGTGTTTTGCATTGTAGGAGATACAAAATTATACGAAGTTGTTAAAGCTCGTACGTGTGATTCAGTGACAATCAAATGGTGGCCTTCAACAAATAGGATGGACAATGAGTATTGCATTTTCATCAAAGAGGAAACTAGAAAAAAGACTTTTAAGTTCAAAAGTCCAAACCAATGTGATGTGGAACGAAGCCTTAAGAGTGACCCATATGTTATGAGCTCACTTTGTTTGCAAAGGGACGCGCCATTGAATCCGTAAGTACCTTCCTCATTTTTAATACATTTTCATTTGATTAGCATTACCATAATCGTTATATATGACTTTTTCTGCAGACAATTATTCAAACAACAGATCACAGGTCTAAATCCCGGAAAGTCATACATTCTCCAACTCATTGTACGAAGACACAAAGGGAAATCTCTATCCTATGATCTACTGCATGTAATCACTCGAAAAAGATGTGATGAACACCAGTTTCATTTTATTCATTCAAATATAACTTTGCTTGATGAGAAAACATGACTTCAGTTATAGTTAAGGAAGGAACAATTCAACAAAACACATTCATAAAAGTATACTAATTACGACGAGACGTAATAAACTCATTTTTCTAATTCATTATCTTTGCTTAAAATGGTAAACGCATACACACCAAACACGAAAATTATATAATAAATTGATGACTAACAATACTATTCAGCATGTTCATGATGGGCTTCAGCTTCCCTCCACGTTGTCCTCACAAAGTCAGAGATTCGAATCCAAATGGCAGATTTGGAAACATAGTAGATAAAGCAGACTATGAGGAATGCCCATGAAATGAGCAAATAGATATCAAAATTTTTAACAGGGATAGAAGAAAGTGGACCGATGAAATCGGCTGATGTGACATTAGGTCTTCCAAAAGGTTTTTGGTCTGCGAAATAAAAATGAACGCCATTGAAGCTTTATACATCACCATCACACACTAGACTCTAATATCCTTGGTTATATTCTAGTTTTACCCACCAGTATGTGAAGTAACGAATTCCACAAACTTATGCAATGTAAAATTCGTATCATTGAACTTGGCTATTGTCTTCCCATTATGAAACAGCATCAGTGTTGGGACAGATATCACCCCCAAGTAGGAATTCGCACCAGGATGATACCAAGCGTCAACGGCAACAATTTTTATTGCAGGGAATGCTCGAGGCAATGCATTTATATGTGGGGCTGCTTTGGCTGAAAAAGGACACCAACTTGCATAGAAGAACACCATGGTACAATTCGCTGGAATAGTTCGGGAGCTGGGGGTGGTCAATTGATGTGGAATAAGGACTTCATGTAGGAGATGAGTAGCGTTCAAGATCTAGGCAAGGCAAACAAAAAGAACCGGTCTTTACATATGGCTATGCATCCTTGATGGATTACTAAATTGCTCGTAAATCAACCATTACCTCTAAAGTTTGGTTCAACCCTGATATATCAAATTGAGAAGATCCAATGCTGGTAGTTTCATAACTTTCAGTATCAGTTGAATCGTAAGTTTCATTCGAAACAGTGTCATTACTATTTTCCACATCATAGAGGACAACTTCTTTATGACTCGTCTCTAAAAATGGCCTCAGATGGGGTGGAATCCAGCAAACTACTGGAATTCGGGAAGATTTTTTAAGTAGTGACTCGTTGTCGGACTCTCCAGCAGTTTCGGACTTGCCATTTTTTTCTTGACTACTGTCCTTGTCTCCGATTGGTACCCCTGTCTTGGTCACTCCAGTTATGTGGAAGATTTCTTCAATTCTCTCCGAAGTTAAACAGACGTGAAGCAAACCTGAAAATGTATCATGGAGCCCTCCTGTTTCCTGAAGAAAAAAAATTCTAAATTTACAGAAGCTTCATTGATAGTTTCATCATTAGGCACACAGAATCCATTATACCAACCAATACGAATGAATGAACCTATTCCACATCCAAGGATGAAAACATGAGCATGTAAAAAGGCTATTTTCAAACAACCATTGATTTCATTCATTCACATCCTTTGTTCTAGGACTTCAACTACTGCGTTGGTTTCTCGCAGCATTCATGTAAACTTGTAATTTTGTCATTCTGTTAAAAACGACAATCATTGCAATGAGTATGAGTAATGAGTCGACTCAAATTCGTTAGTTTTTCCGCGCAAGATATTTTCAGTCATACATTTTACATGCACATACAGGCAGATGGACGATGGACCACGACCACAGAGAGTGATATTATGGATGGACTCCACTCTCAATAACCAGCAAAACATGGATCAAAGAGACTGCCGCGATCCAAACGAAGCGCCTTACGCTTGTATATATCTTTTTTATGCGTGTTGTGTGCAGTGTAATACAAAGTAAAGTAAAGTACAAACCACGCCTTATCGGCGTCCTACTGAAGCCTCAACAGAAACCACCATTTCTACTTTTGAGTTTCTTCGAGAAAGATCGTTACAATATTCTCTCTTGAGATTTTTCGAAAAAGATTTTTTCTTTCGTAAACTTGAAAGTAAATAAACTATTAAAGTGTTCTAATTGTTAGCTTTCAGCTTCTATTAACTGCGTTTTCTAGCAGTATTCACTTTTTCGTGTCGTTTAAACTCGTAATTTGACGTCGAAATCCACCAACCGACTAATTTCGCCTAAGGATTTTTTGGGGGAAGTGGGGACTCCAAAGTGACAACTTTGGAGTTCAGAAGTGCCATACAGCCTTGGTACATCCGAACGTCCATAATTTTGGTAAGAAGTGTAGTTAATTAGTTTTCAATGTAATTTTATTGTTTAGGGTTGGTTGCTCGTTGTCCGGTTGGTTAGTTAGTTAAGTATTTAGTTCAACCTCATTTTGGTGTTAACGATTATTGCGTTTCACATTTGCTCTGCGTACTTACATGCTTTCGTTGTACTTCGACAAGCTACATCGACAATCGACATCATCATAATTCTGATATATACCGCTCCTCCAGTGAAGAATGTATATGCCTATTGCTTGTATTGCTTCCCCTAGGTTAGGTGCAGGTTCTGCCAGGTCATTAATGTACCACTGTTTCAAACGCGTTTCCCTTTACATTTGGATCAGTTTAAAAAATAATGAATACCATTGACTGGAATATATTTTGTACCGGATGACATGACGTCAATCATCATAAATCATTGAAACACTGGTCTCACTTATCAAGGTGTATGTATTCGCTTTGAGACTGGGGAGTTGGATTGGTTTTGATTGACCTTTCACTTGTACTAAATTTCTTAAAATATTTCTTGCAAGTCACAGACTTCTACAGAGTATTTCTTAGTGTCATAGCTGTTTCGATGGTGTGGTCTGATTGATTTTCAGAATAGATAGACTTACCGATGCCGTGGAATTCGATGTGAAGTCTTTGATTTTATCCTTCAACTGCTGCACATTCGCCAAACCATCTGGTTGATCGACTTCGGTAACAATGGCAGCTGAAAAATTCGGTAAGGTAGCCCATATTGACTTATTCGGTAGTATCACAAGTAGAAACCAGAGAGTTTGTAGGGTCTGACTCCACTGTAACAAATTCATGTTTTGCAATTGCACTGAAAGTAAATGAAACAAAACCGTTAGGAATTTTTAAATGCTTTAACTTCTTTGCTGTTGAGATAGATTTTTTACAGTCTCTTGTGGAGTTGTCGCGTATCAGATTTAAAATTTAAAAGTGAGGCCATAGGTTTTTACTTGTGACAGATCGACTCAACAACCATATTTTTGCTTTGGCGTTCAAGCTACCCTAAATTCAATGCTCACTAGCTCACTGTATAATTAATTTTCTTTGTCGATTTGAAATTGAAATTAAGAGCTTGGTTTGTATGTTTTAAGTCTTATAAGACTTTAAGTCTTTATCTATTTTGAATAGATATAGACTAGACTATTCATTATTCGATGTGAGCATATGGATAAAGCTTCGTTCTTATTATATTTCTTTGAAATTCATTTCCTTCCAGTAGTTAATCATGCGATTTAATAATGTTAATCAATTAAATCAATGTTTCATGCATAACCTGTTGAATCTCATTAACCTTAAAAATTCAAATCAATCAACGTTTAATTTATTCTCGCCTAATTAATGAGTACATTTTAATTTTTTTACCATTTATTATGCTGTTTGATTTGATTTTTCCGTCGAATTAGTCTTTTAATTGACAGAATCCTGAGCTTTTTTCATCTTATTTTGCAACTTTTTCAAGATCGCGAATTGAAGGGTTTTGCAGTTTGCTGCTATTAATTAGTTTATCTGTTTCATAATGTGCTTTTGCCCTTTTATATCAATTTTTAACTGATGCTATGAATTTTGTCTATTTCTTTTTGTGTTCATAGTTCATATATTTCAAAGTTCTTATTTCCACGATCATTTGCTCGTTTCATTTTCTATTGCACATCTCGTCTCATGGTCAGCACAATGAGCTACTTCTTTTAGGTGGCAATTTCGTTTGTAATCGTGCAGAATGTGTTTCATGCTTTTCCAAAGTACATTTACTATTGCCGGCATCTTCTGGGTTCTGAGTCTGACCCCTTAATATTAGTTTTGTTTTCCGACGGCAACTAATTGCCTAACATTAGATAGCATAACTAATCTGTGCATCTTCCTCGGCTGTGTAAAACAATGGTCTACTCATGCTTGTAAGTATTTTACTGAATCCAGAGTTTAAAAAAAGGAAGTTTTGAAAAGCAAATTAGAACGTTGCACTGTGAAAGATACAATCAACATAATTCATTTAAAATTTGGTCTTCAACTTCGAGGAAGCATTATACCTAAATCTAGCAGATTTATGCTTTTGCCTGACATGTCTACCACACGTATGTAATGTTTTGATTGTTTGTAGTAGTACATCCACATTATTTGACTTTGCAGGACTTGGAAAAATGCGATTAATTCCGGTAGAGCCCCCTGACGACAATTTGCCGCAGGGGGCCGGAGGGAATGAATACGTCCACTTTGTAGTCAACGATAAAAAATTGAGGGTAATGATGTGATGTTTTTTGTGGTGCTTGTTTTTATTGCTGTTTTATAGGCGGGGGTCCATCTTCAGCCTCTAGGGAGGACCTTTGAAATTAGAAGTGCCAGCCATGATATGATAACTTATTGTTCTTATTTATTTCACATTTTATTTTAGGTTCTCCGCGAGCACACTTTAGAAAGTCAATATTTGACAGATAAAGCCTTTGGAGAGTGTTTTCCTGACAAGAAAGAAATTTATGAGGGATATAAAGCAGCTCAATTGTCTAAAGTGAAAGAATCTCCTCATATTGCTGCAATTATTGAAACCCGCTTAGCGAAGTAAGATAATGTCCAACCAGAAAATGATTCACTAATTAACTTAAATTTAAATCATATGATCTGTGATTTATTTTTGCAGTACGCTCTTAAGGTCTCGAATTGACGTTGCAGAGGCTAATCAAGAGATTCATGAAGAATTTATCCACAAGTGGGACGGTAACTTGAAAATGAACAAGTTTTTGAATAATGAGTACGAGAAAAGTCGGCGAGTGACTTCTCAGATAGCAAAGGTATATTTTATCAATATCCTGTGCTTGACTTCTTCATTGTCATACATTTTTTACTGAGTTTCTAACTTTGTACATAGGCTCATGCTGAAGCCAATAGAAAAGCTACCGAGTCGATAACTGACCAAGTTCAGATTCAGCTAGCTATGGCCAACGAAAGAAGTTCATTCACTCAACACAGATACTTGGCCGCCAAGTTCACTAAAGAAATGGAACTCTATAAAAGTGAATTTGATCGGAGGCTGAAAGAGGTGGAGAAAGAGAGGTCTGCCATGTCATATGAACTTCAAAATGTCCATACCAGAAATACTAAGTTCGAGGCTGAAAGTGGCCCTAAAAACTGGTTCATCAAGACTTGTATGAAAATTGGTGCTGCAAATCCCAGGATTGTCGAGCTCAATGATGCTATTGAGGAATATCATCGCAGAATGGCTAAATTGGGTAATCAAGCCATTGTGCAAGCGCATAATATTGACTTGTCTACAGTAGAAACCCCATTGATTGGGAAAAGTGAAGTACATGAACCGGGAGTAATGTCTGCTTCTGAAGATGAAGGCAATATTTCCGTGAAGATTATCCAGTCACACCCGACAACAAACTCAATGAATAACAGTTTTGTATTCAATGGATCCTCCGACAGTGAAGATCATCTAAGTGACAATGGCAATGCAGCTCAAGGAGCCAATGATTATAGCAATTTTGAAACTGTTACTACTTATGAGTTTGGTGCGTCCCAGGATAGCTTATTTGAGAGCATTTCATCAAATACGACTGAACATATGAAAATGATTGCTAAATCGAATACTTACCATATGCTTGATAAAGATACAAGCAACGATTCCCTATCTGACTGCTCAGATGAAACTTTCAGGAAGACTCGTAAATACTTACAGAAAAAAGATGAGGATGAAATGAAAATGAATTGCCGGACAGAAGAGATGAATAATAGTGAAAGCATGGAATCTGGAATTGTAGTCGTTAGTCAACCTACCGATAATATTTCTCAACAAGGAAACACATTCTCTTCGATGCCCTATGTACTAAATGCAACTTTGGAAGCTTTTGAAAATAATGTCGAGAATGGTTATATTCCGAGTGAGGACATTGGCGAAACCGAAGACTTATTGGAAATTCTTCTAGGTGGGGAGTCATTATCTACTTCAGCTGTGAAAATTGAATCTAATATGCTGAAAGAAAACGGTGATGAAAATAAAGTGCTGAACCCCACGTCAATTGGACCAACTGAACAGCAGGATACATGCGTACCATTGGAGCAGCAAAATACGATACCATATGTGGCAATGGAAGGTGAAATGGAAATTCCGTTTATGGCCTTTGAAGAGCAGAAGATATTGCCATATGTCGTACCAATGGAACAGCAGAAAACTATGCCATGTGTACCACCAATGCAAGAGCACCACGAACTTGCTTCTGTAGCCCTAGATGAACAGAATATAAATTCATCTGTAGCTCCTAAAGAGCAAACGGAAATCCCATCTGTAGCTGTGGAAGAACAGAAAGAAAGTGTGCCTGTAGAGCTGGAAGAGCAACAGAAAACTACTGAAGAAGATAAATTACCTGCTGATGCAACAGTGGAGTTAAAAACTATTGAGCATGCTCCAATCGAAGAAGACCAAGAGAAATCGTCTGCTCAAATATCGGAACAACCAAAAGCAATCCCATGCAAAGCAATTGAAGAAGAGAAAAAAATTTCATCAGTATCACTGGAAGAATCCAAGGCTTCATATGCAATCGTCAATAAAAAGTTGGGAGATCAACCTCAGGAGGTCCGGGACAATGATAGTCCTAGCTTGTTTTCTGATTCTGAGGACGAAGAAGAGGCTCAAAATATTCAGGCTCCTGCACCTGTTGATTCTCTAAGTGAAGTTCAATTCTTACGAAACCCTGATGCTTCCCCTGCTGATTTGACAGCCGTGAATTCTCCATATGAGTCTGTGACTCGAGAGGAAAATGAAATATCAAGTGCCCAGGCTGCAGAAGAATGCATCCCAATACCAGAGAAAGAGTTTGAATCTACATCAAAAGCTGATGCTACAGAAGGCACTGATGAACCGCAATATCTGGACGGAAAGGTAGTGACGATGGAGCTGGAATTATATATTCCAGCCGCTGACGCTGGTCTTAGTCCTGTGCCTAAGACTGCTGACGCTGGTCTTAGTCCTGTGCCTAAGACTGCTGACGCTGGTCTTAGTCCTGTGCCTAAGACTGCTGAAACTGGTCTTAGTCCTGTGCCTAAGACTGCTGACACTGGTCTTAGTCCTGTGCCTA
>Ga0210040_10002425_pt1 | contig 26320 bp, 23 predicted proteins | sample CryGeyCG12114_NA_FD_185462 | JGI IMG/M metagenome (GOLD analysis project Ga0210040, IMG submission 185462) | Groundwater microbial communities from aquifer - Crystal Geyser CG19_WC_8/21/14_NA (SPAdes) (version 2) | ecosystem: Environmental > Aquatic > Deep subsurface > Groundwater | place: USA... | reverse complement strand
GCGGAACCCGACCGGGACCAACGGCGCGAACGAGTTCGTCTTCTACGACGGCCCGCCCTTCGCCAACGGGCTGCCGCACTACGGCCACCTGCTGACCGGCTACGTCAAGGACATCGTCCCGCGCTACCAGACCATGCGCGGGCGGCACGTCGAGCGCCGCTTCGGCTGGGACACCCACGGCCTGCCCGCCGAGCTCGAGGCGATGCGCCAGCTCGGGCTCAAGACGAAGGCCGACATCGAGGCGCTCGGCATCGAGAAGTTCAACGCGGCGTGCCGCGAGTCCGTGCTGCGCTACACCGACGAGTGGCAGGACTACGTCACCCGGCAGGCGCGCTGGGTCGACTTCGAGAACGACTACAAGACCCTCGAGCCCGACTACATGGAGTCGGTGCTGTGGGCGTTCAAGACGCTCTACGACAAGGGCCTGGTCTACGAGGGCTGGCGGGTCCTGCCCTACTGCTGGAACGACGAGACGCCGCTCTCCACCCACGAGCTGCGGATGGACGACGACGTCTACCAGGTCCGCAACGACCCGGCCGTCACCGTCGGCTTCCGCCTCGAGACCGGCGAGCTCGCGCTGATCTGGACCACGACGCCGTGGACCCTGCCCAGCAACCTGGCGATCATGGTCTCGCCCGAGATCGACTACGTCGTCGTCGAGTCGGACGTTCCCACCGGCGGCCGCTCGATGGAGCGCTACGTGATCGGCGAGGCGCGCGTCGCGTCGTACGCCCGCGAGCTGTTCGGTGACGCGGCGAAGGAGCTCGGCTTCGACTGGCGCACCCGCGTCGTCGAGCGCCTCACCGGGGCCGACCTCGTCGGGCGCTCGTACACGCCGCCCTTCAGCTACTACGTGGGCCAGCCGCGCGCGCACCGCGTCGTGGTGGCCGACTTCGTGACCACCGACGAGGGCACCGGGCTGGTGCACAGCGCCGGCGCCTTCGGCGAGGAGGACAAGGAGGTCACCGACCGCGAGGGCATCGAGGCGGTGATGCCGGTCGGGCCGGACGGGAGGTTCACCTGGCCGGTCGAGGAGTACGCCGGGATGCAGGTCTTCGACGCCAACCCGCACATCATCGACGACCTCAAGGCGGCCACCCGCGGGGAACGGGCGGCGTCCGTCACCCCGGGCACCGTGCTGCTTCGGCAGGAGTCGTACGCCCACTCCTACCCGCACTGCTGGCGCTGCCGGCAGCCGCTGATCTACAAGGCCGTGTCGAGCTGGTTCGTCGAGGTCACCAAGGTCAAGGACCGGATGGGCGAGCTCAACCAGGGCATCACCTGGGTGCCGGAGCACGTCAAGGACGGCCAGTTCGGGAAGTGGCTGGCCGGCGCGCGGGACTGGTCGATCAGCCGCAACCGCTACTGGGGCACGCCGATCCCGATCTGGGTGTCCGACGACCCCGCCTACCCCCGGACCGACGTCTACGGCTCGATCGCGCAGCTCGAGGTCGACTTCGGCGTCGAGGTCACCGACCTGCACCGCCCGTTCATCGACGAGCTGACCCGGCCCAACCCCGACGACCCGACCGGGCGGTCGCGGATGCGCCGGATCGGCGACGTCTTCGACGTCTGGTTCGACTCGGGCTCGATGCCGTACGCCCAGGTCCACTACCCGTTCGAGAACGCGGAGTGGTTCGAGCACCACTACCCGGGCGACTTCATCGTCGAGTACATCGGCCAGACGCGCGGCTGGTTCTACACGATGCACGTGCTGGCGACGGCGCTGTTCGACCGGCCCGCGTTCTCGAGCTGCATCAGCCACGGCATCGTGCTGGGCAGCGACGGGGCCAAGATGAGCAAGTCGCTGCGCAACTACCCCGACGTGCGGGAGGTCTTCGACCGCGACGGCGCCGACGCGATGCGCTGGTTCCTGATGTCGAGCCCCATCCTGCGCGGCGGCAACCTGGTCGTCACCGAGCAGGGCATCCGCGAGGGCGTGCGCCAGACGATGATCCCGCTGTGGAACGCGTACTACTTCTTCACCCTGTACGCGAACGCGGCCAACGACGGTGCGGGCTACGAGGCCAAGGAGAGCCGCGACTCCGAGCACGTGCTCGACCGCTACGTCCTGGGCAAGCTCGACGAGCTCGTGGCCGACCTGACCGCACGGCTGGACGCCCTCGACGTGGCCGCGGCGTGCGACGCGGTCCGCGGCTTCCTCGAGGTGCTGAGCAACTGGTACATCCGGCGCTCGCGCGACCGCTTCTGGGACGGTGACTCGGCGGCGTCGCACGCGGCTTTCGACACGCTGTACACGGTCCTGGAGACCACCACCCGGGCCGCTGCGCCGCTGCTGCCGCTGGTCACCGAGGAGATCTGGCGGGGGCTGACCGGCGGACGTTCCGTGCACCTCACGGAGTGGCCGGCCACGAGGGCCGAGCCGGTCGCGGGGCAGCAGGAGCTGACCGCGGCGATGGACCGGGTCCGTGAGGTGTGCTCGACCGGTTCGGCGCTGCGCAAGGCGCAGGGGCTGCGCGTACGGCTGCCGCTGGCCAGACTCACCGTGGTCTCCGGAGGCAGCCAGCACGCGGACGCGCTCGCCCCGTACGTGGACCTGATCCGCGACGAGCTCAACGTGCGCGCGGTCGACCTGTCGAACGAGGGCGACGAGGGTGCGGCGTCCTTCGGGGTGCGCCAGGTGCTGCAGGTGAACGCGCGGGCCGCCGGTCCGCGGCTGGGGCGCGACGTCCAGCAGGCGATCCGCGGGAGCAAGAGCGGTGACTGGTCCGTCGACGAGGCGGGCGTGGTGACCTCCGGGGGGTTCGCTCTGGTCGAGGGCGAGTACGCGCTCGTCACCCAGGTGAGCGACACGGGCGAGGACGAGCACCGTGCGGTCTCGATGCTGCCCGGTGGCGGCTTCGTCGTGCTGGACACCGAGGTCACGCCCGCGCTGGCGGCCGAGGGCCTGGCGCGCGACGTCGTCCGGGCCGTTCAGCAGGCTCGGCGCGACGCGGGGCTCGAGGTCAGCGACCGGATCGCGCTGACGCTGACCGGTTCGACCGAGGTGCTCGCCGCCCTTCAGACCCACCGCGACCTGGTGCAGGCCGAGGTCCTGGCCGCCTCGATCGAGCTGGTCGACGGAGCCGGCGACGTCGGCGTCGGCGAGGGCCACCAGGTCGGCGTCGCGCTGACCCGGGCGGGCTGAGCCCGACGTGCGGGGCGGCAGCCGGTCCTTCCTGCGGCGCCCCGCACGGTGTCGGTGGTGCGTGGCATCGTCGAAGTTCGAAGACCTGCGTCGGCGACGACGCGAGCGGAAGAAGAGGACGACATGGCTGACATCAACCCGATCCACCTGCAGAAGGCGCTCAAGGGCGCCAGCTACCCCGCCAGCAAGGACGACCTGATCGCCACCGCCAAGGACAACGGCGCGGACGACGAGGTCATGACCTTCCTGGGCGAGCTCCCGGACCGCGAGTTCGGCGGTCCGAACGGCGTGACCAAGGAGATCAGCTCCGACAGCTGAGACCGCCTGCCGCTGCACCGCCGGACGACCGCGGTGCAGCGGCACCCGCTCAGCCTCCAGCACAGCCCCCACCCACATCGACGGAAGGGAGCGGCCATGCGCGCCGTCACCTGGCAGGGCAAGCGACACGTCTCGGTCGAGGAGGTGCCCGATCCCCGGATCGAGCAGCCCACCGACGCGATCGTCAAGATCACCAGCACCAACATCTGCGGGTCCGACCTGCACCTCTACGAGACGCTCGGCCCGTTCATGGACCGCGGCGACGTCCTCGGCCACGAGCCGATGGGCATCGTCCAGGAGGTCGGCTCCGAGGTCGGGGACCTCAAGGTCGGTGACCGCGTCGTCCTGCCGTTCCAGATCTCGTGCGGGCACTGCTGGATGTGCTCGCGCGGCCTCTACACGCAGTGCGAGACCACCCAGGTCCGTGACCAGGGCAGCGGCGCCGCGCTCTTCGGCTTCTCCAAGCTCTACGGGCAGGTGCCCGGTGGCCAGGCGGAGTACCTTCGCGTGCCGCAGGCCCAGTTCACCCACATCAAGGTGCCCGAGGGCCCGCCGGACGACCGCTTCGTCTACCTGTCCGACGTGCTCCCCACCGCCTGGCAGTCCGTGGTGTACGCGGAGACGCCGGCCGGGGGCACGCTCCTCGTTCTGGGCCTCGGACCGATCGGCGACATGGCCTGCCGGATCGCCCTGCACAACGACCCGAGCCTCAAGGTCATCGGTGTCGACCTGGTGCCCGAGCGGCTCGCCCGGGCCAAGGCCCGCGGGGTCCAGGTCATCGACCTCAACGAGCACGGCGACGACCTGCTCGAGGTCGTCCAGAGCATGACGGGCGGACGCGGGGCCGACGCGGTCATCGACGCCGTCGGGCTGGACGCGCACGGCTCGCCCGCGGCCAAGGTGACCCAGACGTTGGCGGGGCTGCTGCCCGACGCCGTGGCTCAGCCCGTGTTCAAGACCGCGGGCGTGGACAAGCTCGCGGCCCTCTACTCCGCGATCGAGCTCGTCCGCCGTGGCGGCACGATCTCCGTGATCGGGGTCTACGGCGGCATGGCCGACCCGATGCCGATGATGACGCTGTTCGACAAGCAGATCCAGGTGCGGATGGGCCAGGCGAACGTCAAGCGCTGGGTGCCCGACATCCTCCCGCTGCTGACCGACGAGGACCCGCTCGGCGTGGACACCTTCGCGACGCACCACCTGTCGCTCGAGGAGGCGCCGCACGCGTACGAGATCTTCCAGGACAAGGAAGACGGCTGCGTCAAGGTCGTGCTCAACCCGTGAGCCGCGCCGACCTCACCGCCGCGACGCCGTTCACCAGGCTGCTGGACCAGGTCGTCGGGCTCATCGAGCACGCCGAGTTCCTGGACAAGGTCAGCGCCCCGGTCGCGGCCGCCGAGAAGGCGCTCGGACATGCGCTGCCCTGGTGGAAGAACCTGGCCAGCGGCACGTTCCTCGGGCACCCGCTGCACCCGCTGCTGGTGACCGTGCCGATCGGCTCGTGGACGGCCGCGACCGTCTTCGACCTGCTGGGCGACCGCAAGGGCGCTCAGCGCCTGGTGGCGATGGGCATCCTCGGCGCGGTGCCGACGATGGCCACCGGCGGCTCAGACTGGGCCTACACCAACGGTGCGGAGCAGCGCGTCGGGCTGGTGCACGCGACGAGCAACTCCCTCACGCTCGGCGCGTACGCGCTCAGCTGGTGGGAGCGGCACCGCGGCAACCAGGGTCGCGGCGTCGCGTGGTCGCTCGTGGGTGCGACCACGATGGGCGTCGGTGGCTGGCTCGGCGGGCACCTGTCGTACGCGCTCGGCGTCGGCGTCGACACGACGGCCTTCCAGCACACCGCCGAGGAGTGGACGCCCGCGGCATCCGCCGCCGAGGTGCGGGTCGGTGAGCTCACCGGCGGTGACGCCGACGGCGTGCCGGTCGTGCTCACCCGCCTCGCGGGCGGGGAGGTCGTCGCCATGGCCGACCGCTGCGCGCACCGGGGCGGACCGCTGCACGAGGGCGAGCTCGTCGACGGCTGCATCGTCTGCCCGTGGCACCAGAGCGAGTTCGACCTGGACGGCGCCGTGCTGCGCGGTCCGGCGACCCGGCCCCAGCTGGTCTACGAGACGACCGAGCGTGACGGCCAGGTGCTGGTCCGCCGCTCGGACGAGGAGCGCTCGCTGCGGACCAACCCCGTCGGCGTGTGAGCGTCCCCGGCCCTGACCAGGCTGCATCTGCCGCCGTCGTGCGGATGCACGTCGTGGTGACGGGCCGGGTGCAGAACGTGACGTTCCGTGCCAGCACGCGGCGCCGGGCCGAACAGCTCGGCGTCGCGGGCTGGGCGCAGAACCTCCCCGACGGCTCGGTCGAGGCCGAGCTGGAGGGGCCACGTTCCGGGGTGGAGGAGCTGCTGGGCTGGATGCACACCGGCCCGCTCCTCGCCGGGGTCGACGACGTCGACGTGAGCGTCGTCCCGCCGAAGGGCGAGGAGTCGTTCGAGGTCCGATGAGGTCCTTCACGGCGGCCTGACGCCCGAGCGGTGCCGAGGCAGCCCGAAGCGCGACCTCGGCCTCAGTCGCCGTACGGAGGCTCGCAGTCGACGACCCCGGCTGGCGTGGCCACCCGGTCGACCCGCCGGTCCCACGGTTGCGTCGGAATGGCGTCAAGGACCTCGTCGGAGTTCAGCAGGACCACGACCGGGGTGGTCTGCCCGGCGTGCACCAGCGCGCGGTCGTACCAGCCCCCGCCCCGCCCGAGACGGTCGCCGTGGCGGTTCGCGGCCAGGCCCGGGCACACCACCAGCTCGGCCTCGGGGAGCTGACGGGCGGGCAGCGCGGTCGTCGTGGGTTCCAGCAGGCCGAGCGGGCCGACCCGCAGCGCCTGCGGACCCTCGTACGCCGCCCACGCCGGCTCGGGCAGGCGACGTCCGGTCCCGTCGGTAAGCAGCGGCAGCAGCACCCGGACCCGCCGTGCGCTCAACCAGGCGACCAGGCGCAGCGTGTCCGGCTCCTCCTTGGTGGAGAGGTAGGCGGCGACGGTGTCGGGCAGCCGATCGCTCAGCGCCTCGACGAGCACCGCGAACCGGGCCTCGTCGTCGACGGTGCGCTGGTCGAGCGACCGCGACGCCCGACGCAGCACGACCGCCGCCCGGAGCTGGCGCTTCGCGGCGCCGAGGGCCGCCTGGTCCGCGGCCGACCCGTTCACGCCGCGGCCTGCGGGGCGGCCGGACCGGTCGTGCGACGAAGGATCAGCCGGGTCGGCACGAGGATCGTCCGGCGTTCCGGGGTGCGGCCTGCCGCCAGCGTGAGGGCCAGGTCCGCGGCCTCGGTCGCCGTCCGCGCCGCAGGCTGGGCGACGGTGCTGAGCCCGAGGCGCCCGGCGAGGGCGTGGTCGTCGAAGCCGAGCAGGGACATGTCGTCGGGCACCCGCAGGCCCGCTCGGATCAGTGCCGCCAGGATGCCGATGGCGAGCTCGTCGGAGTCCACGGCCAACGCAGTCGGCGGGTCGGCCTCGGACAGGGCGGCGCGAATGACCTCGTCGCCGGCGTCCAGGTCGCGCACGCTGATGACGAGCTGGTCCTCCTCGGCCACCCCCGCCTCCGCCATCGCGCTGCGGAAGCCCTCGACCCGGCGGTCCGCGCTGTAGCGGAAGCCGGGGCTGCGGTTGGCGGAACGCACGAAGGCGATCCGGCGGTGGCCGAGGGCCAGGAGCCCCCGGACCCCGTCCCGAGCGCCGGCGACGTCGTCGATGGCCACGCTGGCGACGCCGCGTACGCGCTGGTTGAGGTAGACCAGCGGCACGCCCAGCGTCTGCAGCCGGGAACGTTCCGCGGCCGTGAGCGCGAAGGAGGCGACGATCATCGCGTCGACGTTGCGCCGGGCCGGGAGCCGGGTGAAGAACTGGTCGCGTTCCGCGCGGTCCTGGATGCGGAAGATCGTCAGCTCGACGTCCGCGGGCGTGAGGCGGGCGTAGACGGCGTCGATCACCGTCCCGTTGAACCAGCTCTGCAGGGACCCGCCGAGCAGCAGCCCGATCCGGCCCAGCCGGCCGCTGGCCAGGCCCGACGCCACCCGGGAGATCGCGAAGGACAGCTCATCGGCGGCTGCGGTGACCCGCGCCGTCGTGTCGGCCGAGACCAGGGGGGAGCCGTGCAGCGCGCGGGACACGGTGGCCACGGAGACGCCGGCCAGGCGGGCGACGTCGGCCATGCTCGCGTGGCTGTCCATGGTCGGCACCGCTGCCCCTTCCCCGCGGGCGAGGGCCCGGGTGACTGTGAGGAGGATAACGGCCGGCATCCGCCCGGCTCCTTTGCGCGGAAGGCGGGCTCCTCCTTAGGCTGCTGGTGCAAGCGCTTGCAGACCGCCCGCGCTCGCTCCCGCCCACTCCTGCCGAGGAACTGCTGTGCCCGCTCCCGAGTCCGTCCTGCTCGACCCCGACCTCTCGCCGCACCCCAGCCTCGACGCCGACTGGTGGCGCCAGGCCGTGGTCTACCAGGTCTACCCGCGCAGCTTCGCCGACAGCGACGGCGACGGCCTGGGCGACATCCCGGGCGTGACCTCGCGCATCGGCTACCTGGCCGAGCTGGGCATCGACGCGATCTGGCTGAGCCCGTTCTACCCCTCGGCGCTGGCCGACGGCGGCTACGACGTCGACGACTACCGCGACGTGGCGCCCGAGCTCGGGACGCTCGCCGACTTCGACGCGCTGGTGGAGGCCGCGCACGGCGTCGGCATCAAGATCGTCGTCGACATCGTGCCCAACCACACCTCGAACCGGCACGTCTGGTTCCGCGAGGCGCTGGCCTCGCCGCCCGGTTCGCCGGCGCGTGCCCGGTACGTGTTCCGCGACGGCACCGGCCCGGACGGCTCGCTGCCGCCGTCGGACTGGACGAGCCACTTCGGCGGCGCCGCCTGGACGCGCCTCCACGACGCCGACGGGGTGGGGGAGCAGTGGTACCTGCACCTCTTCGCGCCGGAGCAGCCCGACCTCAACTGGGACAACCGCGAGGTGCACGAGGAGTTCCTGACCACCCTGCGCTTCTGGGCGGACCGTGGCGTCGACGGCTACCGCGTCGACGTGGCGCACGCGCTCGCGAAGGACCTGTCCGAGCCGCTGCGCAGCAAGCCCGAGACACCGGGCGTCCTGCCGATCGACGGCAGCGACCCGCTCTTCGACCGCAACGAGGTGCACGAGATCTACGCCGAGTGGCGTGGGGTGTTCAACGAGTACGACCCGCCCCGCACCGCCGTGGCCGAGGCGTTCTCCGCTCCCGAGCGCCGGGCCCTCTACGCCCGACCGACGGGGCTCGGCCAGGCGTTCAACTTCGACCTGCTCAAGGCCGACTTCGACGCGGCGCAGTTCCGCGAGGTGGTCGAGTTCTGCCTGGCGCAGGCGGCCACGGTCGGTTCCTCGTCGACCTGGGTGCTGTCCAACCACGACGTGGTGCGCCACGCGACCCGCTACGGCCTGCCCGCCGGGACCGACCTCGACGACTGGCTGATGACCGACGGTCGCCAGGTGGCCCTCGACGCCGAGCAGGGCCTGCGCAGGGCGCGGGCGGCCGCGCTGTTCATGCTGGCGCTGCCGGGTTCGGCGTACCTCTACCAGGGCGAGGAGCTGGGGCTCCACGAGGTCGCCGACCTGCCCGCCGACGTGCTGCAGGACCCGATCTGGCTGCGGACCCTGCACACCAAGAAGGGTCGCGACGGCTCACGCGTCCCGCTGCCGTGGACCGGCGAGGGCGAGGGGTACGGCTTCGGCTCGGCCAACCCCTGGCTCCCACAGCCGGCGGCCTGGTCCCACGACGCCGTCGACCGCCAGGCCGGGGTGGAGGGCTCGACCCTCGAGCTCTACCGCGCCGCGCTGCGGACGCGGCGCGCGCTGCAGACCGGCGAGACCCTCGAGTGGGTCGAGACCGGTCGGGAGGACGTCGTGCACCTCGTCCGGCCCGGTGGGTGGCACTGCGTGACCAACTTCGGCAGCGAGCCGTACGCGCTCCCCGCCGGCGAGGTTCGCGTCGCCAGCGCGCCCGTCGCGAGCGGCCTGCTGCCCGGCGAGTCGAGCGCCTGGCTGACGGACTGGCCGCAGGGCTGAGGTTCGGCGACAGCGGGGACGGTTCGGCACCGCTGTGGTGCCGAACCATCCCCGTTCGCCAGCTGAGGTCGATCAGGCGGCGTGGCGGTGCAGATCGGACACGGCGGGGTCACGCCGTTCCGTCACGACCGCACGCCTGGAGGAACCGGGTGATCTCAGGCTCCAGCCCGTCTGCCTCGGTCAGCACGGTGGAGACCACGAGGGTCCGCACCTCGCTCTCGACGTCAGCGACCTCGACCTCGAGCTCGCCGGAGTCCCAGACGACGAGAGAACCGAGGGCTCGGTCGGACTCGGCCCTCAGCCAGGCGACACGCTTCTCGCGGTCGACCGGGCCTCGGGCAAGGTCGACGCGAAGGTCGGACGGGGAGTGCTGGACCCACATCGCGTACCACTGGGCGAGGAGCTCGGGGAAGTCCACCGGAGTCCCGCTGCCTGACCGCTCAGAGGGCCGGCTGGCAGTGCGGGCACCAGAACAGGTTGCGCGCCACCATGAGGGCCTGGGCGATGGGGGTGTCGCAGCGGCGGCAGGGTTCGTCGGTGCGGCGGTAGACGTAGTACGAGTCCGCCTTGGTGGCCCGCCCCGTGCGGCGTACGCGGTCCTCGCGCTCGGTCGTCACGATGCGGCCCGCCCGGACGCCGGCCTGCATGAGGGTGATCAGATCCGTCCACATGTCGTCGAACACGGCCGGCTCGAGCTCACGGCCGGGGATGTAGGGGTTGACGCCGTGGCGGTAGAGGATCTCCGCGCGGTAGACGTTGCCGATCCCGGCGAGCACGTGCTGGTCCATCAGCAGCGCGCCGATCGCCACGCGGCTCTTGCCGATCCGTTCGCGGGCGGGGCCGGGGTCGGTCTTGGGGCGGAGCGGGTCGGGGCCGAGGGCGGCCGTGACCTCCTTCTTCTCCTCCGCGGTGATCACCTCGCAGCGGGTCGCGCCCCGCAGGTCGAGGTACTGCCCGGCGCCCTCGATCCGCAGCCGCAGGGCCCCGCGCGGCTCGGGCGCGGGCAGCGGACCGTCGGCGAACTTGCCGTAGAGGCCGAGGTGCACGTGCAGGAAGAGGCTGCCCGAGTAGCGGTGGAAGAGGTGCTTGCCCCAGGCGTCGGTCCCCTCGAGGACGCGCCCGCTGATCAGCTCCGCACCCTCGGCGAAGCGGCCCTGCGGGCTCGAGGCGACGACCTCGTGCCCCGCGAACATGGCCTTGTGGCGCCGTGCGAGACGGTGGATCGTGTGCCCCTCAGGCACCGGCTGCTCCTTCGCTCCTCAGCGGACGAGCGCCGAGCCTAGGTGCGCCCTGCTTCCGGGCACCAGGGGACTCTTCCTGCACCCGGGTCGCGGCGGACGCGCCCGGGTTGGCGGAGCGCCAGCGACGGGAACCCGCTGCGGGGGTGCGGGGGTCGTCCCCCTCATGACACCGTCTGAGCGGTGCGGGTCCCGAGCGGTGCACGCCTGCCGCCGTAGGGTGCCGATCATGCCCCTCTTCGGACGCAAGAAGAACGACGAGGCGCTGCGGCAGGTCCCCGAGGTCGCGGCGCTCCCGGAGCCACCCGCGCCCGGACCCCACGGGCTGCGCACCCTCGAGCAGCACCGCGACTACCTGCTGGAGTGCGTCGAGGAGCTGATGCCGTTCGGCCAGCACGTCCTCGACGCCCTCGGGCTGAGCATCTGCGAGGACGTGGTCTCGGCCATCGACCTGCCCCGCTTCGACAACTCCGCGATGGACGGGTACGCCGTCCGCGCCGCCGACGTCCAGCACGCGACGGAGCTGCGGCCCGTACGGCTGCCCGTCGTGGGTGAGGTCGCCGCCGGTGCCGCGGCGCCGCACCGCCTGTCGCCCGGCACCGTCATGAAGATCATGACGGGCGCCCCGGTGCCGGCCGACGCCGACGCGATCGTCCCCTACGAGGCGACCGACCGCGGCTCGACGGACGTGACGATCACCGTGCCCAGCGTGCCGGCCCAGCACATCCGCCGCCGGGGCGAGGACGTCGACGTCGGGGACCTGATCCTGGCGGCGGGCGCGCGCATCGGCGTGCGGGACGTCGGGCTGCTGGCCGCGGTCGGCGTCGACAAGGTGATGGTGCGGCCGCGTCCGCGCGTGGTGGTGATCTCGACCGGCTCCGAGCTCGTCGACCCCGGGCTCGCGCTCAACCCCGAGCAGATCTACGACTCGAACTCCTACCTCATCGCGGCGGCGGCCAAGGACGCCGGGGCGCAGGTGTTCCGGGTCGGCCACGTCGGCGACGACCCCGCCGCGCTCAAGCAGCTCGTCTACGACCAGCTCGTGCGCGCCGACCTCATCATCACCACCGGTGGGGTGAGCCAGGGCGACTACGACATCGTCAAGGCCGTGGTGCCCGAGCTCGGACCCACGGACTTCGCCGCGGTCGCGATGCAGCCGGGCAAGCCGCAGGGGTTCGGGCTGATCGGGGAGGACCGCACGCCGATCGTCATGCTCCCGGGCAACCCGGTGAGCGCCTTCGTGTCGTTCGAGGCGTTCGTCCGGCCGGTCATCCGCAAGCTGATGGGCATCACCCCGTACGTCCGCCCGGGCGTCCGGTGCGCCGCCGGCCACGCGATGAGCTCCGTCCTCGGCCGTACGCAGCTGGCCCGCGGGTCGATCACCACGGACGACACGGGCGCGCGGACCGTCGAGCTGGTCGGCGGGCACGGGTCGCACCTGCTCGGCGACCTGTCGAAGGCCGACGCGCTGGTCGTGCTGCCGGCCGACGTCGACCTCGTCGCGGCGGGCACGGAGCTCGAGGTCTGGCCGCTGGACCTGCCCCGATGAGCGCTCAGGGCCCCGAGGCTGCTGACTCCCAGAAGGGCCCCGGACTCACCCACCTCAACGCCGCCGGCGAGGCGCGCATGGTCGACGTCTCGGCCAAGCCCGTGACCGTCCGGACGGCGACGGCGGCGGGCCGCGTACGGCTGAGCGCGGCGTGCGTCGCCGCGCTGCGGTCGGGGAACGTGCCCAAGGGCGACGCGCTCGCGGTCGCCCGCATCGCCGGCATCATGGCGGCCAAGAGGACCCCCGACCTCGTGCCCCTGTGCCACCCCCTCATGCTCAGCGGCGTGGACGTGCTCGCCGAGGTGACCGACGACGGCGTCAGCCTGACGGCGACCGTGAAGACCAACGAGCGCACCGGGGTCGAGATGGAGGCGCTCACCGCGGTCAGCGTCGCCGGGCTCGCGGTGGTCGACATGGTCAAGGCGATCGACCGGGACGCGACGATCACCGACATCCGCGTGGTCGCGAAGTCCGGCGGTCGCAGCGGTGCCTACCGCCGGGCGGGCGAGCCCGGAGCGGGTCCCGCGTGAGCGAGGTGGCGGCGCCCACCGCGCTGGTCATCACCGTCTCGACCCGAGCCTCCGCCGGCGTGTACGAGGACCGGTCCGGGCCGGTGCTCGTCGCGGGCCTGCGGGACTGCGGCTTCGAGGTCGGTGACCCGGTCGTCGTGCCCGACGGCGACGAGGTCGGCGACGCGCTGCGAGCCGCGGTCGCGGCGGGGCACGCGGTCGTCCTCACCACCGGTGGCACCGGCCTCAACCCGAACGACCACACCCCGGAGCAGACGCGTGCGGTGCTGGACCGCGAGGTGCCGCAGCTCAGCGCCGCGGTCGCCGCGTACGGGGTCGCCCACGGGGTGCCGACGGCCACGTTGAGCCGCGGCATCGCCGGGACCGCCGGACTCACCCTCGTCGTCAACCTGCCCGGCTCCAGCGGCGGGGCCCGCGACGGGATGGCGGTGCTGGGCCCTGTGCTCCAGCACGCGGTCAGCCAGCTGCGCGGCGGCGACCACTAGTGCGGGTGGCCGGACGATGAGCTCCGGGTACAGCTACGGCTCCCACCACTGGCCGGTCAGCCTGCGCCACGACCGGGTGATCCTCTCCCCGATGAGACGCCGCGACCAGGCCACCTGGGAACGCGTACGCCGCCGCAACGCCGGTTGGCTCAAGCCCTGGGAGGCCACGCTCCCGCCGGGTGCGTCGCTCGGCCCCGCCTCGTACGCGGCCCTGGTCCGTTCGCTGGGCCGGCAGGCGCGCGACGACCGGATGCTGCCCTGGCTCGTGTTCTACGAGGAGCAGCCCGGGCGCCCGCCCGAGCTCGCCGGCCAGCTGACGGTCAGCGGCATCGTCGGCGGGTCCGCGTCGTGGGGCCAGATCGGCTACTGGGTCGACCAGCGGCTGGCGGGCCGGGGGATTACCCCGACCGCCGTCGCGCTGGCGGTGGACTACTGCTTCACGGTGATGCGCCTGCACCGCATCGAGATCGCCATCCGCCCCGAGAACGCCGCCAGCCTCCGGGTGGTGGAGAAGCTCGGCTTCCGGCCCGAGGGGCTCCGCCCGCGCTACCTGCACATCGACGGCGACTGGCGCGACCACCTGGTCTTCGCGCTGAACGCCGACGAGGTCGGCGAGGGCCTGATGCGTCGCTACGAGGCCCTGCGCGGTCCGCGGCCGCCCGACGTCCCCTGACCGGGCTGTCGAGGACCTGCCCAGGTCGGCGCAAGGCGCTCGGCGGCCGCGACCGGACCGTGACCTCGGCCCGTACGGGCGGTCACGCGATGATCACGCGACACACCGCGCCAGGTGGGCTCTGCTGACAGGAGCAGGAAATACCGTTCGCTCCGTGGGGACGACGGGTCTGATCTTTGCCGGGATCGCGATCGCCTGGCTCGCTTATCTGGTGCCGCACTTCGTGCGTCGTCGGGACGGCGAGCCGGACGTGGACGACGATGCGGTCGACCCGTTCTCGGAGTCGGTGCGCATCCTCCGCCACGGCACCGCGCCGCTGCTCGACCAGGACCTCGCCGAGCTGCGGGAGTTCGAGGTGTCGACCCCGGTGACGCGCCGTGCCGCGATCGCCGACCTGCGTCGGCTGGAACGTGTCGCGGCCTCCCGGCGGCGCCGGGTGCTCTCGGCCCTCTTCGCGATCCTGTGCGCGGTCATCAGCGTCTGCTCCATGAGCTGGCTGCCCTGGTGGACCGTCGCCGTCCCCGGCGGTCTGGTGCTGCTCTTCGTCGTGGTCTCCCGCTTCAGCGTCCGCGCCATGCGTCGCGACCTCGACGCCCGTTACGTCGCCATCTCCCGGGGCGGCGACGAGCAGACGGTCCTGATCAGCCGGAAGGACGCCGTGGCCGAGGCCAAGGGCAAGGCCAAGGCCAGGTCGAAGGACACCGACGCCCGGCCCGGGCTGTGGGACCCGCTGCCGATCACCGTGCCCACGTACGTCTCGAAGCCGCTGGCGCCTCGGACCGTCCGCACCATCGACCTGTCGGCGCCCGACGTCACCTCGTCGGGCCGTCACAGCGTCCCCGTGACCGCCGACGCCCCGCAGGAGACGGTCGCGGAGGTCGGGGAGGCGCAGGAGCAGGCGGGCGGCTCGCACGCCACCTCGGCCTGAGGTCCGCGTCTCGGACCGCTGGGGCACCCCCCGAGCGGTGGTAATGTTCGACACCGACCGGTTCGCCGGTCTCCGGGGCCTTGGCGCAGTTGGTAGCGCGTCTCGTTCGCAATGAGAAGGTCAGGGGTTCGAATCCCCTAGGCTCCACCCCGGTCTGCAGGTTCCGCCGCAGCGGGTCCCCGTCAGGTCGTGCTCGACGACGGTGACCGCTGGCGGCGCTGGTCGCGTACGGCGCGGCGTCGCCCAAGAGCGTCTGAGGGCTCGAGGACCGTGACCCCGTGCCTGGTCCCGATGGACGAGGCTGGACCGTGGCAGACGTACAAAGACTGGCAGGGTTGCGCCCGTGACCCACGACGACCACCTGCCGCCTCCGCCGACCATCTCCGAGCACGGGATGATCGGGGACCTCCGGACGGCGGCGCTGGTCGCGACCGACGGGAGCATCGACTGGTTCTGCCCGGGGCGGTTCGACTCGCCGAGCGTCTTCGCCCGTATCCTCGACGCCGAGCAGGGCGGGTCGTGGGACCTCGCACCCGTGGACGGCGGCGTCCGCACCCACCAGACCTACCTCCCCGACTCGAACATCCTCAACACCCGCTTCCTCGCCGACCAGGGCATGGTCGAGGTGCACGACTTCATGCCCGTCATGACCGCGCACGACGAGGACCACCGGGAGCGGATCGTCCGCCGGGTGCAGTGCGTGCGGGGTGACCTGCAGGTGCGGATGCTTCTCGCGGTGCGCCCCGACTACGCGCGCGAGCGGCCGACGCTGCGCGAGGTCGAGGGTGGCGTGCTCATCGAGAGCGGCTCGGTCAGGCTCGGCCTCAGCGCGACCATGCCCTTCAGCGTCGAGGGCGACGACGTCGTCGCCGACCTGCACCTCACGGGCGGCGACCGGGCCCTGTTCGTGCTGGAGGTGCTCGACGCGGACGACGAGTTCGTCCCGTGCACGACGGAGGACGCCGACGCGCTGTTCGACGTCACCAACACGTTCTGGCAGGACTGGATCGCCCAGTCGACGTACCGGGGCCGGTGGCGCGAGGCGGTCGAGCGGTCCGCGCTGACGCTGAAGATGCTCTGCCACGAGCCGAGCGGCGGCATCGTGGCCTCGGTCACGACCAGCCTGCCGGAGCAGATCGGTGGGCCGCGCAACTGGGACTACCGCTACGTCTGGGTGCGCGACGCCGGCTTCAGCCTGTACGCGCTGCTGCGGCTGGGTTTCCTCGAGGAGGCCGGCGCCTTCATCCGGTGGCTGTCGGAGCGGCTGGGGGAGCAGGACGAGGCCAGCACCGACGGGCTGGGACCGCTGCGGGTGCTCTACGACCTCGACGGCAACGTCCCCGACACCGAGATCGAGCTCGACCACCTGGCCGGCTACGCCGGGTCTCGACCCGTCCGCGTCGGGAACGCGGCCTCGGGCCAGCTGCAGCTCGACATCTACGGCGACCTCATCGACTCGATCTACCTGTTCAACAAGTACGGCCCCGGCATCAGCTACGACGCGTGGCGCGACCTGACCAAGCTGGTCGACTGGCTGATGCACAACTGGGACCGTCCCGACGCCGGCATGTGGGAGGCCCGCGACGAGCCGCGGAAGCACACGACCTCGCGGATCATGGAGTGGGTCGCGATCGAGCGGGCGATCCGGGTGGCGCGGCAACGGGGCCTGCCGGGCGACATCACCGCCTGGTCCCGGGTGCGCGACGAGATCTACACCACGGTCATGGAGCGCTGCTGGGACGAGGAGCGGCAGACGTTCACGCAGTACGAGGGGTCCGAAACCGTCGACGCCGGCCTCCTGCTGCTGCCCCAGGTCAAGTTCGTGGCGCCGCAGGACCCGAGGTTCCTGTCGACCCTGAAGGTCATCGAGGAACGTCTCGTCACCGACACCCTCGTGTTCCGCTACGACGTCGAGGCCGCCCCCGACGGGGTCGAGGGGGCGGAGGGGACGTTCTCGCTCTGCTCGTTCTGGTACGTCGAGGCCCTCACCCGGGTCGGGCGCATCGCCGAGGCCCGCCTCGCGCTCGAGAAGATGATGACGTACGCCAACCACGTCGGCCTCTTCGCCGAGCAGATCGGCCTCAACGGCGAGCAGCTGGGCAACTTCCCGCAGGCCTTCACCCACCTGGCGCTGATCAGCGCGGCGTACAACCTCGACCGCCAGCTGGGCTGACCCGATCCCGCTCCGTCCGACGAGGAGCGAGCCGCAGACCACTCGCTCCAGCCGCACACCTCCGGCTGGAGCCGCACACAAGGGAGCCAGCCGCACACCTCCGGCTGGAGCCGCACACGCGGGAGCCAGCCGCACACCTTCAACTGGAGCCGCACACCTGGGAACCAGCCGCACAGGTCGCGACCTGTGCGCGTGGTTGCGGCTTGTGCGGCTGCCGGTCGTGGGTCACCGGGACGCGCCCCGAGCGAAGGCGCGCAGGACTCGCTCCCTCAGCCGCTCGGGTGCACGCAGGTCGGCGTCGACCCACCGGACGACCTCGTTGCCGAGGTCCCGCAGGTCGTCCTCGCGCACCTTCTCGCGGAACACGGCGTCGCCCGCCTCCTCGCCCTGGCGAAGCAGGCGGCCGTACTTGACGCGACCGTCGAACTCTCCGAGCGTCCTGAACCTCACCCAGCCGAAGTCGCACCGGCCCACCAGCCGGCCAGACTCGTCGTGCACCTCGACCTGGAGGTCCGGCGACGGGAGACGGAGCTCGTGCAGCACGACGCGGCTGTACGACTCGCCGACGCTCTCGGCGCGCCCGTCGAGGAAGGCCGCGGCACGGCGGGCCCTGCTGACACCGACGCGACGCGCGGCCCGGTGCAGCTGTTCGGCGAGCTCGTCTCGTCGTAGACCGAGCCGCAGGGCTGCGTCTCCCAGCGCGACCCCACGCCGGTACGGGAGGACCCGGAGGCAGTCGGCCGTGGTCCTGGCCAGCGACGTCACGGTCAAGCCGTCGAGCTCGACACGGTCGCCCGGCTCGAGGAGAGCGGGATGGACATGGACCAGCGGGTCTCGGCGGCCGCCGCCCGTGCGGGACCGGGTGACGTGCACCCGCGTCAGCGTGTCGCTCCACCACGGCAGGCCGTGCAGGAGGGCCGCCGAGGTGTGGCTCACGCAGGCTTCCTCCGCGAGCAGCGGCATCGTGCCGTGCAGGAGCAGGCGATGAGCGTCGCTCTCGTCCGTCGCCGTGACGGCCGCGTACGCCCCGCGTCTCAGGTGCTGCAGCTCCCCGGTGCGGCACATGACGCGCAGGTCGCTCCTGGTGAGGCCGCTACGACGCAGCTCTCGGGACAGGTGGACCGGTTCGACGGCCTCGGGCAGAAGCTCCACGGCGTCCACTGGACCACTCGGACGTGCTTTCGCCGAAGCCCCGCTCGACGGCTGTGGATCACGAGCCCGACACCCGTACGCACCTGTGGACAGTCGGCTGCCGCAGCCGCACATCTTGCCGCCAGCCGCACAGGTCGCGACCTGTGCGGCTGACCCGGGGGTGTGCGGCTGGCGCCGGAGGTGTGCGGCTGACTCGGGGGTGTGCGGCTGGCGCCGGAGGTGTGCGACTGACCCGCAGGTGTGCGGCTGACCCGCAGGTGTGCGGCTGACCCGGAGGTGTGCGGCTGGCGCCGAGGGTGAGCGGCAGAAGCGCTCAGATCCAGCTGCGGAACCACATCCGCGTCAGCCATCGGGGGTAGGGGAGCAGCTCGTCGGTGAGGATCGGGTAGAGGTAGGCGAAGTTCGCGATCACGACCGCCACGAACACGCCGACGACGATCCCGCCGAGCAGCCGGCGGTCCCCGGAACGTGCGTCACCCAGGATCCGCCCGGCGACGAGCGAGACGGCCATCACCGAGAACGGGATGATCATGATCGCGTAGAAGAAGAACAGGGGCCGGGAGTCGTACTGGAACCACGGCAGCCAGGCGCTGGCCACGCCGACGACGGGGATGCCGTAACGCCAGTCGCGCCCGCCGACCCAGAGCAGCAGCGCGGCGACGAGCGCGAGCACGGCTACCCACCACAGGATCGGGGTGCCGATCCCGCTGATCACGCGGATGCAGTTGTCGGGGCCGACGCAGCCGTCCGTGCCGGGCGCGATGTTGTTCACCGCGTCGATCCCGATCGGGCGCGCGACGATCAGCCAGCCCCACGGGTCCGCGCGGTAGGCGTGCTCGGCGTGGTTGATGAAGTCGCCGGTGTGGAAGTTCCAGATGTCGCGCTGGTAGTGCAGCCAGGACGCGAACGTGGCGCCGAACGCCTTCGTCGTGCCCGCGCCCGGGTTCTGCGCGCCCCACTGCCGGTCGTAGCCGCCCGACGTGGCGAACCATCCGGCCCAGGTCGCGACGTAGACGCCGAGCGGGAGGACGACCAGGGAGATGAACGCCGGGATCCCGTCACGCAGGACGGCCAGGTTGGCCCGGATGCCGGCGCCGGCGAGGCGTCGCGCCCCGACGTCCCAGGCCAGGCTCAGCAGGGCGAACGCGGCCAGGACGTAGAGCGCGTTCCACTTGGTTCCCAGCGCGAGGCCCCAGCAGACGCCGGAGGCCAGGCGCCAGGGCCGGACCACCAGGGCCGGGCCGAAGGTGCGCCCGAGGTCCGGGAGCCCGCGGCGTACGAGGTCGTCGGCCAGCCGAGCGCGGAACCAGTCGCGGTCCGCAGCCAGGCAGGCGACCGCGGCCACCGTGAAGAACGCGACGAACACGTCGAGCAGCGCCGTCCGCGACATGACGAAGGCCAGCCCGTCGACGGTCAGCAGCAGGCCGGCCAGACCGCCGATCAGGGTGGAGCGCGAGACCCGGCGCACCAGCCGGATGGTGATCAGGACCAGCAGCGTGCCGAAGACCAGCGGGGCGATCCGCCAGCCGAACGAGCTCATGCCGAAGAAGTGCTCGCCGAACGCGATCAGCCACTTGCCCACCGGTGGGTGCACGACGAACTCGCCGGTCTGCTGCATGACGTCGACGTTTCCCGTGGCGATCTGGGTGTTGGCGTTCTCGGGCCAGTTGCGCTCGTAGCCGAACCTCAGCAGCGAGTACGCGTCCTTGGCGTAGTAGGTCTCGTCGAAGACCAGCTTGTCGGGGTAGGCGAGGCGCGGCAGCCGCAGGAGGAAGGCGACGGCCGTGATCAGGAGCGTCACGACCCAGCCCCGCAGCCGGTCGGCCGGCATCGGGTCGCGCAGCCGGTCGACGGTGCTCGCCACAGGGGCGGACGGTGGTGCGGCCTCGTCGGCGGACGCCGGCGCGGAGCCGTCCGCGGGCGGTGCGAAGTCCAGCACGGCCCGCGTCACGCGGGCCACTGTAGCCAGCAGATCCTGTGACTTCTGCGATTCTGAACGACGTGCACGAGACCGGAAGCCCAGCCGTGCCAGGCGTCCTCGTCCTGGCCGGGACGCCGATCGGGGACGTCGAGGACGCCTCGCCGCGGCTGCGGGCCGAGCTCGCCGGCGCCGACGTGATCGCCGCGGAGGACACCCGACGGTTCCGGGCGCTGCTGCAGCGGATGGGGGTCACCACCACGGCGCGCGTCGTGTCCTACTTCGAGGGCAACGAGGCCGCGCGGACGCCGGAGCTCGTCGAGGCGCTGCGGGGCGGGGCGCGGGTCCTCGTCGCGACCGACGCCGGCATGCCGTCGGTGTCCGACCCCGGCTTCCGGCTCGTGGCTGCGGCGGTCGAGGCGGGCGTCCGGGTCACGGCCGTCCCCGGGCCGTCCGCGGTGCTGACCGCGCTCGCGGTGTCCGGCCTGCCCGTGGACCGCTTCTGCTTCGAGGGCTTCCTGTCGCGCAAGGCTGGCGAACGTTCGCGCCAGCTCGCCCGGCTGGGCGCCGAGCCCCGCACGATGGTGTTCTTCGAGGCGCCGCACCGGACGGCCGAGACGCTCGCCGCGATGGTCGAGGCCTTCGGCCCGGGACGTCGCGCCGCGGTCTGCCGCGAGCTGACCAAGACGTACGAGGAGGTGGTCCGTGGACCGCTGTCCGAGCTCGCCGCCTGGGCGGCCGAGCAGGTCCGCGGCGAGGTCACCCTGGTCGTGGCCGGCGCTGTGGCGCCCGAGGTGGACCTGGACGGCGCAGCGGCCGAGGTCGCCGCGCTGGTGGCCGAGGGCGTACGCCTCAAGCCGGCCGTCGCCGAGGTCGCCGAGCGGGAGGGCATCGCCCGCAACGCCCTGTACGCCGCCGCGCTGGAGCTGACCCGGAGCCCGGTCACGGGCGCCTGACCCTTCGACAGGCTCAGGGCACGGGTCGACAGGCCCAGGGCACGGGCAGAATCGGGGAAGATCGTGGCCGTGGACCAGCGAACGGAACTTCCCGCCCCGCCCGAGCCGCTGCCGGGGCCGGTGGTCGACACGCACTGCCACGTCGACATCACGGCCGAGTTCTCCGGCCTCGACCCCGATGACGCGCTCGCCCGGGCGGCGTCGGTCGGGGTGACGCGGGTCGTGCAGATCGGCTGCGACGTCGGCCAGTCGCGGTGGGCGGTCGAGTTCGCCCGGACGCACCCCTCGGTGGTGGCCGGCGTCGCCCTGCACCCGAACGACGCCGCGCGCCTGGGGGTCGCTTCGCGGAGCAGCCTGGCCGACGGTCTGGCGGTGATCGAGGCGCTGGCCCCGGACCCGCGGGTCCGCGTCGTCGGCGAGACCGGGCTGGACTTCTTCCGTACGCCCGAGGCGGAGGGCCAGGCGGTCCAGCGCGAGTCGTTCGCCGCGCACATCGCCTTCGCGAAGGCGTACGACAAGACGCTGGTCATCCACGACCGGGACGCCCACGACGCCGTCCTCGACGTCCTCGACGCGGAGGGCGTCCCCGACCGTGTCGTGATGCACTGCTTCAGCGGTGACGAGGCGTTCGCCCGGGCCTGCCTCGACCGCGGGGCCCACCTGTCGTTCGCCGGGACCGTGACGTTCAAGGCCAACGCGCACCTGCGTCGCGCCCTGGCGATCACGCCGCTGGACCGCGTCCTGGTCGAGACCGACGCGCCGTTCCTGACCCCCGTGCCCTCGCGCGGTCGCCCGAACGCCTCCTACCTCGTGCCGGTCACGGTGCGCGCGATGGCCGAGGTGCGCGGGATCGACCTGGCGGCCCTGTGCCGCGCGCTCGACGAGAACACCGACGTGGCCATGGGCGGGTCCTGGCCCACGTGGGCGGCGGTGGCCTGACGTGGAGCTCGCCGACGCCCTGGCCCGGCGCCGGATGGTGCGGCGCTACGACTCCACCGCCCCGGTCGCCCCGGACGCGCTCGAGGCCGTGCTCGCCGCCGCCCTGAAGGCTCCCTCCGCCGGTTTCACCCAGGGCGTCTCACTGCTGGTCCTCGACACACCGGAGCAGCGGAACCGGTTCTGGGCGACGAGCTCTGTCCCGAGGGGGGACGACCCCCCACACCCCCCGCTCGGGGTTCCCGTCGCTGGCGCTCCTGAAACCCGGCCGAACCGGTGGCTCGACGGCATGCGCACCGCTCCTGTGCTCGTGCTCGTGCTGACCAGCCGCGAGGCGTACCTCGACCGCTACGCCCAGCCCGACAAGGGCTGGACCGACCGCGACGAGGACCGGTGGTCGGCGCCGTACTGGTTCGTCGACGCCGGCATGGCGGCCATGGCCATGCTGCTGCGGGCCGTCGACCTCGGCCTGGGGGCCTGCTTCTTCGGCGTGCCGACCGACCGGATCGCAGACGTGCACGCCGCGTTCGGGGTCCCCGACGACCTCCTGCACGTCGGTGTGATCAGCCTCGGCCACCCGGCGACGACGGGCGACCGAGGCAGCCGCGGCTCGCCCGCGCGCCGCCCCCGCCGACCCGCGGAAGACCAGGTCCACCGCGGCAGCTGGTAGCGCCCCTTGGACCTCGGCCGCAGTCTGCTCGCCTTGCTGGCGTCTGCTCGCGTTACAACACGAGCAGACGACACAAGATCGAGCAGACGTGGCTAGGGGGGGTCCGCCGGGCGTGATCTGTCCGAGATCGTAGAAACGTCAACGTTGACGGGCTCTCAGCATCTCGTTATGGTTCCGTGACCTTGGTGGCCGGAGCGGCCGCTTGACTCGACGGGCCCTCTCGGGGGCCAGCCCAGGAGCAGCATGCGCGCCATCCTTCCCGTCATCGCCGGAGCGGCCGTCCTCGCGGTGGGCGGCGGATCTCTCGCGTACGCCGGGCTGCGGTCCGACGTCACGCTGGCCGTCGACGGCCAGGCCGGTCAGGTGACCACCACCGCCTCCACCGTCGGTGACCTCCTGGCCGCGCAGCACATCGCCGTCGGCCCGCACGACGTCGTCGCGCCCTCGACGACGACCGCGCTGCACGACGGCACCCGCGTGTCCGTCCAGTACGGCCGTCAGGTCACCGTGAGCGTCGACGGCGCACCGCAGTCGCTGTGGACGACGGCGACCGACGTCGGCAGCGCGATCAGCGCTCTCGGCCTCGACACGACCGGTGCGGACCTCTCGACCAGCCGGAGCACCCCGGTCGGTCGGCAGGGGATCGCGCTCGCCGTCGCGACGCCGAAGCGGGTGACCGTCACCGCGGCCGGCAAGCAGCGGACGATCACCACGACCGGCACCACCGTCAAGGCCGCCCTCACCGCGGCCGGCATCACCCCCGACGCCGACGACGAGGTCAGCCTGCCGGTGACCACGACGCTCACCAACGGCGCCAAGGTGCGTGTCGTCCGCGTCGACGTCGCGACCGTGACCAAGCGCTCCGACGTCGACCACAAGACCGTCGAGCAGAAGTCGTCCACGCTCGATCGCGGCAAGACCCGGACCGAGACCGCCGGTCGCGACGGCAGCAGGACGACGACCTACCGCGTGGTCTCCCACGACGGCTCGGTGGTCAGCCGCAAGGCCACGAAGTCGGTCGTCACCCGCAAGCCCGTGACCCGCGTCGTGGTGGTCGGGACGCGCAAGGTGGAGACGAAGGCGGCCTCGGGTTCGACGGCCGGTGTGGCGAACGTGGGGCTGTGGGACAAGATCGCCTCGTGCGAGTCGGGCGGCAACTGGTCGATCAACACCGGGAACGGCTACTACGGCGGGCTGCAGTTCTCGCTGGCGACCTGGCGCGCGTACGGCGGGACGGGCATGCCGAACGAGAACAGCAAGGCCGCCCAGATCGCCGTGGCCGAGCGGGTGCGCAAGGGTTCCGGGCTGGGCAACTGGTCCTGCGCGTAGTGGCACCCACCCGTCCGCTCCGCGGGCGGGGGTGGGTCCGCTGAGCCTCCTGGACCCGCGTTCCGTGCGGGAGATCGCCGCGCGGCTCGGCCTGCGCCCGACGAAGCAGCGCGGGCAGAACTTCGTCGTCGACGCCAACACGGTCCGCCGGATCGTCGCCGTCTCCGGCGTCGGGCCCGAGGACGTCGTGCTCGAGGTCGGCCCGGGTCTCGGGTCGTTGACCCTGGGGCTGCTGGAGGTCGTCGACCGGGTCGTCGCGGTCGAGATCGACACGCTCCTGGGCGACGAGCTGCCCCGGACGGCGGCCGAGCGGCTGCCGGAGCGGGCCGACCGGCTGGACGTCGTGCTCGCCGACGCCATGCGGGTCACCGAGCTGCCGGCGACGCCCACGGCGGTGGTGGCCAACCTCCCGTACAACGTCGCGGTGCCGGTCCTGCTCCACCTGCTCGCCACGTTCGACGGGTGGCGCCGTGGTCTGGTGATGGTCCAGGCCGAGGTCGCGCGGAGGATCTGCGCCCCGCCCGGCTCCAAGATCTACGGCGTCCCGTCGGTGAAGACCGCCTGGTACGCGGAGGCCGCCTGGGCGGGTTCCGTGCCACCCACCGTCTTCTGGCCGGTGCCGAACGTGGACTCCGGGCTCGTCGCCCTCGTCCGCCGCGACCCGCCCCCGACCACGGCGACCCGCGAGCAGGTGTTCGCGGTGGTGGACGCCGCGTTCGGGCAGCGGCGCAAGATGCTCCGCTCGTCGCTGGCGGGCCTCGCCGGCTCGTCGGCTGCGGCGGTGGAGGCCCTCGAGGCCGCCGGGGTCGACCCCCAGGCGCGCGGCGAGGTGCTCGACGTGACCGCTTTCGCCCGGATCGCCGAGCAGCTCGGCGGACACGCTAACGTGTCATGAATGGCCTCGCCCCTGTCGCCGTCGCCGGTCGGCGTGCACGTCCGGGCGCCCGCGAAGATCAACCTCGCGCTGAAGGTCGGCGCTCCGCGACCTGACGGCTACCACCCGCTCGCCACCGTCTACCACGCCGTCTCGCTCTACGACGACGTGCACGCCGAGTGGGCCGAGCCCGACGAGTTCGAGCTCGAGGTCACCGGCGAGGGCGTCGCCGACGTCCCGCTCGACGACAGCAACCTGGCGATCCGCGCGGCCCGGCTGCTCGCGCGGGTCCACGGCGGCCAGGACAAGCTGGGCGTACGCCTGACCATCAGGAAGGCCATCCCCGTGGCCGCCGGGCTGGCCGGCGGGTCGGCCGACGGCGCCGCGGCGCTGCTGGCCTGCGCGACCCTGTGGGACATCGACCTGGCTCCCGAGGTGCTGCGCCACCTGGGCGCCGAGCTCGGCAGCGACGTGCCCTTCGCGCTGCTCGGCGGCACGGCGGTCGGCGGCGGCCGCGGCGAGGACGTCGCCCCGGCGCTGGCCCGCGGCAGCTACCACTGGGTGCTGGCGTACGGCCACCAGGGCCTGTCGACCCCGATGGTCTACCGGGCCTTCGACCGGCTCAACCCCAGTCCGTCGTCGCCCGAGGTCCCGCCGGACCTGATGAACGCGCTGCGCGGGGGAGACCCGTACGAGCTCGGGGCGGCCCTGACCAACGACCTGCAGCCCGCCGCCCTGAGCCTGCGGCCGGCGCTGCGCCGCGTCCTGGACACCGGGCTCGAGCTGGGTGCGGTGGGCGCGATCGTCTCCGGCTCCGGCCCGACCTGCGCCTTCCTCGTCGAGGACGAGGAGGAGGCCATCGACCTCAGCGTCTCGCTGAGCGCGGAGGGCGTCGCGCGCAAGGTCATCCGGGCCAGCGGGCCGGTCGTCGGCGCGCGCGTCGTGGGCTGAGGGACTCGGGGCGTCCTCTGCCCCGAGGCGGCCGCACGGCTACCGTCGCGCGCGTGACTGCTCCCGCCGCCGCGGCCCGGCTCGTCCGACCCCTGCGTCCCCGGGACCCCGAGGAGCGGGGGCGGGTCGCCTCCCAGCTCGAGCTGCTGACGGACCTCTGCTTCGTGGTCGCCGTCGGTCAGGCGGCCGAGGCCCTGCACCACGGCCTGAGGGGCGGGCACACCGGTGCCGCGGTGGTCGGCTACCTCATGGCCTTCTTCGCGATCTGGTGGGCCTGGCTCAACTTCAGCTGGTTCTCCTCCGCGTACGACAACGACGACGTCGGGTTCCGGCTGCTCACGATCCTGCAGATCGTCGGCGTGCTGACCCTGGCCGGCGGCATCGTGACCCTCTCCGAGGGCCTCGAGG
>Ga0210040_10002424_pt1 | contig 26329 bp, 31 predicted proteins | sample CryGeyCG12114_NA_FD_185462 | JGI IMG/M metagenome (GOLD analysis project Ga0210040, IMG submission 185462) | Groundwater microbial communities from aquifer - Crystal Geyser CG19_WC_8/21/14_NA (SPAdes) (version 2) | ecosystem: Environmental > Aquatic > Deep subsurface > Groundwater | place: USA... | reverse complement strand
AAAAATTGAATAGCCAATTTTTACATTTAATATAAATTGATTTATAAGCATGTGTATCTAGATCTGATGAGATCATATTATACGGGTCGCCCACTGACTGTAGGCCGATTTCATCAGATTTAGATTTACAAATGAGTAAATGTGGAATTGTGATGTCCTCGGGACAGAACTTGCATTGCTTTGTATCTAGTTTTTCTAGATCAAGTTTGAGATTAGCAACATTTAAAGAGAAGGGATTCATCCTGAGGGAGGCTACACATTGGGTAAAAACTTTATTCATATGGAGAAGTAAATATGGCTCAGGGTCCCCCGGTTCAGATTTTTTGGCATAATGTGTGATATATGATGATTTTTTAATGCGTTTTAGATCTTCTTCTTGATAATACTTCCTCATTTTTTCGGTTACCACATTTATGTTACTTCTAATAATCTCTATATTCAACCCGTTCAACACCCATCCCATATTAATTAAGTCTAGCTCGCCTTTAAGTTGGGCGATCCAGTTATATTCTACATCAGTGGAACCATGTCTGTTCAAATGCATAAGGCAGTTTTTAGCCAGTTTTAGGGTACTATTCGAAAGGATCCGGACTAATAGGCCTAGTTGTCTCTGTAGTCCTTTTACCTTTGTATGCTCCAGCCCCAATTCCAGGCGCACTAAATAATTTGGGGTACGTATTGGTAATCGTAATAGTCTTTTAAAAAAGGCCATCTGAACTTTCTCAACTTCATTTCCCATCGTCCCACCCCAAACGCTACAGCAATACATTGCGGTTGAACTGACTAGTGAATTGAAGATTCTCTCCCATGACCTAAACTTGAAAAACCTAAACCTGTTAAGTAAGTTCAGGGTTGCCCCAACTGCTGCTAGACCTTTATTTTTAAAGTGAACATGCGCTTTTTTAAACTTGCCATTAGATGCAAATGGAACTCCAAGATATGTAAAAGAGTTCACAATATCTACCTTTTCCCCCATATATGAAAAAGTGTCAACTTTTCGGAGTCTACCGCCCCTTCTAAATATCATAATTTTGGTCTTGGGAACATTTACACTCAATTTGTTTTCTTGCGCGTACTCCTCCAAACCGATTAATGCTCGTTTAAGTTCACATGGGTTAGCTGCAAGGAGGACAATATCATCGGCATAAAGTAAAGCCACCACAGTTTTGGCCAGCATTTTAATAGGGTTCCACAAATGTTGAGATATCGATTCCACAAAATCGTTCAAATATAATGAAAAAAGGTTTGGACTCAGCGTCTCTCCTTGCAATACTCCTTTAGTAATTTTTATTTCCTCCGTCAGTCCTTCCATGGCTCTAACTTTGACCGTAGCTTGTTCGTATATCGATCTAATCACTGTGATCATTTTCTTAGGGACATTTAGTTTTGCTAATTTTTTCCAAAGTTCTCCATGGGGGACTGAGTCAAACGCCTGTGAGAAATCCACAAAACATGCATAAAGTCTTCCTTTCTTTTTTCGTAATTTTGATTGGATGATACAGTTTAGTGTGAAAATTTGGTCCTCACATCCCCTTCCTTGCCTAAAACCCGCTTGAAATTCACACAATTTAGGATTTTCAGGGTTATCAACCACATTCTGTAATCGTACTGTTATTATTGCAGTGAAGATCTTTAAAATTGTTGGCAGCAGACTGATGGGACGGTAGTTTGTTGGATCAAATTTATCGCCTTTCTTGTGAATAGGGCATATGATTGATGTACACCATGATAAGGGTACCATACCAGCATTGTAGCATTTAGTGAATAGTCTACTGAGCATTTTAAGTACTTCAGGTGGACTACTTTTCCAAAGTTCATTTGGTATATTATCTACTCCTGGGGCCTTGTTTGAGCTAAGTCTACTGATGGCTGGACAAATTTCCTCAATAGCTATTGTTTGATCTTCTTCGTTACTATCGAATGTCAATGGCTCCTTTACAGCATTCAAGTCTCTTTCAAAAACATATTTGAAATGCTCGTACCACACTGTTTTCTCTATATTATTCATTACTTTACTTCTTCTTCTATAATGGTTGAGTGTGTTCCAGAACTGCTGGGAGTTTTCGTGGTTCCACAAAGCCATTTCTATCATATTTTCATTTTCTTCTTTTTTCTTATCTCGAGTTTCTGAATATCTTTTATTGGATGCGATGTATTCGTCTAAAGTTGATTTGTTTGGATTTGAGCGCCATTTCCGTAAGGATTGATTTTTTATTTTCCTTAGATTTCTACATTCTTCGTCAAACCAATTAGCAACACCAAAGGAAAGCCTTTTTCTCGCTGGTTTTTTGTACAGTATGCCACTGTTTTTCGCGGCTTCCTCAATTGCGTGCTTCAGGATCTGGTCCAGCTGATTAGGCTCTTCACAATAAATCTTTATCTGTCCCAAGTAATCGTTCACTTCCCTTTGATAGTTTGAGACCTTCTGTTCGTTTCTTAAATCGTATTTCCAACAGTCATCATTTTGGGGTAATATAACTTCGCTTTGGGAATTAGTTATAGGTAGTGTGCACATAATAGGAAAATGATCCGAATGAGTAAGGGGTAAAACTCGAAAAGTTGACACATCTATTTTTTTATAGAAAAGAAAGTCGTTAACACATGTACTATTCCCATTTCTATGCAAAAAAGTGGTCGTTCCATTTACATCGCCCTGAATTAAACCATTAGCAATACAAAATCCTCCGACTCTAAGCGCTTGGATAATTCTTTTCCCCCGTCTATTAACTTTTGAATCCTCACTATTTCTATCAACCTCCGACGTATTCTCGAATCCTAACCTAGCATTAAAGTCCCCCATGATGATAGAGGCAGTATTATCATCTCCGATTTCTCTAACCAGCTTTTCACAAACATCATCATATATCACACTTGGGTTGAAATAAACAAAAATTACTTGAAATTTAAATTTACGTATGGACAGATTTACCCTTATGCCATGGTCAGGAATATAAGAAATATTCATCAATGTATCATACATTTTGAGCCAACCCAACACGAATCCTCCCTTTGCTCTTCCTTTGTTGGAGGTTTTAGTCCCGGGAACATCGTATAAATTATATTTCTCTCTTAACATATGAACATTAGCATTGCTTGAATGTTGTGTTTCTGCGAAACAAAATAAGTCTACATTTAAATTTAAAATATCCTCAAAGAAATCACATTTTTGATGTCGTAAATTATTAATATTGTAGTACATAACTTTTAGAGATTTATAGTTGACCGAGTGTGGCTGTTCTGGCCGTCAAAACTCACGAGTAGGAACTACGTTTCCGTTTTCTGCGGCAAACAGCCTGCCATTGACTACCAGCTTTCCTTTTTTGAAGTAAGCCTTTTTCCCCTCAGCGAGTGCGTCTTTTCTAAATTTTCTCAATACGGTATCATTGGCTCGTTCATTGTACGTCATATCCGCATTGATAAAGATGTCAGTTCCTTTTAGTTTGGATCTTCGTTTGATTGCTTCCACTTTATCTATTGACTTGAGAAAGACAACTCTGATCGGTCTTGTGTGTTCTGCTTTTGCTTTACCGATTCGGAATGCTGTATCGATAACCCCCTGAAACTCCATTTTGTCTTCGAAAATTTTTTTGACCTTTTTAACGGTGTCTTCATTTACATCTTCTTGAAGTCCATTAATGACCACATTTTTAGCTTTCAATTGTTTCTCCAAATTTTCAGTTTTTTCCTTTAGAATGTCCACATCCGAGCGGATTTCTTTGGTCTCTCTATGAAGGTCCAAAATTCGGTCATAGTGTTCATTAAGCCTCTCAGACAGCATCAATCCCAAATTTTCAATAGCTTGACCCAACTTGGTTTCCACGGATGTTAGCCTTGTGATGACCGCATCACTCGATTCTTTAGCTGCATCCGTTTCCTCATTGGAATTATTTTTACTTTTATTAGCATTTCTAGTACTTCCAGCCATGATTCTATTGTGAAAGTGCTTAGCAAGTAAGTTTATTTAAGAATTAAAACTTGCCTTTGGCTAAGGCCCAGCCAATACCGCTCGAAACTTAATCTGCTGTAATATTTTACAGGAATATAAGCTTCTAATTTTGTACTAGCTGGGCTAGGATGAGTTTTGTGTTAATTGTCACTTTTTATATATCAATTTGAGGCTGTCACTATGTACTTTTAGATTATGGTAAAAGAAACTTTAAACTCTTGTTTTAATCCAGGTAATTAATTTTTAATTGTGGAGTTAAATTTGAAGACCACATGCTCAATTCAATTTTCGCGCCTTTTCTACCGCGGCCCTCTAATCGATTTAGTTTATTTGAATACAATGATTTTATCAATTTCTTCGGGCAAATTTAAATTCGGAAAGTTTTTGCATCGCCGTTAATTTTATGTATTTTGGCAATCTTATATGAAAGTTTTTTGGTTGTAATTGTATCAACGCGAACTGGCTTTTAAAGCAATTTGAGTTTATTATCTGTTACATCCTTCATTGCTGTACTGAAGAGTTGAAGCCTTATCTCATCTGGTAAATTTTTAGAGTCAAGAATTTTTTCGGCTTTTTGATTTTGCAAAAAATACGAAGCATCTTTTCCAACAAGTGGTACTTTTTTTGAGTTTTCTTCGATAAACCTGTGAAATTAACTTTATTGGATTAGCTATCAGATTCCTAATGAATTGCAGATTACTCTGCCTGTTATCACTCCTGTTGCGGTTTAAAATGGAGACAAAACTTTTGATAAAATTCGCTTTTTGGAAAAAAGCAATCTATTTTCCTCTCTTAGGTTAGGGCTTTTCTGCAACGTTGCTCCAAAATTTTTTGGTCTGCTTTAAGTTTTATCAATATTCACATTACCTAAACGAATATTCAAACTAATCTCCACCAATGCGTCAATATTATCTTTATTTGCATTTTGAAGTAGCTTTGAAAGTTCACATTGCCTTGAATAATACAGTTGTCGTTTTAAACTTAATTATTTTTTGTTGTTTTAAACTTCTCGTTTCATTGTAAACATTTGCTCATTTTGAATCAATGTTGATCCAACCAAGGTTTATCAGTTACTGACTCAAGCTCATTTGGATTCTGGAGTATAAGTACTCAAAATTGCTTAAGCGTGATTACTGGCTTTGTGAACAGCACAATACTTCACTTCACGATGGAAACGAGGAAGAAATGATGCTGTTGCAAACGTTGAACTTTTAAAAGCTTCTATGGAGAATATATTTCCAACGTTCTTTACAGCGATGTTATTTAATTTGTTTTTTAAGATGTTAACTTTGCTTCCTTCCTTTGTAAAAATTGTAGCGTTAGGTTCTATTGGATTTTTGACGCAGGTTATTAAATATCCTTGCTCAATGGGACCTGCTGGCTTGAACAGTTTATGTAGGTATTTTTTGCAAAATTTGACTTTACGTTTGTCTGCTTTGCTCAAATGCTTGAATTCACCTTGGCTTTTAATAAAAAGGTGTACCCAAAAGTCCTCTTTCACAAAAAACACGCATAGTTCTTTGCAACAGAAGCCGTTTTAAAACTGATATCTTTCATTTCGATTACGACATTCATAATATTCAGGTAGATACACAAAATTTTCGCCAGGCAAAATTCCACTACAGACTTTTAAATCATCCTCACAGCTCCAATTTGAGTTGACAGATAAGTAAGCATAAAGATTTTTGGTAGCTTTTTGATAGGCATTATTAAAAACTTAGTGTGAGTCGGATACAATTGTCATCCCAAAGTATACACCTGCGATATGAACGTAGGCGATTTGAATAGGTTTGGTAGGTAGGTTTGACTATATTCATATTAATGTGTGCTCAAACGCATATCTCGACCAAATTTTGATTTAAAAAAAAGGTTTTGACAAATAAAAATTATTATAATTATAAAAACGTTTTTATGATGAACATCAGTGGTGAAAAACGTTTGCATTTTTTTGTTGTCTCCTGCATTTGTCATCCAATCATCTATTATTACAATTGTTTGTTGATAAGGCAAAGTGCAAAAATCTAGTCTTTTGCGAAGTTTTATTTTGGGATATTTTTTCATCAAACAGCTATATATGACTTGATTGCGTGCATAACAAATGATAATACTATCAAATTCTGATGAAACAAGCTCCTTGAATGATATAATAAGCTTTTCAAAAATATGTCTTTCCAGACATAGATGCACCAGCAACGATCATGGAGGAAGGATTTTGAAGCTTCACGTTCATTTTGACTGTGTTATCTTCTCGATATTTACAAACATACCAACCATTTAAATGATTATTCTCATTTTTATGTTGCGATAACTCTTGGCTATAGAATGATCTATGAATTTGTTTGTCTGTTCTTTAAGGTGAAATGTGATTGGTTTAGTTTCGCGAACTTTTGAAATTACAAACAAATCGTCTGTGTAATTTTGAGCATATCCTTTTTCGAATGTTCTCTTAGGTATTTTGACTCTAACAGTATCACTGACAATAAATTTAGCTTTTGTTGACCAATCAGACTGATACAGAGATTTGTTCATAGACTGCAGTATATCAAATTAGTTTTCCGCGCACACATCATTTGGAGCCATTTTTATAGGACTGTGGAAAAAATTATTGTATGAGTTTAACAGATGGGACAAAATGTCATAGTAAACAGGCTTTTTCCTATACGTAAATATCTTTTGCAGTCTTGTCATTAAAGTGCGATTAAACCGTTCCACAATTGAAGCTTTCAAATAAGAATAAGTATGAAATAATTCAACACGAAGTATTTTTTTAAATACCCGATAAAGCAGTTATTGAAGAAGTTTTTTTCCGGGTCGATTTGAACGCATCGAGGTGTCCTTTTCATAAAAGAGAAAACGTCCGAGAATGCATTTGAAACAGCATTGCCAGTTTATGTTTTCAAAAGAACAGCATGTGCTTTTTCGCTAAAACAGTCTATAACAACTAAAATATACTTATATCCTTTATTATTTCTTGAATATTTTGGTAATACGATTAAATCACAAATACATAGAACAGGAAACCACAACCCTTCTTCGTGTGAACTTATTTCTAATTTGTTGATTTTTCGTATAAGCTTCCAACTTTTGCTTTTTCAGCAGCTTTTTTGGAACACGTTATTTTTTTTGATAATTCATCAGCTCCTTTAAATGAGCCGGGATTAGAGGGATCATAATATGCTTCTACAATGCCTTCTATTTTTGAATTAACCGTATCTTCTTCAAATTCATTCAATTTAAGCTGTTATTTTTCTTAAATTATCCAAACGCAGCATACAAACACACTTCACTTCACTATACACTACACAATGTAATGCTTCTTTCAAAGCTTTAGAAAAGTTAATTTTCAGCTTAATTTATCCATTTTTTTGTGGTGTTGCCGGAGCATCTTCTGAACAGGGTCCTTGGAGGTCAAAAAGTGCTTCCGTTTTTAACATCGTTGTAATCTAGTGCCAAACCATGATCCTCGTTCGATATTTTTAATTCTGAGAACAATAAATAGTACGGCAAGAGAGATTTGCTGTTACTGAAATCTATTGTTAGAGGTTTAATAGTTCTTATTTGTATCTTAAAAGAAACTTTAAACCTGGAGTACTCAATCTACTGACAAAATGACAAATCATCTTGATGGTAAATAGGATTTGTGTCACAAGTTGTAAGATCAATTGTGTGAATAAAATCACAACTTAACGTCAAATTTAGTGTCGAGCGTTTCTAGGTGCAACAAAAAGCTCAACACAATCTAAAGTGATTTTTCCATCAATGACTGTAAACTGTAGGTGGGAACTTAGTGGAACAAACAAAAATACAAACGAATCAAATTATTGGCTCATCGTTTACAATAAGAGACATATTTTTATGCGGTTGCCTATTATTATGGGAGTGTATTTTTTTGATGGATTTGATATAAGGTAAAATAACTAATTTTGCGCGAAAGCATAGCTCATTATCTGTGAGTAGTATTTTAAATGCGCCAAAAACGCAGACTTTTATAAGATAGATAGATAGATAGATATGTAGTTAATTAAAAATTCGGCAAAGTAATATTTTACTCGTAAGGGTAAGTCTGGCTGAAGGTCAGTGAACCCGGTTCGTCAAGATAATCAGATCAACAACTTCTAAACAGACTTATTGTATTCAATCTGCTACTGAAGTGTAGAAGCTTGTTATTTTTATAAAAAAAGAAATGATGGAAATAAAAAACCTCTGCAAAAAAATCTCGCTCATTTCCCATATTCAGGGTAAAATTTTACTAAAATTGTCCAAAGAACTCAAAAAAATGTAGCATTTTTGACTGTCTGAATTTGTTTCATAAACTTAAGTTTGATAAAAAAAGTTTAAGGCCAAGGCAAGACTTTTGGTTTTGGCGCTGAATCAAATTTTGTTATGCGCTGCAGAGTGCGTTGCATTAAACATTTTCGGAAGTTGCACAGTTATAAATGATCATGTGTACCTCACAACACCTTACATCTTTTACTGATATATTGGACCAGTCCAATGGCCCATGAACAACGCACTGTGCTTATAACAAATTAAAATTCTTTCTTTTTTATTCAATTCTACCGAATAGTTTTTTGTTTTGGGATGCGTTCATATTGAACTGTGATGGTACATTGGCTTCTTCAACTTGATCATTAACTAAATCCATCGATTTTTTTGATATCTCATTTTCCCATGGGACGAATTTCATTTATTAGTTTCGCAATAATCTTGCTTTTCAAAAAAGTTTTTTTTTCATATTTTAAGAATGAAAACAAATGTGCTGTGAAACCCTTCATTCAATTATATGTCACAACGATATATGTAATGTAATAACTCATTCAAAATTTGGATTTGTTTATTACCATAAACGGTGCCTTAGTAGAAAGCTTCGTCATGGCATGGCATTTCGTCTATTGTATTGTATATTGAAGGTCGACAAAATTTATTGCTAAATTCCGATAGGTTTTATTCCTGTAAAAATCTCATGTTGAATGCCTATTAGTAGCATCCCTGTCTAAATCCCATGTTTAATCCCAATGGGTTTGATTCCTGTCAAAATTTCATGCTAAATCTTTATGGTTTGCATCCCTGCCGAAGTCTATCTCTACTGGTTGCATCACAGTCGAAATGCAATGTTAAATTTCTATTGGTCGCTTTCAGGTAGAAATCCTTTTATAAATCTCTATTGGTTGCATCCCTGTCGAAATCCTTTCATAAATCCCTATTGGTTGCAACCCCTCCGAAATCCCATGTTAAATCCCTATTGGTTGCAACCCCTTCGAAATCCGATGTTAAATCCCTATTGGTTGCAACCCCATCAAAATCTCATATTAAATCCCAAATGGTTGCATCCTTGTCGAAATCCTAGGTTAAATCCCCATGGGTTGCACCCCTGTCGAAATCCCGTGTTAAATCTTTATGCATTGCATCCCTGTCGAAATCCCATGTTAAATCCCTATGGGTTTGATTCCTGTCGAAATTCCATGCTAAATCTTCATGGTTTGCATCCCTGCCAAAATCTCATGTTGAATCCTTACTGGTTGCATCCTTGTCAAAATACCATGTTAAATTCCTATTGGTTCCATCGCTTTCGAAATCCCATGTTAAATCCCTATTGGTTGCATCTCTGTCGAAATCCCATGTTAAACCCCTAATGGTTGCATCCCTGTCGAAATCCTAGGTTAAATCCCCATTGGTTGCACCCCTGTCGAAATCCCGTGTTAAATCTCTATGTATTGCATCCCAGTCTAAATTCCATGTTAAATCCGTATGGGTTTCATCCCTGTCGAAATCCAATGTTGAATTCCTATTGGTTGCATCGCTGTCGAAATCTCATATTAAATCCCTGTAGATTACATTTCTGTCAAAATCCTAGGTTAAATCCCCATTGGTTGCACCCCTGTAGAAATCCCGTGTTAAATCTCTATGTATTGCATCCCTGTCTAAATTCCATGTTAAATCCCTATCGATTGTACTCCTGTCAAAAATTTAATTTTCCTTTGATAAATAAATGTTTGGACTTGAAGTACTAAATACAAAATGGCACTATTAAGCGGTCAAAAAAATAGGAAAGTTCACGTGGAATAATTTAAATTTCATTCCATTAATACATATCGAACTATTAGATTGAAAGTACTAAATACTAAAATTAGTCCTATTAGCCAAAGCCTAAAGGTCTTTCATTATGTCCACTTACTGTGATTTAGTGCAAAAACGGCCGTATATTAAGTGATTTGAAGTTTAAACTTGGAGTATTGGTATTTAAAACATGGGCGAGCAAAAAAAAACCGAGCGAAAAAAATTCCATTTGTAAGCATCGAACTCTGGCCTGCCCATGTCTTATACCACAACACTAACAACTAGTCCAAGCTAGCACACTTCCTATGGTAACGCAAAATTCTCCAATACATATCGCAATTTGATTTTCAGTTAAACGTATATTAATCAGCAACTAACAAACAGATTTGCTGTTAAAAATTTTTGCCGCAATTTCAGAGAGATTACTATCGGTATGCTAAATTTCATGACCATCCGTTGGGTTGGTGGTAGAAATACCCCGCACAAGTTTAGTCACACAAGGATTTTGTAGAAGCTTTTGGGTGAAAGCCAAGTTGCAATGTATTTCAATGTACCTTCCCCACTCTGCGCTTCTCTCTGTCTCTCTCTTACTTTCTCTTCTGTAGCTGTTCTCAATAACTTTACTAGTTAATAAGGTTAAGTTAATAAAAGTTAAGTTAATAAAGGAACCACACTTAATAACATCATGCAAACCTGAAATTAACATCTTCAACTACACCTCATGAGAATAAAAAGACCTTTCGCAACATTTACTTACTACGGTTTATTACTCATGAAGGATTATAAGGAATAAAAGAGGCAGTTTTTCATGCAGCTCCAAAGATTGCTCCAAGATGAGTCCACAGGTCGGGACTTGAAGTTATAAATCAGTTAATTCACAACCTTAGACTTGCAAGATTCTATACAAAAAATATTCAGACCCTAGTAAACATTTCTTCAGAACTTCCCGTAAAAGACATCTGGTAGTATTGCGTACAGTCAAGGAGATCGGGCTTTTACTTCAAGCTCATGCATCGAAAAGAACCAAAAAACCCTTGACTCACTTTGTGCTACGGTGACCCATCTTTTTTCCAAAAATTTCGATTTTTTTTCTAAATAAATTAATTTCAGCATAGTTAAATCCAGTCACCAAAGATAATGCGTTGGATATACACTGCCTGCATAAGACCGGCACTTCTATATGGAGTGGTGGTCTGATGCACCGTGGTAAATAATAAGTTTCGCATGGCCTCCTTACTTAAGGTACAGAGGGCAGCATTACTATCTATCATATCAGGTATGCAGACGTGCCTCACAGCGGCAATGGAATGCATCGCTGGAGTGAGATGTCTTGGTGTTATACTTCTGGAAGCAGCGGGCAGTACCAAATATCGGTTAGGTTAAATTCCAAATTCCAGCCTTGGAATATCCCTGCGATTGGATCAAGGGTTATTTCCATCGCTTTTCATCATTTGGGGTCGAAATCTCTGACCGCGAATGGTGGAGTAAAAATCAGCAAAGCTTAGAGGAACTCTACCCACAAGCTCTTCTATGTTTTACTGATGGATCAAGAACAAACGGATATGCAGGACGTGCATATGTTATTCCGTTGCTGAGCGAAGAGGGTACTTTTGCCCTCGGAGAGCATACGACTGTCTGTCAGTGCGAACTGTATGCTATTCTCTTGCTAGCATATAGATTGACTGAGTTGGACCTGGGAGATATCTCAGAGATACGAATCTTTACTGATAGTTTATCATCTCTTCAAAGTCTGCAAGCATTGTGCATTGAGTCTGTAATTGCAGAGGAATGCTGGCGGGCATTGGAGAAACTGGCATGTCAATTACAGCTCTTCGTTTCCTGGATACCGGCACATGCTGGATATGAAGGTAACGAAACAGCTGAAAGGCTAGCTAAATGTGCGTCAGAACTTAGAATTCCGTGCGTTGAACCAGTTATACCAATATCAGTTAAACTGGCTGCTTGTTCGATTAAAGCGTGGGCTAAATCAAGGCATGCAAGGAAGTGGGAAACTGTTTCAAACTGTCGGCAAGTCAAAAAATTCTTTCCTACTTTAGAAGATTATGAAGAAGGTTATGGGAGTCATGCGCGAATCTTAGCAGACCTGAGATGACTATTTACACACAGATTGCCAAGGTTCACAACCGGCTTAATCGGCAACTCACGCTAATGGGCGTTAGTAGTAATCCCTCCTGCCCTCTATGTGGCGAGAAGGAAGATACCAGTGCTCATGTGCTCTGCAACTGTCAACATTTGGTAGTCAATAGACTACATGTCTTTCATCGCCCGGAAATCTTACTGGACGAATTATGTGAACTTACTCCCGGGGATATTGTTCAATCTATCCGCAAATCGGGCAGGCTAGGTTCATAGATACTTTTAAGCGCGTAGATAGGGCGTTACTGCAATAGGCATTAAGTTGCCTCCGCGGTCGGTATCGGCTGTCTTGTTCAGGATAGCGATATCGCGCCCATAAACAATAATAATAATAATAATAGTTAAATGCACTGAACATCATTTTTATTAAACAAATTAATTGACAACCTTGCTGGCTGCAGCCCATACTGCACATCATAATTCATCGTATCATTATTCGCCTACTTTTGTGTGTGTGTCCGCATGTAATTTTATGATTAAAGTAAAGCTATTTCACTCTAAGTTGCATAAGGATTTAGTCGCAGTGAGCTAGCCTTACAATAATGAGTTTGTCGAGTTCTCTTGTAGTGTATAAATAACAATTATTTATTACTAGAATAAGGTTAACAGTTGAACACTCACTGTTCTCATCCTACCCCAAATCGTCTCATTTTTTTTTTTATTTCAATTTATCAATATAACAGCCTTACGGGTGGCAGCCCATGGTTGACAGATTTGATCATACAGAATAACATACACCGCAGAGTCTCTTTTGTGACTTGGGAATATCGTAGCAATGGTACTGAAAGGGTTTCCTAAAGATTACACCGATTTACAATAATAATATCAAAGAGCTAATTGCCTTCTATTGTAACATGATTTTATAAAACTCAGCACCGCGTTTGATTGCTCACAGTTCTTAATTTGCAGTAAGTTTATGTCTACAGGATATTGCTTTACAGCATCTAGGAAAAATCTAGATGCGGTGTGAACGGAACAATAATAGTACAATAATAGAACAATAATACAGTTCGCATTTAAAGGTATATTAATGTTATTAATTCTAACGTATGATGAATTTGTTCGACATTGAGAAATCAGTCGTTTCATAACTAAAGACAAGTTTAATTTCAAATGTGAGACAGGAAAATGTCTGTTAGGTAGTAAACAAATATAATCTTGGAATTTATCATGTTTAATCAATCATTCATAATCTACATCCCAGAGACAATTTTTAATTTTTCCCAGTATACTTTGAATTATTGCATTCCATCTAGTATGGCTTATTTCCCCTATATTGTAATTTATTGATAGAGTTGTAGAAAATCTTCGCAGAATATAGTCCAAATAGTTTATCCACGAGTCGTTAATTTCCTTGCGATTGTATAAGTCAATCAATCTTACTAGGTATTTGCTAGCATATCGAGAATTCGGTAAGAGAGAGTATCTTCCCTAAGATTTCGAGATGTATAAGTTAAACAATACGGGTGAGAGGATTTCACCTTGCAGAACACTTTCTGTGATGTCTATAGGGGATGAGAGGTAGTCATTGTTCAGGCGAATCTGCATTGTAGAACTTTCATATAGAGTGTCCAGCCATCGTATATTTTTTGCACTCACTCCTATCTCGAAATGTTTATTCCATAATTTGTCATGCGGGATAGATGGGAACGCACGAGAAAAGTCTGTAAAAAATTCAAATAACTTTGTATTCTTTTTTTTCAGTCTCACATCAACAGCTGCATTCAAAGTAAAGATGTTTTTATGGCACGATCTAATTTTGCGGAATCCCGCTTGGATTTCGGGTAGGATGTTAGAATCTTCACTCCATTTGTGAAGTCTATTATGTATCATCTGGTTTAATATTTTTAAACGGCAATTAAGCAGAGAGATAGGACGATAGTTAACCGAATCGCTTCTATCACCTTTTTTGAATAACGTGGCAGTGATTGACTGATACCAATCCTTGGGGACGATTTAATGACGCCACAAATTGTTGTACACTGCTAAAAGGTACAGTTTGCCTCCAGCTAGTAGGTTTTAAAAAGTTCGTTCGAAGTACCGTCTGAGCCACCCACCTTATTGTTCTTGGTGTGATTAATTGCAGCACAAAGTTCATCTATGGTAAATTCACAGTCACTTCACGAGTGACATCATGCATTGTAATTTCAAGACATTTTCTAGCCGGCATCATTTTGTTGTGAAATTTTAACCACTCCACTTCTTTAATATCATTGCATGGTAAGGAACATCTATTCAGTGACCTCACATAGCCCCAAAACGATGAAGAGTTACTAGCAAAAATTAGTTTATTCATATTTTGGCACCAATGCTTCTTTGATTTCATTTGATTCACGTTTTTATATCTTTTTTTTGACTTTTAGATAGTTTTCACGAGTTTCAGAATCCCATTTCTTAGCTTTAGCAGTTTTCAGGGCGTTGATGAGGGAATTTTTCATACGGAGGCAATCTTTGTCATACCAAGGTTTTCCGATTTCCTTAATTTTTTGTTTCTCTACCATCTTGCAGTCCAACACTGTTTTCAATAAGCAATACTGGAAATGCTAATACGAATTATTTTCACCTAAAAAATTAAAATTGCTCTGGAATGTAGTTTGAAATTTATCCTTTTTTTCTTTTCTAAAAATAATCTTATTTCTATGCACATTTTCTATTTTATCGTCCTTATTCTTAAATTCTAAATTGATCTGAAGAGCGCAATGAGGGGAATGTGATACGAGGCAGACCTTCATATCCCTTATACAACTATCAGCTGACTGATTTACCATAGCGTAGTCTATGACTGATGATCCTATGGTGTCCACAAAAGTGTATTCTCCACAGCTATCACTATTAGTTCTCCCATTAAAAATTGTTAGTTGATTACGATTACAAAACTTTGCGACTCTCTTACCTCTGCTTGTAATAAACTTATCATTGGAATTTCGTTTTTCTGATAAGTAGAGATTAAGAGCTAGCAGAGAGTTGCAATCGCTATCACTCACTCTTGCATTGAAATCTCCTATAATCACGATTTTTTATTTTTCGTAGGGATCCAGAATATCTTCTAGGATTTCTAAACATTCTAAAACGCAGCTAATGCTTAAACTAGGAGGATATTATACTAGCATGATAATCACTTTCGCATTAGAATACCGTAATTTGCATTTGATAACAATGGTAAATTTATCTATATGCAAAGTTTCGATGTTCTCTACATAGCTTTTACTGCTTATTAACATTAATCCCGCACTCGCTCTGCCCTTCACATTGGTACGAACTGCTGGTGATTAAATGCAATAGAAATTTTTAAATATACTACTACAAAAACTATCTTTTTCTGACCAAGTTTCCACAACTGCTATAAAACTACTCATGAAAAAATCTAAACCGTCCAGAACATCCTGTTTATATATATTACTAATACTCGATATGTTGAAATAATTAATAAGTATATAAGAGTTAACTAGATTAGAATTATTCTTGGTATTCATGAGGCGCCCGAATCCTCAAATATCCATATCTAATCCTACAGTCTCTCTCGCTTCAACAGCGTCTAAATTACTGCTAACACAATATTCTTTGACGTTAACCCCTGCTTCATCTGAACAAATAATTTTACCCCTCATAACTTTGCAGCGTAAATCTGGATTCTCTGTGATAAGCTCTTTTTTCTTTTTTCGTAACATGGAATTCGCCTTTCCGTCATGAAGTGACATATCTGCATCAATATAAATAGGCTTGTCTAACTTTTTTTTTCTAACAATCATTTGCTTATCATAAAGTCTAATAAATTTAATTTGCATTGGCCGTACCCTATCTCTTCTAAATAACCTCATCCTAACCTCTCTGCGATGTCTACTGTAATTTTTGCCCAATACCGAAGCTATTTTTGAGAAATTCGCTAACAATTGCTGTAGTTTTTTGTCAATTCTCATCATCCGAGTCCTCGAGGCCATACATTATGACATTTTTCCCTCTGGCCAGCCTTTCTAGTTGCACTACTCCATCCTCTATTTCAACTACTTTAGCTTCAGCAGAACTAAGCTGTTTAATTTCTGTCTTTGCCTTTCTGACCTTGCTTGAACGACTCCAGTTTTTTAAGAAATACATCCATCTTGCGTGGTTCCAGGCTGTTTTGAACGAATTTGATTTTCTTCTTCCCACTACGATGGGGTTTTGGCCCTGGCTGTGGAGAATCGGAGTTAATTGCTAGTGACGAGGACGATGTAGATGATAGCGTTCTTTCGGACATTTAAATAGAACTAAGCGGCTTGATACAAGTACCTTATTACTAATAATAATGTTATATGTAAATATAAGGAATCAATGAGACACCTAAACTACACAACCTCTCAGTACCCCGGCTCAAACGAGACTCCAAATCGTCTCAACTTGGGCAGAGCGTGTCAATCTGAGATGTTGCTAGTTAGAATGAAAGCAAAAGAGTAATAACGTAAAAGTAATAACAAACAGAGTTAAACTTACCTTCTAGATTTTAACTTAACTAACAATATTGCTTCTATACACTAACGCTTCCTTTAGGCTCACTAATTGCCAACTCCCCGGCAAAACTACAGCATAATTTGAAACCGTAATTGCACTATTAGAATCTTAATTTTTTTCCTAAACATGACGTTTCCTAAAATATTATTTACCTTGAAACTTTAAAAAAAAATAATTTCATCGCTTTTTGAGGTATCCGGTGAAAAGATTATGCAATAAGACCTACTGAATAACACTTACAACAATAAGACCTACGCAATATCACCTACAACAATAAGAACTATGCACAAATAGCCCTATAGACAAAAACACCTTCATAATACAAATAAGTTTATTTGAAAGTTTCCAAGACAACATATTTACATACCACGTACTCCAGCAATACCAGCAATTGAATTGTAAATATGTGAGACTGTGAGATTTGTAATTTTATTTAAACCGAGAACTGCGACGCGAAAGGGCTCCGCCCGATATGTAGGAGCTCCGCATATACTTGAGGATAATTTCTTATCTGGCCAAGGGGGGTGTGGGGGGAGTGGGGGAGGCTTTTTGAGCACAGGCCTGAGTGCAGAAGGAAGCTGGGAAGGCCTTGGGTACGGAAATCGCCGAAAGTGATTCCCGGCGGGCCTTTCCAGATTCCTTCAAACGAGGGGTTGTGTGAAGCAAAAGTCTATTCAGCGTCCCCCAACGATCCGTTTTACTGACTTTTCGAACTAGGTATCGGAGCAAGAGCTTAAATTACGGACATTTTTTTATATTTTAAGTCGTCTGTGTTCCACATCCTAAACATTGAAATCATGAAAATGACGGATCCAATATTGAAATGGTACAACGACAGAGCTAGAATGAGTCGAAAAAAAACAACGGAAGAAAAAAAAACAAAAAAAATTAAGAAATTGAAAAGTTTACGCATGCACATGACCATATTAAGGTTATTATCGAAGTTCAATGACCTTCGGTTATATTCTTACATTTTGTAGGTGTTACTGCCGTAGGTGCTACTAACCTGTAGGTTATTTTACTGTAGGTGTTATCGCATAGGTCTTATTGCTGTAGGTCTTATTGCATAGGTCTTTTCACCTAGAATCGCTTTTTGTTTCATTTCATTATGCACATTACTCATAGTAAGTTTACTATTCTGGTTAGGTTGATTAGTTTTATTTATTTATTATTTATTTTATTTAGCATACATAAATGTTATCGAAAAGGATTTCATTGTAAAAGTGGATAAAAATTTACAAAAAGTTTTGAATGTTTCCCAAGAATTATTCAAGCAAGGATTATGTGTCGAACAACAAGCGATTACTCTGTCTGTTTTCCTTAAAATGAGTACAGGAAAAAAATTTGAAGTATGAATATATCCAGAATCGGAAACATTGAAGACAAATCCAGTGTTGGAACCAATAAATTTCACAGTTTCTGGAATCAAAAACGTTCTGAACAAGGCGTTATTTTTTGAACACAAGATTTCTTTTGAAGAAACTGGTGCCCCAAATGAGTTTAAATTAGTGTCTCAAAGTGGTAAAAGTTTAATTTTGCCATCAGCGATAGCATTTTCATTTGCAGTTTCGCTAGATACCGAATTTAAGGACGGTGATGTAAATGGCAAAATGAATTTGATGAATTATCAAGACAACGGACCAAATCAGATTAACATAAACTGTAATGCAATCAATCATCAACCGTATGGATCTAACGTAAAAGATGTGATACGAGTCACGCATATACCAAAGCAGTACACTCAATTTTACAAAGAATTCAATCCTATTCAATATATGCCTTTGGTCACTTCCAATTTTGATAATAACCATATAAAGCTGACAGATTCCGCTGACAATTTAGTCATGTTATATCAATCAAGTGAGACTGTTGTTGTGCTACATTTGTGTCCAAAAACGTGAAATAATATGTTTGGAGACAAAATTCACAAACAAAACTTATACCGATAGACGAATCTATTGAGGACGAAATTCGGTATACATTAGATACTCTGTAATTCAGCCAAAAACTTGTTTAGTTAAGTGTATGAACGTGAAAAAAAGTAGTGCGAAAAAACAAAAAACCACAAAAAAATCAGTTAAATCAAAACGCGAAGCGAAAGTTGTAAAACCTAGAGGGAAGCAAAACAAAAAGTCCAATCCAAAAAAAAGTGACCAAAAAACCAATTAAAAAGAAAGTGAAAAAAACAAACAAATTGTTTTAGTTATAATCATGTATACACCTACAGTGCGTTCAAATGTGGACTTATTCGCTCGTGCTCAGTCTGATATGATTTCAATAGCGAGTCAATATGTACCATATTATTTACAGAACGATTTGGACAACGAGTTGGCGCTGCTGGAAATTCAAATTTCCGGAACACTTCAAAATTATTTGGATTTGAAAAATTCATTTGCACATGTAAAAGCCAAAGTCATAAGAGCTGACGGCACAGCGATCAATAATTTTTTCAATGGAGAGCTATCAAGAAAAGCGGCTGACTGGACAGAGACGAATAAAAAAATGGAATATCCTCCCGACCAAATATCACCTGTCAATTTGTGGCCTTAATTGCATTTAGACAATATGGAAGTTTCGCTGAATAATAAATTAGTGCCTGTAAAAACCAATCAACAATATATAACATATTTCAAACTACTGTTGTGCTGTTCGACAGGAATCGCAGCAGCAAAATCGATGCAGTCAAGTTTAACATATGTGGATTCGTCTGCAGCAACAATAATCGTTTTGAGAGGAAAAAATGTTTCGCAGACAGGACAAATTTTTCACGACTTATTTAAATTGAAAAAATATGTACTCCTGAATGTGGATCCTTAAATAAAGTTTTCTCGCTCCAAAAATAATTTTGCTTTATGGTCAGGAAAAACAGTAGCTTTTTACCACAAATTTCAAATTTGAAGTTTTGTTTTTTACTGTCGTAAACATGTGTTATCTCCCTCACTCCATACTTATAACATGAAGATGTTGGAAAATGAAAATGCTATGTATCCATTCATTATAGTGAAGTTAAAACTTTCAGCATACCTAAAGATGCTGTGGATTACATCTCGGAAAGTTTATTTCCATGGACTTAACTTCCTAATCGTATAATTATCGGCTTTATAACCAGCGGAGCGTTTAGTGGAACTGACTTGGATAAAAATCCTTAGTGTGGTTTACAACATGATGTTACTTCGATCAATATTAATGTCGACAGCGATGAAAGTGTTTTCAATGGAAGTGATTTGATTTATGATAGCAAAGATTCCACCTTATGGCCGAGATATGTTGGAGTTGGGTTATTCATTTTATTTTCATGATTTAACTTCTTCCGATGCTGTGACAAACGGAAGAATAAAAATTGATATAAAATTCAAAAAAATCGTGCCAAACGCGCTAACAGCAGTCGTGTTTAGTCAAAAATGTTCTATTTTAACTATAGATAATACATTTTATATCATTATACAATAAAAAGTATGAATATTGAAGAGTTATTATGTTGTCTAGCACCAATTTTTAAAAAAATAGCGATATAAAAAAAAATAGTGTTTTGTCTGCAGATCAAATATATCAGTTTAGCATTTCAATTTTAAAGCCTAGATGTTGTATAGTTAATACGGATGAATCTTGGAAGCCAGGTAAACATTGGGTAGTTTTTTACTAGTCCAATAATAACAACGTTGAATTTTTTGATAGTTATGGTTTGGATCTGACGTAATAGTACGTAATAATATGACAATTCAACACGACCGCTTATTAGTTTGTGGGCAGCATTGTTTGCATTTTTTGTACAAAAGAATTTATGGATCTGATTTTCATAGCATAATAAGTGAATATTGTTTTGTAAACTTACGTCATAATGATAGATTAGTGAGTGATTTTGTGTGTAAAAATTTTTCAGTTAAGTGTGGTTTGTATAAATGTGGTGCTCAGATTTGTCAACCAAAATATTCAAAAAATAAGTGAAGAAATTAAATTGGATTTCACCCTACATCATCCTTTAAAAATGATTGTTTCTGGTAATTTATTTACAGCATATTCAAATGTGTATAATTTTGCTTGTCATTATTAAAAATAAATTTTTCATGCTAGGACCTAGTCAATGTGGAAAGACGTCATTGGTGTTTGAACTGATAAAACGTAGAAACGAAATTATAAACGAACAACGGACGTCTATGATATATATTTACGGTGTAAATACCCTGGAATATCACAAAATGAAAATGATATTAAAAGCTCACCAAAAACCAATTCGGAATTTTTTCAAAAAAAAATTGACACTTGAAGTAAGAACACTGTTGAATTATTCCGTACGTGAATTAAGTTGTGGTTTGCAAATATCTGGAAATATATGTGATTGCTTATAAATCATGGCTAAAGTAATGCGAGTTATAAGTGACGGGTTGTATCAAGAACTGATGACATCACTAAATCCACATGAGCGTAAAAAGAAGGATGAGAAAAAAACAACTCTTAGTGTTGAAAATATTGAAAATTTAATTTCATCCAGACAGCAAAAAAGAGTGAAGAAATTACTTCATTTTTTTCAAACATCGACCAATATCCAAAGGAGTGACAATAATGAAAGCATATTGCAAGATATACCTATCCATTATTCGAATATTGTGGATTCGAGTGATATTCGAATATGGTGGTCCTATCGGAGGGAAAGAATTGCCGGATTATTGGATAAATGTGACTAAACATTTGATGACTTAAAATCCCCCCTTAACTTTGTTTTCAAAATTTTTTATAGATAAAATGAACAATTTGAGCGAATCAAATGAATGTATATACCCTTGGAAAACGTTTGATGAATTTATGAATGAATAAATAAATAAAAACATTTATAACAATGTAAAATTTTTTTCAATCTGGTATTTATTCTTGGTTTTTTTCGAGTTACTCAACATCATCATCATCGTCATCATCATCATCATCGTCACATAATAAAGGTTTGTCAGGTTTCTCAACGACAATATTAATTTTTCGAATTTTTGAATGTTTAATATGTATATGAAATAAAAACTCGTTTTTGCAATAATTTTGCATGCGAATGAACTTATGTATCGCGTTGAGAAAATTACACGCTACATTGCTTTTTTATTCGCTCATGTATTGACAGATCAATAAAATACACGTATAAAATGCTCTAATAGTAATGGGCAGGAGAATATACGTACACACTTAATAGTTATCTTCATCATAATCACTATCATTACTATCGTCTGATTCACTTGACGGTTTAATATCTGAATCATCATCTATAGCTGGTGGGAAAAATAAATCTTCCTCCTCGTCGTTATTGTCAAACTCGATTTTTTAGTGAATAATGTTGAAGCGAAGGTGTAGATTTTTTTTAACATGATTTAATAATCATTATATTTAATGATTTAATAATAATAAACATAATTTTTTTGATTTTACAGGGATTATAGAACTTCTGATTTGAATAAAATTATAATGTCGCTGTTCAATTAAAATACAAATACCGAGATACGTTTCCGTTACAGCACTAAATGTAAATCCCAAAGGATTAAAAAATTGGTCACAATTCTTAATAAATTCTTTCAAAATTTTTGTTTCCATTGTTTTTGTTTTTGAAATAAATTTGTTAAATTCTGCGATCTTAAAAAGTTTATGAAAAATTTTACTTCCATGCATTTAATAAACATCGATAAACCTTATACGGTCAAACTCGTGTAAATCAGCTCGTAACGTACTTAAAATTCTATTTCTTCAAAAGCTCCCGGTTCTCACCCCCATCTGTCACTGAGTTTAATTCATTTTTGACACGTTTAATTTCATGTTATACAGCAACGGAGTATTCATATCTATGAAAACTAAATTTCATTTTGAGAGCAATAAATCGGTTCATTTCTTACATACAAAAGTACAAAAAAAACTGTTTTTATGATTATGATTATTGATCTCGATTATTTTATCATTACCTCAGGAAACAATAACGGATTCATTTTAAAAGATGGAAGAAAAATAAGCTCCTAGAGTGTGGTGCAATCGACAGATACTAAGAAGAAAAAACTTTCTGAGATTTGAAAACGATTACGAATCAATATTTTTAAAACTTTTGTATTTTTCAGACACGCTGTTACTTTTGTGGTCTACAGTCTATATTTTTTTCTGTTATCGATCGTCACATGCAGGATGCACACAGCTGTTTAGAATGTGGAAGAAGACTGCCAGACCCGTCTATGCATCATGACTGCCAACGTATGCAGTGTGGAGGTGGAAGGAATCCCATCAATCCACATCCATGGGAATGAACACAGGAAGCTCATCTAGGTCTCTTTAGAGTGTATAGATTACTAGTAAATGATGACGATGTGGATGGTGTTTCAGAAGTGTTTTTCAAATATGAACAAGAAATAAGAGAATTAATAATTAAGATTTTGCAAGCTCAGGGTGGCTCTAGAATTCAATTTAAATATTTAGTGGATTTACTTGAGGAAGCAACAGACAAAATTCGTGAAAATATTTATTTGGACGGTATATTTCATATTATCCTTCATTCATCTTCAATAGATGAAATATTATTCAGCTCAATAACAAATATTATTGAACAGTTAAATATTTTCAGTGATAATGGATTGGGTTGGAGTTGATAAAATATAAAGGTATTATTTATTGAATCAGCACAGTATGCACCCTTAAGAGGAAAAGTTTTGTTGCAAAAGTTACTCCCTGAAATAGCAAAAAAGGGGTCTATTTAACGTTAAATGCTATCGTGATGAATGTTTCAAGTACAGTATAGCATGTAGTTATTTAAAACTTTCTACAAAAAAGAAAGCTGAAAAAATGTTAAGTTACCGCGAATTTTTTCGACAAAACGAGATGGGAAAAATTATCGATTTTTCTCAGCTACCCACAAACAAAGTGACTATAGAAGATGTTTCTAAATTTGAAAGACGAAATCCCGAATTTTCAGTAAATATTTTAAGTTATGAGGGAAAAAATTCGAAATTCGTAATTTTTCCGCTCAGATTATAGAAAAAAGCAAAAAAAAATCACTCTGATTTATTGTTAACTTATGATGAGGAATTAGACATGGAACATTACGCTGTCATTCATAACTTTGATAATTTCATGCGCTACACCCACAATCTTCAAAATTGTTATTATTGTAAATCTTGTATGAATTATTTATCAAAAAAATCGAACAGAGATTCTCATCAAAAATATTGTATTGGGTTTATAAATCAGAATATAAAATTTCCAAACAGTACACATATGAAACTTGAACAGGCTGATTTTGAATATTTTATGAAAAAATAAATTCATCAGTAGACAGCACGAAGAGAACGTTAGAGAGTAGCATATTGTTGCTAGTTACTCTTGGGTTTTTGTAAAGATAATAAAGTCTCTAAATACAAATTTTATTTCGGGAAAGAGGCAGGAGAAAAGTTCATTGATGATATGATTGTGTTAGCAGAATACTTTGTTCTAACTCTCCAGTCTAATAGGTATCATTTTATAGCAGATCAAATTGATGTTCAAAATATGCGCCATTTCGAAATTTGTGCGATTTGTAAAGGAGATTTGGAGCGGACAAGCGTTAGCTGGGTGAATCGAAAAATTCATCATATGCATCACAATCATATGTCTGTGTGTTATGAAAACGGAGGTCGCTTGTTAGGTATTGCACACGACACTTGTAATCTCAAGGATAAAACTCTTTCACACTTACCTGTTTTATTTCATAATTTTGGAAAATACGATTCAAAAATAATAATTCAGGCATTACACAAATCCATAGCTAAGAGAGTTTAATTACTGGCAAAATCATCAGAGACTGTGCTAACTTTGAGATATAGTAATCAGATTAAAATTATGGATTCGTGGTTGCATTTAACACATCCATTGGGTATACTGCTAAATTCAACAGACCCTGAAGATTTGAAAATCACACAGCAAGCTTTTCGAAATCGATCGAGTCTACTACCTTTACTTCGCAAAAAACAGCTAATGTGCTACGAGTTTTTAGATTTTGAAAATGTTCATGTGGAAAGAGATACCTTTTTTTTACTTTAAAAAATTCCACTGTATCTGAAACTGACTACGCAAACGCAAATGAAATTTTCAAAGAGTTTAAATGTAAAAATTTGTTGGAATATTTAAAAATATATAATATTTTGGATTGTACCCTTTTAGCAGACATAGTATGTGAATATAGGGCTGAATGTTTAAAAAAATTTTATACTGACCCTCTACAATTTGTGAGTAGCCCAAGTTTTTCTTTTCATGTTGCAATATTGAGAGCGTATGTAAGGATTCAGTATATACGAGATCCTGAATTATACAGATTGATTAAAAACTCGATTGGAGGAGGGATGGTTTTTCTAAATAGAAGATAAGAAAAATGCAATGTACCGAATACTGGAAATTACGATATAAATAAACCAGAAAAACATATTTTGTTTTTCTATGGATGGGCGAGCGTGAGAGTATCTCACCTGTCCTTATGTTTTTGCTGAAAAAAAAAACATTTCATAGTATGGAGTTACCTCTCTCGAAGAAAACTTCAAATTCTATCTCCTCATGCAGTTTTAAAGCTAGAGCTTCGATTCAAAAAGTTTTTGGTAGGTCTGCCTCGTGTCCACAACTTAATGGGCCACTTTTTTAAAATTCGTCTTAGTTGGGGAGTTATTTAGGGAAATATCATGTTTGGTCTTTTGTAACTATGGGAACTTTTTTTGAAGAATAATTTTTTCGAATTAATAACTAATTTTGGAGGAACTCCCATTGGTTCATTTTCAACATAAATTCAAAGAAATTTTATGAACATTGCTCAGAATCGTATGCTTTGTTCATCTATTCTATCGGTTTCAGTCATATTATGTTTGCTGAGTACACAGCAGCGTTCAAAGTAGGTGAAATAAAAAAAACTGACAAATTTTTTTTGATCGATTATAGAAGTACGATCCCCCTCTCCAAATTTTTCAGAAATAGCATATGTTATTGAAAAATATCTAATAAAAGCATAAAAAAATTCTTGAATGGCGACCGTGAATCCTTCATATTAAAAAGTTTGCAAGAATGTAACAATTTTTTCAACTTTTCAAATTTTATTGGACAAATGACTATGGAAACTGAAAACATAATAAAATGATTGTAATGAAATGCAATGCTTTGACGCCACACGAATTGTTTTGGCATTTCTTAAAAAAACAATCAAGTCCGAACTGTTTAGAGGATGAGCGAGTAACATTATATTAGTTATAATGATATAAATATCATTGAGACAGTCATATTAGAATATGATATTACCAGTTCCATTTACATATACAATTATTGGATTTTAAAAGCTTGAAATAAAAAATTAACTCGGAAAAACCGACAAGATCTATGGATGGGATGGGATCCTTATAGTGGCCGGAAAAGTATTAAACAAGAGTATTTATTAGCAACGGTAGTTACTTAATATTTTCAGCAATGTCAAGCCCATACATGGCCCGCAGTATCAAATGTTTGTTCCATCAAAGCTCATGTGCAAATTTATACAAAACGTAGAAATATTAATCATTTGATGTCGTTTATCGTTTGATTTACCTATATTGTTTAACATTTAAGTCTCAACTACCACTCAACAATGAAAGACCACATGTTTCAGAAGTTACAGTTAACTATGAGTTTAATGTTTTATGTTTTAAAATGTGAATTACGATGTAGTGCAAACAAATTTTCATT
>Ga0210040_10002423_pt1 | contig 26338 bp, 22 predicted proteins | sample CryGeyCG12114_NA_FD_185462 | JGI IMG/M metagenome (GOLD analysis project Ga0210040, IMG submission 185462) | Groundwater microbial communities from aquifer - Crystal Geyser CG19_WC_8/21/14_NA (SPAdes) (version 2) | ecosystem: Environmental > Aquatic > Deep subsurface > Groundwater | place: USA... | reverse complement strand
GCGATCAAGTCAGAAGTTGGTCTCATCTGGGTCAATAGATTCCTCCGCAACGAGTCGTTGCCGGTCATGGGACAGAACCTCTGCCTCTACCTAGATGATAGCATTTCCAATGTGCCGTTGCTACTACGGGAGAATACGACTGAGGTCGATGCAAGCCTCCACTACAAGGAATTCGCCCGGAACAAGGACCCATGGCGGCCGGAAGACTACTACAAATTCCTCTCAGCTATCTTTCCATGCCTGCAACATGTCACATATAGTGAGCAGCTCGAGACTGTCAGCCCTAGCGAGATTGATACTATAACTAGTTATCTGAGTGGGGACTGTGAGGAGGAAGAGATGGAGCACTTGGAACACGATGGTCTCGAGTGTGCTATACCAGTAGAAGGTGGACCGAAGTTCACATTCACTGTCGACATTCCCATTGGCTTCGACCTCCGACACAAGCACATAGATTATGTGAATGTTATCTACTGTCTCTACGTAAGTCATCCCTTACCTCCGCGCTAAAGGAGGATACTAACTCGTGCCAGCAACTCGAAGTCGATGCTCTGCGCAGGTCCGTCATTGAGCGGTACGTCAACATGCAGCCATGGGAAGCGGAGGGTTCCTGGTGGGTTCCAGCAGTTGAGTGTTGTGTTATGGATGCTGGAATCAGCTGGCCTGCTGTGTATCACAAACCCACTGGACGCATCAGAGTCTTGATCATGCTACGACATGTTGACAGAGAGGAGTTCGATGAGGACCCTACTCAAGAAGGAAGAAACGAAATTGCTGCTAAGGTCGTGAAAGAATTGGCCAGTGCAGAGAAGTTGCACAAGGCATTGGAGTTGGCGCATGACCTCAAGAATAAGACTGCCGGCAAGGGAGGCACAGCTACAGAATGAAGAGTAGGAGCACATAGGGGAGAGAAACAGTGAAGGGCCCGCTGGTCGTTCAGGCAAGTGGCTCGAGCGGCCGGCCAAGAAGTGAAACTTTGGTCCCACACAGGCCCTTGCGCATGTCTATCTCAACCTCTTCTCAAGCATTTTGATTTCACAGCGTTGTCAGTCGAGCAGGATGGTTGACGGTTGATGTTACGGTCGCTCCGGTGACCTTCACACATCCGTCCTGTTCTCTCTCTCTTATAGATAGTCCGAGTCAATGAAACCAATTCTCATTCTGTGTTGTTCCTAGCACTGATTGCTCTGTTTTGCATAGTATCGTCTTGAGTATGGAATCTGTACTCTGCCATGATCCGGCTACCGTCAACCGCAGTCGTAGAGGATAGATGAGGATGAGCATGAGGCTTAGGTTTAGGTTCAGGTTTAGGTTTAAAGGGTGCTGGTCCGACAATTCTGTATGCTTGAAGAGTTTGGAGGACGAAGCACTGCGCCGTCCAGGCTTCACGTCTTGACGCTGTAGGCTCCTCGTACTGCTGGGACCTACGTGCATTGACAAGAGCAATGCAACCCAGGTTTTGCATTTCATGATACAAAGGATCCATGCGTCTACGCGTCGTGGACTTGCTAGAAAGGTCTTGCTGCTGCTGGCGAGATCAAACGGCTGCTACAGGTATCATCTGTGCTTGAGACGTGAGAGGGAAGTGGCAGCACCATCAGTGAGCTGAGTGACTACTTTAGGTAGACCGTGGCAACAGCGACACGAGATCGAGCACCCGGTATTTGCTAATTCAGCTGACTGGAATATCAGCTGCATCAGAAACGACCCACGAATGTTTGCGACACCAGGGTCTGTACGCAACGCCCTCGGTGATTATCAAGACGCCTCCTCGATGGCAACACGCTAATGCCAACAGCTACAGCTACAGCTACTGCGAAAGGCCATCTCTAATCTCGATGGCAACACGCTAATGCCAACAGCTACAGCTACAGCTACTGCGAAAGGCCATCTCTAATCTCGATGAACTTCATGTACCTCTCCCTCGTCCAGCGCCGGCACTTCTTCCCCCAAATAATCATGGGCAAGCTCGAACCCAGAATCAAGAAACTAAGAACGCCGAGCTCGATGAAGCAATTCTGCAGACTTGTCGCAAGCCACTGGCTCGCAGTAAAAGTGAAGATCAAGCCAAGAGTGTTGTTGATGACCGCCACACCGACCATGCCCTCAAGGACCATCTCCGGGTACGAGTCGGCCAGATACGTGATGCTCAAATCACCGGCGCAGCCATATCCAAACCCTATGAAGCCGAGGCCGACATATGGCACAGGCCAGCTCCAGCCCTTTGCAGACCCAATACCGAACAACCACATACCAGTGGGAAAGATGACGATGCAAAGGAACATGAGGTACAGACGGAACTCTGCCTCCATGACACCCTTGTTCCTCCTGGTCATGTAGATCTGGAATTTGTCGCTGCAATAGCCGCCGTAGATGCAGCCGATGATACTGCCGATCAGACATGGGATGTTCATGTTGCCAACGGCGGCGTTGCCGTAGTTCCACGGTGGACCGTACCTACTGAATGTTAGACTTGATGAACACATAGATGCATAATATCATTACCAGGTGTCTTCCGTCACTGTGAGATAGAATGTGAGGCATATGTTCTGGAGACCCCATTGCGCACCTGCGTACCAGACAGCTGGAAAGCTGTAAACGCGCATGGTGTGCCAGAGCCGATTGAGGAATTGCTTGAACCCGAGTCCACGGAGGTTTGGAGCGGGAGTGATCACCCGAATGCGATCCCAATAAGTCTTGGGTTTCGAGTACGACAATGAGAGACGGTTCTGAACGACTGGTGAGTTTAGGCGTCCTTCGTTGATATGCTGTCCATTCTTCTTGTCCTCTGCAACCCGCATTGCCTTTTCTTTGTTTTCGCCTGAGCTTGTCGTGGAGTTCCTGTTGAGGACCGGTGTATTGTTGATATCGGTCTCAGCACCTGCTGAAGCGTGTTGCATGGTCTTTTCATGTACCAGAGCCCCATCTACCAAGTATTGGTCACCGCGGTTGATAAGGTAGCGGTCACGTTGGAATTCGGTTTCTTCGAGGCCAAAGTATAGCAGTATAAAAGTGCCACCGCCGAAGATTGCTCCCAGCCAGCCAATCCAGCGCCAGCCTAGATTGGTCGCAGCATAGTTGCCAATAAGTGGGCCCATGTAAGTCCCGATGGAAGTTGCTAATGTATACATACCCAAAACGGTGCCGTTTTGATATTCGAACCAGATATCTAGCAGGGACAATTGGACCACGGCTTCGGCAACAGACTCAGATGCGCCGACGAACAATTGGCACCAGACAGTGTCGGATATGCTATCGATCCTAGCGTACCACACATCTCCGATGAGCAAATACAGCATGCTGATCAGATACAGTAAGCGTCGACCGTAAAGATGAACTGCCGGCGAGCTCAAGAGACACCAGTAGCCGATACCGATGAAGAGGACACCTGCTCCCGTGTTGAAAACACCGTAGCTGATACCATACTCCTCTTGGACTCCGTCCGCGCCCGATCCGGCATTGTTGGAGGTTGCTGCAGTCAACCCGACGACGAAGAGCACGAGGAAGGAATGCCAGACCTTTCGCGCCATGCTCCAACTTAGAGGATCATTCGGTGATTCCGTTGGCTGCGGCACGAGCACAATATCTCCATGCTTGAGGAGATGCTCGTCTCCGGGAAGGTTGTGACCATTCTCGTCGAAGAGTCTTCGCGTACCTGGAAGGACTTCCTCGAAGTCTGTTTGCTGAGACATCTTTGTTGCTCCACGCTACACAATACGCAAGTATTTGTTGATCGAAGCCTTTGAGTTGATGATGGGCCGGAAGTTATAGGTACCACTATGATGTGAACGAGACGCCTCCAGCGCCGTTCTTGTCAGCACGGAAGCATATCGTGGTCGAGGAGCGAATGACCGGCAGGAAAGAAAGAAGGCGGTCCACGAGCCTTATCTTTCAAAAAAAGGTAGAGGCTTGTGAGCAAAGAGGGGACTCTGGGAGACCCACAAAGCGATTTTGAGCAGGGATGGCACTGAGGCGTCGCGGCCCCGGCGGCCCCGTGTGCTTAAACCAATAAGCTTCGGGTCGAACGTGCTTCTTTCCGCCTAGCAGGGTTGCTGATAAGCAACTAAGCTGATTTTAGTGACCTATCGCGGTCTGCAGTTTGCTCCAATATTTCCACGAACTGTTTATCTTCTGTTTCCTTGGTGTGCTTGCCATATCTCAAAATGGCAGGCCGTGCCAGTCTCTGTCAAACATTCAAAGAGTATGTTTTGGGTAGCACAACCTCACCTAGAGGCATGAGAACGAAGTCGCGGTCCCTACATTGATCTCTTACAATGCTCTCTGCTAGTCGGATGTTTGGTTCAGGAAATCCCTCGTCACGCAAAGACTGATAGTAAGCAGCGATAAGATCTTGACCGACGTGCTCGACGTCCACAACATCAATAGCTTGCGCAACCACCGCTGGAGATCTTCTGATTGCCCATACGAGGGACAATGGCGGATCGCCTATTTCGAGGCCAGGTTGCACATGAGGGCTCGACGTGGTACCGTCACTTTCTCTACGAAGCATGATTGCTACAGCTCCTGCTTTCGTGTGTATAATTGCTCGCTGCGTTGCGACTGCCCGACTAGCACCATCCTTTCCGTATCCGGCCGGCTCTGTCTCGAGCAGTGTGAACGGTACGCTTCGATTGTCATGGGCTTTTGCGTCTGCTGTGGCTACGGCCAGGATCATTGTATGAAGTACCTCCGCCATGTCCTGTCTTCTGTTCTCCATCCGCACGTAGAGATACTGCAGATAGGGCACGGCATATCCGGGCAACAACAACACAGAGAACTGTGCAGCGCCAATAGCCTTCCCCTCATGGTCTCGTATACCAACAATCCTGTACGGTGCAAGGCCGCGACGTTGACCCGCGAACTCTTTCTGCAAGCGGTCAGTGATCAAGTCTGAACGCTCACGTTCCGGTTGATGCGGGAACATAGAGATGTATAATGCATCGTAGAGCTTTGCGAAGTCCTTGGCAGAGACAAGTTCGACCAGTCCAACATTTGGTAAAGCTCTCTCCGTAAGGCGTGCCTCCGAGATCCTGCTCAATGAAACGAGGTCTATATCATTCACATGGTCGGCGAGCTTCTGTGAGAGCTTGCGTGAAAGACTCATGGTTGAACAAAGCACAAATGCCGGCTTTTCGGAGCAGATCGCTGATAATCGGACGAAACGAACCAGTTGCGTGAGATAGGCACATTCATGGAGCAGCAAAATTGATGATCTCGGATGCTAGCTGTCTTGATTCGGAAGACCCAGGGATAGAAGATAAAATGCCAAGTCCTTCCCCACGTGGCGTGAGCCTCCAGGGAATCGCAGCACAAAGGTGCCGATACCGCCAAACGAGCTTGCATTGCAGTAAATCGATTTCGGGGTTGGAAGTACCTACTCATTTGCCTCCAGCATTCCTTCCTCGCCGATAGTGAATTGTCCGCCAATACCATCTCAGGTCAATTGAGTCTATGGTAAAAGTACTGGAAGACTCAGGTACGTATACAAGCTCAACAGTGTATGTCGACATCTGTATCCTCTTGGTTGGTGAGAATACAGGCAGCAATGAATTGTTCCACTGCCAGTGCCTCACGCTGTCGACCTGTTATTGATCCAAAACTGAGTCATTCCTTCGACGATATTCACGGCAACGTCGACCAAGTGAGAAGGGCAACACACGCCAACAGGGCCAGACATTGTACGCTGTCATGAGGATATAGCAGTCTACACTCCGCCCGCTACTATGTTCAGGCCCTAGGCTTTTACACAAGCAACAGATTCGCGCGGAAAGAGGAACGAGACAACGTTCAGTCAAAATGAGGTTAAAGGATCTTCCTATCGCCTCCATCTACTACTTCTTGAGACACATTAGAAGAAGGTTCCCAATGCCCTTCTCCACATCGGCCGATTCTGTCTCGTATGATCGTGGTATCTCCCCTCCAAAGTACCTTCACGAAGCCCCTTGGTAACGTCCATGTCCTCCGCTCTGACCATGAATCGCCAGTTGCCGGTCTGGATGTCGGTCTGGATGCCGGTCTTGATCTTCCAGCTCACGTAGAAAGTGATAGCGACAGGTGCAGCGAGATATGACTGGAAGAAGGCCTTGGCATCTGGCTTGCCACCAACTGGGAAGAGAGAAACGTAGAAAGTGGCGATGATGGCGATGCAGTTGATAATGAAGCCGCACCAGGAGCCGATAACACCCATGGATGCCTTGTAGGGAAGCTGATCAGTGGTGTAACCGGCAGCTTTCCATCCAGCTCGAAAGCGGATATGCGAGAGACAGATTGACATCCAGACGAAGAGGAAGGAAAGGGCAGTCAAAGCCAAAAGCCAGCCAAACACTTGACCGGAAGCGCCGTTGGCCTCACCAACGAACGCCAGACAACCAAAGGCGAGCTGTAGGACAACACACCAGATTGGTCGGCCGGCCCTGTCAATCTTCGCGAAGAATTTTGGAGCCATACCAGCAGTGGCCAGAGCTTGGATGGTTCGTGTGGATCCGTACGCGCATGAGTTCGCAACAGAGATGACGCTGATGGTGATGACAGTGTTGAAAACAGGAGGTAAGCCCTTCACTCCAGCCTCTTTGATGGCTAGGACGAATGGAGAGGCCTTGGTGTTCGCGCCGTGAGATCGGAGGAGACCTTCATGGTCGCTGCTCAGGATCAGGCACAGTAAGAAGAGCGATACGATGTAAAAGAAAGCAATTCTGAAGAGGACCTGTCGAGTGGCCTTAAAGAGACTTGTGTGGTTCTGGGGCTTCTGCAGCAGCGAGACCGACCATCTCTGTACCACCAAGAGCGAAAGCGGCCGTGACGCAGACGGTGTAGAAGCCATAGAAGCCATTTTTGAACGCCCCGGAGTCGTGCCAGTATTTTGCGCCAATGTATCCTCGGTCATCGGTTGGGACACCGCCAACGTTGACCACAATGGCGAAGATGATAAAACCGCAGCACGCCATGATCTCGATGCAGGAAAGCGCGAACTTGACCTCACCGTAACCGCGGACTCCAAAGAACTAGTTCACGATGAGGAAGACCAAGAAGACGGCGACCCAGACTGCTACCGGTATATCGTCTCGCCAGAATTCAATGGTGATGGAGGCAGCAGTGAGCTCGAAGGGGAGGACGACCAGCCATCCAGCGGCATCTTCCAAAGTCAGGTGAGCTTCCAGAACGATTTCCGTTCTCCCTTGACCAAGCATGACCTAACACGAGATCTCGTTTTGCAACCATGGTGCCACTCACGGAGCTCCATGCAACACAACAGATTGCTGGTGTAGCTCCAGTATCGTCACGCTTACCCGCATTAGACAAGTTCACTGTAGATCTAACCACTCGAGGCGGAGTTCTTCTTGCGATGCCAAGCCTAAGAAGCTTCGACATCTCGTTGTCGCGCAAGCTTAAACTTCCGTGCTCGTTTTCCACCAGTCTAGGGCGCTGGCTGGGACTTTCTGGGCTGCAGCTGCATTTCAGCCGTACGACCAGGAAGACTGACCATTCAAGGTTTTTGTTCGTAACTCACATGCCTCTTGACTGACGGAGGTTGTGACGGATACCTCGTCAATGCATATGCCAAACCCACAAAAAGAGATCCGCTTATTCCGTACTTGCGAAGATCCGAAACAGGTCGGACCTTAAGGCAGGCAAGCAACACTGCTGTATGGAATCCGGACGAAGCAACACCCGAAACCAATGCTGGCAAAGCTCTCCCTCTTGCAACAGGCATGTTCACAACAGCTGCACGGACCACCGGGTTGCCATGCAACTGTCGCTGATAACGTTGCATTGCTCAATGATGGACCTGGGATCTGTATGGCGTGACCCTACTGGTGTCAGCCGGCAGCTGCCGTCCACTGCATCTCCGCAGTCTCTCATATGCTAGCGGCAACAAGCGAGAGATAGATGTTCCATACCAACCCGACGCAAGAAAGAAATACTATCCGCCTTTCGACCGGAACGAACGCGAAATTAATGATTGAAGCCACGGGCCAGATCTTGTAGCTGTTGAAGATGATAGGAAGCGTCTCCTGCGCATGGTTAGCACGGGCCGACGCTGCAAGCCTATGAAAACTCCGATTTAGCTGCATGACTTACCATCCTGACGTTCGTTCTGATCTGTTGACTTGATTGACCCTTCAACAACCCCATCAAGACCAAGAATGCAACTGTATTGAGCAAGGCGCCCATCGTCATACAATCGATGAACCATTTCATCAGCGTATGCTTGATGTTCAGCTTCGGCTTTGAGGACGGACCAATATCTACATTTCCATGCTCTTCTTTATCCTCCCTCGCATCGGCTGTTGTCAGTGGAAGCATTGCAACTTTGTCAGGCGCATAGGCGGGCAGCCATCTTTCGAGTAGCTGCTGCCATTTGTAGTTTGGAGGCGCTGTCAAGAACGCAAGCACAACAAATCTGAGAAACTCGTAGACATCAAAATTGAACGGGATCTGCCTTGATCAGTACCACGTAGGCAGTCATGCTCGCGTTTTAGCTCACTTTCTTTTGGTACGAGTTCGTGATCTGTGCAAGGACGTTAGAAGCAGAAGACAGGATAGCGGCTTGACAAGTTGCTGTGACAATCGGAGAGGGCATCGTTATGCGGCAGAGCCAGATGACAGGACAATCACCTGGGTTCACTCAAGACCACTTAACGACAGCTTCACCACACCTAGTATTTCAGGAAGGGACGCGTCGGCAGACGATGACGCGTAAGATTCGGACCTGCTTCTAAAACCTACTAAAGAAAGCCTGAAGTATCAGGCAGGAACGACGAGCGGCGTATTTGATTTGTCGCCCTTGATCGCTACCCATCAGGTAGCAGGCACAAATTAGCAGTGTCTTGATACGAAACATAGGATGCGGTGGCACTCACGTTGGCTAGTCTGACGTTGGCTTCAAGAGGAATAGATTCATCGACTTGCTACGATAAATGCGCAAAATGTCTATCGTCTTCAATACGTAGTCAATATGCCGAATTTAGCCCCTGACTGATGTTTTCAAATGAATGTTGAGTCGTTGAACACAGATACCGTGTCAGGCCGTGTGTTCACCAATGGCAATCCTCTACGCTGATGACACTCGAGTCATCTCTCACCACATAATGCCAATACCCTGTCGGTCATCTTCTCCGAATATCCTAGGTAATTCTGCGCGCTGCACAGCCTTTCGAGCTCTTTTCTTGGCAAATTGATGTCCTCATTGTCATCAAGCAACTCCAGCAACGGCTTGCCACTGAGGTTTGATTCCCTGCAAAGGTCGTACACTATGTCGTGAGCTCTCTGTCTTCCTAATGTAGGCCCAAGTCCCATCATCACAGCTTCCGACACAATCGCACCCTTGCTGATATCCAGGTTGCTCTTCATATTATCTACATCGACCTCAAGGCCCTCCAAGTTCTCGGCCGTATGCCTCAGGCACGCACTCGTCAAAGTGCTTATTTGAGGTAGTACAATCCACTCGATCTCCCACGGTCCGGTCGCTCGTTCATGGTCACCAACCATAGACTCACTCAACGCAGCACTGAGCTGACGCACCGTGGCTGCCGTGGCAGTGATATAAACACTTCCGATGGGGTTGCGCTTCTGGGGCATCGTACTGCTGCTGCCGCGGTGCGGCGCATAAGGCTCCCTCATTTCGTTCACCTCAGTTTGCATCTCAAGCTTCAGATCTAGGCCGAACTTGGCACATGTTCCAGTGACAAGCGTGCAGAAGAAGCCAAACTCTGCAATGCGATCCCTCTCTGTGTGCCAGGCTATATCAGGTACTTCTAGGCCGAGCTCTTTTGCGAGCTCTTCCTCACACCGCAAACCGATGTCGTCTGAGCCCTCGGGTGACAAGGTAGCTAATGTGCCTGCTGCTCCTCCAAATGATAACACGAGCATTCTCTTCCTTAACTCCTTAAGCCTGTCTTTATGCCTGAGAAACGTGGCAAGCAGCCTCGCGAATTTGAAGCCAGCACTGATTGGCACAGCCTGCTGAAGGTTCGATCGCCCTGCCATTGGTGTAGTCTTGTGCTTCTCGCTCAAACCCCGTAATGCGGTAATGATCCGGTCCAGGAACTGCTCAATCAAAGCTAGCGTGTCACGAATTTGCAAGACACTGGCAGTATCTGTCAAGTCTTGCGTCGTGGCGCCCCAGTGTGACCACTCGCCCCATTGCTCTCCAGCTGGACTCTGCTCGTTGACTCGAGCAACAAGCTGCTTCACCACGCCAAGGATCGGATATCCTATGCTTTCTGTTTGCTGCCGTAGCAGGTCCCAGTCGATGAGGTTGTCAACATCAGAGCAGGCATCCACAATTGCTTCCGCAGCATCTTGCGGTATGATGGATAGGAGAGCTTGCGCTTTTGCGAGAGCTGCTTCGAAGTCGAGGTAGTACTTTGTTCTTGTACGGTCGGACCATATCTGTGCTGTAAGCGGGTGAGAGAGGATGTTGCGGAAGACCACGGAGTCCTGTACTGAGCTCATCGCGAATGCACTAAGCGAAATTTTGGTTGTAAGCAGCGTGCACTCAGCACCCAGTGGGCTACCATGGTTGGAAATGCAGTAATATCTCCAATAAGGTAGATCGTGGACCTCGGGATGCTATGACGCGCGTGAAGCACAATCACGTGCCCCTTTTCGACCGAGCAGAAGTACAACCTTGTTCAATGATAGCACATTGTTCTATGAGGGAAGCATTCTGACCTAGCACACGGTCAAGCAACAACAGTAGCACTGGTACATGGAAATTCGGAGGCTGGGTTCATACTCGTGTCCTCATGGACCTAGAAGAAGCCAGTGTCGTCTTCCAGTTCCCAATTGACACAGAAGTCCGACAATTATATGGCTCGCAAGATCCTCGAATGCACCACAAATGTGGGTGTTGAGGGACTGTCTTCGGTGCGCCTGGATGGAAGGGCGTCAACGACGCATCAGAACTAAGCCGAAATTGGGATCATACTACCTATGAAGCTGATAGGTTCCATGTTACTGCTAACTGTGAGGCTGGTGAGTTCCCTCCAACGAGAAGAGCATGCATCCAAGTTTCTAGACTTAGCTCTCCCAATTATACGTCTTCAGAAAGGACCGGTCTCCAGATTTGGCATCGTAAATGTTCGAGCGGCCAGACTTGAGCATCGAGACTGAAGGGCAATACTCCCGAAAAGCTGAACTTGGTCCTACTTGCCATCCCTCTGGCCATCGCTCGCTTGCGCTTCATTGGTCTGTGCTCCCAAAACTTTGATCCTCCCTTCCACCTTTGGCGCAATGCCTTTCGACCAGCCAGGAAAGAATTCTCCTTCGCCGTCGAGCATCGCGCGTTCGAGATCTACATCGTTACCCATCACGCGCCTCCATTTCCGCACAACTTTCCTCTTAATCATGTCTTGCCTTTCTTCCTCGTTGCTGTGTCGTGCGAAGTGCCGATCTACACTGTCAACTACAGACCTCATATGACTCTTTCTTCTACCAGTGAAATGCTTGAATGCAGCAACCATGCGAACTGAGGTGAAGTATTGTCGTATCAGGGCGGAGACTAGGATGCCGTTCTCATCGTCGATAATTGCTTCTGCTGTACCACCATCGGCTTGACCTTTCAACGATTCATAGCCGGCGATAGCTTGTCAGTATCATTATCAACATTATACGGACAGTTTATAATTCGTACCTTTTCCCGCCGCAAGATGGGCTCGTGTTGCAATGGTGTATTCCTTTTCAAGATCCAGCGCTTCACCTTTCATCATCACTTCTCTCACGCGCTGCATAGGCGGAGCATTTGCGTCGAAAGAGAAGGTGATGTGGGAGACCTGTGGGAATTTGTAACTCTGCTCTGGGTACTCGCTTACACCGTTCTCGAGCGCCTCTTTGATGGCTTGCCCAGTGACCTTCATGACAACTATCGGATCTTCAAAGGGGAAGCAGTCGACGATATCCTTGCATAGCAGGTCGCCTGGCGGATAGATCTTGTCGCCGTGGAACGTGCCGCCATTGATGAGCGCACCTATATAGGAGGCAGCAAGTGTTAGCAGACGTCCCAAAGGATAGGAGGTCTAGCCGGCATGATTTAAACTTACAGTCAGCCTTGGAATTGAAGCACATCAAGTCAGCCAAGAAATTACCATAGTTAGACTCCGCCGTCCCACATTGGTATGCTCTTGCCTCCAACGGCACAGATGTCCAACCGATATGCTGCTCCAGCTTCCTGTAAATATCTGAGATTATCTCGTCGCCCAATTTCTTCATCCCCTTGTCCTCCTGGATCTGGCTCGTTATGTTGCGTCGCACGATTTTGAAGCCCCATCTATCGGCGTCCTGCTCACGATAGGCCTCGGTATATGTTAAATTCTTGAAGTCGTATCCCGATCGCACTAAGTGAGTCCCGTTCTCAAATTTGGTGTGCTCAACCCAGTGGTCATGACCTCCCAGAACGAGGTCCACTAGACCATCGGGCAGGCTTTCACAAAATGCGTGATCCCGAGCCTGACGAGCGTGCGTCAACGCAATGACAATATCTGCCCCTTCGTGTCGTAGCTTCGGGGCGAGCTCTTTGACGGTATCCAGCATCTCGAAGTACTCCAGGTCAGCGGGCAGCGAGCTATAGATCTTCTCCGTCCATTCTTTCTCCACCAAGCCCATTACTCCAACCTTGAGACCATCTGATGTCTCCAGAATTCGGTATCTCTCGCACCTGCCCATTGGATACTCCGAGCCAAGTTCTGGATCGAAGATGTTTGCTAGCAACCACGGGAAGTTACAATCTTTGGCAAGGTAGGCGAAATGAGCCGCACCCCAATCGAATTCATGGTTTCCGGCGCAGGCCGCGTCGATTCCAAGCTCGTTGAGCACGGGGACCATGTGACTACCTTTCGTGACAGTGCTCTCCTTGCTGGGATTGAATGCGTCGCCTGAAAATAGAGTTAATGGCGTGGGGTCCTCCTTGTATTTTGCATCGCGCCGGTAGTAATCGCATAGCGATTTGAAACGAGCTGCTCCGCCAAGTGGCTCTTCTTCACTCGCTCTGGAGAGGATGTCAGCTCGTTTGAGGAGTGTGGAATGTGTTTACTTTGGCCTTACTGGGGATGGTAAACATCATTGAAATGGATGATTCTGAGGGCAGGTCTATCGGTACGTCCATCGTCGTACAGGACTCGTTCAGGCTCAGTATCAGCGTGGTCCTGTGCTTCTTTCTCCGCTGAAGACGACACCATGATGGCTTGCTACGGGTGACTGCGGTAAGCAGACGTGCGTAATTGATTGTCCACCTAAAAGTTCTTCCAGCTGCACCTTGTGAACATGAATCAAAGAGACGATACGGGTCTACATTGTTACATGTAGCCTTGATCCTAACAACCTTGGCGTGCAAACTTCGAAGCAACGGAGTGCATGAGCCTCTCGTGGTTGCCGCAACTGCCCATGGACCCGCTTCCCTCACCGCCCCTCGTTCCGAGACGTGGTCAGTTGATATGAAGCTTGAATACATGCCAAGGGCTGCTTCAGCAGTAGCTTATCTGTTTGGTAGCGTCGAGACACCCGCATCTTCGATGTAGGGGCCTTGGCGTGCCGAAGGTTTGAAGTAACCTCCAACTTCTGGTTGGCTAGCCCCGCACTGTCGCTGACGATCAATTTTGTGTGCGGCGAGACTGGTGCTTCGATCATGCAGAAGACAGAGACCATATTATCTGCTGAAACTATTTTCCAGGCATCGACTCCACCTTGCTCACACGCGGCCCTCCTGCGATTACTAGTACCGCAAGACAGGCTCCTATAGGCTTCCTTAACGGTCTTTGTTCTCTCCTTGGCAGCCTGCATCCGATTGGATCAGGTCTTCGTGTCTTGCGCTAGCCGCTCTTCTATGAGAGTAATCCCTTCTTGTTCAGCTAGGTCTACATACCTGGACCAGATATGCCGTGTGCGCACTTGCTCGGGTTTCCATCATGTTTCGGGACCAGGCACCGCACCATGATACCAAAGACCTACCCGCCATCCCTGCACCTCCTTGAAAACGTTGGAAGTCCTCCTTGGAACCATCCAAGCTACGCTTTCCTCCTCGAATACCACTAGCGAATCGAAATCTTTCACTCTGTCAATGCCTCTACACCTGAACCTTGTCGCGCTCGAATACTCTTCCCTCCCTGTAAACCACAGTTGCTCGCACCAACTTCCGTACTGACAGAAGACCAGTTGCATTGATACATCGTTGTGGTGTAGGCCAGGTTCGCTCATCAAGTGTTGGGCGTTTCTGTCAGAAGCGCCGGTAGCTTGTTCGAGGCAGAACTCCACAGTTATTTGCTTGTTGCAATGTTTATCTCCTTGCGTCCTGTAACCAGAGCGAAATATGCTGAGCCCAGAACTCCGTGCCAACGAGTGTAAAGCCCAATTCCATAACAGCTGGACAGATATCTCAATTCGGGGCAGTAGCCCTTCTGAAGCGAAGCTTGATATTCTTCGGCAACGAAAGTGTCCGACCAGGACTTGAGACGTCAGCAATTCTCCGAGCCTGGTTTTCGATTGGTAGTCTTGCCTCATGGCATATGCATTGTCTGATGATCCGATCCTTTCGCGCCGGACAACGGGTTGGACGCCTGAAGAACTGCAGGTACGAAAGGTTAAGTTTAGGCCCAATTTCGGCTTTCGAAGCCCTCCGGCAGAGTGCTTCTTCGTCTGTGGCCGATATGTGCTTGCGATGGCGGATGCAGCACACTAACAACATGCAGTTCAGCTTGTTCTCTCCTCTTCTCGGCTTCTACCTGTTCGTCTCTTTCTTTCGCCAACCTGACCGAGTCACTCGCAGACCTAGCAGAAATGAAGTTGCCTGCACCGCCCCTTCCAGAGTACATCACTGCACTGCCGGAAGATGTCGGTGTCTTTACACTGAAGCTTGCAGCTGTGGGAGACGCCTGAGGGTCGTTGCTCTGGACATATGTGCTGAAGTTGCCCGCCCCACCTCGGCCAGCTCGCACATACTGAGAGGGATTCCGAGACTGCGCATTTCTCATTGCAGCTGCTGTATCGATAGACTCCATTGCCACAGCAACTTTTCTTTTTTCTTTTAGACTTATCGGCTTTTGAGCCTCTACATCGGGGCTCTGCTGTGTGTGCCACTGGTAGTTTCCAGCGCCTCCTCTGCCGGTCCTTACGTAGGGACCGTATGGCGACGCTGATTCTGTCTTGCCAACATCGGAGACTGCGGGCGACATTGACTCGTATGCAGAATCATCGTCGCGGGTCTCGCAGGGTTCTGTGACCACATTATTCGCGTAGGCATCAAGGAGCCATGCAGCCCACGATTGCTGCGGTTGTGCTTGAGATTCTGCTGTCATTATTGCTAACCCGGTTTTGTTACGCAGAAACGTGATCTCGTGTCAAGTTGCTTGCCGGGAACAGCGGTTGGAATCCTTGCACAAAAGCTTACCGCGTACTGGCTTAAACTCTCTGGGTCAAACAGCTCAATGGGAGGATTCTGCAACACAAGTCATGCGCTTCCGAACAAAGTGAAACACAATTAGAGATTAGAGCGCAGGATGTCGAGCGTAAAACTAGTGTCATTCTACTTCATCATGAAAGCACGAACTTTGTCCGGGTTACTCAGACATCTTTCGCACTTTCAGCCTTCATCATGAGCGATCTCTGCAATGCTCGAAGCTCACTTGTTGAGGCTGCCGATTTCCAGGCTTGGGAGTCCGCTAAGAAAACCCGCCACTAAATGTCCGATGGGCTCGAGCTCCTTATAATGAGAGGTGCATCAACCTTTGTTCGACCTAGCCGTAGGTCATGGTGGAGACTGCCAGGAACTCAAGCACATACGTGCTTTCACGTAGCAACTAGAAACAACTACCCAGTGCCGCATAACAAGGAAGACTCTCAAAGACGGGGCTACCACGACTCTGATGGTCCAGTATCACGATTCATACTGCTATGGAATGAATCTTGCGAATGACTCGGCCCAAGCACGTTGACGTAGGCTACTTTGCGAGTCCGTCATGGTAATAGCAGGTCGTCGTACTTGGTAACAAAACAACTCTTTCAGGACAAATGACTTAAAAGCGGAGTACCACGTGGATACATTGGGCCAGATTCACGATATGGAATTGTGAAGGCCGTGGTACGGATCAATCCCGCACTGATACATAAATCCTCTCCATAAGGGGTCGCTGGGCCTTCTGTACTTATTCCTCATGAAGGTTCCAGCCCGGTGCGAATCCAGAACAGGACAGAAGCTGGAAACCTTTGGTCACACGGTCCGCCTGTAAACAAACGTCGGTAGAGACTAGAACGCAGGAGGCGAAAATAGCTGTAAGAACGCGTCAGAAGGGTTAGTTTTACGGATATCCCAATTCGTGGTCGTGATGGCATCAGAAGTGACTAAAGGTCGCTGGTGATAAAATCGACATCATTAGCCATTTTATCTTCTGGAACCTTGGAAATGCCGGACAATTCATGATCCGTCCAGAGAGCCCGTGCCAACAACTCATGACTCACTTGACGTCGCTGCCGGTACCGAAGTTGGCACATCCCCGAACTTTTGCACGGAAACAGCAACCAGGAAGATCGGTAGACACGCTGTTACCGTAGACACGTTGGCGGAGATGCCAGCCATACCGATTGACCTGTCGTAATTTAAGCCAGTAAGGGGGACGATCACCTTGTCTCATTAAGTTATTGCTAATGGAGTATCCGTCTTGTAATCGGGGACTAACCCCCCGCTTCTCCCTAAAAAAAGTTGTTGACATCGATTCAAATACAACAACGGCAAACGTTTGACCTCGGACCGTGTCGGAGCGACCTGTCTCCTGTTTGACCTGGATATGCTACAATTGGAATTCTGGTCTTCTGGCGGTACCGGTAACGCGTACCATGTCTTATATGCGCCGACATCGCCGATTAAAGTGCTAAGCATCATGGAAGTTGCGTGTACTATCAGTATCAGTATCAGTTGACCAAGTCTGAAATCAGCATAGCCTTGTTTTGGAGCACCTGACGATGGTCTGGAAACCCCTCAACACCCCTGCGTAGGTTCATATCATCGTGCCAATAATGTCCATGTCAGATCACTCAGAAGGGCAGCTTTCGTGTTTGACTATTCCTCATAAGCCTGTGGCGATTGCGGCAGACGCGGGTGATGGTGGACCTGCAATCGCAATCGCAGGCCGGCATACACCCTAGGCCGTACTGGGCGAAAGTCAGGCTTCCCCTCCTTCGTGCGGTATCTGGTTTGCGGACAACAACAATAATGTGCCTGGAACAAAGTTGGCTTTGGAGCCGAAGCGGGTTATATCTTACGTCCTCGCAATGATGGTCTCAAGGGGCACTGTGCTATGGAGGAATGGCATGGCGGATGCGGAATCTGAATCTCGTTGGCTGGAGTTGCAGGATCCCTTTGCTTCAGCCAGTGATTTCTAGTCAGGAACACAGTGCTGCAGCTTGGGAAGCTTTCGCTTCTGGACGACCGTGGCGCCAATGATTCGTAGCTGCCGATGTCCCTCGGCTTGAGACAGTTTAGAAAGTTCACTCGATCTCGGCTGGGGCGTTTCTTGCTTCAAGCGGCTGGGGGGTGCCCCTGGCCATGCCGATAACACGAAGAAGTGCGCGATCTCATTACGACGAACATTGTTGACTTCTTGGATGGACGGCGTCTAAGTTCAGCAATGCTGATCTGCACGACATGCTCGATCAGGCGAGGCAGTGTTCGTGATGGCGCACGCTAAGCAGCGAACCATCATTGGCGCGTGGAAAGCTGGCAATTTTGGGAAGCGCGAGACCAGGAACACACCCCGCAGTAGGGCAAGTGCGAATAGGCAAGTCATGGACGGAGCCTAAGCATAAGCTGGAACAGGACTCCTTGGCCGGCAGCCTGAGGAGAACGAGGTCCAGCTATCAGCAGACGCAGCGCAGACCCGTGGCCAGGTGTCCAGGTGTCATGATATCCACAATTATTTGCTGTCAGTTACCCGTGTCAGGTGTAGAGCGTGCAGCACCCATGGGATCCCTGTCGACAGCCACAGCGCCCTCCGATCCCCATTCCACATTCCACTCATCCAACACAATCAGCTGCTCTTGTCCTTGCTTGCAACAAAGAATTTTGGAAACACTGCTGCTATCCGTACTTTTTTCCTGCTGCCTCAGTTCCTCTTCCCTTCAATTTAGCTTGTTGCATGCGTTGGCCAGAATTACGAACTCTTACATCTGCTCCTGCACCTTTCCGTCCTTTTGTGCAGATCGTCGAGTTGAGATCGACTACGGCCCCGCCAGATCACCGTTTGGTACCACCGCGTGAGCAGCTACAACTCTCGACTCTCGAGACATTCCTGACGGACCACGATCTCGAATAGAGAGTCGAACGTGGGACCAGAACTAGGATCATGGCTTCATCTAAAGTAGTAGACCCGTCATGGCTGCTTAGTGAGCATGGGTGTTGACTGCTCGCAATAGGAACCACCTGTCTCTCGTCCAGTCTCCGGCGGCTTACCTCGAATGTCCTCATCGAACCGATCGCACTCCAACTCGTTGTCTTTGTCTGCTACCAACACCGCACATCGAGTCCATCGTCGGAAGAGTGTCAACGCGTCAGCATCCAACACCGCCCAGGCTGCTATTGCTGCCGCTCTACGAGAAAATGGCGATGCTTCTACAGTTCCGCTCCCTACTCAGCGTCGCAGTGCTACTTCTAAAAAGACCTCCGAGTCCCAGTCGATGAGTGCGAGACCAAGTATGCATTCTCACTTCGGCCCAGGTGCTACTGCAAACTCCATTGAGCAGGACACGTTCGAAGATGTGTCTATGGATGAAGAGAAGGCACCCAGTGACAACAGCACCACCAAGAACAGGAACAGACGTGCCAGCGAAGGTTCTCATCTTGTCAGGGGCCACACCAAGAAGGGAGAGCTTCGATGCGACACCTGCGGCAAGGGATACAAGCACAGCAGTTGCCTGACCAAGCACATGTATGCCTTCAAGAGATATGAGCTGAGTAATGGATAGCTGCTGACCTTTGCCAGGTGGGAACATGATCCTGCTTGGGCGGTGACCTCCAAACTGTTGATCTCAAAGCATCAACAGGTCCAGTTGTTGGAAGCTGCATCGGTTCTGTGTAACATGACTACCGAGAGCACTGCGGAATTACCCGACATTGACGTGCCACATTTTGACCCTAGCGAAGATTCGTCCGCCTCGCCTGTATACTCTGGTTCTTCTGAAATGCAAGACGATGTCAGCTCCGTCGAGACGACTCCACCACCAATGAGCGAGGAGTACACTGTCCCCGAGACAAAACGATATAGCGCAAGCAGCACAGGCTTCTCCCGCTCCTATCGATCGGTGGCATCTTCGTCCTTCGTTGGCTCTGCCTTCTCCCCTGGCCTCCTTCCCCAAAGGCTGTCTGGTGTGGATTTACGGCCGACAACCTCAGGTACGGACGACGGAACGCTTGCGGCTGCGACTGCAGGGCTGACTTTTGGTGGCACTCCCAAAACAAGAGCTTCTGCTGGTAACGACATCCCGCCAGTACCGCCGCTTCCCGAACAATACCAATCTTACAGCAAGTCTGTACACTTGGACAACATGCACAACCCGTTCCACCTTCAGGCTCCTTCCTTGGCTCACCAACTATCGGATGAGAGAAACTATTATAAAGTTGATCGAGACGACCGGCAAGAAATTCCTCAGCCCCTCGAAGAGGAGGAAGGCATGTTTCGAATGGATCAATAGCACATTGCACTTCTACGCCCCTGTTTGACAGAATTTCGACGACATTCCTTTGCGAGCATTTCTTTGGTACCTACTGGTTCATACATATTACATCTACATTGTCCTCATTGCCCCCCGAGCTCCGCACTTCCACCTCCGCACCGATGAGTTGTCCTCAGCAACAACGAGGTTAAAGCGCCAGAGGAAATGATCTAGCGTTGAGCAGGATAAGGGCACTTCGACAGGAATAAAACTTGGATGAATCACGATCAGAAAACGTTTGTGCTTGGCTAGCAGGCCTACTCTACCACATACTTCAAAACCAGCTACGTTAGGATAGTATTGCTGAACATTGAATATTGCCACACCTTAATCGCCAGTTTTGTTCTTCTGTCTTCCACTACCATATCACCCAGATTTACGCTGTTCGCGAACTCTTGTCCACTTTCTCGAGAACGTGAAATCTACGTGCATTCAACCAAGTGGTATCTACACAGCTGGAGCCAAAGGCAATCCAGCGACAGGCAGATTGAATGCACGAAACGCAAGCCTGGTTTCCATGGTCATTGGAAGGAGCCACTCCCTTACATAGAAGAGGAAAGGAGAGTACGAATACCGACAGCCACAAAGCAGCTGAAAGGTCCGATTTCATTTCACATCCCTGTGGCCTAATAATATTTGAAGGCGATGAAGTTGTGATTCGGGCAGAGTGGCGGCTACCTGCGTTTGCGCAGCAATGACACTGAATTTCTGCCTTTGTGCCGCAGGCACGACTGTCTCTGCTAGTATCACACACGGCCGACCTTTGTTTGCTGAAGTTAGGGCGTGCCTGGTGCTGCAGTTTGTGTCGCACTTGCGAATCTACTCCAAGTAACGTAGGTCGCGCGACTGAAACTGGGTTCGTGTCTACTTTGTTTGTTCAAAGAACTTGAACTCTCGGCTCGGTGTTGCGAGATGCGGGTCGCGACCAGTTAATTATAAGCATTGAGGTAATCCTGCAACGAAGATCCAACTGTCAGAAACTATTGTCATTCGTTGATGTCGGGGAGTTGTGTGCGGAAGCCATCCGATTGATTACGATACCATGTCTCAGGTGGTCACCGGTGAGAAATATGGAAGCTGTAGTGGAACAAAATGCGGGCGACGGTAGTGAAGGAGACCGAAAATGAGAGTGTGATAAGGTAAAGTGACAATGATTTTGAATGTTGGAGTCCTGCCTTTACATAGAATTGACTCTGAAAACGCTCATACTCATTATGTGACCCTTGTTATACACCGACGTTCTAAGTACAGTGAAATAGTTCTTTATTCGTCGTCCCCAACCATGACATCCAAAGCTCCCTTCGCAGCCTTCACACTGATATAATTTCTGTTGCTATCACCCTTCTTGCCCTGCATACCACCAAGCACCTTCGTAACGGCCAAGTCCTTGCCCTCAAGCCTGATATCGCCAGCAATACCGCGTGCATCGATCGTACCTTGGAAGTTTTCTGGGTATGTAATCATCTGATCACCTGCCACAGAAGTATGGTACGATTTGAACAAGCGCCCTGCAGCGATTGAGTCGACGTAGACGCGTGCTGGCCCAGAACCAACTTTAGTCGAGAGCTCAGCACGGTTGGGTTCAGCGGCAGATTCAAACACGACGTCGACGTATATGGAGCCTTTGGCGACATCCAAGGTCGTAGAGTTGTAGACTGGGAAGGAGCCCTGCAGGTGACCATTGCCGAGCTTGATGTTGGACTTGCCTTCGTTCCCACCGGAGATAGAGGAGATGTCTAGAGTGACGTTGCCGTTGGCCACGTCGATAGAGGTTTCGTATCTAGCCTGCGTCAGGGATCCATGAAGAGCACCGCTGGCTACTGTGAGCTGAGTGACGTTTGTGTGTACCGGGCCTGGCTTGACGAAGCCTTTCGCAAGTCTGATGGCAAAGATACCAACCTCGAGTGATTCTGGAAGCGCGGAGTAGTCGACCATATGTTTGGGCAAATCGACATTGAATTTCGGTAGACCGAAAGTACCGAGAATGTTTGAAGGAATCTGGATCCTAGCTGAAGCGTAGGTCTCTAACCTGCCGGTGGATGGAGTGTTGATAGTCAGGTAGCCATCCTTCTCCTCGATACTGATGACACTATCTTTATCTTTCTTGTCGGTCTTAATGTCTAGGTCGATGACGACCTTATCAGACAGCTTTGAGGTTTCAAATACAACCTTGCCGAAAGCCTTAGCTCCTCTCACACTCAGTCCAGATGCTGCAGTAGGCTCGAACTCGAAATGTGTGGTCCCGTCATAGGGCTTCCATTTATCGATTGGTGGGAATGGGTGCTGGTGATGACCGTCGCCTCCCTTCATCAAGCCATGGCATCCTGTGACCGATTTGGCATAGAAGCTTCCGTGTCTGAACAAATCGACAGCAAGGAAAAAGCTCAGGGCGATGATGGTAACCCTAAGAAGTCGTCTCGTGAAGCTTGCCTTCTTTGGCTGAGCTACATGTGTGACTGGGATTGGAAGTACTTCGATTTCGACCCCCGAGGCCTTCTCGTTAGGATATTGGTTATCTGTGTACGCCATGTTGTCGATATACAAGATAGTGAGAAGTGAGAAAGATTGGAGGAGGGTAGTATCTTCAAGAGGTTTACTGAAGAAATGGTGTTGCCTGAAAAGCAAGCGGGTGTTTGGGAGCTACGACATAGCTACGACATCATAAGGTTTGCTTGTACCGGTGCCTGACATCAGCAGTGCACTATTGCTCCAAGCCACAACTCCACAAGCCACACAACATATGGATCTCAATAGAGACCACCTGCTCTCGTTTTCTATAGAATGTGACCTATCGAGATAGGCTTAGCCCTTCTGATCAGGCAGGTGTATGCGTAACACCAACCGTATTGGTAAGACCCACGTATCCCTTGGCCAAAGCGCTTAATTCTTGGCAAAACCAATTGGCTACCCTTAAAGTAGTTTAACGTCAGCGAGAGAGGAAAGGCGTCGAAAGACGTCCGACGACCGTACGGTATCTCGGAGTCCAAGTAGGTCCGGAGCCGAAGTACAGCGTCATCTTCAAGCTACGCTATACCTATTCAGATTATGGAGCATGATCTAATCTGGAGGTCACATTCTATAGAAAACGGGAGCAGGCGGTCTCTAATGCAATATCAGGTTATGGAAAAGCTTAAATGCGGTGGCAATATAATAGTTAAGTGCTTCTGCGGTAATAGGGGTTTCCAGCGTTACTAGACAGCATCCGGGTAGCTACACACTAGGTGATACTGCAGCACGTTGTTCCAGTAATCAGAACACCTGTTTAGGCGTGTAGCGCGGAAGCTCTTACCGACAGGCAGTCTGAAATTACAACTGCTAAAACAGCGCATCGTCGCGTACCTAATCGAGGCTGTGTTTGACCCGAGTGCATTATAAAAAATGCTGCTTTTTCAACTATTTACATCTTTACTGTAAATCGTATGACTGTAGACTCGTTGTAAATCAAATCATTGGCTTCCCTTTAATGCTGAAGACGCAGTGGACCTGTGCCGCCACTTCTCGAGCCGCTCTTGCTGCCAAAGCTATCGAGACACCCTGATTCGCAAGGCGCCCTTGCACATTACCTACCTTGTGCTGCGCCGACATGCAGTGCTCCGGACGCGTTTTCCTTGGAGTCACGTGCCAGGCAGCACCAGGCAGTAGCTAACGATATGCCTTAGCTGAACATATAGCTTCGTTGTGCTACCACCAATGACAGCCACCGAGCTTCCGGTTTGTGAACGAATGCGAGCTCACTTGCCGGAAAATGATATGTTGCGAATTCGGTAGCAGTTTTGGACCCAGAAGAAAGAGCATCGTTGAGAGAAGCACCCATCAGTGCGCAAATCCGTAATGTGTCCGTGGGCGGACAATCCTAGCATGCCACAGGTTGCCAATCAATCCTTGTGCGACGGCAAGCCCGACCTATTTCTAGCGAGCCTTCCCTGTTTGGCCAAGCCCTTCCATCTGACTTTCGTCCCCTCCACTTCTGTACTTTTGTTACGCCATACCTGATCGAGCGCTTTATAAACCATCATTGCCCATCACTGAGAACGCCTTGCTTGACGAGTCGTCACAAGGTTCCTTAACGTGCCATTAGCTGTATACCAGAAGAAGATATCTAGAAAGCCATTCAAGGCGACCTAAACCGTCACCTAAAACAAGCATAGGTATAATATCAATAGATATTCTGACATTGTAGCGTGGGGATGAGCATGAGTTGTCATTCTCGTACCTCGCATAGTACCTACAAGCAGCATTAGTGTCTCATCATGTCTGGCATATCGTATAACGATTTTTACTCTTTGCCCCAGTGGACACCCTACTACCAGCAGTCGTTCCCAGTCTCTCACCCACCATACGTTCACACACCTGCCACACTTTACCCTCCGCAATACAAGTACAGAAATGTGCCTCCGCTGCACGGATCATACCCGCAACATGTCAACAATAGCCCGGAACCTCCAATCAGACGTAAGCGAGCCAGCAAGCCAAAGGTGAGGACGGGATGCACGACGTGTAAGGTAAGCCAAATTTGATCCAAGTTCTTTTGTATGCGGGTGTCTCAACTTGCCTGGAACTCATTTACTGGTCCCGTAAATTTCAATCCGATCTTAGCGTTTGGCACCAGCCACGTATTGGAGCATCGGCTGACCATAGTTTGCCTTCAGATACGGAAGGTCAAGTGCGATGAACGGAAGCCGTCTTGTTGGTCTCCGTATCCCACTATGCCGAGATGCAAGACACCGCTTACGTTAGGACACAGGTCTACGCTGCACCAGTACCGGTAGGACCTGTGATGGATACGCTTATCCTCGCAAGGACCCAGCAGCTTGCGACGTGAATGCGAGCCACACTCCACAGAGCTCGTTGCCACCTGTTTGCAAGGACATCGTCAAGAAGGCAAGACCATCTCCTGAAGTATTTGTCCCTTCATTCGGATCTCAGTCGACGCTCAGCCAGCCTTTCGCAGGCACAATTCAGGAGAAAAGAACATTCGCAAGATTCAAATATCGTACCGTGCCGGCCTTTGCAGGAGGATCAGAAACCGAGTTCTGGACCGGACTTCTGTTGAGAGCTGCATCTTCTGAGCCAGTCATCAGGGCCGCTGTTCTCGCCCTAGGGTCATTGCACGAAGACTACGAGAGCCTCGAGGGAAAATACGATCAGAGTGTGGTCCCATCAGTCTCATATGACACAGCCCTATTATACGGCGAAGCAATCCGCAAGCTGTACAAGAGAATCGACACTACACCAGGGGAGACTGCTAACTTAGCAGTCATCGCAAGCATTGTTTTTGCGTGTTTCGAGGTGCTACGCAGGAACGATATGGCTGCGGTGGTACACTATCAGCAAGGTATGAGACAATTGATGAAACAAATGAATGAGCGCAGGCATGCAGATGGTCCGCTTTCGACGGATGCAGAGGCCACAGTCATCAGGTCGGCGCCTCAAGATGATCTCGATATCTGTCTCCGGGTGTTTGCCCGCTATGATATCCAAGCTTGCACCTTCTCGAAACCGAAAGCCGAAGCACTCAACGTCAACCTACCAGCTATCCCGCCTAACGAGGTTGGCCTGACCGAAGTCAGACGCTACCTGGACAATCTGTTGATCGCTATCTATCAACTGGTGAGGTCTGACCTAAGCATGTTCAGGTACTGGACAGCGGACGAGGTGTCCCCAGCGTGGCTCGAGAAGCGCGATGATGCGCTGAACACATTTCAATCATGGCTGGCTGTCCTAGAGAAGTCTATACCATCAGACGCGGTGACGCTGCGGAATCATGGTATTACAGCATCAAAAAGCATTCTCGGCCTGCTTCTGCAAGTAAAGGTTGCCATGATCATGCTGCGCACATGCATAGATTGTGGACCAGAAACCACATTCGATCAGTTCATACCACAGTTCGAGGAGATGGTTACAAGGGTAGAGGACATGACCAGAATACTCGGTCTGGAAGCTGGGGAGCCCCTGGACAAAGAGACAGTGCCCTTCAGTATGGAGCTTGGTGTCATTCATCCGTTGTTTTTCATTGCCTGGAAGTGCAGAGACTGGCAGCTCCGGCGGCGAGCAATCACTGAGCTCAGGAAATGCGGAAAAGAGGGCGTCTGGGAAGGCCCGATCATGGCTGTTGTTGCTGAGAGGATCGCACAAATTGAAGAGCAAAGTCTCAACCCTGGGACGTTCGTGCCTGAAGGATCTCGAATTCACGACCTAAGGAAAGGGGTTGAGTACGATGAGCGTGTGGTAAGAGCTGAAATGCGGCTGGCGCAGGATTCAACATGGAAGAACTGGGCTGTTTTGAGAGAAGCCATACCTCTCTAAATAACGGGTCACGAACCTTCCACGAACATTTTCAGCGAGGCGTTGGTGGTGCATGACGATTCTACACCTCACAAACAGTCGGTGAACAATGTGAAATCAGACATAGAGGTCAAGATATATCAATGAGCACTTGCATGACGCCGATGAATACATGATTCGAGCTATCCAATGCTGGAGTTGCATGCAGTGATTGGAGAAGGAAATATCTTCATGCCCGAGAAGAGCGCCCTAGGCTTATGTGCTGTACACCTTGCTTCGTAGCCAAAAGCGACAAGTTCAAGAGAGCGAACGACTTTAGGCTTCGAGAATCTTTCCCACGGATCTCGAAGCCCAATCAAAA
>Ga0210040_10002422_pt1 | contig 26351 bp, 25 predicted proteins | sample CryGeyCG12114_NA_FD_185462 | JGI IMG/M metagenome (GOLD analysis project Ga0210040, IMG submission 185462) | Groundwater microbial communities from aquifer - Crystal Geyser CG19_WC_8/21/14_NA (SPAdes) (version 2) | ecosystem: Environmental > Aquatic > Deep subsurface > Groundwater | place: USA... | reverse complement strand
ATGAATCCAATTGATCCATACGCGATCGTAACTCGTACATTGAAATTTGTTCCAATTGTGGCCTTTGTACAAAGTCCTTGCAGCGATCCAACTGGCCAGCAATGACCATTCTTTTTCGCCTCAACTCGTCCATCTCGAAGTGACTGTAAGAAATATTGAAGTTTTCAATTCATGTTTCTTTAGATATCTCTGAACAATTATCGATTTACTCTCGATCAATTCTTATTCATAAATTCCCAACCATACGATAGAATTTAAAACTTGTGGTTTTCAAAGAAAATATTTATCAAATGCCATGAGCCAACTGAGATTTAACACGTGAGATACAACTTTACTCTCACACTCAGTCACTGGAATTCCTCCATATGAATTCCAGACCTTCGATGGGGATTTCCATATTAAATCCCGGACTCTATCTTGAGATTCCTTATTTGAATCTCTGACACACCACTGAACTGTGTCACAATAAACCCGAAGGTCAAGAGTTCCCCATAAAACTCGATGGCCCCAGGCTCTCTCCGCCTCAATCCTAGGATATATAAATATCTGTGCTGCCCTTATGGCACGGGTTCCACAAAAGATAGAGTCCAAACAACTCAAATAAAGGGCTCCTTAACCAGATTGGCAAATGTATACTTTAATAGACAACCATCAAACTCCCTTTGAGCTCTTAAATTGTTCCAATTTCTTTTGTATTTCAGACCTTAGTTCACTTATCCGGTTCGAAGGACCAGAATGTTCACGACGCTTTTCATTATCTCAAACTTCGATGTTTAAAAGTGAACCAATAACCCAATAGGGCAACACTGGCAAGTGAACTGAGGAGAAATAAATTCTACAATGACCGAAACATGGAACAATAACTTACTGACCTTTTATGCTTTATTCAATCTTCAGCATATATTCTTCGCTATTCCAACAATAACCGACAACTCAATCGCAATTAATTAAATATAATTATTAATTATAATAATCAGACAAAGAACAAGTACCCTTCTTCCTTCCCGTCCACACACCTAATACTTATCCTCGACTACAAATCACACATTCTCATAACTCGCGTAGTTTTATATCCTGCTAAACATTAGATGGCGTTAAATCAATACCTAAAATTGTAATATTATAGAGACGCCAACACTATATGTATCCTGTCTTCACTCTTGAACTTGTGAGTGCAATAAAACAACGCAATTGTCAGCTCTTTAGTACAAAAAAATAAAACAATGGAGTCATAAAATTAACTTTTATCTACAAAAAAACGAGCGAATGATGTACAATTCACAATTCAGTTTGATTGTACAGTTTTCCAATATGTTTAATAAATTAGAGGTTGTCTGCCAAAACACAAATGTGAACAAATGGAGGAAATGCTCCATATAAGCAGCAGAATCAGCAGGATTTTCAAAAAGTGTCTTTCGAAATATTGGTTTCTAATTTCGATTGCTGCTGCTGTACCCTGGGTAAGCAAATTACGTTGGAGTTGGAATGATCATAAATTTGTTTTTGCTATAATTGTTGGTTTTATTAGGCAATTTGTACACCACCATACGTGAATCGAAGTTTTGCTGCATTATATGACTGGGAGAATTATACAGAATGTGATGGGGAACAAGCAGATGCAGCGGGCAATGAGGCATTGGCTGCACGAGCTTTGGCTTCATGCATTCTCTGGCAGCATCATAAATGGGTAAAATACATTCTAAATGAAATCCAAACCTAGGGAAACAGCAGTATGAAACAGAAAAAAGTAGTTTTGAAGCTAAAAAAATCACTTTTTATGCTTGCAGTGTTTTGTGCAATGCGTTGTTGAGTACGCTGGACTAGTGAAACCAGATAGGACTGTAAGTCGTAAAAAGATTATTGAACATTCTAAAATGTTCCCAAAAAAACATAAAAAGGAGATGATTCTAGCTGCATTTGCCTGTACTAAAGGTATTTTTCGAATTCTTGAAATCGTGTGGGCTAATATGGTTTTTTAAATAACTATAAGCTTTTTGAAAAACTGAATTCAAATGTAATGTCGTTTGTGTCAGCTGAAATATTTTAAAATACTCGATTTGTTCCCTCAAAAACTTAAAATGTCGGCGATGTTTTTTTTCAGGCATAAAAGTGGGTCCCATTGATGGACAGTGTAGAGACGCAAGACGAATTTGGAGATGTTTTGTAAAAGAATGTGAAAGGGTAACGAGAATTTTTTCATTAATCATTTGAAAATATGTCTTTACAAACTAAGCTCGCAATGTTTTCCAGATTTGCGGAGTATCTGGACCGAGAGCAAAAAATAAAATACAAAAACCACCTCCATCTTCAATAAGAGTGAGCTATAGCTGTTAAAAACTATATTCGAATCAAAACAATAATGGGTTCAAATTCTTGAAACACATTTTGTCCACAATATAGGGATCAATAGGAATTCTCAGTATGAGTCAATAACTTAGAATCTAATTCGTGCATAAATTCCCAAAATTGGAGAAAATAAATGGAAATATTGGAAAGTAAAATGCTCTCAACTATGAATTAAGACCAGCGGAACAGTATGAGAATACATGGATGGCGAAGATATAATTATTCACGCATTGTTGAAAAAATTAATTTGGGATCAAAAATGACTTTCCTAATGCTTCACATTCATATGGATTCCAATCTCATAATCTTATTATTTTCATATATTCTGGAAATCATTTTATTTCCCACCGAAATGGAATCGAATTCCAATAATTCGCTCAACCTAATGCATAGAAATTTTAGCCTAGTCATAATAATCTATCTAGGAGGAATATGCTTATATTTCGTGGACTTTGGATCCCGGACATAGCGTTCCAATTTAGTGAGAGCCGCCTCCTGAGCACTAACTGGGGCCACTATGGGTGGCAAACTTTCCCCAATTTTCGCATCCTCCGGGAACAAAAGTGGGGCAGGGAATTTGAGAAGATCTGCAGATGGGATTGGACGATCCTTAGGGTTTGTCACCCAATGATGGATCCGACATCGGACAACCCCTTTCTCCCGGTTATTTACCTACGAATATTACGAAAATTTTCAACTTTTCATCCTCACCACTCACTGTTGATTTCAAAACGTGTTGTGAATTTATTATTTTACCTGAATATGCACAAAGAATTCTTTGCCCTCTAAATTCATATCTGGTCCAGAGATTGGCCGATCGGGTAATGTTATGGCCTCTGCAGGGACCTGGACTCCCGCTTTTCTAAAAGCCGTTTTTATATGATAGGGTTCTAGAGTCCATGGCGTCTCATTATTCATTGTCACACTGACCACTAGATTCTCCAGCTTTTTCAGCGTCTATAACAATACATGTTGGTATAAATTAGAAAGCCCGTTTCATTCTGAACAAAATGAGTCTGTTTTGAACGATTTTTAGATAGCCAGTCCAAAGTTACGCGTGAAACAGTTAGGAGCAGTTGAAATACCGCAATTTTTTTAAATAGCTTAAAAGTTCAGTCAGTAAGTCTGAACTTTTTTAGTAATCAATAGATTTTGATGAAAAAAGTCGCATTAGATTCAGAATTTAAAGGACTACAAGCTTATAAGGAGTTAAAGTCTTACAGTGGCCACAAATCTGGATGAAAATGATTCTTCGGAGGATCGAAACATGTTTTCGCCCATGCGGGCAATATTTTCTGGGGACGCATACACTGCGGATTTGGCAAGCAGCAGAAAACGGGCTTCGTTTTCTTTTAGAGTCACAAGTTCCCCTTCCTTCCCGATTTCTGGAATATGAAATAGCATTTAAGTAATGGATCTCAAATTTTTGAGAGATTTTTAGATACGAAACTGACCATTCACATATTTGGTAAGGATAATGTCCAAATCTCGAGGCATATTGTATTCCCAGGGAGTTTGAACTTTTTCATAGATTCGGTGTTCACGTCGAATGGACGGAAATTTGTGAGATTTTCGAAGCTTGGCTTCAAATCTTCGTTTTACTATATAATATGTCTGTGAAAAACGGATAATTCAAGCATAGACAGTTAAATTTTAAAACAACTATGTGAAAAATTAGCTAAAATTTTACCCGGTATTGAAAATTTGATTGAAATCCCGGCACTATTCCGGCCACGGTTTTAAAAATCCCGAAAACGCTCATTTTGAGAAAACACAATTTTCTATTATTACACCACACTCATAACAACATTAGTTCGAAATAATCTAAACTTAATAAAAATTAAATAACGAAAATTATTTATTTAGAATTTCAGTCTAAAATCTAAAAAACAATTTTCGCGGTCAAAAAGAAATATTTGCATTTTGAATTTTTAAGCGCGATCTATTTCTTAAGCGGGCACAAATATGATCAGTTGTACTTCTATCAAGAAAATAATTTTAGGATTCCACAAGTTCTGTTTGTCTTCTAATTAATTTGTTAATTAACGAATCACTTCCATTAAAGATGTAGTCAGTGAATAGATGAAATTTCAGTTGTGCCGAACATTTAGCATTTTTTGGATACTTCATTCTGTTTGTGGGACAACAAAGTTAGTAAAGTTTGAAAAGTGTCCATCGGACGGGAGAGCATTTTATTAATTGGATCATTCATTTAGGTAAGTTCGAAATTTTTAATTGCTTTCTAGATTTAATTTGTTCATTTTTATTGCACAGCATAGGTTGTACTCACATTTTTGCAAAACAATTCAGCAATCCACATTCAAGCATTGGTTTTTTTTATTAACAGCGGCATTCTCATTTCATATTTCATTGTCCAGTTACGACAATTTAGAACTGGACAGTGAAATTTAGAAGTTCACTAATTTAGATTCCAAATCATTGAAAAACTAGACCATCTAGATTCTAGAGTCACTAAAAAATGTTGTACGAATAAAAAATGAGACAGTTTAGATTCTATAGCAAAGGGAAATATTGCGGTATTTTTATCACCAAACTTTCTCGTGGGCTAACCTAACCTAACCTCAACCACAATACTAGAACGACTAGAACAAAGTTGGGTTCTCAAAAGACCGCCCTTAGCACAGTCATATTTTAAGATACTGACACCGTGAGAAATAAAAAATAACACGCATAAATTCCAACATCCGGACTCTTAACTTACAATTTTGCAATCTAATTGTGCTTGTATATGTTATTAAGGCCCAAGGCCCATAATGTTAAAATTTCAATTTCGTTCGATTCCTCGTGTTTTTAAAACTTCCTGGGACGGCTGGCCATGCCCCCTTGGGTGTTGAAACGACCCTTCCTGGTCTTGGCATCAAACAGGATTTGGGATTGCCGTTTGATTTGATTCCTGGCCACTGGCTCCTCCTCTTGGTCATCCTCCTCACTGCTCTGGGTCCTCCCGATCCCCAGTTGCTCTTCCACTGCAGGCCCCCATAACATGGAGTCCACCCCTGCTTGGTCCCGCTCTTTCCAATCTTAATATATTCAACAATAGCACTACAATTAGGCATTCCTTTGAAATAGAAAATCCCAAAGTTTTCAATGCAATATGAATAATTTCATTGCCTTTGATTTTAGAATCCTGAATCGCAGCTCTAATAGTTTAAAAGAAAAATATTCTTTTCGAAATGCTGTACAACACATTTCTAACTAACTACGTTAAATTCTAAAGCACCAAAAATTGCACATTTTTAAAAAATCCCGACTTATCTCGTCAGTTTAAAATCTAAAGTAGCAAGCATTTCATGAAACAACTGGCTACTTCCGTAGAAATATCAAGTTTACCCCAAACATTGGGTCCTTTTTGATTGCCCGTGGGACTGGACACAAGAAATTCGGGCATCTTTTGTGCTCCCTTTGAATTATCTGATTCTTCTTCTTCTTTTTCGGAGCCACTGACATTCCCTGTTGTTGTGGTGGCTAAAGTCAAGTTCATGAGATTGCCCGAAGACAAAATGAGGGGGGCAATTCCTCCTGTGGGCGAAGATTGCATGGAGCGCATCAAGATGGGCGAAATAAGATTGTCCACCGAAGGTTCGAATCCTTCGAACATTTGTTGAATTTGTCGAAGGATCCCTTCGAGTAGTCCGATTGTTTTGAGGGCTGCCAAGGGCGGTCTCACACTATCCCATTTCTCTGCTGCTTCCTATTTATAAAGTCAAATCAGTGGCAAAAATTATATTTTTCAATTCTCCCGAATTTCTGAACTTTCTGGTGTTTGTTTTTGTACAATAGGGTTTTTGCATCCATAATGTAGAAATATGGTTGAGACTTGAAAACTGCTGTACTTTTTTTTATTGTGTACAGCATTTTTAGTGAAAAGGATAGTTTTTTTTGGAATTTTAGAATTATGTATGAATAAGTGATAGGAAAATTTTTGTAAATAGTTTTGGATTCTCACTATTAGGCGATCGTTTTTTCACTGTTTAGGATGTATGATGCGTTTTTTTTTTAATTTCTCTGATTCGGATTCCAAGCTGTCTTTTTTCACTTTTTAGGGTTTTATGCTATTTTTTCGGATTTTGATTGAAATCTATAGTTTTTTTTGTTAGATAGGATTCCAAGCTTTGGTTTTTACTTTTTCGGATTGAAATCTATTGTTTTTCTATTATTTGGGATTCCAACTTTCCGATTCGGATTCCGAATTATCGTTGTTTGTTGTTTCACTGTTAAGGCTTTTAAGCTACTTTTTTTGCATTGGGATTTTGGGATTGGATTGAAATCCATCGTTTTTTCATTGTTTAGGATTTCTAACTTCGGTTTTTTCGGATTCGAATTGAAATCTTTATCGTTTTTTCACTGTTTAAGATTCCAAGCTTTGTTTTCTTTTCGGAAACGAATTCCAAATTATCGTTTTTTTATTGTTTACGATACTAATAAGCTACTTTTTTTGGAGTCGAATCTCAAATTTTCCTTTTTGTTTGTTTTGGATTATATTAGCTGACTGAGTTTTTTCACTTTATCGGATTCAGTTTCAAGTCTAAGTTACAGTTTTTCCCCTGCTTTGTATTCCAAGACACCACTTTTTGTAATTTAATGTAATAAATAACATTGAAAATTCTGTTTTTTTTTCTCACCAACTGGGCCATGTCATCAGATCCAATGTCATACAGCGTACAAAGTTCCTTCAACTTGTTCCAAATGTGCTCAATTAGGGCCACCAGTGCATCCATGTTGGCCCTGAGTTGGTCACTCTCAGTGCCCGTGGTCTCAATCTCGGACTCGAGGGCATTTCCCTGCTGTGTCAATTTCTCCCGGCTCAATCCTCCGCTGTACTGGAGACAAATGAGTTTGTCCTCCAGGAATCGTTTGTGCAGTTTCGATTTCCGCACTTGCGACTTCACTGTCTGCTCCCGTTCCGCCAAATAGGCCGCGTGATGGCGTTGTTCCAAGAATTTCAACACTATCCCTTCTGCCATATTTTCCCCTGCAAAATGCGTATCCAAATGTGTATTCGCAAAATCTCATAATTGCCTTACATTTTATGAGGTTTTGACTTTAGATTCGAAATTCGAAAGCAGAGGAAAATTTAGGGTTTAAGATTCGAAAGCAGGATTAAAGTTCGGAATTTAGATTCTAGAGCAGGAGAAAATTCCGGGGTTTAGATTCGAAAGCAGTAGCTAAAACTACAAGTTTTTAAAAACTTTCAGTTTATCATGTTTTACCCGTAAGATTCATGAGAGACGAGAAGACAGACTCTAAAATCTGAGAATCCGTTGGTTCCAATTGCTGGGAAGGTCTGGTGACGACAGGATACAAATATTGACTGGAGGAGCCCAAGTCTTCGGTCGAAGAGTCCCGGTGGATCACATGGAACTTCGGGTAACTCAGTTTCCCGCCCATGTAGTCCATCTTCTCTCGCGTTGTTTTCAACTCCAGGCGGGCATTTAGTAGTTTTTGTTCCCGTTCCGAGTATTCCATCAGTGTTTTTTTCTCCACCTGGGAATCCAGCCAATATGCATGTTCATTTAGATTTGAAAACATTAAATAGTTTACTGAATGAAAAAAGAAAAGATTTTTTTGAGAAAATGGGCAAAAAAGCGTTATTTGAGCTTTTGAAATCAAATTGGGTATAATAATTCAAAGCTTTAGATTCGATAGCATGGTATTTTTCACCGCAGGCAGGCTTTAGAATCGAACTATGGAATTTTTTATTGCTCTAGGAATAATCTAAACGGTTTTTTTTTAGTTCTGAGCTGTGAAATTTCTCAATTTTTGGAATCCTAAATCATAGTTTATAGTGAAGCCAACTGTTGTGATCTTAGATTTTTCAAATAATCACTGCTTTAAAATCTGAATCAAGAATGAGTTGTTTTTCTCGTTTGAACAAAAAAACCAGTTTTGGGATAAAACATCTTTTTTAGTGTTTACCTGTGCCAAAGCTTTTTTGGAAATAGTTCGTGCTTTGGAAGCTTCACGCAAAACACTCTGCATTCGTGTAATTTCCTGGGCCTCGTGAATTATTTTTTTCTGCATTGTGGTGACTTGTGAGTTGCGACTTTCATTTTCCAGCTCCAACAACGTGATCATACTTTTGTAGCGTGTGCTCACATTCTCCGCCTCTGTGATCTTCATCTCCATCCCTGCTGTCTCAGTTTCCACTTCTTTTAGTTCCGTTTCCCTAAATATGGAAAATTATACCGTTTTTTAGGGAAAAAGGTAGGATTTTTACAAGTACTTACTTAGGCTGACGTTGGACTTGTCAGGAATGTTTTCGTTTATTCCCAAAAAATGCAGGTTTTGAGTCAAATTGTGTTTTATTTATCACAAAAAAAATGCTATTTTGTCTAAAAAATGTTTCCGAAAAATCAAAATTGCTGAAATTGTGGGAAAACATTCAATTTTTTTTCATAAGGAAAGGCCAGGTTTTTATAAGCATTAGTTAAGTGTTGGGTTTCTGAGGAATTTTTTCGTTGATATTTTCAAGAAATACAGTTTTCGAGTCAAAATGTGTTTTTTGGATCACAAAATTTGCATTTTAGACTCCAAAATGTTTTTAAAATGATAAAAAATGCTAAAAAACGTAATGTAGATCCCGAAAACGACATATTTGCTCTCAAAATCTACGGCTTTGACTGTTAACTTTTCAGTTGTAAAGAAAATTCATTTTTTGTCACAAAACGGGAATCTAAAACATAAAATGGAAATTTTCCCCCAAACCGTGCCGTAAACTCTCTGACCTAGGATCCGATATTTTCTCCTTTCGGGGTTGAGCCATATCCCGCTCCAAAAGCTTCTCCATTTGCTCCAATCTCTTCAATTTAGGCTCCAACTGGGCCCTTTTGAATTTGCCCAAATTGAGTCGATTTTTGAAATCGCCCACTTTGCATTCCAACATGTCCACTGTCTCGTTGAAATCCTTATCCTTATATGCATAGGCTTTCAGTTTGTTCCCACTGTGTTCCCAGATCTCTTTGAAATAGTTATATTTGGTATTGGCCAACTGTTTGATCCGTCCCTTAAGGGCCCCATTAGTCTCCCGCAATTTTTTCACACAAATTTCATTCTCCTTGAGGGACTGCTCATTGAACTCGTATGTGGCTTTCCGTTCCCCTTCCACTAAGTGGATCCGTTTTTTGAGATAGCTGATTTGATCATAGACGGCGCGATGGGAGTCTTCAAACAAAATGTTTTCCACGGATCCGAGTTTTCGGGATTTTGGCATTTTGGATTAGAGATTGCTAAAAATTTGGAAAATTTAGTTGGAGCAGCCTAGTTTCTGTACATTTGTTGATTTTGTTGACTGAGCGCAACAGAATAGAAAGTTTGATCAATACGTTCTGAGTGTGCCATGGGTTATGCGGAGTGAAATGTTCCATAATGCGTGTTTGTTGTTACTAGAATATAGCCAAAATGTTAGTCAATAGGAAAATGTCAAAGTTTAGGAGTTTAGATGCTGAAATTCCCGGAAAATGTTTTAGAAGTTTACATTCTAATGCTGTGATGGTTTGTATACTGCATTGAATTTTACAATAGTAGAATTTGTCCACTCGTTTACCCCAGGTTGGGGAAAAATTTTGGGACACTGGCAACTTTTGGGCACATTTTTAAATCTTTCTGAGAAAAATTAACAAAGTAACAGAAATTGCGCTACAAACCGTACTGTGGCCGCTATCACAAAAAAATGCTGAACTTTCACTCCATTAATTAAAAAATTCGCCAAAAAATAAGTATTTTGGGGTCAATTTCCAGGTTATTTAAAAAAAAAACTATTTTATACATTCTACCTATTTTTCTTTTCTCTTTTTTTAGGAGTAGATGGCAGGAAAACGAGTGAATGAGTCCCCATGCCAAGGGCGAAAGAGGGGTCGAGGGGCAACCGCCTCCCGAGGAAGAGGCCGAGGCCGAAGACCACAAGAGGATGACTCCAGTCAGGAGGACGAAGAGGCCCTCATCACTCAACGACGGGCCCAGATCCTGGAGGAGGATGAGGAGGATGTCCAAGGGGAATATCGGGAGGAAGGTGGTCTCATGATTGAGGACATTTATATTCCTCCCAAGCACACTCGCACGGAGCATCCTCATGTGGGCCAACGATTAGTAAGTTGTCGAAAAAAAAACCGAAAAATAGATCGGGCCAGATTTTAATTTTCTTTGTTTGTATTTGAATTTCAAAAAGCTGTGGAAGCAAGTGAAAAAATAGCTACTGTAGGTTTTGCGGTATTTTTGGCACCCAACTTTGTTCAAGCAGCCAACTTTTGCTAACCACGACTATAAAAGACAATTTGGTGTTGGAACAAAGTTGGGTGATGAAAAGACCGCCGTTTGAAACTGCTTGTTTTTTCAGATTTAAATTCTGAAGGAGTAAATTTTTTATCTTTAAATTCTAAAGCACAGGTACTGAATTTTTGATTAGCTTAGTCAGTTAGTTAGATTTGCAAATCGGCATGCATTTTTGTTAACTTTTGACTAAAAATCTGGGAATTTTTTCCCAAATTCTGGAAACTAACTAAGCTAACTAACTACAGTGCTTGATTGATTCTTCTATTTTTTTTTCACCAGGTGATAGAAAAAATCGTGTGCGAGAATTTCAAAAGCTACGGAGGCGTGAAAGAGATGGGCCCATTCCACAAATCCTTCTCGGCCATTGTGGGCCCCAATGGGAATGGCAAAAGTAACATCATTGACGCCATGTTATTTGTCTTTGGCTACCGCGCTTCCAAGATCCGTTGCAAGAAGGTGTCCGTCCTGATCCACAAGTCGGAACTTTTGCCCAATGTCCGTAGTTGCGCCGTCACTGTCCATTTCGTCAAGATCAACGACACGGGCAATGAAGGAGATGGCTATGAGGTGATTCCCGACTCCACTATCACCGTTACCCGGAGGGCCTTTTCGGACAATAGTAGCGGGTATCGACTCGATGGGAAAAGGGTGAAATTTCAAGAGGTCGCCGCCTTTTTGAAAACTAATGGTCAGTTTCGGGCTTTTTGCACGTCTTTAGTTTCAAAATTGGGTTGTAATTGGTTTTTTTTTCGGTTTCAGGTATCGACATTGTACACAATCGATTCCTGATTCTTCAGGGTGAAGTGGAACAAATAGCTCAGGTGAGTTTTCAAATTTTCGGGAATTCAGATCATGTTAAGAGTATAATTAATCGGTTGGGTGTTTTTTCTTTTAAGATGCCTCCGCGATCCCGAGATGGACATGAGGCGGGTCTTCTGGAGTTCCTGGAAGAAGTGATTGGTTCCCACAGATATATCAAAACATTGGCCAAACTGGAGCAACGGGTGGAGACTTTGGACCACGCCAGGGAAGAAAAGTTGGTCCGAGTGGGACTTGTTGAGAATGAAAAGAATAAAATGATGGAGCCTGTCAAAAAGGTATTCTGAGGCGTAAAGATTTTAAATGTTTTAGAATTTAAGGCATTACAATTTTCTCAATTTTGGAATCTAGGGCATGACCATTCAACATTTTTTGCAATCGAACCTAAGAATATTCAAAAACAGAAACGAAAGCATCAAATTTTTGGACTTTTAGACAATTGACAGTTTTTTTCTTTTTTTATAGGCCAAGGACTTCTTGCGGGACCAAAATGCGAAAACTCGGTTGGAACACACTTTGGTGCAAGTGCAGCAGTCGGAAGCAAAAGTGGCGGCCCAAGAACTGGAGATGGACAAGGCAGGGAAAGAGGAATGCAAATCCGGAATAGTGGCTCGTCTCCAAGAGATCTTTGATTTGAAAAAAGCCCGGGAGGGGGAATATGCGGATGCGGAGAAGAAATTCAAAGCCGCCGAATCGGAATACAATAAGAATAAGCGGATGTTGGAACGGGCTGAAGAGGAGCATATAAATTTGGTCCAAGAGTTGAAGAGATCCAATGAGAGTCGCAAGAAAAATAAGAAGGCCGCTGCCAAGTTTGAAGAGGAGATTGAGAATTTGAAGGGACTTCCGGAAAATCATCAGAAGGATATCACAAGGTATGTATTATATCCAATTATAAGGTTGGCTTTTCGAATTCAAAGTAAGGGGGGATTTCGGGGTTTAGATTCTCGAGTTCTCGATTCCAGGTTTGGATCCTTAAGCATAAGAAAGTTTTTGTGGTTTGGATTCTAAAGTTTGAGAAATTTTCAGGGTTCAGATTTTAAAGCATTAGCGTTGATTTCCGACTATTTATTTAGCTTTCCGGATCTAGGATCCTAATAACGTTGCATTTCTGACTTACTTGTTATATTCGTTTCGAATTTCGAATGACAATAATTGACCGGAAGTTTGTCTTGTTTGTAGACTGGAGAAGCGGAAGACGGAGTTGGACGGGAGTATAGCCAAAGAGGAGCAACGCGTGGCCGGGGACTTGGAGGCTCTGAATGTGCAGGTGGAGGAAGCTCTTCGGAAGAAGGAGACTGCAGACAAGGAGTGCACCAAATGGAAAAAGATACGGGATGAGAAGAAAGGGCTCCTCACCCGTCTCTCCAAGGAGTTCGTTTTATACAAGGAACGCGAGGAAATTGAGCAAAGTCAGTCAACAGTCAATTATACGAGTTTTTTCGTCCCTTCGTTTCTAAAGAGAAAAAAACAGTCTTTTGAGTCGAAAATAATGAAAAGTGTCTATCCTTTAGAATTGAAAGTAGTGGAAATTTCTAATATAGAGATTGTAAAGCATTCAAAAACTTTCTTCCATAAAAATCTAAGGCGTTGAAAGTTTGCGTGTCTTAGAATTAAAAAACAAAAACACATTGACAAATTTTCATACTATAGAATTGAAAATTGTGAAAAATGTTTTTGTTTATGACTCCAAAAAAGTGTTGAAGAGTTTTGATCCTTTAGATCCTAAAGCAAAGGGATTTTCGTATAGAATGCTTGTTCCTGGAATGCGGATTTTCAATTCTACTTTTTTTGTGCATTTCAGCCAAGATGAGAGAACTGGAGGAAGATGTGAATAACCTGAAGGAGAATATTGGGAAACGGGAGAAGGAAGGAAGATCCTCTCTGGGCAGAAATAAAGTGCCCGCACTTGAGGCCGAGATCAAGACTCGCTCTGACCAAGTCCAAGGGATGATCCAACGGGAGTATGAGAAACGCGGCGCTGCTGAGAAGTTGCGCAGTGAATATGAACAAGCTCGCGAGTCACTTGAGGGCGGCAATCTCACTGATAAGGTTAGCAAGAGCTTTGCTTTGGATTGGGGGTCCTGAAAATAAGGAAGTTTCATGCTCAAGATGTCTAAAGAGCACTTTTTGTGGCTCAAGGGATCTAAAAAACAGTTTTTCTTATGTCAAGCCTTAGCATAAGAAAAACTGTTTTTTCATCCTAAGGGCTCTAAGAACACTGTTTTCGATCCTAACAGGTCTAAAAACACGGTTTTTTGGCATAAGGGGTCTAAGACCACTTCTTTTGATTCTGAGGAACCTAAAAACGCTTTTTTTTGTACCAAGGGGTCTAAAAACACTGTTTTTCTCATCTTGAGGGGTTTAAAAACGCTGTTTTTTATTCTAAGGAGTCTAAGAGCACTACTACTAACTGTTGTAGCTCAAGGGCTTCTTGTAATATCAACAAGTCAGACTAATTTACTGTTTCTGTGATTCAGGTATATAAAGCATTCTTCGGAGCAAAAGAGGAGGGACGTCTGCAAGGGCTCTACGGCCGTATGAAAGATTTGGCGACGATTGACGAAAAATTCAACGTAGGAGCCACAGTGGCCACAGGAGTGTTGGAATACTGGGTGGCTGACACGGCGGACACAGCCACAGAATGCATAAACTTTTTGAAATCCAAAGGACTGCCCCCTCAGACATTCATGTGTCTGGAGAAGATGAAGAGATTTGAGGGGATGGCTCGGAATCCGTTCAAGACTCCTCAGGGGGCTCATCGCATCTTTGATTTGCTCAAATTGTCCAAACCTGAGTTGGCTCCTGCTTACTACAAGGCCTATTTCAATACTTTGGTATGATTAGATCGCCCTTTTTGTGGGTTTAGGGCATTTTGAGGGACTTTGGATTGGAAATATGCAAATATGATAGTTTTCGATGCTTTAGTTAGAATGTAAAATTTTGATTTTTGAAGGATTTAGTTTCCCATTGAAGAATTTTTATTGCTTTAGGAACTTTGGATTGAAAAACAAGACAAGTTTTAATACTGTAGAATCTTAATTGCGATTTTTTTTTGCTTTAGAATGTGAAACATGAAAATTTCGACAGCTTTAGACTAGAAAATTTAAAATTCTACATCTAAATTTGAGAAGTGTAGAAGAATGTAAAATAAGAATATTTTCTCCAGTAACTAAATCATCCATTTTAATTGAGTGTTCTTTGATTTCAGATTTGCGACAATATTGATATCGGGACAGAGGTAAGGTTTCCATTTTTTCCACTTTTCTGAAAATATTTTATGTGTTTACCCAATATCTACAATATTATTCACAGATCGCCTTTAATGGACGGGAACGACATCGTGTGGCCACTTGTAAAGGGGAAATCATCGATCCCTCAGGTAAGTTCAGGAATTTTAAAATGCATTCTCCATTGCATGGGCTCAGGGGCTATTTTAGTTAGCAATTTTGAATCCCTGCGCACTTTTTGAGCCATTTTACAAAGTTATGAACTAATGTGCCCTTATAGGATCCCTGATGGGCGGAGGTGCACCCCTGCTCCATGGGAAATTCAATGGAGCCATGTCCAAAGTTTTGTCGGCCAAAGTATCCCGGGAGTCGGTGGCTACTCTGAAGCGAAAATTGGACGCCATTAGTGCAGAGTTGGAAGTTATGCAGACTGAGCGAACTCAAGTCGAGAACACGTATATACATTTACGCAATCACTTACTTAATCGTAGTTAATTAGTTAGTTTAATTCATTCTGATTCTAAGGGACTAAAACTAATTAAAATGACGGATTTTCTGGAACTGAAAAAGTAAAATTGGTTTTGATATTGTGCACAGGATTCGAACACTATCTACAGAATTGTCGGAGCTGAAGACGAAGATGACCAACTTTTCTTCGGATTTGGCAGCCCTCAAGGGTCAGTTGCCTCTGAAAGAGGAGCTATTAAAAAAACAGACCAAGATTGCCGCCGAGTCCAAAATTGTTCCTGCCGTCTTGAAAGCTAAGGAGAAAGAAATTGAAACTGTGAGTTGAGTTCATATCCATAAACAAACATTTTTGAATTTCACAGAAAAGGGCTCTTCGGGTTTCTAAATAATGCAAAATTTGAATGTCACCCCTTACTATTGTTATGTAATATACATAGGTGACCTTGGAGCTAGAAAAAGCGGAGAAGCCGTTTTCGGAGATCCAGGAGAAAGTGGATGAGTTGGCCGAAGAAGTGAAACTGCTCCAACGAGACAAGAAGAATGAGATCCGGGAGAAGTTGGACGAATATCTGAAGGTACGCAAAGAGGTCATCTCCGAAATCGGGAAAAAGAAGGTGGAGCTCAAAAATTGTGAAAAGAATCGGGTCAAAGCGGAGGAGAAGTTGAAGGGCGCCATTGCCGAAGTGGGGCGACTGGAGAAAGAGATGATGGACATGAATGACCAGAAGAAGAAGTTGGAGGATAAGGGCATCGAATGTAAAGAAAAGGTCAGTTAGAGGTCCTTAAGGGTCTACAAAGTGTAGGGCTTCAGTGTTTGTTATATCTACTAACAATGATATTTGGGCGATTTTAGGAAGAAGCTTTAGAAGCCCGGATGATGGAAACGAAAGCTGAGTATGAGGAGATGAAGGCCAGTGCGAATGAGTTTGAAAAAGAAGAGAAAGGGCTTTATAAACAGAAAGTGGGCCTTGAAAATGACCTGCAGAGGATCCATGGGGAGCTCAAGGGATGGGAAAATCGACTGCGGGCTCTGGAAGGCGGTTTGGAAGGTCTTGTGTTGAAAGAGATCCCCGAAGAGGTGGTCGAGCCTCTGCAAATATTTACTGCTGAGGAATTGAAGGAGATCCGTGTCAAGGATGTGGAAACTAAGTTGGCCAAATATGTGCAGAAGTTGAAGAGGGAGGAACCCAATCTGAATATTTTGGAGGAATATCAAAAAAAGGTGGGTTTCTGTTGAGGATTTTAGTTTCTTTTTTGGTTTTGAGTGAAAAAATGAGATGTTGCGATGTTTTAGAGTCTATGGAATTGTGGGAAGATTTTTGCACTGCTTTTACTAACTAGCATTTTCTTCTTGCTTTACGATCCGAATCTGTTGGGCCAAATGATTAATTAACCATCCTTTTGTTTTACATATTACTACAGGTGAACGTGTATTTGGAGCGAGTGCAGGAGCTGGCGGAAGTGACGGAACGACGGGACAAATTCCGTTCGGCACTGCTGAGCACCACAGCCCAACGATTGTCAGAGTTCATGGAAGGATTTGCCATCATCTCGTCCAAACTGAAAGAGATGTTCCGGATGATCTCCATGGGTGGGGATGCGGAACTTGACCTCGTCGACTCCACTGACCCCTTCTCTTCGGGCATCGAGTTCTGGTCAGTCCCCCTCCCCACCACTGCCCGCCAACAAAATTACCCCTGTCTTTTTTACCCATAAAGGCGGATTTCCCCATTTTCCCATAAACTTCTGTTGGGCATTATTGGGTGGGGCGAAAGAATCTGATACAAACATTTCATATGTTCTCAAAAAAATATTTGGATTTTTAGCATGTCTATTGTTTCCCAAGAATTTTGAAAAATGGATTCCCAATTCGAATTTTATTGACTTTTGTTTAAAAACCAATATGTTAGATGCTAAAGCATTGAGGTTTGAAATTGTGGATTTTTTACCGAATTTCGGGTTTTTTTCGACGTTAATGATTTTTGGACTGATTGATTCATGTTCTGAAAATGTTTTTTTTTCCTGTAGTGTGCGACCAGCCCGTAAAACATGGAAAAAGATATCGAATCTGTCCGGAGGGGAGAAGACGCTGTCCAGTTTGGCCCTCGTCTTTGCCCTCCACTACTTCAAGCCCAGTCCATTTTATGTGATGGACGAAATTGACGCCGCTTTAGATTTTAAAAATGTCTCCATCATTGCCAACTACATCAAGGTAATGAAAACATGAAATAAATAAAAAAGCGGACAATTTCACCCAAAAATCAATTTGAATCGAGTGGTTGAAATTTCTCACTGTTTTGGAATCCCATACATGAAATTTTTACTGCTATGCAATGCTATTTGTGAAATGTTTAAAATCCCATGCATCTTCACTACCTTAGAATCCAATTCAGAATGCTATGCATGTTTTTCACCGCTTTAGAATGCAATGCTGTGTGAAAGTTTAAAATATGCCTCTTTCTTTACAGATCTAGAATCCATTGCTTGCATGCGATTGAAAAACTGGCTTTTATGAAATTTCCCTTAATTTCAACTGATATCAGCACTTTTTATTCGTTGTTTTAACAGGACCGGACGAAATTCACGCAATTTATCATCATCTCCCTGCGGTCCAACATGTTTGAACTGGCGGACAGTCTGCTGGGTGTCTATAAAGTGGACAACATGTCCTACTCGATCCACATCGGGGTGACCAAACTGCTCAAACAGCTCCAGTCCCAACTGAGTCAAGTGAATGGCGCCTCTGCCATCATGCACCATGGGAATCCACCGCCCCACGCTCCCCCTGTTCATCCAATCAATGTAAGTCCAAATCATCCTGCCTTAGGTCCCTTGAAAAGATATTTCGGACCACTTTCAAACAGTTTTTTTTTTGTCTTCAGAGAGACTCAGGAGGACATGACAAAGAGAATATGCAAACTGGGAATCCCCTGCTAGGATCGCAACCACCCCCTCTGAATGTGTCTGCAATCACTGACGGGGGAGTCAGTGGTCCCGAAGAAGTGGCTCAAAGGATGGACACTGAAGAGGATTTGCATGGATCCACTGATTCTTCCACATATGAGGATGCGGAGGATGGGACCATGGTGGCCAATAATGATACAGTCCAAGAGCCAACAGCAGGGAGTCTCAGTCAGGATCTGTTTGAATCCCAGGAGGATCCAGTGGCCCAAATAAGTGTCACCAGTAGAGCCAATCTTCAGACTCAGGTATGAACAATGATTTTTGTGTTAGTTTTCAATGCAAAGGCTGGGGTAAAGAATGTGTGCTTTGTATGCAGCGTTCAGAAATCAGTCCGATTCGGAAACCTTCGGATTCGGGAGTGTCCAGTGGGAACAATGAGGGTAGTTCTACGGATTCGAAAAAGAGGACTCGAGGACCTGTGGCCGCTTCCACTCCATGTGTGCCCCCCGTGATGCCCCGAACTGGGAGTCGAAAACGGGCAGCGCCTACCGAAATCCATTTGAGCATCCTGGCTGGCTCGGATGATGATGATGAACACAATTCAACAAGCTAATAAGGATTTCACATTTTACATACTTTTTCATTGTTTTTAATTATGGTTTGTAAACTTTGTTGTATGCTCGTATTTTTTCATCTCATTTCCAAATCAACTAATAAACTTTTGCGATTATAATACAGTTGCTGATATTCGTGTTTTATGCACATTTGCACTCATTCATGCATGAAAGAAATTAACATTTTTTGTGTCTCAATTATGAGGGGATGCGTTAGAATGGGAAAAACAAAAAACTGCTTTGGAATCTGATGAAGTCATGCAATTTTCTAGTGTGTTAGCATCATAAAACTGGAATTTTTTACCCTTAGAGAATAATTTGTTCAAATCACCAGAAAATTAATGCAGGGAATCGGGCTAATTCACCGCTTTATTGTGAACAGTTGTGTTGATAATAAGGTATGAAAGTTATCAGTATATCAAGGTTAAATTATTTATCCATCAAGTCGCTTTCACGTCACGTAACTATAAACTGATTGATTCATTGACAAATATAGAAATTATTGCATCAGAAGAGTTAAGGTTTTCATTCATTTTGTATGCATGTATAATATGCATTATATGTTTTCCTATACCCCGGAATGAAAAAAATGTTTTCAGAATGTATGAGGCTGTAAAAAAGTGAGATTGCAGTGCATCGTTTTGTTGTGAATTCCTTAACTTCTATAGGATATTATATTTTGGCTTCCCTAAACCGTCTCTCATTGTGATTATCCATAAAGTTGAAGCAAACCGGTATTGTATTTGTTGAGGAAATTCGCTCGATAGAAGTAACTAGGATGTTAAACAATGGATGATGGTGTATGAGAAGATGTTAATACTTGCGGACGAAGAATAGTTAAGGTGCGGCGGGCGGGTTCTGTCCTTGAGGGAAGATTTTGTTCTCTTTGGCCATTATATGGTGTAGAATGTGATGATACTCTTGGTGTATGCATATGACAAATCGTAAATTAATGACAATTAACTTCATGGCAAAAATTATTGTTAGGCAGAAGTGTATTATCACAAATATAATAATATATGTAATGGAGCCATATGGTGGAGGGATGGTTCTGGGGAGTAGTCATGTTAGCGAAACTACCCGGGTTCCATTCCTGGCTCCGATCAAAATTTTGACATTGCTGTATTGAAAAATTACGAACTCAAGGGATTAACCTTTTCTATAAATATTTCAGTTCGTTGGCCCTACTTATATAAACTTGCATTTATTCTACTTTCCCAGTAGCTTTGGGGCTTAAGAGAATTCACGGAAATGTGGAAGACAGCAGTTAGCTGTGCTCGTTTCTATGCTAGTATAAAATTCTCAGTAAAACAACAATAAATATAGCAGTGTTAAAATGAAGACTCCGTAATGCAACCATATGGTGGAGGGATGGTTCTGGGGAGTAGCCATATTAGCGAAACTACCCGGGTTCGATTCCTGGCTCCGACCAAAATTTTGACATTGCTGTATTGACAAACTTGCACGCAGCTACTATAGGGCGGAAACCTTATAGCAAAAGTAAATTATTCAGATTTTGAAAATTTTGTCTGACTTCATTAAATATGGACAGGTTGCAGTATTTGGGGTTATGTTCAAAATCCGATTTTTTGTGGACGGAATTTTTCGAGTTTTTTCATAGTTCTGGGGCGGTGGTGGTAGTGTTTTGAACATCTTCCCAAATACTGCATTTCGTCAACTTGAGACACTTGAAAAAGAGACATTTCTAAACTAAAAAAATTCTCAAAATGTAATTCTTTACCATCCGTACTCCCACAGCCAGGAGGTTACGATTTTTCGAGGTAATGCAAACTTTAAACATAATGCAAATTAAACTGGTACTTCTTGATGCATAAAATATTTGTTTTTGTGAGCTTGATCGATTCATCTCATCATTTTGTCACTTATTGGTGTAGATATAAGTTTATGTAACTGACGTCACCATGTGATTTTTGATTAGATCTGCAAAAACTGTGTTTAGCTGCTAATTGAGCTTAATTGTCTTTAAAAAGCATGAAGCCTTTGACCGATGTTCAAGAAAATTTATAGGTCCGATAACGCGGTGCTCTTCAACATGTGTGCCAAATTTGATGGTCCTTGCTTCATAATTGCGACCTAAGTCGTAGTACATAGGTTTTCTGTCACGATGCCTATAGGGCTATTGTGTGACCTTCTCTATAATAATATGTACTTGTAATTAACGAACCACAAGCTAAACCGACACTAACTATAACAATTCGCGCTACTATTGTGCTCACAATAAATGTATTGTGATCGCAATAGTCTAACTTCCACGTCCCTTCTGCATTTTCATTTTTTCTTTTCACTATAGTAATATCAAAGCCCCGCTCCTCTGATCTAATACATGTAGAATCTGTGTAGCCACTATGTGTTGTGTGGTGAGTAAATCTACTTCTATGGTATCAGAAAATTCCGTAAAATTTTTGCATGAGTGGCACGCCATCTCTGCCGAGTTTTTGGCGGATGCGAATACATAGGAAGATCGCAGATCTAACTATGTATATTTGATTGGACTGGAACATATGAGGATCATAGACACGCATTGAAAAAAATGTGGCTACAAGAAATGAAGGAAGCAAGTCTTCTAGTGTTATATAGTAATCTACTTCTATGAGTAATATTCAATCTAGAAAATTCCTTTCGACTTTACTTGTTTTCATTCCCATTTCCTCACTTATCCTCCGACCTCTATTTCTTAAGACCAGTATGGACAAGGGCTCTCTGAGATTAGGTGTGTGAAATTGTAATGCACCTGACTAAGTCCATAAAATAACTGAAAATTTGTGCTCCAATACCAACTAACTCTAAAGCACTTGTAATTATTTGATAAAAAATCAGGTGAGTGGTCAGCTCATCCTAATTGTCCGCCTCAACCAATAAACGTAGAATCGTTTCTAAGCGTTAAAACGATGAAAAACAGCGAAAGTAAAAATAGCTAAAATAATAACAGCGAAACAAAAATCCATGGAAACTAAATATCTCGAAGTCAACTGTAAATTTTTTTCTACCAACTAATCGTGGGGAGACGCTTGAGAGACTTTTGCTTCACACAACCCTATTCCCCCCCCCCCATTCAAATATGAACCTGTTAAAACTGAATTGACCACTAAACTTCAATGGCTTCTACCCGTTAGTGATTATAATTACAAACTACTACTGCTATCTCAAACAATCATTAAGGGTGACTGTCCACCATACTTTGCCCATACACTTGGAATAGATATAACTTGAAATAGCAGAATGTACAATCTGAATCCCGGGAATCTTTCTTTAAATATCTTTGGAGATAGGTGTTTGACCCGTGCGGCTATTCAACTATAAAACTCACTGCCTTTAAAAAAAATCTATTCCAACATTTTCTCTATTCAAAAAACGTGTTAAATTACATTTGCTGAAAAACCAATTGTGCTAATATAATCTTATGATTGATATGATATGATCCTATCCTATCTATATAATGATCTAATTAATTTTGTATTGTAAGATTCGGACTGATTATTTATTGTATTCTATTTTCCTTAAACTATTTGATATAATTTTTGTAATTATTGATTTGATTTCAACTAAAAAACCCATTTGTGGGAGTTGTCGAATAAATAAACAAACAAACAAACAAACCCCTCGTTCGGCGATTTTCCGATCCCAAGGCCTTCCCAGCTCCCTTCTGCACTCGTACCTGTGCTCGAAAAGACTTCCCCACTCCCCAACACTCCCCTCGGCCAGATAAGAAATATTCCTCCAGCATTGGCGAAGCTCCCACATATCGGGCGAAGCCTTATCGCGTCGCAGTTCTCGGTTTGAATGAAATCGAAGATCTCACAGTCTCACATACCGCTCTTTTGCGGACGGAATTCTAAATAATGTATATAGGTTAGATGTCTAGGTTATGGTTATGCCCATATCTAGGTTATAATAAAATAGATCATGCATTAATTGAATATACTTTTTTATTTAATAGAATTTTCCGAGTTTCCGAGAACGAAGTTTTGATATTGTTTCTTTTCGCTGTTTTTCGTTGTCGAGGTGATTTTTTCGCTGTTTTTACTTTCGAGGTATACGGGTGGAACGCCTTTATCTACCAACCCTAACATGCGTACCGATTTACATATAACAATACCTTTTTGCCAAGGTATATAGAATACTATTTGTATGACCAAATAACCTTATTAAATTACCATATAACCTTTCGCGGCGCCGGCCAATATGCAATATTATTGTTGCCATCTGGGGAGTGTCACCTCTCCAGTATGACCCACTTTTGCCAATGCCATCTGGGGAATGCCACCTCCTCAGTAAAGCCCGCTTTTGCCAATGCCATCTGGGGAGTGTCACCTCCTCAGTGAAGCCAGCTGTTGCCAATTCCATCTGGGGAATGCCACCCCTTCAGTAAACACCGCTTTTGCCAATGCCATTTGGGGAATGGCACCTCTCCACTATAGCCCGTTTTTGCTAATGCCATCTGGGAAATGCCACCTCCCCAGTATGGCCCACTTTTCTTTTGCCATCTGGGAAGTCCCACCTCCCCAGTATGGCCCACTTTTGCCAATGTCGTCTGCATTTTTGTCCATTCAAGGACAATTTAGGGTTTGTTCAGGTCGTATAAGGCATCCACAAGGCTCGAGATAAATATTATGATGAAGTTACTGGTCTTTTTGTGCAATTCTTGTCTTCATTTGCAGCATTCTGTTTCCCCATGTCCTTAAAAACAATTTAGAAACATTTAATCATAAGATGTAAAACAATATCTGTCAACAGAATTTGTTTTCAATTCAAGGCATTCTGATTTGATCATAAGAATTTTTTTCAAGATACTATTAGATGCATATGTTTTAAAATGTAAGAAATATTGTTAGTCAATAACTTGTATAAACTACAACAGCTGAAACGTAGGGTAAGTAAAAGTCAGCAAAAAAATCATTTTTCCATGATTTGAAATGCAGAGTGGCCACGTGCAGGCTTCTGTCAGCACTCCGAGACAGGAAAAGAATAATAAGTAAGGAAACAAAAATATGGGAAGTCTTAGTTGCATAAGGGTTGAGTGTTTGGGAAAAAAAGGCTGAAATAGTAAAGGTTTTAGTCACGGTCCTGATTTCCGCAACCATTCCAGACAACAGACTTAGTCGAACGTCGACCACATACCCGTCGTTTACAGAACGAGCAGTTCTTCCGAGCACAAGTTTTTGGTCCAACGCAAAGAGAGCATTTCTTAGATGTTGGTTCAGGACGGGCGGGATTGAGAGGAGGATCATTGTTGTTGAATGAACAAGGAATATGACGCTCCTTGCAAAAACCTTCGATAGCCACACGAGTAACCGGATGAAGCTGTCTGGATTTGGCTCTTCTGGTTATTTGAGCAGTTACAAGTGAGCAAACCATATCAGTCAAAAACTCAGCCCGCCGTAATCGAGAATTGGGAATCTGGCTTTTCCAAAGAACATAAGAGTTGAGTGCAACTTTATCAATCAGACGGTAAAAAATCTAGAAAGAAAATTAGATTCAACTTGTAGCAACATATTGTGGCGAGTATAGCAAAATAGGTGGGTTTAAAGAATTTTTAAATATGTGATAATTTCAGAGGCCAGCGTTTTGTTGGACGGACAGACGTGAATTCTGCGACCTGTTGATCCACGCAGTCTACGATTGTATTCTAAAATGATCTCTGGCTTTCGGTCTTGTCTGTCATTATGGATCAATCCTTCATGATGCTGTGTTCAAAGAAGCAATACGAAACGATTAGGGTGAGATTCATAAGACACTAATGTGGTCTCCTCATGATAAACGAATTTTAAAAAAAAATCTCTCTCGTCCGGCAGGAGTAGTTAATTCTCGTGGAACTTCCAAACAGTTTGCTCTTAAGGTACCTACGATAACAGTGTACAACAAACACTAAAATCACAATTTCTTTCTACACGGCCAAAAAGTGACAAAAAATTAATAAGCAGAAGCAATTTCTTGAAGTACATAAATTCATACCAATATATGTCAAACCGTTTCGCAACAGTCCTGCACCAACACCAAGCTGGTAAAAAAAAATGCATCAGTTATTCCTCGATGAGAATGGAAATATGGAGCCGCAAGATCTAACAGCACTGGCCGACCTTGATTACGCTCAGGTGGAGCATCAAGATCTCTTCCTGTTTGGAAAAATTAACTTTTGAACTTATTCGTCATTGAAATTTATGATGTATATAACAAACTGACCAGTGTAAATTTGGAAGCCTAGAACGTAGGATGATCTTTTTCCACTATAGCTCAAAGCTTGGTTCCGTACCTCTCCGGCTTAGATTTCATATAGATTCTAAAAGGGCAGCGCCTTCGGAATCCAACTATATCATATCATTTATAGTAAGATATAAGCCGGGCGTAAATAATTTGCGCAAATTTTCATTGAAAACTTGAACCATAGGCTGCATAAGAGCATCTTTGGGCAGTCGATCACTACGTGCCTTTGCGGTGTGCCTAGCAGACCGGTCATCAAATCGCAAATATCGGAGTATCGATCTGAAGCGATTCCTTCCCATCGTAACGGAATAAAATGGTTGCCTGAATAAGCAATTAGAAGTCCAGAGTTTTGACACCGGCTGTTTTTTGCTTCTTGTGCTACCAGCATATATGAGAATACCTAACAGGGATTCTAGTACGTTCTTATCAATGGCTTACCTTACAAGATGTTAAAAGCCTCATAGCATTCCAGAGCATATTTATGGCGATGATGGCAGATATTTTTGGTATCATCATTATCATACCGAAGCTGACATAATTGATGGATTAAATTCGAATAATTTGGATAAATGTCTGACAGTTTGGGCTTCAACTGCTCACATAGTCGCAGATTTGGTAGATAAATTACCGAGATAAGCAAATTTGGGTAATGTCATACCTTGAAAATAGTGTAACCAGTAGGAAAAATTACCAACATTCAGTTTGCAGTGGTATCAGTTATTCAGCATATTATATTCATCTATATACTAACGCTCACTTTAGGATCACTAATTGCCAAGCTTTCCGACAAAACTACAGCATAATTTGAAACTGTAATTACACCATCAGAATTGTAATTTTTTTTCTTCAACATGACGGATTGCAAAATATTATTTACTTTGAAACTTTTTTTGCAAAAAATAAAATGTAATTTTATTGCTTTTTGTTTCATTTTATCATGCACATAACTGATAGTAAGTTTTCTATTCTGGTTAGGTTGATTAGTTTATGATAGCGAGTGAACACCCTATTTGAAGACAAAGTCGTCCATCTAACCTATCGGCTAAACGAGGAGTTCCCTTTATCACCACTGAAAGTAAGTAGTGAAATGTAACATGTAGCACTGTACATATATTGCGTGCTTGGCTTTCAACTACAACATTTTGGCAAATCTAGGATAGTTATGCAACTTAACATACGGATACGATTGCCAGAGTAAACTTTAAGGGTCATGCTTATCATTGAATTTCATGATTTCACTGAGCGACGCAGAAATACAACATTACAATATTAGAGCATTCAATCAGCTGTGGTGCAACATAAAGAATTAGCGGCGTTAGAACTTGACAATGATTTTTTTCGTCCATTTGGAAAATGCTTTTCACGTCAACCTATATAATTGACTGCCACCCTCTACAATTGACTAAGCCGAAATAAGGAATTTAACATGGGTTTTTTTATAAAAAATTTCGTTTAAGGC